>Ga0307412_10000808_pt1 | contig 18017 bp, 9 predicted proteins | sample DK1Cmetagenome_3_FD_203823 | JGI IMG/M metagenome (GOLD analysis project Ga0307412, IMG submission 203823) | Maize rhizosphere microbial communities from greenhouse at UC Davis, California, United States - DK15-C-1 | ecosystem: Host-associated > Plants > Roots > Rhizosphere > Soil | place: USA...
CGTCGGGGTCCCTCGCGAGCACCTTCAGCGCTTCGCCATAGTCGCGGCGGCCTTGGATGCCGCGCCGCGCCGCGTGCCAACTGTCGAGCTGGCTCTTGAGTTGAAAGAGCGACGCCTCGCGCTTGGTCGGGTCGGCGATGTCCTTGATCAGCGCGAAGGTGTCCTGGTCCTTGGGGTTGAGGTACTTCTGCAGCCGGATCTTGCCGCCCTGCTTCAGGCCCGCGACGCTGCCGCGGTAGAAGAAGGCTTCGAAGGCGTAGCGAAGGAACACGGCGCGCGCGCCGACGTAGCCGCCGAGCGATGCGCCGGCAACGCCGAGCGCGGGGTTGGTCATGTTCAGGCCCAGCGCCCCGCCGCCGAAGCGGACGGCGCCATAGAAGGCCGCGCCGGTGCCGACCATGTAGGCGACCGACTTGACGAAGATCCGTCTCTTCTGCGCCGGCGTCATGACCTGCTCGTTCTGCTCCATCGTCTTGTGCGGATCGACGAAGACCTCGCCGGGCTTCGGTGCATGCGCGGCTTGGCGGTTGCTGATGCTGACGGGGTGCACCGTGCCGTCGGGGCGAACGCCGACGATGCCGTCGACCTGGGCCTGGTTGAAGCGTCCGGTGGCCGCGACCTGCGCCATTTCGGTCTTGGGGCCGATCAGCCGTACCACGCCCACCAGACTGCTGCCCCCGGCGTTCGCATGCGCGGCGGCAGCTGCGCGTGCGGTCTCGAAGCTCGAGTACACGTGCGAGCGATCGAGCAGCGAGAAGGTGGCATCGGGCGGCCCCTCGTTCAGCCCCGCCTTGTCCTGCGCCAGGACGTAGCGTCCGCCGACGTAGTCCGGTGCACCGATGAAGGACGGCGCTTGGCCGCGTGCCCATTGCATGAAGCGCGCGCGCAGCGGAATGTCGCGCGCGGCATGACCGTCGGGCGAGCCGGCGCTTGCGAGGTAGTGCGTCTGCTCGACGTCCTCGGGGGTGACCGGGGCTTTGCTGGCTTGGAGTTGGCGCAGCGTGGTCGGGCCTGCGTAGGCGGGGCGCGGCTTGGTGTAGTCGCTGGCCCCTTCGAGCAGCGCGTCCATGTCGGGTTCGACCATGGCGAGCCCGGTGGATTCGCCGGCCTGGTGATTGGCAGCCGCAGTGCTCGGCGCCGCCGGCGCGGATGCGCCTTCGCGCCATGCGGCCGAGTGCACGTTTGGAATGCCGATCGGCATCGGCTGCCCGTCTGCGCCGACGTGCACCGAGCCCATGATCTCCTCGGGCGCCGCGCGGCCGCGCTTCGTCAGCGGCGCCATGCTGCCTTCTGGATGGATGCGGTACACCCAGGCGCCGCCCCTTTGCTGCGCCGCGGCGCAGGCCTCCGCGAAGCTTCCGTAGGTGTTGTTGCGCTTGGCGCGCACACCGGTGCCGCCATACATGGTCTCGCCCGGCGCCATCGGATGGACCGCGAAGCGCACGTTCGAACCGGGGGCGGGGTCCTCGGTGATGCGGGACGTCACCGCGGCCTCGTCCGGCGAAGCTTGTAACGGGCGCAACCCAGAGCCGGCCTCGCTCGCGCGCTCGTGGAATGCGACGAGCCGGTCGACGCGCAGCGCGACTTGCAGCCAACTGCGCCCCGTGCCGAGCGTGACTGGCGGCAGTGGCGCGCCATGCGAATCCACGCCGGTGGCGGCGGGGTCCTTTGGCAGGCCGCCCGTCTTGACGGCGGGCGTGTCCGTGTCGCCACGGCCGGTGCTGGCCGTGCGCGGCCGCTCGGGGGTGACCGTTCGTGCCGCGCGCGGCGGCTCCGGCACGGCGGACGCGGCGCGCGGCGCAGCGGGTTGCACACCGATCGGCTCGATCGGCAGGCCCGGACGAAAGCGCGCGTAGACCGGCGCGCCCTGCACCGCGATGTCGTCGTAGACGGTGCGGCCGTTCTCGCGGACTCCGACGATCGGCAGCGACTGCATCGGCTCGGCTTTGAGCGCGCCTGCGTTGTAGGAGCTGCCTTCATTGCTCAGGGAGATGCTCCGGGTGTAGACGGAGCCCGGCGCGCGCTGGTCGCGGTTGGTCATCACGACCGACTCGGTTGCGGCGTACACGTCGTGACCGAGCAGCGTGGCCAGGCGCTGCGCCAGCGGCACCGCACCGTCCCCGCTGAGGCAGGGCAGCATCAGCACTGGCTGCCCGTGATAGTTCTCGTGCGCGGCGATGGCTCGCGCGAGCCCCTCCGCAGTGAGCGGATTGCCGGTCGCATCGGTCATCACGCCTTCGAGCCCGTGGCCGTTGACCGCGAAATAGCCCTCGGGAATGGGAACGGCCTCGCTCGCCGGCTGGCCGTCGCTGCTGCGCACGGTGCGCTCGCCCGGCGCGAAGATCTCGAGATCGGCCACGCGGCGGCGGAAGGCGTTGATCCCCATCTCGCTTCGGCCGGGCTGCGTGTTGAGCAGGTCGACGCGCTGGCCATTGGCACTGGTGTAGATCAGCGGCTGGCCCGGCGCATAGCCCTCGGGATACGCGATGCGCAGGGCGGGCCTGCCCGGATGGGCGGTGATCTGGGTGGCCGTCGCGGGGCCGCCTTGCGTCGCGTCGACTTTCACGGTGGCCAGCACGGCTTCGGGCGGGACGCTGCCGTCTGGCGCAATGCGTGTCGCGTCCACGATCGCGATCTCGTCGCCCAGCGAGACCCAGCCCTGTGGCTGCACGGCAGCGAGCGCTTCGTCGAGGGTGGCGTAGTGCGCGGGCAGGACACGCGAGAACTCGCCGCTGGCTTCTCCTCGTGCATGGTCGCTGGCGCGTTGCGCGGCACTCGGGCTGTCCGTGCCGGCAGTCAAGCCGTCGCGGTGAGCGGCAAGAATGATGCCGCTGTCGTCATGGGTGCGCGGATAGAGGTAGTAGCGCACGCCCTCGGCTTCGCCGCCGGCTGCGAACACGGTCAGCACCGAATCCGACCAGTTCGTGTTGCCGAGACGGCTCGTTGGCGGCAGCGGATAGCTCGTGGGGCCGCCGAGCTCGGGGTCCTGCGCCGGCCTGTAGAGCGCGAAGCCGCCCTCGTCGCCCTTCGCGGGCGAGGCCGGCGTGGACTTGACGCTCACCAGCTCCTTCGTCACTGCATCGTGCTTCAGCCCGTTGCGTTGGGCCGAGCGCACGTAGGGGGCATTGGCGCGCGGTGCGTCTTCCGCGACGTTCGAGTCCGGGCTCGTGCGTTTCTCCTGGGGGCTGCGTGCGCCCGTCGGTGCGCGCGCGGTTCCCGGCGCTTCGGCGGTCTCGCCCGCGCGCCGCACCGAGGCCATGACGGGGTTGAACGAGACATCGGTCACGATGGACGGCAGCGCCGCCGGACCCGCCACCTCGGCGGGCGCCGTACGCGGCGGCGACGGCCATGCAACGCTCATGTGTGGTTCCCGGAACGGTGTGAGCGCGTCGGGCGTCGTCGCGTCCGCCTGCTTGGGGGTGCCGGCCGCGTCGGCAGGATTGGGCGACGCGGATTGCGCCGGCCGCGCAGTCGGTGTCGCATCGGTGGGTGTCGGCGTCCGCGCCTCGTCGCCCGCCGTGTCGACCGGCCGGTTCGCGGCCGGGGGCCGCGCGGTGTTCACGGGCGGCGGCTTGACCGCGTTGTGCACGCGCACGTAACCCTTCGCAAAGATCGGCGAGGCAAAACCGGCGGCGTTGACGCTGAGCATCATGATCTGCTGCTCACGCTCGGCCGGGGTCATCTGGTCCCAATTCTTTACCAGCGAGTGCACGCCTTCTCCGACGGCGTAGGCACTGCCGACGCCGAGCGGTTTGGAGGCCAGCGCCGCGGGCTTGCCCCAGGCCTGGGCAGTCTGCGCGTGGCGCGCGAAGTCGGCGGCGCGCGCCTGCGCCGTCACAGCGTCGCCCGCCGCGCTCGCCGCCGCGGACGCGTCGGCGGCCCGGCCTGCCCGCAGCGCGGCCATGGTGGCGCGCGTGGAGGCACCCACCACCGGCACGCTGGCCACCGAGAGCCCGAGGTTCAGCCAGTCCATGCGTGCCTGGGCGCTGTTCGCCGGATCGATGCTCTGGCCATGGGAGCTGAGCTTGTTCAGGTTCTCGGCAGAGGTCGCGACGCCGTAGCCCGCGGCGAGCACGGTGAGCGCGCCGGCAGCCAGCATGACGCCGGGAGCCGCGAGCGTCCCGAAGGAGCCGACCGTCAGTGCTACGCCTGCCACCAGGCCGACGCCGGCGACCACCATGTCCAGATGCTTCTCGCGCCGGAAGGTCTGCCAATCGGTCTCGGTGCGCGCGTCGCCAGCGAAGAGCTTGACGTTGCCGTTCGCGTCCAGAGAGTAGCTGGCGTCCTCGGGGGTGACGAGCTTCACGCCCTCGACCGGCAGGCTGTTGTTGGCACGGTAGTCCGTGAGGTCCTTGTAAGTCCAGGCCTGTTCGTCGACGAGCTGGGTCTCGCCAGGCTTGTCTTTGCTCTCCACCTTGAAGATCGCCGTCTTGATGATGCCGCCGTCGTCGCTGTCGAGCGCGTAGACGACGGGCAGCACCGTCACCCGGGCGCGTTCGCCGCCGACTTCCACCACCTTGTCGACCATCTTCGCGAGCAGGTCCTTCTGCGCGTCGCCGAGGTTGCCGAAGAGGCGCTGGTTCTGCCGGATGCGTTCGCTGTCGGCCGGCGTCGCGGCATCGAGCGAGCGGGCGGGGTTCCAGCCGAGCGCCAAGCCGATCTCATTCTCGATCTGCGTGCGGCCCTTCATGGCAATCGGGCCGCCGCCGTACTGCACGAACTGGTCGTTCATGATGGCCTGCGCCATCACCTGCGGGTTCTGCTCGAACAGCCGGTAGAGCGCGCGCTTGTCGTCGCGCTGGCTGAATGGCAGGTTCTGAATGGTGAAGCTCTGCTGCTGCGCGTAGGCGTTGTCGCGTGCACCGGCGGCCTGGTAGCGCACGGCCGTGTCCGACTGGCTCTGTGCCGCCTGCAGCTTCTTCCAGGTGTCGCTGCCGGTCGCGGCAAGGCCGGGGTTGGCGCTCTTCCATTTTTCGTGCGCAGACTTTGCGGCGGCGAGATCGCGCCCCGCTGTATCGGCGTGGAACTTGTTGACCGAGCTGAGCCAGTCCTTGCGGGCCGCGTCGGCCCTGTCGCGCGCATCGTCGGCGGTCTGCTGCGGCGTGTTGGCGTAGCACATCTTCGCGCGGCCCGCGCGAGTGTCGGCTTCGATGCGCTGACGCGCGTGGTTGGCCTCCTGCCAGGCGATCGCGGCGTCGACCGCCGCCTGTTCGTTCTGCGCGATGGTGACGCGCGCCTTGGCGTCGTCGAGGTCATTGCCCAGTGCGGTGCGGTCGCCAGTGCCTGCGTCGTAGACCTCCTGCGCCTTGTCGCGCGCCTTGATCGCATCCGTGAGGTTCTGGTCCACCGTCTTCTTGCGCGGCGCGAGGTCGTCGCCGAAGTTCAGCGTAGGCGCAGGCTTTCCGTCGGGCCCGGGGGCCGGCTGCGCGCCGGGCTGTGGCGGTGCGTCGGCCGCGGCCTGGGCGAGTCGCTTCTCGACATCGGCGCGCGCGGCGCGCGCCTTGGCAAGGTCGCCGTCGCCGAACTCGGAGGTCTTCCACCGCTCGGCCGTGGCCGGATTCATCTTGTAAGTGCCCGCACGCACCGAGAAGTCGACCATCCGGCCGTCATCGGACTTTTTCCAGCCGAAGACCTTCGAGTCCCTTTCGATCGTGACCTCGTAGCCACCCTTGCCATCCGCGCGCACCTCGATGTCGTCCGGCGAGAGGCCGCGTGGCAGACCCTCGGCACTGACCTTGCCGTCCTCGCCGCGTTTGATGTTCCAAGTCGGGTCGTAGTTCTTCGGGTAGACGTCGCCGGTCGTCGATTTGTCGCCGTTCATGAACATCGACAGCTGCGGCTTGGCGAAACTCGTGCGGTCGTACTGGTAGCGCGCGGCGTACCAGGCGCGCTCGGCATCGACCTGGCCGAGCTGGGTCTCGATGTCGCGTTTGGCGAGGTCCAGCGTGTCGAATTCGTCGAGCGCCTTCTGTTGCTCGGCCTCGGAGGCCTTGCTGCCGGGCGCGGTGAGCGTCTTCACCTCCGCGGCTTTTTTGTCGTAGGCCTCTTGCGCCGCGGGCAGCTGCGTCTCGCGCATCTTCTTCTCTTCCTGGCCCGAGAGTTTCGGCTGCGCGGCGTCGGCCTGGCGCTGGGCCTCGCGCGCCGCCGCGCGCAGCTCCTCGAGCTTGCCGCCGTCCACGGTCTTGCCCGCAGCCTCGTCGCGTTCGGCCGCGCGCAGGTCCTGCATGGCCTTCAGCGCGTTGGCGTCGGCCTGCGCGGCGCGCTGCTGCTCGAGCGCCCGGCCCAGGTCCTGGGGCTTGGCGCTGGCGACGGCATTGTTGGCGTCGGTCAGCCCCTTGTTGATCTTGTCCGCGCGATCGAGATAGCCGGCCGCGTCGATCTTGGCGCGGCTGCCGTCGGCGCCGCCGAAGAGATCCTCCTTGACCGCGTTCAGCGAGGTCGCGGTCTGGTCGCTGCGAGCCTTGGCGGCGTCGTTCTTTTCGTTCGCGGCGTACAGCGCCGCCGTCAGCGGATCCAGCTCGGTCTTCTTGTCGCCGTCGACGTAGAAGTACTTGCCGTCGATGTTGCGGACCTTCTTGCCTTCCTCGCTGCCGGGCTTGGCCCAGAACGCGGGATCGTAGCCGTCGGGATCGATGTTCCGCGTCGTGGTCTTGTCGCCGTCGTGCTCCGTCACCGTGACGCGCGCGGGGCGCTGTAGAGATGCCGCATTCCATGCGCTTTCGGCGTCGGTCCTGGCGTTTGCGGCGTCGCTGACCCCGAGCTTGGCGTCGAGGTCGTCGCTCAGCGCGTGCATGTAGCGCTGGCCCTGCTGTGCATCGCGCAGGGCCGCGTCGGCTTTCTGGATCTCCTTGGCGTCGCCGCCCGCCACCGCCTGATCGTACTTGAAGCTGAGCTCATTGACCTCGGCGTCGGCGACGCGCGCGTTGTAGTCGGCATCCACCGTGCCGAGGGTGTTCGTCTTCGGGTTCTGCGGGTCCGAAGGGTCGGTGGTGCCGAAGGCCTTCTCGGCGCTCTGGAGCTCGGACTTGGCGCGGTTGGCCACCGTGCGCAGGCGCTCGGCTTCGGCTTTGGCGTTCTGCTGGGCGGTGATGAGGGTGTCGTTGCGGCCGCCGTCGGTGCCGAAGCCTGCGGCGTATTTCTCGGCCTTGACGGCGGCGGCATCGGCGTCCTGTGCGCGGCTGCGCGCGTCGGCCACTTGCGCCTTGCCGGCCTGACCGGCCTCGTACTGTTCGGCCCGCAACTGGCGCACTTCCGGAGAGTCGGCGCGCACACCGTCGCGCGCCTTGTCGATGTAGCTACCGATGCTCTTTGGGTCGAACACGCCGCCCTCGTCAAGCGCGGCGTGTGCGTCGGCCGCCACCTTGTCAATGGCGTCGTCCGGGTCCTTGCCTTCGGCGATCGCCTTGAGGCTGGCCTTGCGCATGTCCTGCTCGGCGCCCTGCAGCCAGCCTGTCATGGCAGTGTCCACCGCAGCCTTCTGTTCCTTGGTGCCATCGCCGCCGTTCGCCTGCGCCCTGAACACCGGCTTGGCGGCGGTCTGCGCCTTGTCGAGCAGTGCCTGGGTGCCCGGGCTGGTCGTGGGAGCCTGGTCCTTGGGCTGGTTGGCCGGGGGCTCGAAGATGGCATTCATCTTCTGCGCCGCGTTGACTTCGCCCTGCGCGGCGCGCGTGGCCTCCGATGGATTGTTGCCCGCGCGACGCTGCCGGATGTCGTCGAGCTTGGCGTCCGCGAGCGTGGACTGCTTGTCCTTGAGGTTGCTTGACGCTTCCTGCTTGAGCGCACCGCGCTCGGCCGCGTCGCTGGCGCTGCGCGCCTTGGTGGCTTCCTGCTGGTCGGCTTCGGCCTTGCTTTTCTCGGCTTTGGCTTCGGCGGCTTCAGCGGCCTTGCGCGCTTCCTCCGCTTTGCGGCGCGCCGCCTCGGCCTGCCTGCGTGCTTCCTCGGCCTGCCGCCGCGCCTCTTCTGCCGCCCGCTTCGCCGCGGCCTCGGCCTGGCGCCGCAGCTCTTCGGCAGCCCTGGCGGCCGCCAAGGCATCTATCGCTGCCTGTTCGGCGGATTTCGATCCCGACCCACCGCTGCTGACTGCTAGAACCATAAGACCCCGGATGATGTTGCAGATTGAAAGAAGGGCATGAACAGCCCCGCCAGCTCAGATGCCGCGCAAACTCTAAGTGGCATGCACGCGTTCGGGCAACAACGAGTTCTCGTAGACGGGAGTGCCATGGGGCGGATCCGTAGGGCGTACAAGATCCGCCGCGGACGAAGAGTCAAGGGCTGCCTGGAGCTCACCGGTACGACAGCACCAGCCCGTGTACCAGTCGCGTCCAGCCGTCGAGCATCACGAACAGGAGCAGCTTGAACGGCAGGGAGATCGTGGTGGGCGAGATCATCGACATGCCCAGCGCCAGCAACACCGTGGCGACGATCAGGTCGACCACCACGAACACGAGATAGATGATGAAGCCGATCTGGAAGGCACGCGTGAGCTCGCTGAGCGTGAAGCTGGGCACCAGCACCATGAAGTCGTCGTCCTTCAGCTGCTCGGCGCGCGCCCTCGGCCAGATGTTGGCGGCCGACTTCAGGAAGAACTGCCGCTCGCGCTCGTGCGTGTGCTTCTGCAGGAACTCCTTGACGGGTGCTTTGGCCGCATCGATGACGGCCATGATGTCGCCGAGTCCCTCGCCCTTGGCGCCAAAACTGCGGCTGCGCAGCGTGTCGCTGATGTCCATCCCCACCGGCGCCATGATGTAGACGGACAGGATGATCGCGATGCCGTTGAGCACCATGTTGGGCGGTGTCTGCTGCAGACCCAGCGCGGTGCGCAGCAGGCCGAACACGATGACCAGCTTGGTGTAGCTCGTCACCATCAGCGCCACGAACGGCGCGATGCCGAAGGCGACGATGAGCGCGACCAGGGTGAGAGGTTCGGGTAGTCCGCCTTGCATGGGTGTGGCTAAAGTGCGGTCGCCTTCAGACTTCGCCCGGGGCGAATTCCGAGACGCGCACGCCCAGACGGTCGCCCACCGCGACGAGATAACCCTTGCCCAGCACGTTGCCGTGCGCAAGGATGCGCACAGGGCTGCGGTTGAGCGGTTGGCCGAGGTCGAAGACATGCCCGGCGCGAATGCTCTTCAATTCGCCGAGCGACACGGAGAGGTCGCCGACCTCGAAGCGCAACGTGACCTCCAGCGCATCGAGACGGTCGATCGGCAGGTTGGCGTTGTCCGCGGTATCGGTCGCAAGGGCGGGTATGTCTGGCTTCATGGCACTGTCTCTCGATTGCTGAACGGTGATGCGCGAGCCTTCGGCGAAGGCGGAAAGATGTCGCCCCGCGGGGCCTCCCAGTTCGGCCGCAACCACGATGGCGGCTCCCGAGGAACTCCACTGCTCGATGCCGATGATGTCGCCTGGCCGGATGCTGCCGACCTCGCCCAAACGGATCGGCGTGCTGCCCAGGCGAAAGCTCACGGGCAGGCGCAGCGTGTCGAAGGCATTGGCGGCGTAGGTGGAGTGACGCGAGCCGGCACTCGGGGGCACCAGCGTGTCCAGCGTGGATGCGTCCTCGAACTGCACGAATCCGCACAACATGGCGCTGCCTTCCAGGGGCATGGCGACGAAGAAGGCGGCGCGTTCGGGATCGCACTGCAGCAGCGCTGCCTGTTGGCCGCGTTCGTGGGCCTCGCGCGCCTCCGCTTCGGAGGGTTGCCATTCGAAATGAAGACGCAGCGCCTTCTCGAGGGCGTCGATCAGCGGATGCAGCGCATCGGCGAGCAGGATGTATCGCAGGTCGCGCGGCAGCAGGTCAATGCGGCGCTCGCCCAGCAGCGCCTGCAGACTCGGCGCGTCCATCACCAGATGGCCGACATGTGCACCAAGCCTGAAGCGGAAACTCTCTCGCGCCGTGCGCGCGAAGGCCGTGTCGTGGTGCCAGCGGATGCGGTAGCGCATGCCGCGCACGGCCGTCATCTCGCACAGCGGCGCGGCACCATACAGGCGATTGAGGGCGCGTGCGTTCACGGCGTCGGCACGCGGCAATGCACATGCTTCGCCGAGCTCCGTCACTGCATCAGCGCCTGCGTTAGGCATGCAGGCTTCCGTTCAACACGCGCAAGCGGCCAGCTCTACTTTTTGTCACCTTCTTCATGCCTTGAAACAACGCGGGTGGGTTCGCATCGGGACCGGCAGCTTAGCCAGGCGAATTGCGCGAAGGTAGTCCGAAAACACGTAGTGCCGTGCGCACCACACGCGCCGGACATCTACGAGAACTCGTGGTTGCCACGAATGGATGGCGACACATAGAGTCCGTCGCGTCGCGGCCTTCCTCGCGACCAACAACGAACCGATGCGGTGCAGGGGGGCATCGTCCTGCACTTCGCAACATCCGCAAGACATAAGGCGCTATGGCGAGTTCTCCGCAATCCATCTCAACCTACCGTGGCGGCGTGCGCGACCTGCTGGGTAGCGCCGGCCGTTACAACGACCTGCTGCTCGCGGGCCTGCTGGTGGTGATCGTCGCGCTGTTCGTGCTGCCGCTGCCGACGGCGCTGCTCGACCTGCTGATCGCGAGCAACCTTGCCATCAGTCTGGTGCTGTTGATCGTGGCGATGTACGCGCCTTCGGCCCTGTCGCTGTCGACCTTCCCGTCGCTGCTGCTGTTCACCACGCTTTTCCGCCTTGCGCTCAACATCGCATCGACGAAGCTGATCCTGCTGCATGCCCATGCAGGCCACATCATTGACACTTTCGGCAAGCTGATCGTCGGCAACAACGTGGTGGTCGGAGGCGTCGTGTTCCTGATCATCGCGATCGTGCAGTTCATCGTGATTGCGAAGGGTTCCGAGCGGGTGGCTGAGGTGGCGGCGCGCTTCGCGCTTGATGCGATGCCGGGCAAGCAGATGAGCATCGACGCAGACGTGCGCGCTGGCGTGCTGTCCTCCGCGCAGGCGCAAAAGCGCCGCCAGATGCTGGAGCAGGAGTGCCAACTCCACGGAGCGATGGATGGTGCGATGAAGTTCGTCAAGGGCGACGCGATCGCGAGCATCGTGATCGCGCTGGTCAACATCCTCGCCGGCATCGCCATCGGAACGATGATGCACGAGATGAGTCTGGGCGGTGCGCTTCAGCGCTACGCGATCCTCACGGTAGGCGACGGCATGGTCTCGCAGATCCCGTCGCTGCTGGTGTCGATTGCCGCCGGCATTGTCATCACGCGCGTGAGTACCGGCGAGCGCCGCGACACGCAGCTGGCCAACCAGATCGGGCAGCAGCTCATGGCTCATCCGCGTGCGCTGATCATCGCGGGCGTCGCAGTGGCGAGCTTCCTGGTCGTGCCCGGCTTTCCGAAGTGGGTGTTCGGCTTGCTGGCAGCGGTGCTGCTGGGCCTGGGGTTTGCCGTACGCATGCGGCGCCAGAAGAACCAGACCCCGGACTGGATCTCGCACCGCGAAGAGTCCGAACAGGAGGACGGCGACGGCGACCACGCCATTGCCGCGCCACTGGCGGTGCGGCTGTCCAGTGGCCTGCGCGGCGGCGTCGACCGCCATGCGCTCGACCTGCATCTGGCCCGGGTGAAGACTTCCGTCGAGTCGGATCTCGGCCCGGTGTTTCCGCGCCTGCAGCTCGCGTACGCCCATGGCCTCGCCGAGCACAGCTATCAGGTGCTCGTGCGCGACGTTGCAGTGACACAGGGCACACTCAGGCCCGGGTGGCGCATGCTCGATCCGGCCGAGGCCGCCGCGCCCCCGGCCGGTGCCGAGCTGGCAGAGCCTTTCGGCCAGTTCACGCGCGTGGCCTGGGTTCCGGACGAAGCGGCCGGCTTCAAGACCTGGAGCAACGAGGAGGTGGTGGCACTGCATCTCGATCATGCGGTGCGCCGCAACGTTCGCGAGCTCATCGGCCTGCAGGAGGTGCAGCGCCTGCTGCATTCCGTGCAGCGCGATGCGCCCGAGCTCGTGGCCGAGGTGTCGCGCGTGGCTTCGGGCCAGCGCATCGCCGAGGTGCTGCGCCGGCTGCTGCAGGAAGGTATCCCGATCCGCAACCTGCACGCCATCTTCGAATGCCTGGCGACCTGGGCCTCGAAGGAGCAGGACGCGATCGCGCTGACCGAACTGGTGCGCATCGACCTCGGACGCTACATCACCAGCCGCTACGTGGGACCGAATCGCCAGCTCGAGGCCATCCTGTTCGAGTCCAGCCTGCTGGAGCGTGTGCAGAACGCCATCGAACGGTCGCCGCGCGGCAACCTGCTGCTCCTGAGCCCGGCTGTCACACAGGACATCCGAGAGCAGGTGCGTCGCATCCTCGGCTCTGCCGCGACACGCGTGGTGGCCATCGCCTCCTCGGACGTGCGCCGCTACATCAAGACGCTGATCGAGCCGGTGGCGCCGCTGCTTCCGGTGCTGTCCTACCAAGAAGTCGACGAAGACGTGGCCCTGCAGCCGGTGGGCTGGGTCACCAATCCGCAAGCCCATTGATGAACTACCCATCGCGTTCGAAGGCATACCGCATCCATGACTCCGCAGAACATCCTGGACATCACGCGCGAAGGCCTGCTTCTCGTGCTGTGGATCTCGTTGCCGGTGGTGGCGGTGGCGACGCTCACGGCCCTGGTGGTGGCGGTGCTACAGGCCGTGACGCAGGTGCAGGACCAGAGCATCGGCCAGTCGATCCGCATGATCGCAGTGATGGTCGCGATCATCGCCACCGCGGGCTGGATGGGACGCGACGTGATGCGCTTCGCCGAGCGCGCCATGCAGACGCTGAGCTCCCTGCCGTGAAGAGCGTCCTCGAAATGCGCGTTGTGCGACTGAAAGCACTGTGCCGACGCAGCCTGGCGCTGTGGGGCTGCGCCGCGTTCGTGCTGCTCGCCGCACCGTCGCCGGGCGACGCGGCCGAGTTGCGCTGGAGCAATCGGCCGTTCCAGATCGTCGCCAACGAGAAGCCACTGGCCGACTTCCTGCGCGAGCTGGCTTCCTCGCAGAACGTCACGGCGGTGATCGAGCCCAAGGTGGTCGGCGTCATCAGCGGCAAGTTCGCCGGCTCGGCGCTGACGACGCTCAACAGCGTGTGCGCGGTCAATGGGCTGACCTGGTACTTCGACGGGGCCTTCCTGTTCGTCGACCTGGCCGCCGATGCAAAGAGTGAAGTGCTGCCTATCGCGGCCGAGAACGCGGGGCGCATCGCCGAGACGCTGGTGCGCCTGCGCATCTCCGACGAGCGCTATCCGCTGAGCATCAGCGAGCGCGACGCCAGCGTGTACGTGACCGGGCCACGCCGCTACGTGGAAATGGTGCGCCAGGCGGTGAAGCTCGCGGACCAGAAGAGTGCGATGGCCGAGGGCGCCGAGATTCGGCTCTTTCCGCTGCGCTACGCCTGGGCGTCGGACTTCCGAATCAACCGCTCTGGCAAGGACACGGTCATCCCCGGCGTGGCGAACGTGCTGCGCAGCCTCTACGGCCGCGGCAGCGGGAATTCGCCCGCGGGCAGCCCCGGCGCCCGGGGCGTGGCCGGCGGCATGTCGCTGGGGCCGACCCGGCAGATCAAGCTGCGCAGCGGCGAGACCATTAACGCGCCCAAGGTCGAGATCGCCGGGGGCGGGGGCGATGCCGTCGCACCGGGCGGCATCTCGGGCATCGCGGGCGGTGAGCTGCCCCAGTTTCAGGCCGACACGCGCATGAACGCGGTGCTGGTGCGGGACATGCCCGACAGGATGGCCCAGTACGCGAAGCTGATCGAGTCGATGGACGTGCGCCCGCGGCTGGTCGAGATCGAGGTGACCATCATGGACATCAGCTCCGACACGCTCAACAGCCTGGGCATCGACTGGCGCCTGCATGGGCGGCATGCCGACTTCCAGACAGGCCGCGGCGATCGCGGGCAGTTGACCTGGAGCGGCTCGGGCAGCGAAGCGGGGCAGATCGGCAACTACGACGGATCGGGAAATCCACTCGCGCCGCTGGGTGGCATGTTCACGGCCGCCATCGGCAACAGCGCGCGCAACTACCTGCTGGCCCGCGTGACCGCGCTGGCCACGAACGGCAACGCGAACTTCGTGGCTCGCCCCAAGGTGATGACGCTGGACAACACCGAGGCCGTGCTGGAGAACCTCAGCGAATTCTACGTGCGGGTGGACGGCTTCCAGGACGCGGGCCTGTTCAGCATCACGGCTGGCACCGCCGTGCGCGTGACGCCGCTGGTCATTGACGAGAAGGCTTCCCGAGGCGTGATGATGTCCATCGACATCGTCGATGGCGATCTCAGCCCGATGTCCGTCGACAAGATCCCGATCGTGCGACGGCGAACCGTCAACACGCAAGCGCTGGTGGAGGAGGGCGCGAGCCTGTTGATCGCCGGGTATTCGTCCGAGGAGAGGAGCAATGCTGTGACGGGCGTACCGCTGCTCAAAGATATTCCCGGTGTCGGCGGGCTCTTCAGGTCGACTGAGAAGAAGCAGTCCAACATGGAGCGCTTCTACCTGCTGACGCCGCGGCTGGTGCTGCCCGGCGCCACGGCGAACGTTCCGACCTTGCCGTTGCCGCAGGTGGGGGGCTGAGCGTGCACGATACCGACGACATCTCCCTCGGCCGCGAAGCGCAGACTGCGGCCGGGCCGGACCGGGCGGCGCTCGGTGACGGCTGGTGCCTGCGCTTCCTCAGCGGCGCAGTGAAGGGCCGCACCATCGCGCTCAAGCCCGGGCTCAATGTGCTCGGTTCGGGGGGCGACTGCGAAGTGATGCTACCGGGCGGCGAGGTGCTGCCGCGACATCTGGCGTTCACCGTCGGCGAGCTGGTGGTGTCGATGCAGCGCCTGGGAACGGCCTCGGCACGGCTCAACGGCGAGGACATGCACCAGTCGCGCAGGAGCGTGGTCGCGGGCGATGTTGTGAGCCTGGGCCAGATCGACTTCCAGCTCGACCGCAGCTACGCGGCCCATGGACGCGAGGACCGCATGTTCGCCCCGGACCGCGAGACTCAGCCCGGTGAGGGCGCGCAGGCGAACCTGCCGGCGGCCTCGTCGCGGCGCCTGGGCTACTGGGTGGGCGGCGTGATGGCCCTGCTGGCGCTGGTCGGTCTGGCCGCCGTATCGCTCGGAGACGCGGGCGCCGGCGCTCGGCGCAGCGCGCGCGTGGACCTGACGGCGGTCGAGAAGGCGCTCGTGCCCTTTCCCGAGGTGGAGGTGGTGGCCGCGCATGGCGGCCGACTCGGCGTGAAGGGCTACGTGGAGTCGAGACAGCGCCGCGAGGCCCTTCAGCAGGCGGTAGAGCCCTTCGGCAACCAGGTCAGCGTCAACGTGCATTCGGCCGAGGACATGGTCGAGCAGGCGCGTCGCTATGTGGCCGACCCCGGCGTGGCGGTCACCTACACGGGTCAGGGCCGCCTGCAGCTCACCGGCACGGTGGAAGACGCGTCCGTGCGCCAGAAGATCCGCCGGCTGAGTGACGATCTGCACCCCTCGGTGCTGGTTTCCGACAAGGTCCAGTACCGCGAGAAGCCCGTCGCCGAGCCCAAGGAGACCGACCTGCGCACACAGTGGGACGGGTGGCAGAGCGTGCTGCCGGCGCGCATGGTGAGCATCACCGAGGACGGCAACGGACTGCGGCACATCCAGCTGTCCAACGGCAGCCGGTACTACGAAGGCTCGGTGCTGCGCTCCGGCGCCGAGCTCAAGCGCATCGACGCCGACGGGCTGGTCCTGAGCGGCGGTGTGCCCGACAAAAACAGGCGCGCGAGGTAAAGCAATGGCCATCGGCAACGCCTTCCTCGCACGCATCCCGGATTTCATGAGGCGCCGCATTCGCGCGCCACGTGGAATGGCTCCGTCCGCCAGGGCGGGGCGCTTCAAACCCTCGTAAATCAACCTTTTTGACCAGGAGATACACATGGCAGGCGCAGTTGACAGCTCTATCCAGCAGATGAATCAGGCCGCGGCCGACAACGCCCGGCTGATGTCGGCCAGCATGGCCGCTTCCACCAGCATCCAGGGCGCAGCATCCACTGCGCACACGGTCAATGGTGCGAGCGCCGCCGGCGGCGAGGTGGCCAAATCCACCGGCAACGACATCCGCCAGTCGGCCAAGTCCTCGTAAGCAGGTCCGCGCGATGCCCTGGCGCGTCGCGCGGCCTTTTTCCCAAGGAGGTGAACCATGACCGATCCCACCGCGCTCGTCGCGGCAGGCGCGCACCCGGCCGGCGTGTCCGGGCCCGCCGCACAGCAGCTGGCCGGAACCCCTTCGCGCCTCGATCCGGGCGAAACCCGGATGTTCGCCAACATGATGCAGGGTGTGCAGGTGCCACCGTCCGCGGCGGCCGCCCCGAGCGCGCTGGGCGATGCCGCCAAGGCAGTCGCGGCGCAGTTGTCGGGGAACGTGCGCTCCTACGAGGAGATGCGCCGCAGCATGCTCGAGTCGATCGACATGTCCGACCCCGTCAAGACCATGTTCGCGATGACCGACCACTCGCTGGAGGCCCACATGATGTTCGCGAAGATGCACATTTCCACGGGCTTGGCAAGTGCTGCCACCAGCCTGTTCGGCACCCTGCTGAAGAACCAGCAATGAGGATGCCGTGAACCTGCTGCCCCGCACCCATTCATTCACTTCGCGCCGCGGCCGCTGGCTCGCAGCGCTGGCCCTGCTGATGGCGCTGAGCGGCTGCAAGGTCGGCCTCTATTCCAACCTCAACGAGCAGGAGGCCAACGAGATCGTCACCGCACTGTCGGCCGAAGGCATCGACGCGGCCAAGAGCCGCGTGGAGGGCAGCAGCTGGCAGGTCGAGGTGGACGAAAGCCGCATGGGCACCGCGCTCGATGTGCTGCGCGCCCAAGGTTTGCCGCGCGAGCGCTTCGCCACCATGGGCGAGGTGTTCCAGAAGCAGGGCCTGGTGTCCACGCCCTCCGAAGAGCGCATGCGCTACATCTATGCGGTCTCGCAGGAACTGTCGCAGACGCTGCGCAACGTGGACGGCGTGGTGTCCGCACGGGTGCACGTGGTGATCCCGGCCAACGATCCGCTGAGCGAAAAGCTACGGCCCTCATCGGCCGCGGTATTTATCAAGCACCGACCGGACGTGGACATCCGGCTTCTGGCGCCGGCCGTGAAGGACATGGTGGCGCACAGCATCGAAGGACTGACGCACGACCAGGTGTCGCTGTCGCTGTTCGAGGCACGACGCCCGACGGCGTCGGCGGCCCCCCCCGCGAATGATGCCGGGCGGCGACCGATGGTTCTGGGCCTGTTCCCGGTTTCGACCGCGATGGTACTGCTGGGCCTGCTGCTGCTGGCCGCCGTTTGCCTGATGGTGCTGCCGGCGCTGCTGCGCCGCCAGGGCATGGACTGGCGAAGCTGGACGCGCCGCCAGGTGTTCAGGCGCTGATCCGCAATGCCGGCATCGTCCATCACCGCCCAGGAGACCTCGCAGGCCGCCCCCGGCCCGATGGACCTCGTGCGACTGGTGGTGCGGTTCAACCTGCACCCCGAGCTCGACCTGCACCCGAGCTGGTTGCCCGCCGAGTGGCCGGCGCAGCACCGCGTCCCGGCACGGTTGGGCGCGGCAGGCCGCGCCGTGCTCGCTGCCCAGTTGCGGCGCGGCGAGGGCCCGACCGGCAGCATCGCCGACTACAACTTCGACGCACGCCTCAAGCGCCTGGTTTTGCTCGATGCCGCCGCGCTGCGCCGGCTCGGGACCTATCTCGGCTTCTGTGTGCACCTGCCGCTGTTCCGGCTGCGCGGTGCAGCGGGCGCGCAGATCCGCCGCCAGGCACGCCGCTTCGATGCCGACGCGGTGGAGTTCGTGCTCGAGCGCGTGCCGCAGACCACCGAACTGCGCATGGACAATGCCGTGCTGCAGCAGCGGCCGTTTTCCATCGGCCGTGTCGTCGTCGAGCGCGGCTACCGTCTGTTGCTGGCGGCGGCGGCCGCCGAAGGCGAGGTGGTGCACCGCCGCCTGGCCCACAAGCTGCCGCGCCGCATCTCGACGTTCGGCCCGCCGTCGCTGCAGCGGCGCCAGCTCCTTCAACTCAACGAA
>Ga0307412_10000810_pt1 | contig 17997 bp, 17 predicted proteins | sample DK1Cmetagenome_3_FD_203823 | JGI IMG/M metagenome (GOLD analysis project Ga0307412, IMG submission 203823) | Maize rhizosphere microbial communities from greenhouse at UC Davis, California, United States - DK15-C-1 | ecosystem: Host-associated > Plants > Roots > Rhizosphere > Soil | place: USA...
CCTGCGCAATTCAGCTTTATAAATGAACGATTATTTGCCATTTCCTACTTTCCGAAAGCATCAGACGCGGTATTCAAAAGGCATCCAGCAAGTAAGTCCGAGACATTGACTGTAAAACACCTGACCAACCACCAGGGATTGAAGTACATATCATGGTCAAACAATCACCTTGAAACCTATATCACCTGGTGGATATCGAGATTCTCATAAGGGCTAGTATGTGAGTTACTAAACGTTACGGCTTGCGCCAAGCCGTAACGTTTCTTTAGCGGTACTGGAGCGCCCGGTTTCAGTGCAACAGCAGTTCTTACCAGCTCATAGATCTCCAAGAAAAAGGACTCCCGTCTCGCCACAAAAGCAACACATCCTGACCAGAATCCCCATGCCGAAATGACCTATCGATCTACCCCGCTTGAGACGATGCATAGGTTCCGGCTGACTGGCGTAGCGTTTGTTTTCAAACGTTGCGCAATGCATTCGCAACCAGGGTAAACGCAGGCGAAGGCTGCCGTCGGCTAGGATAGTACAGATAGTAGCCTGGAAACGGCGGGCACCAGTCCTCCAGGACGCGAACCAGCCGGCCCGCCTGGAGATGCGGTTCGAATTCCTCTTCTGGCAAGTACGCAACACCCAGTCCCGCCAATGTGGCCTCGACGATGTGGGTCGAGGTGTTGAAGATGAGCTGCCCGTCCACCCGAACGTTGATCTGCTTGCCACGCCGCTCGAAATCCCAGACATAAAGCCCGCCTGACGTCGGCATACGCTGGTTGATACAACGGTGGCCAAGCAGATCGCGCGGACTTTTGGGAATGGCGTGAGTTGTGAAGTACCCAGGCGAAGCCACGGCAGCCATTCGCAATGCAGGACCGATCGGCACCGCCACCATGTCCTTGTCGATGGTGTCGCCCAGGCGCACACCCGCGTCGAAACGGTCCGCAACGATGTCGCGAAAGCCGTAGCTGACATCAAACTCGACGTTGATGTCCGGGTATTCGTGCAGCAGCCCGGTCAGTTTCGGCAGCAAGGTCGTGCGCAGGACATGATCCCCGCAGGTAATGCGCACGGTGCCGGCGGGCTTGTCGCGCATCTCTGTGAGCCTGTCCAGCTCCGTCTCTATCTCGTCGAAGCGATTGCCGATGGCCTGAAGCAAGCGTTCGCCGGCGAGGGTGGGCGAAACGCTGCGGGTGGTCCGCGTCAGCAGCCTGATTTGCAAGCGCGATTCCAGGCCGTTGATGGCCTGGCTCAGCGCAGATTGCGTAACGCCCAGTGCATTGGCGGCACGGGTGAAACTGCCTTCGCGCGCCACCGTCACGAAAGACAGTAGATCGTTGAGATTTCTTCTGACCATGGCGAAACGCTTCAAAGGCTATTGATTAGTTGTGCTTATAGCCTCTTTAAGCATTCATTAGCTAGTCGCGCAAGTGCCCGCGCGTCACCATTGTTCCCATGAACAGAAACGAATTCGGGGCATCGCGATGAGACCGGTCTGGCTGGGTTTGCTGGCGTCAGCGTTGATGCTTGGCAGCTACGGGACAATTTCCGGTGCCGCCTCGGCACCTTCGATAACGGAGCAACCTGAGATGTGGATGACCGTGGGCGAACAACGCTTTGCCATTTCCTTGGCTGACAACGCGGCCACCCGTGCATTCGTCACGTTATTACCGCTGACGTTGGAGATGAGTGATCTCAACCGCAACGAGAAATACGCCTCCCTCCCCCAGGCGCTCCCCGCCCAAGCGAGCAAGCCGGGAACGATCCACAACGGCGACCTGATGCTGTACAGCACCGACACCCTGGTCATTTTCTACACGACCTTCGACTCAACCTACGCCTACACCCGGCTGGGGCATATAGGCGATGCCGCAAGACTGGCGCAAGCGTTGGGCCGGCGAGACGTGCAGGTGACGTTTTCCCAGAACTGATTACTCCGCACCGACAGGATTCCCCATGAAAAAGATCATCGTTTTATTAACCCTTCTGTTCAGTTCCCTTTCAGCAATAGGAGCCGATATGTCCAACGGCGCAGACAACTTCTACACCAGCGACGAAGTCACCGTGCAAAAGGTCAACTTCAAGAACCAGTATCAAATGAACGTCGCGGGAAACCTGTTCATTCCGAAGAACCTCAATGGCAAGAAAAGCAATCCGGCGATTGTCGTGGGCCATCCAATGGGCGCTGTGAAGGAACAGAGCGCGAATCTATATGCGACGAAGATGGCGGAAAAAGGCTTCGTGGCCCTCTCCCTGGATCTTTCATTCTGGGGCGAAAGCGCGGGCCAGCCGCGCAATGCGGTCTCGCCGGATATCTACGCCGAGGACTTCAGCGCGGCGGTGGACTTTCTCAGCGCCCAGCCCTTCGTCGACAAGGAGCGCATTGGTGCCATCGGTATTTGTGGCAGCGGCAGCTTCGTCATCAGCGCGGCCAAGATCGACCCGCGCATGAAAGCCATCGCCACCGTGAGCATGTATGACATGGGCGGCGTCAATCGCAACGGGTTGAAGCATTCCCAGACGCTCGATCAACGCCGGGCCGTCATCGCTCAAGCGACACAGCAGCGTAATGTCGAGTTCGCCGGCGGCGAAACGCTGTACACCAGCGGCACCGTGCATGAGTTGGATGAAAATACCCACCCGATCCAACGGGAGTTCTACGACTTCTACCGCACCCCGCGCGGCGAGTTCACGCCGGCCAGCTCGTCGAAAGACCTGACCACGCACCCGACGCTGACCAGCAACATCAAGTTCATGAACTTCTATCCACTCAATGACATCGAGACCATTTCGCCTCACCCCATGCTGTTCATTGCCGGCGCCGATGCGCACTCCAGGGAGTTCAGCGAAGAGGCCTACAAGCTCGCCGGCCAGCCCAAGGAACTGGTAATCATTCCTGGGGCTGGGCATGTTGATCTTTATGATCGGGTCGATCTGATTCCGTTTGACAAGTTGACGAGTTTCTTCCAGAACAACCTGAAATGAATTCGAGCATCAACCAGGATCGGAAAAACCATGGATGAACGTGTAGCCTTCATCAAGCATCGGATCCGCGCCGTTGTGATCGCAGGCGACTGCGACCAAATCACCTATCAATCCGAATGGCTCGGCTACATGCCCTTCCCGGTCGATCACTGGGTTGAACATCAAGGCAAGACGTTCTCCGGCGACTTTCCTTTTGACTGGACGCTCAAGGACTTGGCCGTTCTTGAGCGCACGGGTTTTCTGGAAAAGTTGGAAGCTTACGAAAACCCGGAAGACCGGTTTGACCGGTGTATCCGGTATCGCGTGCATATTGGATGTGCGTAACCCTGAGTTTTCGATGATTCGGGGCTGGGTCATTCCAGTCGTTCCTGTTCATAATCCCTGCCTGCTCATACCCGAGGCGGATCAATGACCACAGAACGCTACGACCAACTCGCCATCTTCTCCGTCGTCGCCCAGGAGCGCAGCTTCACCCGCGCCGCCGCCAAGCTCGGCATGTCGCAACCAGCGCTGAGCCGGGCGATGCGTCAGTTGGAGGAGCGCCTGGGGGTCCGGTTGTTGTCGCGGACCACGCGCAGTGTCGCGCCCACCGAAGCGGGCGAACGACTATTGCAGGTGGTCGCGCCGAGGCTTGAGGAGATCGACCAGGAAATGGCGATGCTCAGTGAGTTTCGCGACAAGCCGGCCGGCAAGTTGCGCATCACCACGGGCGAGCACTCGGCAATCACTGTTTTGCAGCTCGTTCTCGCCAAGCTGTTACCCGACAATCCCGACCTCAATATCGAAATCATCGTTGACTACGGCTTTACGGATATCGTCGCAGAGGGTTTCGACGCCGGGGTGCGGCTGGGTCCCCAGGTCGCCAAGGACATGATCGCCCTGCGCATCGGCCCGGACATGCGCATGGCAGTCGTGGGCTCCCCGGCGTATTTCGCCCGGCACGCCGTGCCTCGGACTCCCAATGACCTTACGGCCCACAATTGCATCAACCTGCGCATGCCGACTCATGGCGGCCTCTACGTCTGGGAATTCGAGAAAAACGCTCAGGAAGTGCAAGTGCGGGTGGAGGGCCAACTGGTATTCAACACGATTGCCATGCGCCTGGAGGCCGCGATCCAGGGATTGGGCCTGGCGTTCATGCCTGAGGATCTGGTAGAGGACGCCGTGGCGCAAGGCCGGTTGATCCGCGTGCTGGAGGATTGGTGCGAGCCGTTTTCCGGCTATCACCTCTATTACCCCAGCCGCCGCCAGAATTCGCCGGCCTTCACGCTGTTGCGCGACGCCTTGCGCTACGAGGACTGACTGGCGTCCAACGCTTGAGCAGCACGCTTGGCCGCAGCGGCGTCGCCCTGCTCTTCCAATAACTGGATCACTTGCCGCAATTGCGCCGCGCTCAGGCCGACTCACAGGCTGGCGGCCATGTGCGAGCGCAGTTGTGACTCCACGCCTGGGGTAACCGCCAGCGCGGCGACCGTCGCCAGCTCACGGCTTTGCCAATCCAGATTGTCGCGTTCGAAAATATCGCCAAACAAATGCGTCTGCAGGTATTGGTTGATGACCGGAACGAAGTCGAACAACGGCCCCTGGACGGGGGCGCCGGCAATACGCGTCTGATTGGCCTTGCCTACCGCCAGCAATGCGTCGCCGGTGGGAATCGGGCCAGCGGGTTCACGCCCCGGCTCGTCCTGCACGCCACGTTGCTTGCGCGCCTCCACGACTTTCATCAGTTCACCCAGCGCGTTGAGACTGCGGGGAAAACCACTGTAGGCGTAGAGCTGCACCAGGATTTCCTTGGCCTCGCTGACGGTCAGGCCCGCATCCAGCCCTTGATTCAATGCGGTATTGAGCGCCGGCATGTTGCTCGTCGCCATGGCGGCGGCAATCACCGGGATGGCTTGCTGCTTGGCCGACAGGGTTTGTGAAACCGTCACGTTATCCGGCGCGGTCGGCGGCGTCGGTGTTGCGCCGGTTTCGTATTGCTCTTCGCTGACTTTTTCCATCCATTGCACATTCTTGCCGTCCACCGTGCCGGTCACGGCCAGGTGGGTCATGGCGCTGTCTGGCGCAGCGCCGTGCCAATGCTTGACGCCCGGCGGACAGACAATCACGTCTCCCGGGCGAATCTGCTGCACCGGCTTGCCCCACTCCTGCGTCAGGCCAATGCCGGATACCACCACCAATCGCTGGCCGGCGGGATGTGTATGCCAGGCCGAGCGCGCGCCAGGTTCAAAGCTGACGTAGGCCGCGGAGGCATTGATTTCGCCTGTGGCAGGAAACAACGGATCAACCCGCACGCGACCGGTGAAATAATCCTCAGGCCCTGCGGCCGAGGCCTGGCTGCCCGCTCGGCTGATCTGCTGTGACGTGCGCGACCCGCCGGCGCCTTCCTGGCCGGCGGCGTCGGCAAAAGGCGCCGCCGCGCATAACGCGAAATACAAGGTGCTTGCCTTCATTGGGTTGCCTCTCGATGGATATCGTCGAGAACAAACTACCCACGCAGCATTGTTCGATAAACCGTGCCAATGGCATAGGACTCATATCAAAACTACATAAATTCGTATAACCGCTGATCGTCATTGACGCTCGTTGGCGAACGCCCCCAATCTCGACGGCCGAGCTACGCTCTTTTGAGCAAACGCGGCTAGGCAGGCCCATGGCCAATCGAAGACTCTACGCCGACCGCACCTCCAAGAGCCTTTACCCGTGCCTGAACAACCGAGCGATTTCGCTTACACAAAACGCTTCGCCGCCGTCCTGGCCTACATCGATACCCATCTCGAAGGGGATCTGTCGGTAAAGGCGCTGAGTGATGTGGCGAACTTCTCGGTGTTTCACTTCCATCGGCAGTTTACGGCGTTCACGGGCGTACCCGTTTCACGTTATGTGCAACTGATGCGGCTGCGACGCGCGGCACATCGCCTGATTGCAAACGCAGATTGCTCGGTATTGGACGCGACACTGGATGCAGGCTTTCAAAGTCCCGAAGCCTTTAGCCGGGCGTTCGGACGAGCGTTCGGCATGGCGCCGAGTGTGTTCAGGAAGAACCCGAACTGGCAGGTCTGGAATACGGTGTTTGCCATCCCCCATTTCTCAAGGAATATCCTCATGCACGTTCGAATCGTTGAATGCCCTGAAATCAAGGTAGCGACGCTCGAGCACCGCGGACCTCCGGGGCTCGTTAATGAAAGCGTGCGCCAGTTCATCGAGTGGCGCATGCGCAGCGGACAATCGCCGGTGGCGACAAGCCGCACGTTCGGCATCCCTTACGGCAATCCCGATACGACACCGCCACACGCTTTCCGCTTCGCGATCTGTGGTGAGATTGACGAGGAAGTGACACCGAACGAGTTCGGCGTCCGGCCGCTCGTCATACCTGGCGGCCGCTATGTCGTGGTTCGCCACGCGGGGTCACCGGATCACATCGGCGAAACGGTCTACCCGATCTACCGCGACTGGCTTCCCGCGAGCGGCGAAGAGCTGCGGGACCAGCCGCTGTTCTTCCACTACCTGAGCGTCTATCCGGAGACGCCACAGGATCAATGGCAAACCGATGTGTATGTTCCGCTGCAATAGCGACATCACGACATCGCCTTATTTGATCTCCATCAACCGCAGGGAGGGTGAGCCATCCAGGGAAAGGTGGATGACCGCCGCCCTGCTGGGGAAATTCGGCGCATCGTCGTCGGTATTTTCCATCACGGGGATGTCGATCAAGGTCTGCTCACCCGCCGGGTCGCTGACCAGCTTGGCGTCCAGCTTATCGATCGCCCGCCAGCTGTCACCGCCGATGCGCATCACGTCCAACAGACTGTAATGCGGCACGCCTTCTTCGTTCTCCTCGGGATTGAAGACCGCCAGGTACTGGCTGTAGTTGTTACCCATCCCGAAACCCTCGAGGGTAAAGACCGCGAGCGTGACCTGGCTGTCCTCACCGGTGTCCAGGGTCTGCACCAGCGTCGCTTCGGGGTAGCCGGTGGCATAGCTGTCCTTGAGCAGCGCCACCAAGTGCCCGACCTGTTGTTCCAGGGCTTTGGGGATTTTCGGCTCGGCGGCGTGGGCCAGGGTGCAGGCGAAAAACAAGGCAGCTGTGAGCAGGCGCAATTTCATCGAGTGGGGTCCGCGGTGTTGGGAGGTCAGCGCGGATGTTAGCGTCCAAACCAGACAAGCGCTACGGCCTCAGCCCGCCGAACGAATACGCTCCACCAACCGCGCCTGCAACGCCTCAAGCTCCTGCGGATCGGCCTTCCCCTGCCCGTGGACGCCAGGCGCCTGGCCCTCCCAGCGTGGAATGATGTGCACATGGATGTGATAGACCGTCTGCCCGGCCGGTGCGCCGTTGAACTGAGCGATCTGCACACCGTCCGGCTGCAATTCGTCAACGATGACGCGGGTCAGGCGCTGCACGGCTGACATCAACGTGCCGAGAACCGCGGGTTCCACTTCGAGGATGTTGCGAGCCTGGGATGCCTTGGGAATCACCAGCACATGGCCGCGCGACTGAGGGAAAATATCCAGGAAGGCCAATACATCGGCGTCCTCGTAAATCTTGTAGGCGGGTGCTTCACCGCGAAGAATCATCGCGAAGATATTCTGCGAATCGTATTGGCCGTTCAAACTCATGGTTGCTCCTTGGACCGTGCTTGTTTGTTTAATGTCAGCGCTATCTTCAGCTGTAATTCGTTTTCTGAAAACGGCTTGTGCAAAACCGGACTTTGCGCAAACTCCTCGGGCAGGCCGCTCGCGCCGTATCCGGTGCTGAACAGGAACGGAACCCCACGCCCACGCAGGATTTCAGCCACCGGGAAGACTCGTTCCCCGGCGAGATTGACGTCCAGGATCGCCAGGTCGACCTCTGCCGTACCCGCCTTCTCCCGTGCCAGGGCGAGCCGTGGCACGGACGCCACCACTGTGCATCCCAGATCCTCAAGCATTTCCTCGATCAACATCGCGACCGTGCCTTCGTCCTCCACGAGCAGGACCTTGATGCCAGCGAAGAGGGTCATGCCGAATGCTCAGTGACCATGAACGAGAAGCGACAGAGAACGCCCTCTGGGGCATAGGTCAGCACGAATATCCCACCCAGGTCGCGCTCGATGCAGCGCTTCATCAAACGCGATCCCAGCCCTTCGCGTTCCGGTGGTGACACCAGAGGCCCGCCCTGCTCACGCCAATCCAAGGTCAACAAGTTTCCGTTCGATTGCGCCTGGACGTTCCAATTCACCGAAAGCCTGCCTGTCTCGACGGACATCGCGCCGTACTTGAGGGCGTTGATTGCCAGTTCGTTGAGGGTCATCGTGAGGCTGAGCGCTACGCGGGTATCGACATCGATGGCATCGCCTTCGATCGTGACACGGCCGGGCTCGGCGCCGAATATCGGCAGCAGTACTTCCTGGGCCAGCGACGCCAGGGGCGTCTGTCCCCAATGCCGCCTCGTCAGGAGATCGTGGGCGCGCGACAAGGCGAGCAGGCGTGCCTCGAAGCGGTTGTAGCCCTCCTTGGCGCTTTCCGCGTTGCGTGAGGTTTGGGCCGCCAGGGATTGCACGGTGGCGAGGGTGTTCTTGACCCGATGGTTGAGCTCGTCGATCAGGGTTTTCTGCCGGTCTTCGGCCTGCTTGCGCTCGGTGATGTCCACCAGCATGTTGATCGCCCCCACCAGGTTGCCCTCGGCATCGTGCAGCGGCGTCGGGTATGGCGTGAACGGCACGCGACTGCCGTCGGGACGCTCCGCGATGGCCTCGACCCCGCGTATCGGTCGGTTTTCCTTCAGGGCGACGGCCATCGGGCATTGGTCGTGGGGCAGGAAGCTTCCGTCGGTGTTGAACAATTTCCAGGTCACGCACCACAGGTCGCCCAATTGAGGCGTGCGCCCCGACAACTCGATAGCCGCCCGGTTGAAAAAAGTGATGCGACCTTGGGCGTCGGTGGTGTAGACCGCCGCCGGCAATGCCTCGAGCAGATTGCGCATGTGCCGTTCGCTTTCACGGACCTGGTTTTCCATCCGCCGCGCCAGCGTGACATCCTGGAGTACCCGCACGCCATAGCGGAATCCGCCATGCGTATCCCGCACGGAGGAGCTGTGGATGTCCAGGTAGACGGTCTCGCCATCAGGCTTGAAGGCGCGCTTGCGCAGCACATAGTGGTCCAGCTCGCCCGCCACCTGGCGCGCATACAAGGCCGCGTCCTGGTCGTGGCTGTCGGTGTGGGTGTAGTCCAGGAACGTCATTTCAAGCAATTCTTCCCGCGAACGACCGAGCATGTTGCAGAGCGCGTCATTCACCCGCAGCAGCCGGCCGTCCGCCCCCGACTCGGCGATCCCGATCGTTGCCGCTTCGTATGTCGCGGACAACCGATCATCGCTCTCCTTGCGCGCCGTCTCGGCGGTGTGGACACAGGTCATGTCAACCGTGAAGCAGCGCGTATTGAACAGCTTGCCGTCCTCGAACCGGCCGTTGGACGTGATGGTCACGTACTTGATCGAACCGTCCTTGGCCTTCAACCGCGCTGGATAGTTTTCCAGGCACTCGCCATTGGTCAATTTGCCCAGGATGTCGCCAATAACCGGCTCATCGACATGAAAATCAGCGATGGGCCGGCCAATGTATTCGTCCGCCGAATACCCCAGCAGGGCCAATTCGGCCTTGTTGGCGCGCAGGATGATGCCATCGGCACTGACGATGTGCAGGCCCACGGCGCTGTTTTCGAAAAAGTCTTCCAGGTCGGCATTCTTGCGCCGCAGCTCTTGTTCCAAGGCGTGATGTGCGGAGACATTCTGGAAGCAATTGATCGCTCCTTGGACGGTTCCTTGGGAATCCTTCAAGGCGCGAATATTCACCAACGCCACGATCCGCGTCCCGTCCGGACGTTCGATGAGCACCTCCTGGTTACGCGTCGCGGCGCCGTCTTCGAGCGCCGAGGCCATCGGACAGTCTTCGAACGCCAGCGGCGTGCCGTCGGGCAGGAAAAGGCGATAGGAGCCGCAAAACCGGTCTCCGCCCTCCCCCAATATCGGCGTGCGTCCCCACAGGGCTTCTGCCTCGCTGTTGTAGCGGACCAGCCAACCCTGGCGGTCGCAGAGATACACCGCGCCGGGAATCGCATCGAGCGCGTTGGCCCCCATTGACACGAGACTTTCGTACTCGCTCGGCGTGCGCGTCTCCAGGGGAAACGCTTCAATATTCGACATTACTGATCCTCAATCCGCCTGGCTGGATGCCTGCTACACAGCGCTTGCGGTCAAAATCCGAGGCGCGATCCCGGCCCGGATAAATCCTTTCATACGCGGGCGCGGATTTTTTCATGCAGCTGCAATGGATTCTAGATCCCTATCCAACCCGCGAGTTCAGGAAAATTCGACGGCACCTCCGCTGACATCAGAACCCGAACAATGCACGCGGTGTTTCGACCATCAGCGCACGCATGAGCGGACCCGCACACTCCAACGCCCGCAACTGTTGCATCACGGTATCGAAGCCGACGCTGGCCTCATGTTGTGTATGGGGCCAGTCACTGCCCCATACCAGGCGCTGGCGGCCGAAATTCTGCTCAAGCAAGGCCAGTGCGGCGCGGGCAAATTCCAGGTTCCGCCGGTCCGTCCCCGCCAACCGATAAATGCCCGAGACTTTCACCCATACGTGTCCGCCGAGCCCCAGCGCCAACAACTCGGCAAAACCAGGTTGGTCGATGCCCAGACGCGCATCCGGGCGACCGAAATGGTCGATGACCACCTGCACGCCAAACGGAATCAGCTGACGAATCAAGCTTGGCAGCTCCGCCACCGGGGCATGCAATTCCACATGCCAGCCCAGTATCGCGAGCTGGCCAAGCAATTCCTTCCAGGCGGCTTCGCGAAAATCGGGCAAGGCCTTGCCCATCAGGTTCAAGCGAACGCCGACCACCCCCAGCCGGGCCATGTGCTCCAGCGTAGCGCGGCCGATACCCGGCTCCACCACCACAACCCCGCGCAACTGCTCCGGCGCTTGTCGTAGGGCGGCCAGCAGGTAGCGGTTATCCGTGCCGAGAAAGCTCGGCTGCACCAACACGCCGTGGCTGAGGCCGTGGGTTTGCAAGTGTTCCAGGTATTGCCCGAGCGTGGCGTCGTAGTCCGGTGTGTAGCGCCGCACCGTCGCCCACTCCAGCTCCCGGCTGAACACATGAGCGTGGCAATCGATGCCGGTAACCGGCGTCTTGGTGAGATCAACCATGAGTCTTCATCTGGCGTAAATAAGAAATAATCAGGCCCGGGCGCGCTCGCCGCCGGGTGCCAGGTCGGACGCCGCAGGCGCAGTGGCTTCCAGGCTCCGGCCTCGGGTTTCCGGTAGGCACAACGCCGCAAGCACCGCCACGCCGTAGGCAATGCCGGCGTCGATGCCAATGGCCGAGCCCAGGGACATCGAGTCGCTCATGTGGCCGACCAGGAACGGGAACACCGCCGACAGCACCCGGCCGAAGTTGTAGCAGAAACCGACGCCGGCACCGCGTACGTCCGCCGGGTACAGCTCATTGAAGAACGCCCCGAGACTCGCCGGGATGCCCGCCGCGAAGAAGCCCAGCGGAAAGCCCAGGAAGAGCATCTGGGTATTGCTCAGCGGCATGAACACGTAGCACTGCACGGTGATCACGCAGCACAGTGCAAAGAGCAGGATGTTCTTGCGTCGGCCGATGCGATCGATCAACAAGCCACTGACCACGCAACCGCACCAGAAGGCAAAGATGATCACCGCCAGGTAGCCGCCCGAGTTGAGCACCGACAGATTGCGCTCGGTCTTGAGGAAGGTCGGCAGCCAGGTCATCACCGCGTGATAGCCGCCGTGGGCGCCCAACCCGAGCAGCCCGCCGAACAACGTGACGCGAATCAACTCGGGACGAAAGATGCCGGCCAGGGACTTGAAGAAACTCTGCGGGATGGCCTGTTCCTTTTGCAGGCGCTGGAAGCTGTCCGGCTCCTCGACGTTGCGGCGCACCCAGATGATCAGGAACGACGGCAGCAGGCCGACGATGAACATCACCCGCCAGGCCATGTCCTGCGGGACGAACGAATAGATCAGCGTAAAGACCCCGACCGCCAGTCCCCAGCCCACCGCCCAGGCACTCTGGACCGTGCCCATGACCTTGCCGCGGTATTTTGGATTGATGGTCTCGGCCATCAACACCGCGCCGGCGGCCCACTCGCCACCGATGCCGAAGCCCTGCAAGGCCTTGACGATCAACAACGAGTGGAAACCGGTGACGAACGCCGACAGGAACGTGAAGAAGGAAAACCACAAGATCATCCATTGCAGCGTGCGCACCCGACCGTAACGATCGGACAACGTGCCGCCGACCCAACCGCCCAGGGCCGAAGTGACCAGCGTGACGCCGCTGATCAATCCGGCATCGCCCTTGGACAAGGCGAACGCGGCAATCAGCGCCGGTATCGCCAGGCCGAACATCTGGACTTCCAGCGCGTCGAGCGACCATCCGCCGAAACACGCCCAAAACGTTTTACGCTCCCGCGAAGTGATTTGGCGATACCAACTGAACATGATTTTTATCCTTATAAATGGAACGAAAGGCAGCCGAGCGCGAACCGTGCCGCTGCAAGGCCAGTCAGGAACAACAAAATGACAAGGGCAGCGGCAACCGACTGGTCGCCGCAGGATCCGCTAGCCCGCCAAGGTCAGCGGATCTCGACGCTGTAGCGGAAATGCTCGGCATGCCCGCGTGAGCGGCGCCACTCCAGCGGGTTGCCGGCGTAGTCCCGCGCCAGGCGCTCGATCACTACCACCGGGCTGTTCACCGGGACCTGCAACAAACGGGCGTACACCTCGTTGACCGACTCGGCGGTGAGCGTTTCTTGCGCGTAGGCCACGACCTGCCCGCAGGTTTCTTCATAGATCGGATAAAGCAGCGGGCCTTTCTGGCTCAGGTCGATCTCCAGAAGCGCCTGGAACCGACTGCGCGGCAGCCAGATCTCCTCGGCCAACACCGGCGCCACCTCCAGCAGACGCAACCGGACAATGCGGATCACCGGCGCGTCCACCGGCAACCCCAACGCCTGGGCCACCGCCGACGGCGCGGCCACAGGTTCTACCGACAAGATCCGGCTCTCCGGAACCCGGCGTTCACCGGAGGCGGATTGAAAACGGAAGAAACGGAACAGTGACGATTGGAACTGCGGCCGGCGAATGAACGTACCGCGCCCTTGCTGGCGCTCCAGGATGCCCTCGGCGACCAACGCATCGATCGCCTTGCGCACCGTCCCGGTGGACAGCCCGTATTCGGCTGAAAGCGCCGCCTCAGTAGGAATCGCCTCTCCCGGGCGCCAGCGATTATTGGCGATCTGCTCGGCCAACTGGTCGCGCAAACGTTGATAGAGCGGCAGGCGGGTATCGCTGGGCAGTGGGTTCATAAGATTTTGGCCTTTTTATATAGTCATCTATATGAATATTGGCGGCGAGTATTTGCCTCGCTTCGACGATTGTCAAGAATGTGGGGGTGGCTGAGGTGATAAACGGCGCTGTCGCGACGCTTGCGCCAATGTCGCGGCCAAGGGCGGCTGGAGAATAGCCACCCCAGGTGCCCCATCCTGGATAGCTGCGCTGTGACAATGGGTGTCGCCTGAATTGAGAAAAACAAGCACGGCTGCGCTGCTCTTCTATGCTTGCCCCAACCAAAGGAGCTTCGCCATGGCCGAGATCGAACCGCGACTTCTACAGGTGCAGGCCCTCAAGGCCGCTTGCTCGAACTGCAGCGTGCTTGAACTGTGCCTGCCTATTGGCCTGACCGGCGGTGAGGTCGAACGCCTCGACACCCTCATCGCGCAGCGGGTGAAGGTCAAGAAGGGAGTAGCGTTGTATCGCACCGACGATCCATTGCGCTCGCTGTATGCGGTGAGATTGGGCTTCTTCAAAACCAGCGTCCTGTCAGTGGACGGTCGCGAGCAAGTTACCGGCTTCCAGATGCCAGGCGAAATGCTCGGGCTGGACGCCATCAGCACCGATCACTACGCCTGTAACGCCATTGCGTTGGAGGATAGCGAGGTCTGCCCGTTGCATTTCAACCTCTTGGAAAAACTCGCCCATGACTTGCCCTCGTTGCAGCACAACCTGAACAGACTCCTGAGCCGGGAAATCGTGCGCGACCACAGCATGTTGCTGATGCTCGGCAACATGAATGCCGACGAGCGCCTGGCGGCGTTCCTGTTGAACCTGTCGCAACGGCTCAACATGCGCGGCTATTCCTCCCGGGAATTTGTCCTGCGCATGAGCCGCGAGGCCATCGGCTCCTACCTGGGCCTGCGCCTGGAAACCATCTGTCGGTGCATCGCCCACCTGCGCCAGGAAGAACTGGTGGACATCCATGGGCGCAATGTCACGATCCTGGATTTGCCCGGCCTCAAGCATAAGGTCGCTGGCTGCCATCGTCATGCCGAGCTGTAGTGCCTGCGTTGCATGACCTCTGATCTACATCAATACCCCTCAATGCCTACAGGTCGACATTAAGACGCAGCGTTCGAACCTTCGTATCGACGAAGGTGACCGAACCTTCCGTCTCATGGAGGCCCTGATCATGGCAACGCACCTGCAAGGTACAGAACCGCTCGCCACCAACGTCACACCTCATCCTTTGGCCGGCAGTTTGCGCAAGGTCGAGCCCAGGCGCTTGTCGCTGAGCCTGCTGATCGCGTTGGTCGTCGGTTCGATGATCGGCAGCGGCATCTTCAGCCTGCCCCAGAACATGGCAGCCAGTGCCGGCGCCGGGGCGATCCTGATCGGCTGGCTCATCACCGGCGTGGGCATGCTCTCGCTGGCCCTGGTCTACCAGACCCTCTCCAACCGCCACCCGGAACTGGACAACGGTGTGTTCGCCTACGCCCGTGCACTGGGCGGCGAATTCCTCGGTTTCAATTCGGCGTGGGGCTATTGGATCAGCGCCTGGATCGGCAACGTCAGCTACCTGGTGATCCTGTTCGCTGCGCTCAGTTATTTTTTTCCGCTGTTCGGCGAAGGTAACAACAAAGCCGCAATAGTCGGCGCGTCTGTGGTGCTGTGGGCGTTGCATTGGATGATCCTTCGCGGGATGCGCACCGCTGCCAAGGCCAATGCACTGACGACGATCGCCAAGGTGGTGCCGCTGCTGCTCTTCATCGGGCTGGTCATTGCCGCGTTCTCGAAAGACACCTTCCGGGTGGATTTCTGGGGCGCACCGGTGTTGGGCAGCACGCTGGATCAGGTCAAGAGCACCATGCTGGTCACAGTCTGGGTGTTCATCGGTATCGAAGGCGCCAACGTATTTTCCGCTCGGGCCGCCGAACGCGCCGACGTGGGGCGCGCCACGGTGATTGGCTTCGTCCTGACATTGCTGCTGCTGATTGCTGTATCCCTGTTGTCCTTGGGCATCCTCAGGCAACCCGAACTGGCAGCCCTGAAGAATCCCTCCATGGCCGGTGTACTGGAGGCGGTGGCCGGGCCCTGGGGCGCGGTGCTGATCAGCATCGGCCTGATCGTGTCGGTGTGCGGAGCGTTGCTGGCTTGGACGCTGTTGGCGGCCGAGTCGGTGTTCACCCCGGCCAAGGAAAAAGTCATGCCTCGCCTGCTAGCCACGGAAAACCAGCATGGCGCTCCCGCCAATGCGCTATGGATCACCAACGGCTGCATTCAGTTGTTCCTGTTGCTGACCCTGTATTCGAGCGCCAGCTACCTGGCACTGATTTCACTCGCCACCTCGATGATCCTGCTGCCCTACCTATTCAGCGGCCTGTATGCGTTGAAGATGACCTGGCAAGGCCAGACCTACGCTGGCCATCGCGGCCTGCAACTGCGCGACATGACTATCGCCCTAGTCGCAACGGCCTATTGCATCTGGCTGCTCTACGCCGCCGGTCCCCGCTACATGCTACTGAGTGCCCTGCTCTATGCGCCCGGCTCGCTGATCTACCTGAGCGCCCAACGTGCCAGGACGAGCCGAGCCCTCAATGGTTTTGGGTGGGGCCTGTTGCTGGTGATCTGGCTGGCAGCGGTCTTCGCCGGCTGGATGCTCTGGTCCGGCCAACTGTCCTTGTAAGTTTCGCAAGCGTGCATTGAATCGTCCGACAACGGTGCCTGGCCATTGGGCCAGGCACCCGCACGGACATCACCAAAGAGGAATATCCCATGTCCAATTCAGTGAAAAAAATGCCGGTCCACACCGACGAAAAAGCTCAACATCCCGCCAGGACCGATCTCTGGCACCCGCTGGAAAAACTTCGCCAACAGGTGGACCACCTGTTCGAGGATTTCAACCGCGGCACCGGGCTATCGCCCTTCAGTCGTGGCTTGTTCGATCTCGAGCCTTTCTGGCGCCGGGAGTTCTCCACCAGCCTGCCGGCCGTGGACATCAGCGAGAAAGAAAAAAGCTTTGAAATCACCGCTGAGCTACCAGGCTTGGATCAGAAAGACATCGAGATCCGCCTAGCCAACGGCAACCTGATCATCAAGGGGGAGAAAAAAGAGGAGAAGGAGGAAAAGAAAAAGGGTTATCACTTGTCAGAACGCCATTACGGCTCGTTCGAGCGTGTCTTCAACCTGCCAAAAGGCATCGACAGCGACAAGATCGAAGCCCAGTTCAGCAAAGGCGTGCTGACGCTGACACTGCCGAAAAAACCGGAAGCGCTCAAAGCGGAAAAAGTCGTGCCGATCAAGGCTGATTGATGGTTTGTCCCCGCCCCTCGCCGGCCAACGGCGAGGGGCATTTTTAATGCCTGTGCTGATCGACAGAATAGGTTGGTGAAGCCGCCGGCCTCTTCGCGGACAAGCCCACACACTGCACCGCGGCGGGTCCAATCCGACGACCACAGAAAACCCCTTGTAGGAGCGAGCCTGCTCGCGAAGGCGGTCATTCAGAGTTCCACGCTATCGCGGTACTCCGGCACCGATACTGACCAACCCAACTCGTCGCAGATGCGGTGACGCAAGACGTCGGACGCATTGGGCTCGCCATGTACGACATAGGTGTGCCGTGGCGGAGTCTTGAAGCCTCGCAGCCACTGGATGATCTCGTCGGCATCGGCATGGGCCGACAGCGTCTGCATTGGCACCACTTCAGCATTGATCGGCACATCCTTGCCATGGATACGCACCGAAGGCTCGCCCGCCACGATCCTGGCCCCTCGCGTACCGCCGGCCTGGAAGCCGGGCATCAGCAACGTGTTGATGGGGTTGGGCGCCAGGCTCTTGAGGTGATGCAATACGCGTCCCCCGGTAGCCATGCCACTGGCGGCGATGATCACCGCCGGGGTGCGTTGCAGGTCCAGGGCCATGGCGTCCTTGACCGAGCGCACCGGATGGGCGATGTGGCACATGCCTTCGCACTCTTCCTTCGACAACCGATGCTCGTCACCGAAGCGCTGGTACAACCGGGTCACGTCGATGGCCATGGGGCTGTTGAGGTAGATCGGGATATCGGGGATCGCCCGACGTTGTTTCAGGCGATACAGGTGGTACATCAACAACTGAGCGCGACCGACCGTGAACGAGGGCACCAGCGTGATGCCTCGGCGCAACGCGGTGCGGGTGATCACCTCTGCCAATTGGCCTTCAGGTGATTCGTGTGGGTGCCGACGGTCGCCGTAGGTGGACTCCACCAACAGCACGTCTGCCTGCTCGATGACCTTCGGGGCAAACATCACCGGATCCTCGGGTCGCCCGAGGTCGCCGGAACACACCAGCGTCACCCCACCGGCCTGTACCTGAACGGTGGCGGCCCCCAGGATATGCCCGGCGCGCCGCAGTAAGATGGATACCCCCCGAGCGATCTCCACCGGGTGTTCGAAGGCTATCGGGCGCAGCAGTTTCAGCGCTCGTTCGGCATGTTCACGGGTGTACAAAGGGAAGGCCGGTGCATGTTTGGAAAAGCCCTTGCGGTTGGCGTATTCAGCTTCTTCTTCCTGCAAGCGGGCGCTGTCGCGCAGCAGGATTTTCACCAACTCGCAGGTCGCTGGCGTGGCGTAGACAGGCCCGCGATAACCATTGCGCACCATGACCGGCAAGTAGCCGCTGTGGTCCA
>Ga0307412_10000811_pt1 | contig 17991 bp, 18 predicted proteins | sample DK1Cmetagenome_3_FD_203823 | JGI IMG/M metagenome (GOLD analysis project Ga0307412, IMG submission 203823) | Maize rhizosphere microbial communities from greenhouse at UC Davis, California, United States - DK15-C-1 | ecosystem: Host-associated > Plants > Roots > Rhizosphere > Soil | place: USA...
CTTGTCCTGGATTTCCGCGCCGACCTCGTCCAGCGTCGCTTCCAGCCGCATGATCCGACCGGCGTTGACGTCCATGTCCTCGGCCATGCGTTCATAGGTTTCCGGGTTGGCGCAGATCTTGACGACGGGCGAAATGGCCGATCCGACCACCGAGCCACGCCCGGTGGTGAACAGCACCAGATGGCTGCCCGACGCGATCATCTCGACGATCTCGGCATTATCGGAAATATTGGGAAAGCCGAAGCGCACCTCCCCGTCCGGAACCACGTCCATCAGGTAAAGGCCTGGCCCCGGCGGAATGTCGCCCGGCTTGATGAGGCCCGAGATCGGCGAATCGCCGGACTTGGAATAGGCGCCCAGCGACTTTTCCTCCTGCGTGGTCAGGCCGCCATCGGCATTGCCGGGCGAAAAGCTGCCATAGCCGAGCACGGTATAATAGCGCTCCGCCTTTTCCACGGCCGCCTCGATCTCCCGTCCCAACTCGGGGGTCACGGCACGCTCGGCCATCACCTGTTCGCAGCCGATGAGCTCGCCCGTCTCCTCGAAGATGCAGGTGGCGTTGGCGGCAACCAGCCGGTCGAAGCAGCGGCCCACCGCCGGATTGGCCGTAATGCCGCTGGTCCCGTCCGACCCGCCGCAAATGGTGCCGACGACCAGGTCGCTGACATCCATGTCTACGCGCTCGGCGGCATCTGCCGCCTGCCGGATCTCCGCGAGCGCAGCAATTCCTTCCGCGATCCCCGAGCGCGTGCCGCCCGCCTGCTGAATTACCAGCGTGCGCACGGGCCGGCCCGACCGGGCAATCGTCGCTTGCAGCCCTTCACGGTCGAATCCCTCGCAGCCCAGCGACACAATGAGGGCGCCGCCGACATTGGGATGGGTGGCGATCCGTTCCATCAATGCATAGGCGTAGCTGTTCGGATAGCAGCCGGGGAAACCGGCCAGCTGCACGGACGGATCATCCGCCCGCGTCACGATCTGCCGCGCGACATGATGTGCGCATTCGACGAGGTAGATGACAAGCACCACGTTGCGGATGCCCTTGCGGCCATCGGAGCGGAGATAGCCGCGCCAGCTTTTCTGGTTGCTCATTGTTCGGATTCTCCGGCCCGCAGCACGGCGCGATCGTGCGAGGGAATATAATCGCTGGCAAGATTGTGCCGGTGGACATGATCGCCCGGCATGGCGTCGGCGGTCATGGTGCCGATGGCGATGCCATAGCGCAGCACCTTGTCGCCCGCCCGCAGCGGTCGGCGCGCCACTTTGTGGCCCACAGGGACGTCAGTGGCGACACAGCAGGCGCTGCCATCGATTTCCACCAGGGTGCCCGCGCCGATGGGGACGGCGCAGATGAATATATTGTCATCGGGGTGCAGCAGGATCAGCGATCCCATGACAGCCCCTGACTTTTGTGTTTCAGCCATTGTCCAACCGATAGAAGCGGGCGGCATTGCCGCCGAAAATTTTTACCCTGTCCGCCTCGCCCAGATCAGCGAGCAGCAGTTTGGCCTGTTCGAACCAGTCCGCATAGGAACCGGCCAGCTCGACCACCGGCCAGTCGCTCCCCCACATCAGCCGTTCGACGCCGAAGACCGCAAGCAGATGCGCGGCATAGGGGCGGATCGCTTCGGCCGAGATGTCGGCGCCCGCCTCGGTCCACAGACCGGACAGCTTGCAATGCACATTCGGGTGGCGCGCCAGGGCCTCGGTAGCTGTGGCCCAGCGGATGAGTGAACCATCCGCAATGTCCGGCTTCCCGCCATGGTCGAGCACGATCCGCAGCTCGGGATAGCGCGCCGCCAGATGAACAAGGTCGCCAATTTGATGCGCGCGCACCAGACCGTCGAGGCTGAGGTTCGCGGCGATCATGGCCCGGAACAGCGGGTCGAATTCGCCGCAAAGTATCCAGCCCGGCTCCTCGATCGACTGGATCATCGGCCGCAACCCCTTGAGCGCCGGATTTGATGCCAGCCCTTCCAATTGGCCCAGAGCATCGGCGGCTTCGAAATCGATCCAGCCGACCACACCCTTCACGAAGCTGTATTCCTGCGCGAGCGCGAGGAGATATCGGGTTTCGGCAACGGCTGGCGCGGCCTGGACGAGCACCGTGCCCTCGATACCGGTCTTGTCCAGCAATGGCCGCAAATCCACCGGACCGAAATCGCGATGGATGGCGGCAAGATCGGGCGTCGGCCAGTCGGTGAAGGGATTGGCCAATGACCAGAAATGCTGATGCGCGTCGATCCTCATGGCTGGCCGGGTCCGGCCGGCGTGGGCGCGTCGGGATCGAGCAGCCCTTCGTCCTTGAGCTGGTGCCAGAATGCGGCCGGAATAGGTTCATGCCACAGGGCGGCCGTCTGTTCGACACGGGCTGCGCTGCCGAGGCCGGGAATGACGGAGGCCACCACCGGATGCGCCAGAGGGAACTGGAGCGCCGCCGCCGCAAGCGTGACGCCATGCGCGTCGCACACCGCCTCGATGCGGGCCACCCGCTCGATGATCGTGGCGGGCGCTGGCTCATAATTATAGTGGACCGTGCCGCCGCGCCGCGTACCGGTGGCCAAAATCCCGCTATTATAGGCGCCGCCCAATATGATGGACGCGCCGTGCCGCTCGCATAGGGGAAGGAATGCGTGCAGCGGCTCCTGCTCCAGCAACGTGTAGCGCCCGGCGAGCAGGAAACAGTCGAACTGCCCGATGGTCATCGCCTGCGCGCATATTTCCCATTCATTGACGCCGAGACCTATCGCGGCGATGTCGCCATTGCGCCGCAACTCGTCGAGCGCGCGATAACCGCTGTCGGCGAGGTCGGCAAAATGCCGCGCATTATCCGCGCCATGCGTGACGGTGCCGATGTCATGCACCAGCAGGATGTCCACCCGCGCCAGGCCAAGCCGCTGCAGGCTCGCCTCCCAGGATCGCATGATCCCGTCATAGCTGTAATCGTAGCGTACCTTGAACGGCATGGATGTCACAAAGCCATGACGTTCGGGTGCCAAGTCCGGCCCGATGTCGGGATCGAGAAGTCGGCCTACCTTGGTCGAAAGGCGATATTGCGACCTTGGCCGGTCGCGCAACGCATCGCCCAGACGACGTTCGGACAGGCCAAGGCCATAATAGGGCGCGGTGTCAAAGTAACGCATTCCCGCGTCCCAGGCGGCATCGACCGTCGCGCGGGCCTCATCATCCCCTATCGCATGATAGAGATTCCCGAGCGAAGCACAGCCAAGTCCCAGCGGAATCGCGCCTTTGTCGAGAAGTTGCATGACACCCTCTGTTTTCCCTATCTCGTTATATATGAAAATATGTTACAAATATGCAAGCATAATGCTGCGGTGGCCCGAAGCGGAAGGCCGTACATGAGTAGCCCCCGGCGCAGAGCATACGCGGGAAGTTGCTTGAGACCGGACGCTGGTGAGGCGGGCTAGATGCGGCTGTCGCTTTCGAGCAGATGCCCGGAGATGAGGCTGGCGGCCTCGGTCAGCCGCCGGGTGGCATCGGTCAGGCCGCAGCGCAGATTGACATGCTTGATGAACGGCACGGTCAACGCCGCCGCCGCGCGATCCCCCCGCATGACTGGCGCGGAAATGTCGGTGATGCCGCTGGTGAAGGAACTGGACGACCTGGCGAAGCCCTGCCGCCGCGCCTCATCCGCGCTCGCGACAAATTCCTCGATCTCGTCCCGGCTCGTTTCGGCGGGAAGCATCGACAGCCAGCGGGTACGCAGTTCTTCGGGTTGAAAGGCGAACAGCACCCTGCCCGATAATGCTTGCAGGATGGAAAGGCGATGGCCGACCCGCACCGAAAAGCCGATCAATTCGTCGGATTCAACCCGCGCCACGACGACAATCTCACCACGCGCATGCATGGCGAGGTGGCAGGATTGCCCGATCTGCATCGCCAGCGTCCGCATGCGGGGCAAGGCGACTTCCACCAGACTCTGCATGGGCGGCTGACGCATCGCCATCGAAAACAGCCTGTCGGTCAGATAATAGCCGTCCGTGGCATTGTCCTGTTCCAGAAAGCCGCGTGCCTGCAGCACCTGTACCATGCGGAACATTTCGCCCTGCGACCGGCGCAGGCGTTGGCAGATGTCGCTCATGGTGAGCGGGCGCGCTTCCGCCACCAGAAGTTCAAGCACGTCCAACCCCTTTTCGAGCGCAGGCGCCCGATATTTGGCGGGGCTGCTGGGCGGGGCGGCTCTGAGCGCCCGTTTCGGCCGGGTATCTATGGTCTGTCCTTCCTGTACCTGTGCCTTCGCAACTGGAACCTGGCTTCCCCTATCGCATATGCAACGAATGTTGCAATCGCTGCAAATCCGCTGTTGCCCGCGCAGGGAAGATTCATATATAAAAATTATCTGCAATTGAAGGCCGGCCAGCCGTCGCCGCGCGGCATTTCATCCCGCGCCCCCAGAATGATTGCGTTCACTGCCAAGGAGAGTTCATGACCGGCCCCATTGTCTGCTTCGGCGAGCTGTTGTTGCGCATGAGCGCGCCGGGACGGGAGCGGCTGCTGCAATCGGGCGCTGTCGAGGTGCATGTGGGCGGCGCCGAGGCCAATGTGGCCGTCGCACTCGCCGGTCTGGGGCACAGCACAAAAATGGTGAGCGCTGTTCCTGCCAATGCATTGGGCGAGCACGCCCTGTTTGCGCTGCGCGGCCATGGGATCGACTGCCAGCATGTGCGGACGGGCGAGGGGCGGATGGGCCTGTATTTTCTGGAGCCGGGCGCGGGCCTTCGTCCTTCCGCCATCATTTATGACCGGAGCGAGTCGGTGTTCTCGCAATTGCCTGCGGACGCCTTCGACTGGGACGAGATGTTGTCCGGTTCTGCGCGTCTGCATCTTTCCGGCATCACACCGGCGCTTAATGAAGAAGCAGAAGCTCTTGCCTTGCAGGCCGCGCAGGCCGCGCAGCGACTGGACGTTCCAGTGTCATTCGACGGCAATTTCCGCGCGGGCCTGTGGCGGAATAGCGGCCGCGATCCGCGTCAGATCCTCTCCCGTCTGGTCGAGCTGGCGGATGTCTTTTTCGGCAATCACCGCGACATCGCATTGCTTCTGGACCGCGATGTCCCCGGCGACACCTCCGACCAGAGGCGGCGGGCGGCCGAAACTGCCTTTGCGGCGTTCCCGCGCCTGCGATTCCTCGCATCGACGCACCGGACCACGACCAGCAGCGACCACCATCGGCTGCTGGCGCGGATCGACACGCGCGAGGGAGGATGGGAAACGCCGGCCGTCGAGCTGCACGCCGTCATCGACCGGATCGGCACGGGCGACGCCTTTGCCGCCGGCATTTTGCACGGCCTGCATGAAGGACTCGCCCCCGAACAGGTCGCCCGGGCTGGCCTCGCCGCCGGATGCCTCAAGCATTTTGTGCCCGGCGATTTCTGCCGCTGCACCCGCGCGGATCTGGCCGATTTCCTGTCAGGTCAGTTCGACGTGCGCCGCTAGCCTTCAGAAGGCCGCGATTGCCTTCAGCACTGTGTCCGCCTCCGCGATCAGGTGTGGCAGCTTTTCCGGCATTTCCTCCGCATTCAGGCTGTGGGTGTGCAACGCTTGGGTCGGAATGTCGCCCGACTTGATCGCCGCAATGACGCGCGCGAAATCGGACGAAAGCGCGTTGCGGCTGCCCAGTAGCGTGGTTTCGCGCTTGTGAAATTCAGGGTCTGGGAAAACCAGATCGTCCTTCACGACGCTGATCAGCACATAGGTGCCGCCGTGGGCGACATGATCAAGGCCCGCGCGCATTGCGTGAATATTGCCCGTCGCGTCGAAAACGCAGTCGAAAAACTCGCCGCCCGTCCGCTCCGCCAGTGCATCGCGCGTGCCCTCGCCCACCGTAAGCGCGTGGTCAAAGCCCAGCCTGTCCCGCACATGGTCGAGCCGCGCGGCACGCGTGTCGATGAAGGTGACCTCCGCACCGTCAAGCCGCGCGAACAGGCCAGCCGCAACGCCGATCGGCCCTGCGCCCACGACCAGCACCCTGTCGCCCGCCATGAGCTTCGCCCGGGACACGGCATGCGCGCCGATCGCCAGGAATTCCACCATGGCCGCCTGATCGAGGGTAAGGCCCGTGGCGTCGATCACCGCCCGCTCGGGAACCGCGAGCATGTCGCACATGCCCCCATCGGTATGGACGCCCAAAACAGCGATGTTCGAGCAGCAATTGGGCTTGCCCCTGCGGCAGGCGCGGCAGGTGCCGCAGGCGAGATAGGGATTGACGGTCACGGTCTGCCCTGCGCGCAGCGAGGAACCGGCGGGCGCGCTCAGCACTTCGCCCGCCAGCTCATGCCCCATCACACGGGGATAGGTGAGAAAAGGCTGGTTCCCGCCGAAGATATGATAGTCGGTGCCGCAAAGCCCCACCCGCCGGATGCGCAACAGCACTTCACCCTCGGCCGCCAGCGGGGCCTCTCGCTCCACGACGCGCAAATCCAATGGAGCATTGCACAAAACTGCCTTCAACGCCTTTCCTCCCGTTCCGAACAGAATTTTCATTTTCATATTTGCATATAGTTTTTATTTCAGCAACAATGAAGCTGGTCCGCCGCGTCCCTCCCGCGCCTCGGGCGCGTGCGGCGGGCCATCCAAACTCTTCGGATAAGTGTCAGATGATCCTTCAATTCGGCACCAGCCGTTTCCTTCAGGCACATGTCGCGTTCTTTGCCCATGAGGCACGGATTGCTGGTCAGCTGGTGCCCGACATCGTGGTGGCAAAGACGACGCGTGGCGGAGATCGCGACGCACGACTGCGGGGCTTCTCCGATCCCAACGGCTATGATGTCATCCTTCGCGGTCTGCGCGACGGGCAGCCAGTCAATGACACGATTCGGGTGAAGAGCATCGTGCGCGGACTCGGGGTGGCCGGCGATTGGGACGTTCTCGTCCAGATCGCCGCCGGGCCGCTTCAATATATCGTCTCGAACACGGGCGATGCCGGCTATGTCGTCGTCCCGGAGGATCGCGCCACCGACTGGCCCCAGGATCAAGCGCCGCTCAGCTTTCCCGCGATCCTTCTGGCACTCCTCCGCCACCGCTGGCAATCGGGTGGAACGGGCGTCACGCTGCTGCCGTGCGAACTGGTGCAGCGGAACGCTGACCTGCTGCGCGGCATTGTCACGGGGCTTGCGCGCGAGCGCGGCTGCAATGAGGCGTTTGTGGATTGGCTCGAGTCGGAGTGCGTGTGGGCCAACACGCTGGTCGACCGGATCGTCAGCGAAGCGCTGGAACCGGCAGGCGCGATCGCCGAGCCCTATGCGCTCTGGGCGATTGAAGACCAGCCAGGTCTTGTCCTTCCCTTCACCCATCCCGACATCGTGACGACGCGCGATCTGGAACCCTTCGAGCGGCTCAAGCTGCACATCCTCAATCTCGGGCACACATGGCTGGCCGAACGCTGGGCCGTCCACGGGCAGCCTGCGGAACTGACAGTTCGGGAGGCTCTGACCGATGCGGAAACCCATGCCGCCCTCGCTCGCCTCTATGCGGAGGAAGTGATCCCCGGCTTTGTGCAAAGGGGCATGGAGGACGAGGCACGAATTTATGTGGCGACCACGTTGGAACGCTTCTGCAATCCCTATCTCGACCACCGCATCGCCGACATTCATTCCGGCCATCCGGCCAAGGTCGCCAAACGAATCGCCGCGTTTATCAAATGGGTCGAGGAGGTACCGGCCGACGCGCCCGCCCTCGCTCAATTGCGCGAGATAGCTGCGCTTTATTAGGTTGCGCAGAGCCGGGGAAAGCGCCCGCTTGAAAAGCTGGCGCTATTTGTGATAGCGCTATCCTGAATAATTTGTCCGAGTAATTTGCCCGCGCGGGCAAGGGAAGGCCGTCCAACTCGGCGGAGCGGCTACTGCCCGGCCGAACCGGCCGGGATTGAAAGAATGACAAAGTATTTCAAGGGAGAGGCACCGATGAATAACCGCCCCATTGCCCCCGGGCCGCTGGCTGCCCTGTTCTGGTCGTTTCTGCTTCTGTTCGGTATGTTTTTGCCGGCCCCCCTGGCCTTCGCGCAGAAAATAGCGGCCTATGAGTGGCGGTCGGTTCCCTTCGGCGGCGGCGGCTATGTTGACGGCTTCGTCTATCATCCGCGCGAAAAGGACATATTGTACACGCGAACTGACATTGGCGGCCTGTACCGTTACGATTATGCCACCAAACAGTGGATTCCGCTGCTGGATCATTTGAGCCGCCAGGATGGCGACCTCATGGGCGTGCTCAGCATCGCGCTCGATCCCGCCAACCCCGACAAGGTTTATGCCGCCTCCGGTCTCTATCTCAACCAATGGTCGCGCAAGGGCGCCATTTTGCGGTCCAATGATCGCGGACGCAGCTGGCAGGCCGCCGAGGTACCGATTCATGTGGGCGGCAACGCCGACGGACGCGGCAGCGGCGAGCGCCTTCTCGTCGATCCACGCAATCCGATGGTTCTTTATTATGGTTCCAACCAGGACGGCTTGTGGAAGAGTACGGACAGCGGTCAGAGCTTCGCGCGCACCGGCGCGGCCCAGCGCTCGTTCAGCCTGGTTGCGGCCGCCCCGTCCGACGCTTCATCGCTGTGGGCCAGCACGGCCGATGGCGGGGGCAGTCTTCTTGTCAGCCGCGATGGCGGTCAATCCTTCGAACCGGTCGAGGGACTTCCCGCCATGGTGCCGCAGCGGCTGGCTTTCGCCTCCGACGGGTCGCTCTATGTCACCTTCGCGAAGGGCGATGGACAAGTCGCGGTCAATCCCAATAACGCAACCAGCGGCGCGGTTTGGAAGCGCGATGGCAAGAGCGGCAAGTGGCACGACATCACGCCAAAAGGCCCCACCCCCGTCCCGGCTTATGGTTTCTCGGGTATCGACGTGGCGCGTGACGGCACGGTCGCGGTGTCGACACTGAGCCGCTGGTACCCCGGGGACGACATCTTCGTGTCCCGCGACGCCGGAGAACATTGGACCAGCTTGTCGGAAAGGGCACGCCGCCTGCCGACGGGCTATCCCTGGCTGGTCAACTACCTGAAGGGCGTCGACCGGATCGGCCATTGGATTTCGGACCTGAAGTTCAACCCGTTCAATCCCGACGAGATGGTCTATGGCACCGGCTATGGCCTGTGGATGAGCCGCAATTTCATCTCGGCCAAAGCGAACGAAACAGTCGATTTCGACTTTGCCGTGCGCAATCTTGAGGAAACGGCGACACTGCAACTGGTGTCACCCACCGGCGGCGCGAGCGTCATGGCGGCCATGGGCGATATTGCCGGCGCCGCGTGGGACGATTTGAACCGCTCGCCATCGGCAGGCCTGTTCACGCCGAACACCGAGAATAATTTCAGCATCGACTATGCCGGCCTCAAGCCAGGAATGGTCGTGCGCACCACCGCGAATTCGCCAAACAACGGATTTATGTCGCGGGACGGCGGCGCGAGCTGGGAGTCTTTTGCATCGACGCCCTTCCGGAAACCCGAACAGGGCGAAGGCTGGCGGAACCCGGGCAGCATCGCGATTTCGGCGGCCGGCACTTCGCTCGTCTGGGCGCCCGAAAGGGACGGCGTCTATTATTCGACCGATGGCGGGAAGAGCTGGCAACGGTCCGCCGGATGGCCGGTCGACAAGGAACAAACGCTGCTACCCATCGCCGACAAGGCCGCCGACCGCATTTTCTATGTCTTCGACCGATCCACGTCGCGCATCCTGGCGAGCGGTGACGGCGGCGCGCATTTCGATGTCCTGGTCGATGGCCTGCCAAAGCTGGAGCCGTGGCAGAATGCGCGGCTCGCCGTCGTGCCAGGCCGCATACGCGACCTGTGGTTCGTCACTCCGTTCGGGCTGTTCCATTCGCCCGACAGCAAGTCGAAGATGAAGCAGATCAGCAGTGTCGAGGAAGCCTGGCTGATTTCGTTCGGCGCGCCCATGGTCGAGGGAAGCTATCCGGCCATTTACCTGTGGGGCAAGGTGAAGGGCGTGGAGGGATTGTGGCGGTCGGACGACAAGGCCGCAAGCTGGGTGCGGATCAATGACGATGCCCACCGCTATGGCGAATTGCGGGCTATCGCCGGCGACACGGTCGAACCCGGCTTGCTTTACCTTGCGCCGCACGGACGCGGCGTCATTGTCGGAGCGCCCGCGAGCAGGCCCGCCGCCGCAAATGCCGAATAGCCCCGCATCATCATCGGCGACGCCCCAGAAGAGGCGTCGCCCGCTTCTTGTCAGGCGGCAAGCGCCTCTGCGCCGGCCTTCCAGTCGAGGTCCAGGCTTTCCGCCACCGCCCGGTTGGTGATCACGCCGCGATGAACGTTGAGCCCGGCCATCAGGCCCGGATCGGCGAGCAGCGCCTCAAGCCCCTTGTCGGCCAGCGCCAGCCCGAACGGCAGCGTTGCGTTGTTGAGCGCATGGCTCGACGTCAGCGGCACAGCGCCGGGCATGTTGGCGACGCAATAGTGGATGACGCCATCCACCTCATAGGTGGGCTCGTTATGCGTTGTCGCGCGGCTGGTTTCAAAGCAGCCGCCCTGGTCGATCGCGACATCGACCAGCACCGCGCGCGGCTTCATGAGGCCCAGCATCTCTCGCGTGATAAGCCGGGGGGCGCTGGCGCCGGGCACCAGAACGGCGCCAATCACCGCGTCGGCGGCCGCAATTTCCTGCTCGATCGCCTCAATGGTTGAAACCCGCGTGCGGACCCGGCCGTCGAACAGCTCGTCCAGCTGACGCAGACGCGGAATGGACCGGTCGATGATGCTGACCTCGGCGCCCAGACCCACGGCCATGCGCGCCGCATGGGTGCCCACTACGCCGCCACCAATCACAACGACCCGCGCGGGCTGCACCCCGGGAACACCGCCGAGCAGCAAGCCGCCACCGCCATTGAAGCGGCGCATGGCCGTTCCGGCTGCCTCGATCGAAAGCCGTCCGGCAACTTCGCTCATCGGAGCGAGCAGGGGCAGGCCGCCTGACGCGTCAGTGACGGTTTCATATGCGATGGCCGTGCATCCCGAAGCGACAAGACCGCGGGTCTGCTCCGGATCCGGCGCCAGGTGGAGGTAGGTAAAGAGGATTTGCCCCTCGCGCAGCTGCGTCCATTCGGATGGCTGCGGCTCCTTCACCTTCACGATCATTTCCGACTGCGCGAAAACTTGCGCCGCGTCGGCGGCGATGGCCGCACCAGCCGCAACATAAGCCGCGTCGTCAGCCCCGATGCCAAGGCCAGCACCGCTCTGCACCAGCACGTTGTGACCGCGCCCCACATATTCCCGTACTGCGCCGGGCGTCAGCCCGACCCGATATTCATGAGTCTTGATTTCCGTAGGAACGCCGATCCGCATAAGTGCCTCCTTGAAATGGTGGCGAATAATATCCCAAATCCGGCACGGCTTCTCAGCAAAGTTGTTGACCTTAAGGGAGTATTACGCGCATATCGAGCGCATATACCCTAGCATACGCGGATTTTATGCAACTTGATCGGATTGACCGGAGAATCCTGCAACTCCTGACCTCCAATGGACGAGCCACGCAGGGAGAATTGGGTGACGCGGCCGCGCTTTCCCCCAGCGCGGCGGCCCGGCGGCAAAAGGCGCTGGAGGATGACGAGATCATCTCCGGATATCGGGCCGACCTCAACCTCCGGAAGCTCGGCTTTACGGCGACGGTGATGGTTACCATCACCCTGGACAGCCAGAGCGATGAGGCGCTCGACGCTTTTGAGCGCGCGGCGGCCGCCAGCCCTTCCGTGCTGCGATGCCATCTGATGTCCGGGCGCGACGACTATCTGCTGATTGTCCTGGCCCGTTCGCTAGAGGACTATGAGCGCATTCACCGGCAGGAAATCGCCTCGCTGCCGCGCGTGGCGCGAATCGAAACGGCCTTTGCACTCCGGGAGGTCGTGAACAGAGCCGTCCCCCCGGGGCTTTTCACATAGGCCGGAGGGGCACTCCGAGCGAAGACGGCGCGCATCTATTCCCGATGAAGCGCAGCCAGTCCCGACAGACCAAGCTGCCCATCAATCTGCGCCATCAGCCGGTCGAGTCCCGCTTCATCCTTGGCCTCCGCGCGAGCGACCAGGACATCCTGAGTGTTGGACGCCCTGAGCAGCCACCAGCCGTCCGCTGTGTTGACCCGCGCTCCATCAGTGTCGTTCACCTGCGCGCCATCGGCCTTCAATCGCGCCAGCACCTCATCGACGACGGCGAACTTGCGGCTTTCATCCACCTGAAAGCGCATTTCGGGTGTGTTGACCATCGCGGGCATGGCGCCGCGCAGCTCCGTGACGCTTTTTCCGAGCGTCGCTGAGGCGCGAATCAGGCGCACGGCGGAATAGATGGCGTCGTCGTAGCCATAATATTGATGCTTGAAGAAGATGTGGCCGCTCATTTCACCAGCGAGAGGGCTGCCCGTTTCCTTCATTTTGGACTTGATGAGGCTGTGCCCCGTCTTCCACATCAGCGGCTTTCCACCCAGCTCGGCGATTCGGTCGTAAAGCGCCTGGCTGGCCTTCACATCGGCGATAATGGTGGACCCCGGCAGTTCCTTCAGCACCGGTTCGGCAAAAATGGCGAGCAACTGATCCCCCCAGATCACCCGGCCCTCGCCGTCGATCGCGCCGATCCGGTCGCCGTCGCCATCAAAAGCCACGCCAAAGTCGAGACTTTTCTCGGCGACGAGCGTTTTGAGGTCGGCCAGGTTCTTTTCTTCGGTGGGGTCCGGGTGATGATTGGGAAAATTACCATCGACATCGGTGAACAGCAGATGATGCTCACCCGGCAGCAGCTTGACCAGCTTTTCGATGACTGGTCCCGCCGCGCCATTGCCCGCGTCCCAGCCGACCCGGCAGGCCGCGCCGTCGAAATCCTGCATCAGGCGAGCGACGTAACGGTCGATGATATCGACGCTTTCCGACCCGGCCGCCCCTTCGTCCCAGTCGCCCTCCGCCGCCATCTTGCCGAGCTTCTGAATGTCGGCGCCGAAAAATGGCCCGTGCTGAAATACCATCTTGAAGCCATTGTAATTGGCGGGATTATGGCTGCCGGTTATCTGGATGCCGCCATCTACCTCCAGCACCGCTTCGGCATAATATAGCATCGGCGTCGGCCCCATGCCGATCCGGACGGCATGAACGCCCGCCGCGTTCAGGCCCTCGACAAGCGCCGCCTCCAGTACCGGCGAACTCAACCGCCCGTCATAGCCGACCGCAACCCGGCTGCCCCCCGCCCGCGCGATCAGCGTGCCGAAGCCCCGGCCGATGGCATAGGCGTCCTTTTCCGTCAGCGTTTCGCCAACGACGCCGCGAATGTCATATTCGCGCAGGGAAGTGGGGTGGAAATCGTGGGTCATGCTATGTCCTTCTGCTTTTGTTCGAACGGTGCTCCGGCATTGCCGCACTCGCGGCTTTGCGGCACCTATTTTTCGCCATGATGACGCAACAATGCGTCGCGTGCAGCATTGATCTTACGGGCTAATTCTTCTGTGCCGCCGCGATCCGGATGGATTAGCGCGATCAGCCGTCTGTGCGCTGCCCGGATCGTGTCCGCATCGGCGCTTTCATCGACCCCCAGCAACGCCCGCGCCTCGACAATATTCAGCGGGGGTGGGGCTGGGGGCGGAACAGACGTCCGGGCGGTGCTCTTGTTGAACCGCCACAGCGCATAAAGCCCGGTCAGGACCGCCGGCGCGGCGCCCAGCAGCGGCTTGCCGCGAAGGACGAGGGCGACGCCCAATATCCCCATCGCAATCGCCATTGCGTCCCGCCCGGTCGGCCGCCTCAGCCGGCCAGTCCACCACAGCCAACCCACCAGCGCAATAACCGCAAGGGCCAGCGGACCCATCAGAAATCACCTTGCTCCAGCGCGAGCGGCAGGGACAGTCCGGACACCATTTCGCGCAGTTCCTGCCGCGCCGCGATGTGGCTGACGCCCAGCTCGCCCAGATGCCCCTTGTCCAGCAGGGTGAGGCCCGACGGGAACAGCTCTCGATAGATGACCCGCTCTGACAGCCCCGGAATGACGCGAAAGCCGACGCGTTTGGACAGTTCGTTCAGCGCCTCGCCCACCCGGCGCATGTTGCGCGCCTCGATATGCTGGAGCCGGTTGCGCAGCAGCACCCAGTCGATGGTCACGCCGTCGCTCTTCGCCCGCGTCTTGCGCGCCTCCCAGATCAACTCGGAATAGAAGCTCAACTTGCGCACCTTGAAGCTTTCCGGGTCCACCTGCCCGATCAGGTCGAAATCGACGAAACTGTCGTTCATCGGCGTCACCAGCGTATTCGCCCGCGCCGCCATATATTTGGCGAAGCGATCGTCGCGCCCGGGCGTATCGACGACCAGAAAATCCATCCCCTCGGCCAGCGCGTCCACCTTTTGCTCCAGCTCCGCCAGAACATCGCCTTCATGCACGGCATATTTGGGGGTGGGCAGGCTTATCTGCCGCCGCCGCGTGGTTTCCTCCCGATTTTCGAGGTAGCGCGTGACGGTCCGCTGCCGGGGATCGAGGTCGAGCACCGCCACCTTGTGCCCCTGCATGGTGAGCGCCACGGCGACATGCACCGCCGTTGTGGACTTTCCCGTGCCGCCCTTTTCATTGGCGAAAACAATGTAGTGCGGCTGTCCGTTCGGCATGATCCCGCCTCTTCCCCCGATACGATTCGCGATCTTGATCCTTACCCCATGTCGCTGCATAGCAACCCGAGCAGGCATGGACCGCCCTTATCGGAGCCTTGATCATCGTGCAAATCATCCGTGAACTTGCGCTTCTGCGGGAAGCGATCGCCAGCCTTCGGAATGGCGGAAAGGGCGGCGGCCGGAACAGGATCGCGCTGGTCCCGACCATGGGGGCGCTGCATGACGGGCATCTTTCCCTGATCGATGAGGCGCGGGCGCGGGCCGATCATGCTGTCGCTTCCATCTTCGTCAATCCCAGGCAGTTTGGCGCGAACGAGGATCTGGACAAATATCCCCGGAACGAAGCGCGCGATGTTGCATTGCTGACGGCGCGCGGCTGCGATTTGCTCTGGTCGCCCGGGGTAGAGGAGGTCTATCCGCACGGGTTCGCCACCAGCATTTCGGTGAGCGGCGTCAGCGAGGGATTGTGCGGCGGCGCACGGCCCGGCCATTTCGACGGCGTGGCGACGGTGGTCGCCAAGCTGTTCAATCAGGTCCGCCCCGATGTCGCGGTGTTCGGTGAAAAGGACTATCAGCAGCTTGCCGTCATCCGGCGCATGGCGCGCGATCTGGACTTCGACATCGAGATTGTCGGCGTTCCGACCAGGCGCGACGCGGACGGCCTCGCCCTCTCCTCGCGCAATGCCTATCTGACTGGCGAGGAGCGCCAAGCCGCCCTTGCCCTGCCCCGCGCCCTGGAACAGGCGTCGGCGCGAATCAGTGGGGGCGGGAATGTCGGTGCGGCGTTGGACGAAGCGAGGGCAAGTCTGGCCGCGGCAGGTTTTGATCCAATCGACTATGTCGAACTGCGCGACGCGGAAACCCTGGCCATTGTAACGAGCGCGCAACGGCCCGCGCGTTTGCTGGCCGCCGCCAAGATCGGGCGAACAAGACTGATCGACAATATTGAAGTAAAGTCGAACCAATAGGTCCATTTTACAGTCTATATCCCCTCCATCATCGCATGGTTTTCTATGTGTTAACCATTTCTTCATTCCGCTCGGTGAAAAGTCGATCCTGACGAGAACCGAAAAGGGGTGAATGTCATGGGTAACAGTATCAAAAGTGCTGCGTTCCTGGTCGAGAGCCGTCTTGCTGATGCCGCACGCGGCGATCCCAATGCCTATTTCGATCTGGGCATTGCCTATTCATCCGGTTCCGGCCGGGAGATCGATCTGGTCCAGGCCCATAAATGGTTCAACCTCGCCGCCCTCGCCGGCAGCGAGGAGGGGCAGGCCTGCCGAGCAGAAATCGCAGAGGAAATGACTGCCCGCGAAATCGCCGAAGCCCAACGCCAGGCGCGTGCCTGGCTGTATGAGACAGGGCGGCGGGCCGCATAGACCGCGCTTCTGATCGGGGCATGATCATTTTCTTCGATCGCTGGCTGGACCGCGATCGCTACGGCCGCCAGGAGCGGCTATATTCCCGCAACCGTCTATCCGCTGCCGGCGACCGGCCGGGGCCTCCACGGCCCAGCCCATGTATTGACACCCGACTGGTCGGTCGATAATTGTGCAGAGATGATTCAGGCTGCCAGCAAATGGCGCCGCCGAGGATGGTGAAGGAACCTGCAATGCCCCATTATGCCGTCATTGGTTTTGATCCCCCGCCGCACAACATGGCGCAACGCGATCTGCATCGTGCCGATCATAGGGCCTTTGTGCTGGGGAACGACGACATGATCCGCCTTGCAGCAGCGATGGTGGACGATCAGGGCAATCAGTGCGGATCGCTTTATATATTCGAGGCGGAAAGCGAGGCGCAGGTCGCCAGCTGGGTTGCCGCCGAGCCATTCTGCGCCCGAGAAATCTACATCCAGCTGAAAATCGTGCCGCTTGGAATCGCGCTGAACCGGCTGGAACCCCTGGATTGGCCGCCATCCAACCCGGAATAGAGCTCGCTCGGAGACAATGATGGAATATGTCGGAAAAGTCGCCTTGGTCACAGGCGGTGGCAATGGCATCGGGCGGGCGACCGCACTAGCCTTTGCCAAAAACGGCGCCAGGTTGATCGTCGTGGATCGGGACGAGGCCGCTGGCGAAGCCGTCGCCGCGGAAATCCGACAAAATGGCGGGGAGGCCCGGTTCGTCGCGGCGGACGTGACACAAGCGGCGGATGTGCAGAATTACGTCGATCTGGCCCTCGCCACCTATGGCCGGATCGACTGTTTTCATAACAATGCGGGAATCGAGGGGATTCTGGCCCCGATCGTCGATTATGACGAGGCCGAGTTCGACCGGGTCATGGCGATCAACGTCAAAGGTGTTTTCCTTGGCCTCAAATATGTGTTGCCCGTTATGCTGCGGCAGAAATGGGGGGCCGTGGTCAACAGCGCCTCTGTCGGCGCATTGAACGGCTCTCCGGGCCTGGTGCCTTACACTGCATCGAAACATGCGGTGCTGGGAATAACGCGGACGGCGTCCAGCGAGGTAGCGCGTCAGGGCGTGCGCGTGAACGCAATCTGTCCCGGGTCCGTCGAAACCCGTATGATGCAGTCCCTCATGGCAATGGGCAATCCGTCCGACCCCGAAGCGGCAAGCCGCCTGAATGCCGAGAATACCCCGACCGGACGCTTCAGCACGCCGGATGAAGTCGCCGGCCTGGTGCTGTATCTGTGCTCCGACATCGCCGCCAACATTACCGGTTCGCACTTCGTGATTGACGGTGGACGAACGGCTACGATCGGGCCGTTCACACGCTACTAACCCCATCGGCCGCTGATCGGCTCCGGCGATCATGCCGTGCGTGTCCGCCGCCGCTATCCGAAGGATTGCCTGCCTTCTTCATGCAGCCATCCAGCGAGGGCGCGAGCATTATCACCCAGCCCGTCGTTGCCGGCCCAGATAAGGCCGTAATGGCTTCCGCCGGGATCGAACCCGGCGGGGGCGATGAGACGGCCCCTGTCCACGTCGTCAGTGGCGAGCACAAGTGGACTAAGGGCAACCCCCAAGCCGGCGGACGCAGCTTCAACGATCAGGAAATGGTGGTCGTAGTAGCGGATTTCGGTCGCAGCTCTGCAAAGAACCGGCCAAGCGTCAGGTTGAGGGTCTCACCCCGCTGCGGTGAGCCGCAAGCCCCGGCCGGATTTCTCGAAGAGCCTGAAGCCAAGATCTTCGGACAATTTCGTGATCCGGCGGCTAACGGCGCCGTGGGTCAGTGCAAGTTCGTCGGTGGCCGTTCGAACCGATCCGAGACGAAGGACGACGATCCGCATTTTGCGATCACGCGACTGGTCACCATCGAGAATAGGTTTGCCGGGCGGGTATAGCCGCGAGAACATCTGGCCGAAGTGATCGATTTTGCGCGGGAGCGCAAGCTCGCCACCCATCTCGACGGCGCGCGACTGTTCAA
>Ga0307412_10000812_pt1 | contig 17988 bp, 13 predicted proteins | sample DK1Cmetagenome_3_FD_203823 | JGI IMG/M metagenome (GOLD analysis project Ga0307412, IMG submission 203823) | Maize rhizosphere microbial communities from greenhouse at UC Davis, California, United States - DK15-C-1 | ecosystem: Host-associated > Plants > Roots > Rhizosphere > Soil | place: USA...
TTACCTTTTTTACTGAACCATGCCCCGCCAGGATCGTCATCTAAAGTGACACCTTGCGCGGGACTCCTTAAAACGTCACGGAGATACAACTATGAGCACTGAGGGTGCTTTGAGTCGAAGCCGTCTGTTACCGAGCCTGCTCGGCATTCTGCTTCTATTGATGGGGCTGGCCTTGTTGGCCGGTGGGATCAAACTGAGCACGCTCGGCGGCTCGCTGTATTACTTGCTGGCCGGTATCGGCCTGGCGATTACCGGCGTACTGCTGATCATGGCCCGCCGTGCGGCCCTGGGATTGTATGCGCTGGTGCTGTTCGCGAGTACCGTCTGGGCGCTGTGGGAAGTGGGCCTGGATTGGTGGCAACTGGTGCCGCGCCTGGCAATGCTGTTTGCCTTGGGCATTGTCCTGCTGCTGCCATGGTTCCGCCGTCCGTTGCTGACCGCCGATGCATCGCCCATGGGCACCCGAGCGCTGGGCGCCGCGGTGATCATCGCCGGTATCGCCGCCCTCGCCAGCCAGTTTACCAACCCCGGTGAAATCAAGGGTCAACTGGACCGCGACAGCGTTCCGGGCATGGCCAACACCGCACCGGCCATGCCGGACGGGGATTGGAACTCCTACGGCCGCAGCGCTCACGGCGACCGCTATTCGCCGCTGGCGCAGATCACCCCCCAGAATGTCGGCAAGCTGAAGGAAGCCTGGACGTTCCGCACCGGTGACCTGCCAGGGCCGAACGACCCGGGCGAGACCACGGCGGAAAATACCCCGCTGAAGGTCAACGGCATGCTGTATGTGTGCACACCTCACAGTCAGGTGATCGCACTGGAGCCTGAAACCGGCAAGGAAATCTGGCGTTTCGATCCGAAGCTTTCCACGCAAAAAGCGGAAAACTTCAAGGGTTGGGCCCACATGACCTGCCGTGGCGTGACCTACCACGACGACGCTGTCTACGCGTCCGCTGAGCAGAGCCCGACCGGCACCGCCAGCACCACGCCGGCCAGCACCGTGTGCCCACGGCGGATCTTCCTGCCGACCGCCGACACGCGCCTGATCGCCCTCAACGCCGACACCGGCAAGATGTGTGAAGACTTCGGCGACAAAGGCCAGGTCGACCTGACCGCGAACATCGGCGGCTTCACGGCCGGCGGTTACTACTCCACCTCGCCACCGGCGGTCACCCAGAACCTGGTAGTGATTGGCGGCCACGTCACCGACAACGTCTCCACCGACGAGCCAAGCGGCGTGATCCGCGCCTACGACGTACACACCGGCAAGCTGGTATGGAACTGGGACAGCGGCAACCCGGACGACACCACGCCGATTGCCGAAGGCAAGACCTACACCCGCAACTCGCCGAACATGTGGTCCATGTTCAGCGTCGATGAAAAACTCGGCATGCTCTACCTGCCGATGGGCAACCAGACCCCCGACCAGTTCGGTGGCATGCGTACCCCGGAATCGGAAAAATATTCCGCTGGCCTGACCGCATTGGACATAGCCACCGGCAAGGTGCGTTGGTACTTCCAGTTCACTCACCACGACCTGTGGGACATGGACGTCGGCGGTCAACCGACCCTGATGGACATGAAGACCGCCGATGGCGTGAAGCCGGCCGTACTGGCTTCGACCAAGCAGGGCAGCATCTACGTGCTGGACCGCAGCAATGGCCAGCCGATCATTCCGATCAAGGAAATCCCGGTGCCGCAAGGCGCGGTGGAGGGCGACCACACCTCGCCCACCCAGCCGATGTCCGACCTGAACTTCGTGCCGCCGGTCCTCAAGGAGCGCGACATGTGGGGTGTGACGCCGTTTGACCAGATGTTGTGCCGGATCGACTTCAAGTCGCTGCGTTACGACGGCATGTTCACGCCACCGTCGCTGCAAGGCTCGATCGTCTACCCAGGCAACTTCGGCGTGTTTGACTGGGGCGGTATTTCGGTCGATCCGGTGCGCCAGATCGCCTTCGTCAACCCGAGCTACATGGCGTTCAAGTCGAAGCTGGTTCCAGCAGCGGAAGTGGCGGGTGGCCCGGGTCGCAAGAGCGAAACCGAAGGCGTGCAGCCGAACAAAGGCGCGCCATACGGGGTGATCCTCGAAGCGTTGCTCTCGCCCATGGGCCTGCCGTGCCAGGCACCTGCGTGGGGTTATGTCGCCGCCGTGGACCTGACCAACAACAAGACCCTGTGGAAGCACAAGAACGGCACCGTGCGCGACAGCTCGCCAGTGCCGATCCCGCTGAGCATGGGCGTTCCAAGCCTGGGTGGTACCTTCACCACCGCCGGTGGCCTGGCGTTCCTGAGCGGTACGCTTGACCAGTACTTGCGCGCCTACGATGTGAAAAACGGCAAGCAATTGTGGGAAGGCCGCCTGCCCGCAGGCGCCCAGACCACGCCGATGACCTACACCGGCAAGGACGGCAAGCAGTACGTGCTGGTCGTTGCAGGTGGTCACGGTTCCCTGGGCACCAAGCAGGGTGACTATGTGATCGCCTACAAACTGCCGGATTAAATCCAAGCAGCGCTCATGAAAAAGGCGACACCCTTGCGGGTGTCGCCTTTTTTTTAATACCCGATTTCACGCTGGCTTCTGTGAATACAACGAGCCTTTGGCTTTTGTGAACACAACAAGCTTTTGTGGCGAGGGGATTTATCCCCGCTTGGGCTGCGAAGCAGCCCTAAACCCAACAACTCGGGGTGTCAGGCAGATTGGGTTTGCTGCTTTGGGGCTGCTGCGCAGCCCCAGCGGGGATAAATCCCCTCGCCACAGATAAATCCCTTCCCTACAAGGATTGTGTTCAGCCTTGGGCTTTTACAGTTCGATTTTCACGGCCTGCGAAGCCCGGGTCGCCTTGGCGCGGGCGGCTTCGATGGATTCATCGCGGGCCAAGGCCACGCCCAGGCGACGCTGGCCGTTGACTTCCGGCTTGCCGAACAGGCGCAGCGCGGTGTCCGGTTCGCTCAGGGCGGCGCCGAGGTTGGCGAACGCGGTCTGGGTCGACTGGCCTTCTACCAGGATCACCGCCGAAGCCGATGGGCCGAACTGGCGGATCAACGGGATCGGCAAGCCAAGAATGGCGCGGGCATGCAGAGCGAACTGCGACAGGTCCTGGGAGATCAGCGTCACCAGGCCGGTGTCGTGCGGACGCGGCGAGACTTCGCTGAACCACACCTGATCACCCTTGATGAACAGCTCGACGCCAAACAGGCCACGACCACCCAAGGCCTCGGTCACCGCCTTGGCAACGCGCTCGGATTCAGCCAGGGCCGCCGGGCTCATGGCCTGTGGCTGCCAGGATTCCTGGTAGTCGCCCTTTTCCTGACGGTGGCCGACCGGCGCGCAGAACGTGGTGCCGCCGACATGACGCACGGTCAGCAGGGTGATTTCGTAATCGAAGTCGATGAAACCTTCGATGATCACCCGGCCTTTGCCGGCGCGGCCGCCTTCTTGGGCGTAATCCCAGGCTTTCTGTACGTCATCGGCGCTGCGCAGCAGGCTCTGGCCCTTGCCCGAGGAGCTCATCACCGGCTTGACCACGCAGGGGAAACCCAGGGTTTCCACAGCCTTGCGGTAATCTTCCACGGTGTCGGCGAAGAAATAGGGGGAAGTCGGCAGCCCCAGCTCTTCGGCTGCCAGGCGACGGATGCCTTCGCGGTTCATGGTCAACTGCGCGGCGCGGGCCGTAGGGATCACGGTGAAGCCTTCGGCCTCCAGTTCCACCAGGGTGGCGGTGGCGATGGCTTCGATTTCCGGCACGATGTAGTGCGGCTTCTCGGCCTCGATCACCGCGCGCAGGGCGGCGCCGTCGAGCATGTTGATCACATGGCTGCGGTGGGCCACTTGCATGGCCGGCGCGTTGGCGTAGCGATCCACGGCAATCACTTCAACGCCCAGGCGCTGCAGTTCGATCACCACTTCCTTGCCCAGCTCACCGCTGCCACACAACAAAACGCGGGTCGCGGTGGGCGACAATGGAGTTCCGATACGGGTCATCTGAAGGTCCTCAAACAGGAGCGGGTCATCGGGGCGCGCGCCGGGCGAGCTTCCCAGGGGAGAAAGCGCGGCATTTTACATGAACCGCGTCAGCCGGCGATGGCCTGTTTGCGCAGACGCCAGGCCATGATCAGCCAGACGGCGGTGACCCCGGCGAATTTCGAAAGCAGGGCGGTCGTCACCACGGCGGGCGTCAGGGCATCGATCAGACCGAAGAAAATGAAGGTGTCCAGGGGAATGCTCAGGGCCGAGCTTATCCACAGGCGATCGTGCAATGGGCGCTTGGTGACGGTGAACACCAGCCAGTCGATGCATTCGGACACCGCGAATGCCGTGGCGCTGGCCAGGGCGATGGTCGGGTCGGAGGTGACATAGGACAGCACCAGCGCTGCCAGCATCGCCGCGATGGCACCATGGCCGAAACGGGTCTGCACCATGTCGCGCAGTACAAACACCAGCCCGCCCCAGGCCGACCAGATGACGTCCAGGTGTGGCGCGGCCGAGAAGGCGAAGTTGATCAGCACGACGCTGCTGATGTAGGCGAGCAGGAAAAGCATGGGGCGGGGTACCTGGTGATGACGGATAAGGTGTTAAAGGACAGCGATAGCCCTGTGGTGAGGGGATCTATTTTGTGGCGAGGGGATTTATCCCCGCTGGGCTGCGCAGCAGCCCTAAAATCAGGCAACTCGGTGGATCAGACAGATTGAGGTGACTGTTTTGGGGGCTGCTTCGCAGCCCAGCGGGGATAAATCCCCTCGCCACAGGGGTTATGTACAGTCCCTCAGTGGATGCAGGGTACTTCAGCCACCGCCCGTCCCTCAATCCTCCTCACTGTCATCCAACTTCCAATACCCCACCGCCTTCACAAAGTCCTGGTCCAACCCTTTTTCTTCCAGCAACACCTTGCGAATCTGCCGAGACACTTTGCTTTCGGTCGCGACCCAGGCATACAGCTTGCCTACCGGCATTTCCAATTGCTGCACGGTGCGCAGCAGGCTGTCGTGGCGGCCTTCGCGCAATACCCAGATCACATGCACCTGCGCCGGGCTTTGGAGCACTTGCTGTTCGGCGCCATTTTCAACTTCCACCACCACCAGGGCCCGCCGGTTGGGCGCCAGGCCTTCGAGGCGGCGGGCGATGGCGGGCAGGGCGGTTTCGTCGCCGATCAACAGGTAACTGTCGAAGATGTCCGGCACGATCATCGAGCCCCGTGGCCCGGCGATGTAAAGGTGTTGCCCCGGTGCCGCCTGCGTCGCCCAGGTCGCGGCAGGGCCGTCGCCGTGGAGCACGAAGTCAATGTCCAGCTCCAGGGTTTCCAGGTCATACCGGCGCGGGGTGTAGTCGCGCATCTCGGGCATCGGTCCCTGGGCCTTGCCGGCGGTGGGGTTGAAGTTTTCCAGGGCGGCGTGTTCCTCGGCGTTCTGCGGAAACAACAGCTTCACATGATCGTCGGTGCCCAGGCTTGCAAACCCGGCCAGTTCCGGCCCGCCGACGGTGATGCGGCGCATGCGTGGGGTCAGGTCGACGACGCGCAGCACTTGCAGGCGGCGGCGCTTGATCTCGTGGTTGACGCGGTGGATGGTGTTTGGATCGACTTCAGTCATGGGTTTGACTCCGAAACAGGTGGACGGCCCGGGCCGTCGGTGATGGCTTTGGCGGTGTCGTCGAGCAGGCCGCGCACCCGTTGGACTTCTTCCGGGCTCCAGCGGCCAGGGTGCTTTTGCAGCGCATGGCGCAGGTTATACACCGCTTCACGGATTTCAGGGGGACGATCGGGGCCACGCAGCATGCGCTTGCTGGTTTCGATTCGCTTGCGCACCTCATTCAGCGCGTCGGCCTGCTCTACAAGGGATAGACGTCCGGCATCGGTCACGCTGTAACTCTTTTTCCCATCTTCGACACCGCAAATGACCATTGCACTCATTTCCAGAAAGGCCAGCGTCGGATAGATAACGCCGGGGCTGGGGCTGTAGGCGCCATCGAACATTTGCTCGATCCGGCGCATCAGGTCATAGCCGTGGCAAGGCTGCTCGGCCAGCAGCGCCAACGACAGTAACTTCAGATCACCGGCAGCGAAGATGCGAGGTCCTCGGCTGTTACGTCCACGGCCCGTCGGGGCTCGTTCAAAACAGTCATGTTCGTCTTCAGGGGAAGAGTAAGAGGAGGTCATAGGCTGTTCTCCGTTCTGCCTAGATGTTGAGATATAACTTTTTGCATAAGATATATTTTGACGTGCGCGAAATTTCGAAACTAAGATATATCTAACTTGCCGTTCGTTATTTACAGTGAGGCAAGACCTTACCTGATTGCGATATAGAGGCCGAGTTTGATTTTTCCGGGCTTTTTTTCTTGACATCATCAAGCCCGCTTTATTGCTGGCGTTGTAAGTTCTTTCTGACATCCAAAATCTGTTTTTAACAGAATCCGAGTCTTTTTCTCGCACGCGTATGCCGGATTTACTACGTGCATATAGGAATCTGCCTGCTTTTTTTTGTTTCAATAGCGTTGATCATGCCCGGCGTTGGAAGTGCAGCCAGAATGATTGTCTGGCGGCAACTTCAACTCTTCTATCTATTGCAAAAGAACAGGTATGAACAACATGCTCAAACAACTCGTAACCGGTGCTTCCCTGGCAGCTGCTGCCCTGACTTCTTCGCTGGCATTCGCCGCCGACGACGCGCGCTCTTCCATCCACATCACTGCCAACATCCCGACCCAGCAGTTTCATGTGCAGCCTCGCAATCCGGACTTCGGTAAGGATGAGACCATGAGCTACAACACGGTCAATGGCATGTTGACTTCGCTGCGCCAGACCTACGACGTGAAAAACACCGAAGGTTCGGTCCATGCCTATATCGAAGGCGGCCCTGCTGCGCTGTACAACGGCAGTAACTCCATTGCCCTGACCACCGCCTTCAACGGCGTCACCCTGAGCGCCCTGCCTCAGGAAGTGGTGGACGATGCCACCTCCACCCCAGGTACCCAGGCCGACATGACCATCGTCGCGGCCCGGCCTCTCGATACCCAGAACGGCCTGTACACCGCCGACATGACCGTCATCTTCGACGCGGTGCCTCGCGCTACGCCGTGATGCCATCCGATGCCCGTTGATTTGCACGGGCATTCGCAGGCCGGCCGGCACTCCCCAGCCGGTCGGCCTGTACCTGAAACGCCTTGAACGCTCGCTGATTAGAGAATCCGTTGATGTTTCCGATGACACCCATCGCGGGTGCGCTCGCGCTGTTGTTGTGCGCGAACGCCTCGGCCGCGCCGACTGCCCCCGGTACAACGCCCAAAAGCCTGTTGTCCCAGGCCAAGGGACTGCCGGCGGAGTTTGAATCCCACTTCTTCGATGTGCCACTGGCGGTTCGTGTTGAACTCAATCAACAGTACCTTGGCGAAGCCATGGTGGTATTGACCCGGGACGATCGTATTACGTTGCTCGAATTCACCGACACGCAAGACAGTCCGGTCAGCAACCTCGAACGTGAGAAATGGGAACAACTGCTCAAGCAAGGACAGTCGCTGGGCGCATGCGAAGCCAATTGTTCATCAGGGCTGCTCGCCATGCATTACAGCCTCGAGAATTCGTTGGTGACGATCCTGACTCGGGATGTGGAACGCGGCACTGAAACCAAGCGTTACCACGATCAGCCAGAAGGTGGCAGCCTGGGTCTGATCTTCAACAACCAGCTCAATATCAATGGTGGCCAAGAGCAGGACACCGGCGGGCGCTATGGCCTGAATGCAAGTTCCAGCCTGGGCAACTGGAGTCAATCGCTCGACCTTCAACTCTCGCGTCTCGGCGGACCGGACGACAAGATCTACCACGCCGTCCACGAGCTCTATACCCAACGAGAACTGGAAGGTACTTTTTTTCGCCTGGGTTATTTCACGCCCAGCTCCGATGGCCTGAATCGACAGATCCGTTCGTTCGGTGCCAACCCGGACACTGCCGTGGGCGTGATGTATGGCAGCTCCGACAGCCTGGTCATCGATAATCCCCGGCCCAGCGTCTACCCCATCTACGTCACCGCGAGCCGACAGGCTTCGGTGGAGATTTATCGCAACGGCCTGTTGATCAATACGCAGGCGGTCAGCGCCGGCTTGCAGAGCCTGGACACCCGGCCCTTGCCCGGCGGCATTTATGAAGTGGAAGTCCGCTTGGTCGAGGACGGGCAAACCAGCGCCACCAGCCAGGAGCTGGTCTACAAGCCCAACAACTGGAGCAGCACCGAAGACCGCTGGCGCTACAACCTGTTTGCCGGCCGCGAAACCCGGCTCTGGAGCAACTGGGAAGACCAGCCTTCCGGCTTCACGACAGCCGGGGTCGGCTTGAATTACCTGCTGCACCCGCGGGTCATCCTGGGAGCCTCCACGCGCCAGGTGCAGGACAAGCTGCAAGTGGGCACCTCGGTGGATTGGACGCTGGCGAGCAACACCAGCCTCTACGCCAACGTCTATCAAACCCAGCAGTATGGCACCGGTATGGATCTGCAAGGTTTGTACAGCTACCTCAACGGCAGCGTGGTGGCCAGTCACAACCGCAGTTGGCTGGACACCCGCAACACATACGAAACGTTGCAGGACGGCACGCGTATTCGCCAGCGCCAAGTGTATGTCGGCCACACCAGCAATTCCTCGCTGTCGGTCAACCATCGCTTGAGCAACAAGACCTCCGTCAATGGGCGACTGGCCTACAGCGAAGGCAACATCCAGGGCACGGGGTTGGACCTGGGCTGGACCCAGCGTGGCCAACTGCGCGGCAGCGATGCCAACTGGCGGGTGTCGGTATTCGATCGCCCTGGCACCACCAGCACGGGGGACAAGCGCAATCGGGGCGTGGACCTGAGCGTCAGCGTGGCCTTGGGCGGGCCGGGGGAATACTGGTCGGGCAGCATCGGGACCCGCACCTCCCGCGATGGCGCGCGAGACAACAATGCCTCGCTCTCGTATCGCCGCAGCCTGGAAGACCATGTGCTGCAAAGCGTTTCCGGCACGGTGTTGGCCGACACCTATGGCGTGGGCCTGTCCAGTATTGCCAGTTTCGAAACCGATTCGCTTTTCGGCGATGGCTTCGTCCAGCGCTCGTCCTATAACGATAACCTCACCGGCGGCCTGAACCTGAGCAGCACGGTGGCGGTGGGTGGCAGCAAAGCGGCCGTTACCGCTACGCCTCATGGACGCGGCGCGGGCATGATCGTCGACGTCGAAGCCGACGTGGATGATGTTGTCCTGCGCGCCGACGACTTGACCGGCGGTAGCACCACGTTGCGCCCCGGTCGCAACTTCGTGCCCATCACTGCCTACAAGAACAGCCAGGTGACCTTCGACTTCGAAGGCGTGCACCCACCGGCGGCGAATATCCAACCTTCGCGCACCCGTTATCACCTGAACAAGGGCGGGGTCGACTACCGCAAGATCAGCGTGATGAGGACGGTGACCGTGCTCGGACGCCTGGTGGATGGGCAGGGCCAACCGCTTCGAGGCCACCACGTGATCAACCATGCCAGCCGCGGCATCAGCGAGGCGGACGGATTCTTTTCCATGGAAATGAATGCCGGCTCGCCGACCCTGGAAGTGCGCCACGCAAACGAATTGTTCTGCCGGTTCCGCCTCGACCCGGAGACAGCCAACCGCGAAGGCGATGTGTTGATGATCGGGGACTTGCGTTGCACACCGGACACCTTGGCCGATACGGCAGTCGCCGAGGCTGGTGGGGTGAAGCAGCGTTCATGAAGCACCTTATTGGTAATGCCGTTCACCCGGGGAAAAACGATGAAACCGTGGCTGGGAGAACCCCTGAGGGAGCAAGCTCCCTCGCCACGGGGGTTCTGGTTTTCTCGCAGCGATTTGTCTTCAAGTATGAGGTTGTATAAATGAAACCCTTATCGGTTGCAGTGCGCAGCGTGGTCTCGGTGTTGCTGTTTGCGTGTGTGCCTGTGGCCAATGCCTTGGAGCGGGACATCACTGCAATATTCAGGCCTGACCCTTCCAAGCCCCAGGAGAATACGTTTCTCAATACCACGCCGGTGAGTGGTTACTGCGCTGACCATCCCGCGGAATGCGGAACGGCAAAAATGTTCAGCCTCACGTTGCCTATTACCTTCGACTCGATCCGCCCCATCCAGGCGAATCATGGCGATGTTCGGCAAGGGGCAATGTTTCACGCGCCCGTCAATTGGCGCACGGTACAAGTCACCCATTCAGGAACGGGCGAAACGGAAATCGTTGAAGTGCGCTGGTCCGGTGTAGGCCTGACCTACCGTCTTCCAACGAGTGCAGTCAACCTGGTGGGTGGCGGCGTGAGCAACCTCACCGCGCATAGTATGTTGTGGGGCAACTCCTCTTGGGTAAATGCCCCTTCGCCATGTCGATACAGTGGTATGGGTTATCTGAGTAGCGTGGATTACACGTTTTTCTGGAAAACCCCGGTAGCAGGTGTATGTGCCAAGAAGGCCAGCTACCTGATTCCCAGCATGAAGTACCTTTCGCTGAATTTTGCCTATGAGTTGCGCACCCCCAACCCCTTGAAAATGTCGTCCGGGCTATACACCGGTTCGCTGACCTATACCGTTGGCCCGGGGCAGGATTTCGATGTGGGCGACGTCATGCTCCCGGATGATTCAACACTGACGCTCAACTTCAAACTCAACGTCGAGCACACCCTCAAGGTCGAAGTCCCCCCCGGCGGCAACCGCGTGGAGTTGGTACCCCAGGAAGGCTGGCAATCCTGGCTGAACAGCGGTCGCAAGCCAACACGATTGTTTCGCGACCAGCGCTTCCATATCTCGGCGTCCTCGCGTTTCAAGATGGAACTCGAATGCCAATACGTCAGCGGCAATACCTGCGCAATTTCCGAAACCGGCACCGGTCATGCCGTGCCGGTGGATGTCAGCGTCACCCTGCCCGACGGCTTGACTGACGGCGCCGGGCAGCCGGTCAACCGTCGACGGTTACTGCGTGACGGCAGCGGTACCGAACTGTTCCAGCCGGGGCTTTATGTCGATCGCCGGTCGGGCACCCTGCACTTTGAAGTGGGCCGCGGCAGCGTCGAAGAGATGCTGGACAGCGGCGCCAAAGCCTACACCGGAAACATCACGGTGATCTGGGATTCAGAAGTTTAAAAACACCTATTCAACGGATTTGAATATGAGGTCATACCCATGAAAGGAACACCGGTAGTCGCGAACTGTGTGGTTTCAACGGTTTTGTTTGCGAGCATGCCCATGGCCAACGCCTTGACCCAGGACATCAGCGCTGTGTTCAGGCCAGACCCGTCGAAGCCTCAGGAAACCGGGTTTCTCAACACCACGCCAATGAGTGGTTATTGCGCCGAAGCTCCGTCGCAATGCCAGGCATGGAAAATGTTCAGCATCCGGCTGCCCCTGAGTGTGAATTCCATCAGGCCTATCCAGGCCGGGCACGCCGACGTTCGACAAGGGGCCATGTTTCAAGTACCTGCCAACTGGCGCACGGCGCAGATCGTTCATTCCGGTACGGGCGAGACCGAAATCGTCCAGGTGCGGTGGGTCGGCATTGGTGCTCGCTATCAAGTCCCTGGCAGCGTGATCGAACTGGTCGGTGGCGGGGTGGAAGCGGGCACTGCGCATACGATGCTGTGGAACGACAACTGGGGCCAGGCGCCTTCACCGTGCAACTCCAGCGGGTTCAGTCGTTTCGGCGACAACCATTACGAGTTTTTCTGGCGGACCCCGTCGGAAACCGAGTGCGCAAAAAAGGCCAACTTTGTGATCCCCAGCATGGCGTATCCCTACGTGGACTTTGCCTATGAACTGCGCATGCCGAACCCGATGAGAATGTCGGCGGGGCAGTACACCGGGGATCTGACCATCGGCGTTGGACCAGGGCGGGAGCTGGACATGGGCGACGTCATGCTGCCCAGCGATTCGGCCATCACGCTCAATTTCAGGCTCGATGTCGAGCATACCTTCAAGGTCGAGGTGCCTCCCGGCGGAAACCGGGTGGAGCTGGTGCCCGATGGGGGCTGGCAAGCCTGGCTGAATGGCGGCAGCAAACCGAGCCGGCTGGCGCGCGATCAACGCTTCCATATCTCCACATCGTCACGCTTCAAGATGGCGCTCGATTGCCAATACATCAGTGGTAATACGTGCGCGATCGGCGAAGCCGGCTCGGGCCATTCCGTACCGGTGGACGTCAGGGTGACGCTGCCTGAGGGGCTGACCGATTTTGGCGGACAACCCATCAACCAGCGTCGCCTGTTGCGAGATGGCAGTGGCACGGAGCTGATCCAGCCCAGTGTCTATGTGGATCGCAGGCCTGCAAGCCTGCATTTCGAAGTGACTCGGCAAAGCATCGAAGAAATGCTCGACGGCGGCGCCAAAGTCTATTCCGGCAACATCACGGTGATCTGGGATTCGGAAGTTTGAGCGGCCTGATCGCCGGCGGTATCCAGTGAGTTGCGCTTAAAGCATGAGGTTGAGAAAACAATGAAACACGTATTGGCATGGGTGGGTTTGTACCTGTTTTGCGGCGTGGTCCAGGCCGGGCCGCAAATCGGTGTCGGGGTGGTCTACGACTACCTTGACGGTGATAAAAGCACTTACATGAAGCGGGTGTTCAATGGCGGAACGTCCACGGCATTCATCAAGGTCAATGTCCTGGAAATTCTCTATAACGAGGACGGCAGCTACCGCGAGGAGCCGGTGCAGAGCCAGCCTGGCGGGCTGGCCAAGGATGGCTTGATGGCCAGCCCGGCCCGGCTGATCGTGCCGGCCAACGGCATGCAGGGTACGCGATTGCTGTTCCTGGGCAACCGCGACAAGGAGCGTTATTTCCGGGTGCGCTTCGTGCCGGTGGTGCCTGAAGCGGAGGACGAGTTCGCTGTCAGCGAGGAGGAGCGCGAGGCCTATAAAAAGGAACGCGTGACAGCCGGGGTCAAGGTGCTGGCGGGCTATGGGACGGTGTTTTTCGTACGGCCCAAGAACACCCGTTTCGAGACCGTGATCGAGGACAACGCCAGCCGCTACGTGATGCGCAACAACGGCAACAGCGTGCTGGTGATCGATGAGTTCAAGGATTGCGTGGCGAAGAAGGAAAACGACTGCCGACCGACCACCAAGCACCACGTCATGGCCGGCCGCACGTTCTCGTTCGACAAGGAGGCGGGGCGCGAGTACCGCTTCACATTGATCGAAGGCAGCCAGAGCAAACCCATCACGATCAAGGGTTGACGGTCGCCGTACCGTCCCTGACGCCACAGGTATCCACTATGTTCAAGACACTGGCATGCCCTCTCGCCGTCGCCGCGCTGACCTTGCCCTGGGCTCCGGCCTGGGCCGCGGTCGAGCGGGAAACCTTCGAACTCTACGTGACCATCCCCACGGTCGAGTTCTTTGTGTTGCCGCTCGACCCGCAATTGGTCCAGCGCGAACAGCGCTTGCCCTTCAACACGATCATCAACGACCTCAGTCCGCTGCGCGCGACCTACGAGGTGAAAAATACCAACGGTTCCATCGACGCCCGCCTCGGGGAGGAGGCGTACCTGTCCAACGGTCGAGAACGCATCGACCTGCGGGTGAGGTTCAACGGCGTCGAATTGACCTTGGATTCGGCCCAGGTGGTATCGGCCAGCGAGGCCCGGCCAGGACGCCAGGTCCCGTTGGAAATCGCCGCCATCCGGCCCGATGACGACTACAAGCCCGGCGATTATTACGGCACGGTGCACATGGTGTTCGATGCCGTTGCGCCTTAAGGCTTGGTCTTTGTTTCTATCAACCATTAACAGGTAACGACATGTACAAAACAATAATATCTGCCGTCGCGCTGGGGGCTGCTACCCTGAGCCCTTTACTGGCCGGGGCGGCTGACGATGCGCGTTCAGCCATCCACATCAGTGCGAACATTCCGAACAAGCAGTTCCATGTGCAGCCGCGTAATCCTGATTTCGGCAAGAACGAGGTCATGCACATGGATCCGGTGAGCAGGAAATTGACTTGGCTGCGCGAGACCTTCGATGTGAAGAACACCGACGGATCGGTGCATGCGTACACCGATGGCGCAGTCTGGCTGAGCAACGGGACCACGTCGATCGTCCTCGCCGTCACGTTCAACAACATTCAGTTGGGTAGCACGCCGCGAGAGGTGGTGGATGACGCCACGTCCACGCCAGGTACGCAGGCAGAGATGGTCATTCTCGCGCCGTTCCCTGTCTCGACCAGGCAATCAGGCCAATTCAACGCCAATTTCACCGTGATCTTCGACGCGGTCCCGCGGATCAGCCTTTAACCCACCACGCTTCGGCGTGATTCATTGCCCCGCCACCGTGCTTCGTAGGGCGCCAATTGAGCTCCAGCACACAACCCTTCGGCGAGGGAACAAACTCCCTCGCCACAGGTTTTTTTACTAGGAAAGGTGTCAAGTATGTTTAAAAAGAGGGTGTCAGTGACTGCCCTGGCTATCGCGGCCTTGAGTGCTTCGTGGGTATTCGCTGCCAATGATGCACGCTCTTCCATTCATGTCACTGCAAACATTCCGAACAAACAGTTTCATGTGCAGCCTCGCAATCCGGATTTCGGTAAAGACGAGTACATGAATTACAACCCTGTCAGCTACGAGTTGAGTTCCATACGCCAGACCTTTGATGTGAAGAATACCGACGGCTCGGTCCATGCCTACCTTGATGGGCGCTCTATTCTATCCAATGGTGTCGTGCTCATACCGCTGCGTGTCTGGTTCAACGACGTCTTGTTGGACGAGATGCCTCGAGAAGTGGTCGATGACGCCGCATCCACGCCAGGGACCCAGGTGGAGATGTTCATCCATGCCAATCATTGGCCCATTCCTCGTGATCCTGGCCTGTACACCGGGAACTTCACTGTCGTCTTCGATGCGGTGCCTCGTGTAACCCTGTAATCCAAGGTCCCGGTGCAGGTTATTGTCCCGCCACCAACGGCTTGCACTGGGTATGAGTCCCCGGTTGCAAGTACGGCGTGAGAAACGGTGCCATGCCCTTGAGCACCTGCACCGGCAAGGCTGAGGTGAATTTGAAGTTCTGTGCCGAGGCCCCCGGGACGTAGGCGGTGAGGGTGCCGAAATGGCTGTCGCCGATGTAGAACACGAACGTCGCCGTGCGGTTGATCGACTTGGAGCTGAGGATTCGGCCGCCGGCACCGATGGCTTCGATGCGGTTGTCACCGGTGCCGGTCTTGCCGCCCATCGCCAGCGGCGTGCCATCGGCGAGCTTGAAACTACCCGCCACGCGTTTCGCGGTACCGGCGTCGACCACTTGGGACAGCGCGCCGCGCAGCGCCTGGGCGACTTCCACCGGCATCACCCGCTTGCCGTTTTCCGGATTGCTGACCAGTCGCGTTTCATAGGGTGTGTCCACCGCGAACTGCAAACTGTCGACGCGCAGGGCGGGGCGACGCACGCCGTCATTGAGGATCGTTCCCACCAGTTCCGCCAACGCGGCCGGGCGGTCGCCGGAGCTGCCGATGGCGGTGGCCAGCGAAGGCACGAGGTGATCGAACGGGTAGCCGACTTGCTGCCAGCGCTGGTGAATATCCAGGAAGGCTTCGATCTCCAGCATGGTGCGGATGCGACTGTCGCGGGCGCTCTTGTGCCGGCTCTTGAACAACCAGCTATAGACTTCCTGGCGCTCGAACTGGCTGGCCTTGACGATCTGGCTGAACTTGGCGTCGGGGTTGTTCAACAGGTAACCCATCAACCACAGGTCCAGCGGGTGGACCTTGGCGATGAAGCCCTGGTCCGGCAGGTCATAGGCGCCGGGGCCATAGCTTTGGTAGAGCCGTTCCAGGCGTTCATCAGTGAGTTTTTCCGCGCTTTTTGCCGTCTTCAAGTGCGCACGCACGAAGCGATTGAAGCTCTCCTGGCTGTCGTTGGGAAAGAAATAGCGATGCACGGCGGCCAGGCGAATTGCGGTGGGACGCATGCCGTCGAGGAAGGTTTCCAGGCGCTGGCCGGTGTCCTTCTTCTGATATTTCTTCCAGAACCTGAGCAGGAACGACGTGCCCTCGCGATCGGCGAACTGGGCCAGGTATTCCTGGCGGCGCGGGTCCTTGTCGTCCTTGAGCAGCTCGGAACTGTTGTTGGGGCCGGCATAGGTGGCGTAGCGCACCAGGTCGCGCATCAGGCGGATGAACGGCAGGTTGATGGATTCGCGCAGGGCGTCGCGCAGCGTGGGCAGGCGGCCGTCGTCTTCCTTGCGGAAGTTATGGAAGGTGTGCAACCCGCCGCCAGTAAAAAATGCCTCGCCGGGGCTGGCCGAATAGGTGCGATCCAGCGCGGCTTCGAGCATCTTCGGCAGGCTGCGGTCGGTGTTTTCAATCAAGTAGTCCACCGCCCAGCGCGACAGGCGATCCTGCTCGGCGATCTCGGTTTTCTTCAACGCCGCCGGGGCCTGCTGGGCATAACGCTCGTGCAGTTCGGCAATGATTTGCAGGTAGGTGGTCAGCACGCGCAACTTGGCGGTGGAGCCCAGCTCCAGCTTGCTGCCTTCGTTGATGTCGAAAGGCTGGTCGGTGCTGTCGGTTTGAACGCGCACGCGGGAGCCATCCTGGGTCAGTTCCAGCAGGGTGAAGCTGTAGCGCACCTGCGTGGTGCTGGTCGGGGTCAGCAGGCGTTCTCCCATCAGGCCGATCTCGGTCGCGAAGGCCGGGTCGGCCAAGCGCTTGAGGTACTCGGTGGCCTGGGCCTGCAAGTCGCTCTGCAAGGTGCTGGTGGCGGAGAGGTCGAGGCGATCGAGGTCGTACAGCGGACGGTTGAGCAGCGCCGCGAGGCGACTGCGGGCGGCACTGATGCCCTTGTTCGTTTCGTTGGGCTGGACGGTCGGGTCCTGGACCCAGTCGCGGTAGGAAACCTTGCTCGCCAGCGCGGCCTCGGACAGTGCGGCGTCGATCACACCGTTCTGCGCCAACAAGCGGATGTGGCTGTCGGTCAGGCGCGCGAGTTCGTCATGGCCCTTGGAAAGGTAATGGGACGGCCGCCGCTGGGCGATCATCAACGACAGCATTTCCCGCAGGGCCAGGCCCTTTTCCGCCAGGCTCTTGGGATCGGTGGCGGTGCTGAACAAGCGTTCATTGGCCCGTTTGAAATCCGCGCCATACCAGACCCTCAAACCTTCCGCCATGCCGTGGACTTCGCCATGCCCCGGCACGGCCGAGAGGGGGACGCTGTTGAGGTAGTCGCGGACGATCCGCTGGCGCGCCTCAAGGGTTTGCGGGCCGGCCTGGTAAGCGCGCACGCTGGCGGAAATCATCTGGCGGATCTTCTCCGCGCCCGACACGGTCAGGCCTTCGGGGGAGTGCCGGTATTTCTCAAGCTGTGTAGCCAGCGTGCTACCGCCGGCCGACTGTCCCGGCAGGCTCAACAGCTTGGCCACCTGCGACCAAGCCGCCATGCCGAAGCGCGGCCAGTCTACCGCCGGGTTGGCCAGTGGCTGCTTGGGGTCGAGCAGAAAGCGGTTCTCGATGAACAACAGGCTTTGCACCACCACCGGCGGGATGGCGTCAAAGCTCGCATACAGCTGCTGCGGGTACTTGAACTGATACACCGGCGCGGCGCGGCAATCGGTGAGGGTCAGCCCCGCCTGGATCTTTTCCGCGTAGGGCACGAACAAGCCCTTGTGGACGTAGTCCATCAAGGCCGGCGAAAACCGTGCCTGGGCCTCGACCACATAATCACGCTTGAGCAGCCGCGGCAGGAATTCTCCCAGCGAGCTATACCCCAACCGCTGATCGAACGGGCCGGCACCGGGATAGACGATGGCATCGCTCGGACCCGGTTGCACCGAATAGGTCAAGGATGCGGCGTACTTGCTGACCTCCTGGGCCTGGAACCGGGAGGTGCGCATCTCCTTGGCCACGGCCAGGCCGACCACCACCACGATGATCAGCAACAACAACCAGAACGCCCGCCAGCCATGCCGGGCGCGGCGAGTTTTTTTGGGTAAAGGCGCTTCTTCCATACGTTCAGTCGGGACCACAGGTTTATTCGAA
>Ga0307412_10000813_pt1 | contig 17988 bp, 16 predicted proteins | sample DK1Cmetagenome_3_FD_203823 | JGI IMG/M metagenome (GOLD analysis project Ga0307412, IMG submission 203823) | Maize rhizosphere microbial communities from greenhouse at UC Davis, California, United States - DK15-C-1 | ecosystem: Host-associated > Plants > Roots > Rhizosphere > Soil | place: USA...
GAATCCTTGATGGCGGGATTCGTGGGGGCCAGTTCCGCCGCCTTCTTGAAGGACCCCGTGGCGTCCTCGTGCTTCCCCATTTTGTCGAGTGAGAGGGCCAAGTTATAGTGGGCTTCGGCAAGGTTCGCATCGGCCTTGATGGCTTTTTTGAACCCCTCTGACGCCACATCCCAATGTCCCTGCTTGTAATGGCCGACGCCCTCGTCATTGATCGCACGACCGGGTGAACTGGCAGGAGCCATGAGGGCTGTGTCAGCACCCACTGCCGTCGTTGCCGTCCCTGCAGGTTTGCCGTCATCACACGCGACCACGGTGACGAGACACGTAAGCATCACACTCAGCGCAAGAAAGACCTGTTTCACGTTGAACCTCCTAGGTGACATGGATCAGACAGGTATCGGATCATGTCTCATTCAGGATGTCCGGTCTGATCAATAGTGCTCACTCACGCATCCTCATCCCCCATTGCGTTCCGGCCGCCACTGAAGGCCCAAGGTGATGATCTGCTGGAGCAGCTGCTTGTAGGGCACGCCCGCCTGTTTGGCGGACTCGGCGAAATCCTCGCCCTCCGCGATTTGGGGATTGGGGTTCGCTTCCAGCACATAGAGTTTCTCGTCTGTATCCATCCGTAGGTCGATCCGTGCATACCCGCTCAGGTCCAAGGAACGGTAGACTCGCTTCGCGAGATGTTGGATGCGCTCGACGACGCTGTCCGACGCGTCTTTCAGTTCCGCGGTCTGGATGCCATATTTCTCCTGGTACTTGTTGCTCCACTTCACCCGCTCCGTGGCGATCCGATGGACGGTGTCCGGCATCTTGCTAAATTGCATCTCCCACACGGGAAAGACCCGCAGTCGTTGGTTGCCCATCACACCGACGTAGAGCTCGCGGCCCTCGATGAATTGTTCGACGAGTGCATCCGTGCCGACGCTCTCATGAATGAATCCAACCCGTTCGCGCAACTTCTGCTCGTCCTCTACGACGGACGCCTGGGAGATCCCGAGCGAGGCTTCCTCGGTCGGCGATTTGACGATCAGAGGGAAGGCGAGGCGCTTCGGCAGGCGGATCTTCAGTCCTCGATGAAAGATGGCGAACTCCGGCACCGGAATGCGATGGTACGCCATGAGTTTCTTGGAGAGTCCCTTGTCTTTGGCAATCAGCAGGCCACGTGGATTACAGCCGGTGTAGGGAATCCGTAGTAATTCGAGGTAGCTCACCACGTTCGGTTCGAACAGGCTCACATTGTGAAACGCTTCCAGCAGATTGAAGACAATATGTGGCTTCCAGGTATCGATGGTGCTGCGGATGATGCCGAGATCCTGTTCCACCCCCAACGGCTCTGCCTCATGGCCAATCGCTCGTAGTGTCGTGACGACGTCAAATTCTGTTTTCCATTCCGCCTTCTCAGTATCGACATCGGACGTATTCTGAGGCGGTACCAAGTGTTTGTGCATGAGCACCAGGACTTTGAGCGGCTTCATAGCGCCACCCGCCGGCCGCCGGTGTGGACGTAGTTCATCGCTTGCACTGTCAGGAAGACGGTAAATTCTTGTTTAGCCTGCTCTTCCGGTACTGCCAGGCGCAGGTTGAGCGGACGGCAGTAATCGATCAGATCTTCGAAGACCTGATCGATCGTGTATTGATACACACCCGTCCAGCCGGCAACGAGACGGCGAACCGGCTTCCGAATCTTCATTAGGAAGCGTATGGCCGTCATGTTGCCTGCGTGCTCTGTCGCCTCCGAGAAGAACCGCTGCAGGTCACGGGCATTGAAGTCCGGATGGTCGACACCGTAATGCCGGCGCTTCTTCTTGTAATGCCGGCGCAGGGTGGTGCGCAGTCGCCGGAGCGGATCAATTTCTTCCGTGGAGACGTTAAGCGGAGGTTTACCAACCAGCGTCTGCATGAGCTGATCGACGTATTGAAGTTTCTTGAGCGCCGGCCATCCGGCATAGCGTGTCTCCCAGAGAGAACTCGGGGTGAGCCAGACGGCGAAGGTCTCGGCGAAGTCCTCATCGGGATGGCTTTGGGCGTACCAGGAGTCGAGATGAAGCACGAAACTCTTACTATAGGGCTTTGGAGAATAATCATCGGGATACGGCTCGGAACTATTTCCGAAAAGCTGCTGTCGATGCCGTCGGCGTCGCAGCTTGAAGGCATTCTCGATCGCATGGCCGGCCTCATGCCGCAGAATGCGCATGCATGAATCCGGATCGCCTCCTTCCACTTCTAACATGTGAGCGAGTTCGAGCTTGGCGAGGCGGGGGTGGGCGAGGTAGAACGGGATCGCGATGCCGGGCACATCATCCGGACAGAACCATTCATCTGACAGCCAAAAATGGGGATGAAAGCGAAGGCCGCGGTCATCAAGTTCTTGGTACAGCTGCGCGATGCGGTCCTCAAGATTGCTACCCGCAATCTTGACATCAAGGTCGCACAGCCGAAGATCCAGCAACCTCTCGTCCGGCCACGTCGCCCAATCGGTGAGATCGTTCCGTCTGGTATCGGAGGACACATCTGGTGCCGGCTCGCTCTGGTCTTGCATGGCCATCGTTCAGATCATCACCGCGTGAGTCCCAAAGCCGGGACATTGTACGTTTTGACCGATAGTTCAGTCGATCCCCACCGGTAGGCCTCGCCGGTTCAGCCTTCGGAGGAAGTGACCAACGGCTGGACCTATCCTTCACATGTGGGCCATGTATGCGCTCGTAGGCATATGAGCATGGGCTGTTGAGAATGCCAAGGCGTTTGTCGATTCTGAAAAATAGTCAGCCTTTCCCTTGTTGACGTGCGCCCGGGGGGAGCGTAGGGTCCGCCGTAAGTGGGGCCGACTGAACAGCCTGCGGGATAGTGGAGCATGCGCCATGCTGAAGTGGTTCGCGCTGGGCACGAGCGTGATCGTGCTAATGGCCGGCTGTATGCCGCCCGGTGCCTCAAATCCGGGGCACCACGTGACGGCAGCGTCGTATAGAACAGATGCAACCAAGGGACTGGTCGTGCTCTCGGCGCTGTGGGGGCGGTCGTGGAAGTGCGGGACATTCGAGCACGGACAGTTACGAGCCTTTGGCTTCGATCGGTTGCCGAGTGTGACTGAGGCAGAGGATGCGACGGTCGATGTGGTCATTGAAGACTCGACAGACCTGAGAGGGGGACCGGCCGCCAACTACGTGCTGGCATTGAAGCCAGGCGAGTATGGTCTGGCGATGTTCGCCATCCGGGTGGCCTCCTCTACGACGGAGGTGAGAACCGTGAGCGTCGGACGTGCAAGGCTGTTCGAGAAGGGCGAGCCAGTCGGCGGGACGTTCACGGTGAAGGCGGGTGAGCTGGTCTACATCGGGCACTTCGGATTGGATTGCTCTAAAGAGCCGACGATTTGGCGCTACTATTTAGATGGGCGTGGAGGATTCGAGCATTACAAGCGCCTGATCAAGGACCAATTTCCATTTCTACCCGTGGAGGCCATGCAAATGCGTTTGTTCAAGACATCCACATTGGGGCGGGACTATGTCCAGCCCCAATAATCGAGGAGTCTTTACTTGAAGGCGGCAGAGTTGCTGGTCCGGTGCCTGGAGAATGAAGGCGTGGATCTTGTCTTCGGGTTGCCCGGCGAGGAAACGCTCGAGCTCACGGATGCGCTACTCGGTTCCCGCACCCGCTTCATCGAGGCCCGGCACGAACAGGGTGCGGCATTTATGGCCGACGTGTATGGCAGGCTCAGCGGAAAGGCGGGAGTGTGCTTGTCAACGCTCGGACCCGGCGCAACGAATCTGTTGACGGGCGTCGCGGATGCATTCCTGGATCGAGCGCCGCTGGTGGCCATCACGGGACAAGCCTCGCTGAACCGGCGCCATAAGGAATCGCACCAATACATCGATGTGATGTCAATGTTCAAGCCCGTCACCAAATGGAGTGCCTCGATACCGAAAGCGGAGGTGATTCCCGAGGCCGTGCGGAAAGCATTCAAGATCGCCCAGACGGAGAAACCTGGCGCGACACATTTGGAGCTGCCCGAGGATGTGGCGGAGGAGCAGATCGGCGATGCGAGCCAGCTGCAGCCGTTATTCGTCCAGGCGCCGGTCATGCCGGAGCCGTCGCCGGCTCAGGTCGCGAGAGCGGTCCGCACGATTTCCGGGGCGCAGCGTCCTGTGATTCTGGCCGGAAACGGCGTGATTCGTAGCCGCGCACATGAGGCGGTCAGACAGTTTGCGCGACGGGTGCACATTCCCGTCCTGCACACGTTCATGGCCAAAGGGACACTTCCCGACAGCGAGCCGCTGTCCCTCTATACGATTGGCCTGTTGGCGCGCGATTACACGTCGGCCGTGATGGAGCAGGCCGATGTGGTGATCGCCATCGGCTATGATTTCGTCGAGTATGCCCCCTGCTTCTGGAATCCCCATCGGGACAAGCGCATCGTGCACATCGACGGGTCGCCTGCCGAGGTGGACGAGCACTACATCGTCGACGTGGGTCTGCTGGGGGACCTCCGTCACTCCTTAGACCTCATCGGGGCCGCTGTTCCGCCGTTCGATTTGTCCTGGTCTTCCATAGCACGCAAGACCGTGCTCGACGGATTTGAGGCAGAATTAGCCGGCTCACCCTCCTGGCCGCTGCGGCCGCAACACCTGATGCGGGAACTCCGCACGGCTCTGAGGCCGGATGATCTGGTAGTCTGCGATGTGGGTGCGCACAAGCTCTGGATGGCCCGGATGTTCGCCTGCGAGGTGCCCAACTCCTGCATCATCTCGAACGGGTTTGCCGCCATGGGGATTGCCGTGCCCGGCGCCATTGCCGCAAAGTTATCGTTTCCGGAACGGAGAGTGGTGGCGGTCACTGGCGATGGTGGGTTCTTGATGAACTCACAGGAACTAGAAACGGCGGTGCGTCTGGTATTGCCGCTGGTTGTTCTCGTGTGGCGGGACAACGGCTACGGTGTGATCCGCTGGAAGCAACAGCTCCGGTTCGGCCGAACCTCCGCCGTGGAATTCGGCAACCCTGACCTTGTGCAGTACGCCAGGAGTTTCGGCGCGATCGGCTATCGCGTGGCGGAGCCGTCTGAGCTTGGGGCTGTCTTGGAGGAAGCGCTGAAGAGCAAGGTGCCGGCCGTCATCGACTGCCCGGTCGACTACGCCGAAAATCTCCGGCTGACCGAACGACTGCAAGCACTCCCGCACTGACCCCGGTGTCTCATGAGATGCCGCTTCCTTGTTCTCTTCATGTCAAACAGCGCGCGTACGTCATGCCCAACTCGAACCCAAGACCTGTAGGGACGAAGGCATGGATTCGTCTTTGGAGCGGCGGCATGCCTGCTGAGCTTGCCGCCGTCTTCCAAAAAGTCTTGGGGCCGCCGAACGCCCGTCAGGTTGAGGGGAGCAGAAAGTAAATGATGACGGCGATCACCGGTCCCCCTACATAGAACGCTTTCTTCCCGAAGGCGTCCCACAAGCCGTACGCCAGGATGCCCCAGATCAGCGTGTAATAGATAGACGCAATGCCGCGGTAGCCTGCATGCGCGGCCTCTTCAGCCAAGGCCCAATCCGGCCACGACAGCAAGAGCACAATCAGGAGATGGAACAGGACTTTCATGGAGCCTCCTTTGACTGCTTTTGAATGGTGAATGTTGTTCTTCCCGCCTACTGCCCTGACGTCGTTCCCGAGAACCAAGGGGGATCGAGGCGATCAGCCAGCTCAAACACCCCGCGCGTGTCGCGAGTGGAAACCATCCAGATGTCGGGGCCTGTACACAGGTGGTTACTTGAACGTGCCCTTCGCCGGCGCTCGCTCTTCACGCTGGTCGTCGGTCGTAGCCGGCGGACCTCGCCGGCCGGGTTCGGATCTGCTCAGCGTTCGACCCATTTCCATATCGAGTTGTTTCAGTACGTTCTCAGGGGCTGACATCCCGGTAGTGGAGGTGCTGGAGAGCCTGTCCAAGGATAGACCCGCGGATTCGGGAAAGCGGAGCGTCGGGACGCTGATCGGCCGATCGGGAGAACGGAATTCTACGGGTCCCCCAAATCGATCGGACTGCGCTGCAACTGGCAGGACGGCGACGCTCAGGAGAAGCCAGCAAGTCAGGCCACTTTGCACAGTAGACTGCATGCTGAACGATCGCTCTTTTTGAGCCATTGAGGCTCTCGTCCTTTCCCTAGATTTGCTTCGAGGGTTCCCTGACCCGCAATTGCGCACAGAGGTTTATCCCAGTACACTGACAAGGGTAGGTATGATTTCTAGGCTGAAACCAGGGAGGAGGATAGCCTATGGCATTCTTGTTGTTGCTGTGGCTGTTGTGTCCCGGTACGGTTGACTCGGCATTTGCGGAACCATCTCAGGCGACCGCCGCCAAGGAGGTCAAGGGCGATGTCTTGTATTGGGAAGGAGAGGAACTGATCGTGAAAGACATCTCCGGCCGGGAGGTACGCATTCGAGTGACCGCCGACACGAAGATCCAGGGTGCGTCCGCGAGACTGAAGACAGGGGACAAGATTTTGGCGCAGGTTCCGCCTGAAGGACCAGCGATTTCTATTACGCTTCAGATTCCGGACAGCGGACCCCCGGTCCGCTAGTCGCCTGAACCCTGTTCGCAGCCTTTATTCATGCCTGCCCGGCATGGCTTTATTCATCGAGCCGTCCTCTCTTCTGCTCGGCAGGCAATTGACTCCTCGAGGCCTCCCACGTAGCCTACTCACCGACAGTGCTCCACACGGGTTGTCGAGACTTCCATGGAAGGATTGCACCAGCTCGAAATCGTCATTCTTCTACTGGGCGTCGTGCTCGCTCTGACGACGATCGCACAGAAGATCGTGGTGCCCTATCCCATCCTCCTAGTCATCGGCGGATTGATCCTGAGCCTCATACCCGGCGTTCCGACCGTCACCTTGAATCCGGATCTCGTCTTCCTGGTCTTTCTTCCGCCGATTTTATGGGCGGCCGCATATTTCACGTCCTGGCGGGAGTTTCGTCGCAACATCCGGCCGATTTCGCTGCTCGCAATCGGGTTGGTGGTCGTGACCAGCGGCGCGGTGGCGGTTGTGGCGCGCTGGCTCCTGCCCGGCATGGGATGGGCGGAGGCGATCGCTCTTGGCGCCATCGTGTCACCCCCGGACGCGGTCTCGGCCACCGCGATCGGGAAGCGGCTGCGCATCCCCCGCCGGGTGGTCACGATCCTCGAAGGCGAAAGTCTGGTCAACGATGCGACAGCGTTGGTCGTCTATCGGATGGCCGTGGGGGTTGCCGTCGGAGGAAGTTTCGCTCCGGGACAAGGACTCATGACGTTTGTGTTTGCGGCCAGCGTCGGGGTGGCGATAGGAATCGCCGTGAGCATCGCCACACGCTGGGCATTGTGTGCCACTCACGACAGCTTTACGGAAATTGCCATTACGCTCCTGGCTCCCTATGTCGCGTGGGTCGTGGGGGAACAACTGCATGCGTCAGCCGTGCTGGCCTGTGTGGCGGGGGGCTTGCACCTCCGGCAGCATTTCAGTGCCGCCGTGTCGCCGATCACCAGAATTCAAGGCCGCGCGGTCTGGGATGTGCTCGTGTTTGTGTTGAACGGATTCATCTTCATCCTCATCGGGTTGGAACTTCGTGCCTTGAGCCAGGCGATCCCCCCCGGCGGCCTAGGCCCGGTCCTCATGACCGGCATCGTTGTCAGCGTCGCGGCCATCGTTGTCCGGCTTGGGTGGGTGCCGCTCGCCGCGCTGATTCCACGCTGGTTGAGCGCGTCGCTGCGGGCGCGCGATCCGCTTCCGGCCTGGCCGAATATCTTTTTGATCGGCTGGACGGGCATGCGCGGCATCGTCACCCTTGCTGCGGCCCTCGCCTTACCGGTGGCCACCGCAGCCGGCACACCGCTGCCCTTCCGGGCGGAAATCATCCTGATCAGTTTTACGGTCATCCTGATCACACTGGTGCTGCAAGGACTGTCGCTCACCCCCCTCATCCGGGCCTTGCATCTTGAAGAGGATCGAGGGTTCGAGCAGGAGGAAATGCTCGCGCGCGAACATGCGGCCTCGATGGCGCTGACACGGTTGGACACATTGGCTGGCGAGTCGTGGTCCGTCGGAGAGCAGGTTGAGCGGCTGCGAGACCATTATGGCCGCCGGATGCAACGGTTTGGAGGCAACGGCCACGTGGATCCGGAATGTTCGCTGGAGTCAGCCGAGGCCTTTCGGCGGCTCCGCCATGAGACGCTTACTGCCGAACGGATGGCGTTGATCGGCATGCGGAATGACGGGACGATCAGCGACGAGGTCCTCCACCGGCTGGAGCATGAATTGGACATTGAAGCAGTACGCCTCGGCATCGGCGAACGTCGCGTGCACGCCTGACCGCTCACGGAGAGGGAGAGGAATTACCATGTTCGGACCCATCACAGTGCCATTCGGAGCCAAAATGTTGTTCAATACGGTGACGCTGAAACCCGGCATCACCTTCGAGGATATCGAATTGGCTGTCGGCGAGCTGTGCAGCGTCGTGAAAGACACCTACGGAGGAGACAAAGGCGGATTTCTCGCGGGGCAGGTGTTCAAATTTTCCGGTTTTGTCTCGGAAGAGGGCTCACTTTCGTCATCCAAGTCCGCAGAAGATCATTACGTGATCGTCACCTACTGGAAATCCTTCGAGGATCATGAGCGCTCTCACGCGAACGAGCTGTTCACGAAAAAATTCTCCGCTCTCGCCTCCATGTGTGCCGAGACCAAGGAGTTGGGCTATGACCTGCTGTGGCAAGGGCAGGCCGGGCAGCGCTCGTGAAGATGTGAGGTTCGCTCGGAGGCAGGGCGGCGGACATTTAGACCGTCTTCCCCATGCGCGTCGTTTCGACGAATTGCTCCGTGGCGTCGTCCAGGACACGGCCAGCGCGGCCTCGTGCGTGGTGGATGTACAGTAAGTCCGTCCGCACGCCGGACGTCTGCCTTGGAGGCAGCGGCATTTCGTAGAGGACCGGACGCGCATGGTCTGCCAGTTGGAGGCGAGGGTCATAGACGCTGTTGAACTTCCACAGCATCTTCACGAAATTCGTCTGCCCTCGGAGTAAATGACCTGCGGCGATACGGGCGGTCGACTTCAAGGCGTTCCAACCCAAGTGCTTACGATTGAGAATCTGCTGCGTCTGCACGAGTTCATGATAGAACTCGGGTAGTGGCAGGTGAGTGGGGAGGACGGCGTGCTGAATGTCGTACAGCCGGTAGTCCCGTGTCGTGACGTGCCTGGCTTCGGTATGCCAGGTCTCAGTGCCCGGATAGGGAGTGTTGACGCTAATGTTGACGATTTCCGGGATTTCGAGACACCACTGACGCACGATCTCAAAACGGCGGCGATCCCATGACGGATCGGCGATGAGATTGATGGCGACCGTGATGCCCAGGGACCGCGCGAATTCAAGCGCCTCAAAATTCTTGCTGAGCGTAATGCGTTTCCGGTGCAGTGCCAGGCCTTCCTCGTCGATTGCCTCGATGCCGATAAACATATAGGCAAGTCCAAGGGTCTTCCACATACGGAAGACGTCTTTGTTTCGCAAGAGCACGTCGCCTCGTGTTTCCAGATAATAACGCTTTTTTATGCTTTGCCTGGCGATGGCCTCGGCAATGGCCAAACCATGTTTGGCCTGGATAAATGCGACGTCATCGACGATGAAGATACCCGGCTCACGGACAGTCTTCAGGTCTTCAACAATTGCTTCGGGTGTACGGACGCGATAGCTCCGACCGTAAAAGGTCCACGCGCTGCAAAAGGAGCAGTCCCACGGACAGCCGCGGGTGAACTCGATTGAGGCGCAAGGATCCAAGACGCCGATAAAGTATTTTCTGCGGTGACGGAGCAAGTCGCGGGCGGGCCGATGAGCGTCGAGGTGCTCGAGCATTCCGACCGGCGGTCCCTCGCCGGCGCTCGTGATCGCTCCCGGAATCACGCCCGGCTGATTGTCCCGATCAGCGAGCGCAGCGAGCACGGGGCCGACGGCGGTCTCCCCTTCGCCCTTTAAAATGCAATCGATTGCTCCGTCGCCATGAACGAGAATTGTCTCAGCGACGAATGACGCACTATGACCGCCGACGAACACCGCACAGCGGGGTACTACGCGTTTGGTGAGTTTGGCCAGGTCCACGACTTCCGGCACGTTTGCCAGGTAATTGCATGAAAAGCCCACGGCGTCGGGACGGTGCTCGCGCAGCAGGCGGACGTAGTCGCTGGACGACTCCACTTGCAGATCGAGCAATGTCACACGATGTCCGAGTGCCCGCGCCGCTGAGGCAACGAGCTCAAGCCCGAGCGGTTCGAGACGCAGATATATTTTCGTGTACATGAGCGGGCCGGGATGCACGAGCAAGACGTTCATGAGCACCTCGCCAATCTTAGTAAAGAACTCTAGAGAGTCTCCCGGCTGACAGCAACAAGGTATTGACCTAGTTGAGGCGGCAAGGGGGTGAATCCGGTTGGCGAGGCACAAGCGGGCGTCATTCACAAAGGGAGAACCCAGCCCTGCCTCCCGCCTCCTCGCAGTGATGTGGTATGCTGCGCGCCATGATGCGCACGGATACGACCGAGCACAACGAATTGGCCATCGCCACGGCCAAACGACGGACGTTTGCCATTATCAGCCACCCGGATGCCGGAAAGACGACCCTTACGGAAAAGCTCCTCCTGTACTCCGGCCTGATCCGGACCGCCGGCATGGTCCGCGGGCGCAAAGGTGGAAAAACGGCCGCCTCGGACTGGATGGGCATGGAGCAGGAGCGTGGCATCTCCATCACCGCTTCAGCGATGCAGTTCCCCTACAAAGATGCCATTATCAATCTGCTCGACACGCCGGGCCACCAAGACTTTTCGGAAGACACCTACCGAACCCTCACAGCCGCAGACAGCGCGATCATGGTCATCGACGCGGCAAAAGGCGTCGAAGCCCAAACGCGCAAGCTCTTTGCCGTCTGCCGACTGCGCCGCATTCCGGTTCTGACGCTCGTGAACAAGATGGATTTACCAGGCCGTCCGCCCTTGGACTTGATGACGGAGGTCGAACAGGCGTTGACGATTCATGCCAGCGCCGTCAACTGGCCGATTGGATCGGGAAGCGACTTCGCCGGCATCGTGACTCGAGCCGACAACCGCGTCGCGCTGTTCAGCAAAACAGCGCACGGCGGCGCCACAAAAGTGGACGTGCAGACGATGGCATTGGAGGACTTGGCCACAAGCGGGCGTGTCTCTCCTGAGGTGATGGCACAGGTCCAGCACGATCTGGAACTGCTCGCCATTGCCGGCAACCCCCTCTCCCATGAACAATTCTTAGGCGGGGAGGTCACGCCGGTGTTCTTTGCCTCGGCGCTGACGAATTTCGGCGTCGAGAGCTTTCTGGATGCCTTCGTTCAGCTGGCGCCGGCTCCCGGGGCCCGGCTGGCGGATACGGACGACGGGGGAGAGCAGTCCATTGATCCGATCGAACAACCGTTCAGCGCCTACGTCTTCAAGCTCCAAGCGAACATGAATCCGAAACACCGGGACAGTACCGCTTTTCTCCGTGTGTGCTCCGGGCGGTTCGAGCGGGACATGGTCGTAAAGCATCATCGTCTCGGTCGTGACGTTCGTTTGTCCCGGCCGCATAGTCTCGTCGCGCAAGAGCGCAGCACGGTCGAGGAGGCGTTCCCCGGCGACATCATCGGCATTATCAATCCCGGTGTCTTCGCCATCGGCGACACCATTTCCGTGACGGGCGGCTTTCGCTTCAAACCCTTGCCGCAATTTCAACCGGAGATATTTGCGCGCATCCGTCCGACCGATGTGGGCAAGCGGAAGTCGTTCGACAAGGGAATGGAGCAGATGGCGCAGGAAGGGACAGTGCAGATCCTGCGCAGCCTCAATGACTTGGAATCGCTCGTGGCTGCCGTCGGCCGGCTCCAGTTCGACGTCCTGCAGTATCGACTACGCCATGAGTATCGCGTCGAGACGGTGCTTGATACCTTACCGTTCACGTGCAGTGCCTGGTTGGAAGGCGACCCTGAAACCTTCAAGCGTCCGTCCGCATCAATGATCGTCAAGGATCAGCGCGGCCGCGTGGTCGTTCTGTTCGGGGATCACCTCATGAAAACGATTGCACGGGACCGCAATCCTGACCATGTCTTGAAGGACATGGGATAGCGTATCGGTTTTGATCCGTATCTTCGTCTAATTTGATTCAACTCCGTAAGGATTCACCGGGAATTCTTCCTGCAATTCTCGTCACATCGGCGGCCGATGCCATGGCGCATTTCTTGCTGAGTCCACCGCCTGAAAGGGGAGCGCGATGGGCATTCGCATTCTGGTCGCTGACGACGACCCCGACATCGTCATGAGCCTGTCTGAGCGGCTTCGCTGGTTGGGGCACGATGTGGTCACCGCAGCAGACGGTCAGGCGGCCTTGGCTGCGGTCGAGTCGCACGCCCTTGACCTGGCGTTCTTCGATGTCTCGATGCCGCGTCTGAATGGCATCGAGGCGCTCAAAATCGTCAGAAAACGATGGCCGGATCTCCCGGTCGTCGTGGTGACCGCCTACGGCACGATCCGCCTCGCCGTGGAGGCCATGAAAGAAGGCGCCGTCGATTTCATTACGAAGCCGTTCGAACAGGGACAAATTGATCAGACGGTGACGACGCTTATTGCGCGCATGGGGCAACGCGTCGAGATCACGCGCTTGATGGGTGAAATTACCCATGACGTCAAGAATCTCTTGATGCCCCTCGTCGCCGGCACCGACCTTCTCGCGGAAGAGATCGATGATGTATTCAAACATCTTCCGACGCCGGCCCCGGCTCAGGCTGAGCAAAGTCACCTGGCCTGCGATGAAGTCATTAGCATGTTCCGTAATACGTCCCGGCGGATTCAGGACCGCATGAAAGCCATCGCGGATTATGCAGCGCTGACGCGGGTCTCGCAAAAATTTGAATCCTGTGTGATCGGAAAGATCGCGGACAGTGTTGTGAAATCGTTGCGTGCCCCGGCCAAACGCAAACAGGTTGTCTTGAGGACTGATGGGCTGCACGCCTTACCGGCGATTGTGGGAGACGAGGCGCGTTTGTATTCACTGTTGTACAACCTGGTCAATAACGCCATTCCCGAAGTGCCGCCTCACGGCTCGGTCACGATCAAGGGAGCGTCCGCTGCCGGTGACGACTGCGTGACGCTCTGGGTTTCCGACACGGGGGTCGGCATGCCCGCCGACATGCGGGATAATCTCTTCACCTATCGGGTCGTGAGCACGAAGGCCGGCGGGACCGGACTGGGCACGAAGATCATCAAGGAAGTGGTCGACATGCACGGAGGACAGATCACCGTCGAAAGCGAGCCTGGGCAGGGGACCACGTTCCAGATCCGGCTTCCGATCGAGGGCCCGACGTTCTTGCAGAACTCAGACGCAGCGGCGCAGGGGGGGCACAGTCGGGAGGCCCCATAACGTTATTGAGGGGCCGTTGATTTCATCAAGCTATCGGCTTGCGGCGGCAGAAATCCCAAGTAGCCACGGTGTCGTTCGGCGAGTTCCAGCACGGTGAAGGGCTGCCCATCGACGACTTCCGGGGCAGAAAAAATCTGCCGTAACTGGCCGCCCGCCGGACCGACGATCTGCCCCGCGAACACCACTCCGTTCGTCTTGAGCCGGTTCACGGCCTTATCGATGTCCTCGACCCGCACCGCAATATGGTGAAAGATGTGGTCTCCGAACGCGGCGACCCAGCCGGGGATGATACTGGTCTTCCCTCGCGCATCCGCATAGGCCTGATCCACGAACAAGGCGGGATAGCCGGCTTTGCGATAGACCTTCGCGTACCAATCGTCGTAATTCAGCGTTTCGTCATAGGCATAGCCGAGTGCCAGGAAGGGTTCGGCTCGGCGGTCGATATCCATCGTGCGCAACGTCACGTGGTCGACGACTGGGTAGAACCCCACTCCGGCCTCGTCGAGCAGGCCTTTGAGAATCCTGGCCGCCCGATTGCGGGCGACATATTCCACGACCATTCGTTCCAGTAACCCATCGAGTTCACGATTTGTCTCCATGACGGCGTCCCTTTTGCCCAAAGGCCGATCATCCAAACTTGATGCCCTGTGCGAGCGGCAGATCCGTGCCCCAATTTACCGTGTTGGTCTGACGCCGCATATAGGCTTTCCAGGCGTCCGACCCTGCTTCGCGACCGCCGCCCGTTTCCTTCTCTCCACCGAACGCGCCGCCGATCTCTGCACCCGAAGTGCCGAGATTGATATTCGCAATGCCGCAATCACTCCCTGACGCCGAGAGGAAGCGCTCGCTGTGGAGCAGATTGTTCGTAAACATGGCGGACGACAAACCTTGTGGGACGCCATTCTGGATGGCGATGGCCTCGTCGAGCGTCCGGAACGTCATCGCATAGAGAATCGGAGCGAAGGTTTCCCGTTGCAAGAGCGGCCAGTGGGGCTGCGCCCGGACGATCGTCGGTTCCACGAAATAGCCGGGCCTTGTCAGGACGCGGCCGCCGTAAAGAATTTCTCCGCCTTCCTTTTTGATTTCGTCGATGGCCGCGCGGTAGGCTTCGACGGCCACGTGATCGATGAGCGGCCCGAGGAGGACGTCGGAATCCAATGGATTGCCGATGCGCACCTGTTTGTAGGCGTTCACTAAACGGTCAAGGAGTGTGTCAGCGCATGACTCGTGCACGAGCAGACGCCGCGTCGTCGTGCAGCGCTGGCCCGCCGTCCCCACCGCTCCAAAGACAATCGCCCGTACTGCCAGGTCAAGGTCTGCACTGTGATCCACGATGACGGCGTTATTACCGCTGAGTTCGAGCAGCGTCCGACCCAGCCGTTGTCCGACGATGGAGGCTACGTGGCGGCCGACCGGTACGGACCCCGTAAAGGAGATCAACGGCAACCGCGGATCCCGAACCATGGTTTCCGCAAGCGGCGCCTGATCGGTGATGAACAGCGAAAAGATTCCGGAATACCCTTGCTGCTCCATGACCTGGTTGCAAATCTGCTGCGTGGCAATCGCGCATAGCGGGGCCTTGGGCGAGGGTTTCCAGATGACCGGATCACCGGCGATGGCGGCGAGGAATGCATTCCATGCCCACACCGCGACCGGAAAATTAAACGCCGTGATGACCCCGACGGGACCGAGGGGATGCCACTGCTCGCTCATGCGATGAGACGGTCTTTCGGACTGCATGGTGGCGCCATACAGCATGCGTGATTGCCCGACGGCAAAGTCGGCCATGTCGATCATCTCCTGCACTTCTCCGTCTCCCTCGGCCTTGATCTTGCCGACTTCAAGGGACACGAGAGTGCCGAGTTGATCCTTTTTGCTTCGCAAGGCGTGTCCGATCAGACGAACCAGTTCTCCGCGTTTGGGAGCGGGTACCATGCGCCAGGTGGCAAACACGTCACGGGCTTGAGTCGCGATGTGTTCGTAGTCAATTGCCGAACATGAACGGACCGCGGCGATGGGTTCACCGGTTGCCGGATTCACGGACTGGATCAGTGGACCGGTCGCATGGTCCGACCACCAGTGCTTGCCCGTGCTGCCGCCGGAGTTGACGGCCTGGATTCCCAAATCTTTGAGCGCTGCGTGCACGGTACTCATCGGAAACACGCGCCGAAGTCGTTGGCCAGAAAGTCCTGCAGCCCGATGGATTCCTGTGTGACGAAGCCCCGGTATGCCGCCCCATTGCCCAGGACGATGTCCATGACGCAACACACGCTCGAGGCCGTGGTGACCTGAATCGCCGACCACAACTTGCCCTTGATGCATTGAGGATAGATTTTCTTGACATAGTTCTCTTCGAAAAACTCGCCGTGTTTCGTGCCCGTCACTGATGCATAGATCAGCACGACATCCTGGAGCGTCTGCGGAATGGCATGCTCCAGGACACGCTTGAGGGTCTTACGATCCTCGTTGAGCTTGAGGTCTTTCATGAGGAGCTGGATTTTTTCACAATGACCGGGGTAACGAAGCGTTTTGTAATTCATGGTCTTCACCGAGCCGACCGAGCTGTCGGCGAGCGTCCCCAAACCTCCCGATGTATTAAAGGCCTCGTATAACAATCCGTCGAGCTCGATGGTTTCGTAGCCTTCCAATGGTTGAAGTGGAATCTTACGGCCGTCTTCGATTCCGTAACAGAGATTGCCGTACTCGTTGATCAGGCCATCCGTCGACCAGGTCAGCGAATACTTCAGCGCGTTGCTGGGGTGAACCGGCAGAGCGCCGACGCGCATTTTGACGTGATCAAGCGTTTCGAAATGGGTCATCAGTTCGTGCGTCACGATGCTGATAAACCCGGGTGCCAGACCGCATTGTGGCATGAAGGCGTGTGCTGCTCCTGCGCTGAGGGCGCGGATGTGATTCGTGACCTCCACGTCTTCCGTCAGGTCGAAATAATGGCACCGGTGCTTCAGGGCAAGCGCCGCGACGGTGGGATTACAGAAATAGGGGAGGCTGGAAATGATGGCATCGACGGGGTGAGCGGATAAATAGGTTTCGACGGTTTCGGGATGGCGCACATCGAGGACGGCAGGGGTGATGCGGGAGAGTCCGAGGTCCTCCACCAGATGCTTCGGTGCGTCGAGGGTGAGGTCGGCGAGGTGGACCTCATAGGCGCCCTGTTGTGAGAGCAGGCAGGCGACCAGGGAGCCGATCTTCCCCGCGCCCAGGACCAGGACCCGATGCATCGCACAAGCCTCCCTTTTCCATTAGTATACTCTTGTCCGCCGGTTTGAACAGGTCTGGGAGAAATTGCGCGAAGGAGTGTCTACGCTGGCGAGTCGGGGTCTGGCGAGTCGATGACATAGTGTGCACGGCTGTCGGCTGAAGACCGTATCTCCGTCTGGCGAAAGGGTGGAATGTCCGCTTTGAGACGTTTGAGCAGCCGGGTCATCTTCATGGCCGCGGGCACCTCGCAGAGCCATACATGCATGCCGGATTCCAGTTCATCAAAATGCCGCTGCACGCGAAAGCCGGGCTGCTCCATGAAATAGGCCGACAGGAATCCATTCACGGCCTGCACCACCCAGCCGTGCTGCTTCATGTAACGATAGCTGAACCGCAACTCGACGATCTCACTCTCAGGGTCCATCCGAGGCACTGTACCAATTCCGTCATTGAGACTGCGACAGGAATCTGTGTATGGTGAGCAAGGTGCGCACTCACATTCAACGGGTGGTCACACTATTCCACCCCGAGCACAGGAAGCGATGACGCTTTCCGCCTATAATGGCGTCACAATGCCGGCCTTCATGTATGGAACGGCCTGGAAGAAGGAGGCGACGACCCAACTCGTGATCGAAGCCATCACCGCCGGCTTTTCGGCCATCGATACGGCCAATCAGCTCATCCATTACGACGAGGCGCGGGTCGGCGAGGCGTTAGTGAGCTTGGCGCAGGGTGGACATACGAGAGACCGGCTGTTCCTCCAAACGAAATTCACGCCCGTCAACGGGCAGGACCATCGAACTCCCTACGACGCCCGAGCGCCGATTACGACGCAAGTCCGCCAATCGTTCGAAAGTTCGCTCACCCATTTACGCACGGATTACCTCGATTCCTATGTCCTCCACGGGCCGTACTCTCGAAGCGGATTAGGGCCGGAAGATTGGGAGGTGTGGTCGGCCATTGAATCGCTCTATGCCAGCGGCAGGAGCAGGCTCATCGGCGTGAGCAATGTGACGGCCGGCCAGTTGGCGCTGTTGTGTGAACGGGCGACACATCGACCGATGGTGGTCCAAAACCGCTGCTACGCCGCATTGGGATGGGACAAGGCGGTACGTGATCTGTGTCGGGCCCAACACATCGTGTATCAGGGCTTTTCGCTGTTGACCGCGAATCGGGAAGTGTTTGCCGAGCCGGGCATCCGCGCTATGGCGGAGAAATACGGCATCGGTGTGGCGCAGATCGTATTTCGCTTCGCCATGCAGGTCGGTATGCTGCCTCTGACCGGCACGACGAACCGCGAGCATATGACGGCGGATCTGCAATGCGACCGCTTCACGCTCGCGCCGGACGAG
>Ga0307412_10000814_pt1 | contig 17979 bp, 17 predicted proteins | sample DK1Cmetagenome_3_FD_203823 | JGI IMG/M metagenome (GOLD analysis project Ga0307412, IMG submission 203823) | Maize rhizosphere microbial communities from greenhouse at UC Davis, California, United States - DK15-C-1 | ecosystem: Host-associated > Plants > Roots > Rhizosphere > Soil | place: USA...
CTTCAGGCGAACCGGCACACGGCGACGCTCGTCCACCGGCGCGTACCAGACCGAATCCTCGGCCTCGCCCGGCGATGGACTCAGGCTGAGCTGATGCTCGGCCAGGGCCTGCGCCACGGCAGGCAAGAGGTTCACCCGTTTGCCTTCGATCTCGATGCCGATCTCGAGGTCGAAGGCGCGGTCGGCGTCGTCCTCGTGCGCCTGCCCATACCAGCGCACGGGTCCTTCGAGCACTTCGAACGGGAAACTCGGGGCGTACTCGAGGACGAAGCCGTCGGCTTCGAGCTTGGGCCGCAACGCCAGCCAGCGGGCGGGCGTATTCACTTCCAGCGCGCCCGCGTAGCCCTTGCCCGGGAAGAGCCAGGCGTCTTCCGGCAAGGTATCGGCCATGTCCCAGGGCAATCCCTCAGTATCCACCGCCGGATTGAGGCCGGCGTTCTCGAGGTTTTCCATGGAGGCCAGTTCCTCCGCACGACGACGGCTGATTTCCAGCAAGGTGCCGTTGCGCACGCGGCGAACCAGTGGCTCGCCTCCCCGCCCCGGCAGGCGCTCGCCCGCATAGTCGAAAGCGAGCCGTCCATAGGCCAGCGGCGGCGTGCCGGCTGCCAGTCGCGCGTGGCGCGTCAGGGCGTGCAAGACCAGCACGGGACGCGGCGAGACCTCCGCGCGGCGTACTTCGCCGAAGATCTGCGGCTCCGGTACGCGCGGACCCATGCGCGTCGACTCCATTTCCGCTCGAAACGCCACGGTGTGTTCCGGCGGCAAGGGCGGCAGGTCGAGCCACGAGGTTTCCGCAGGCTCACTCTCCAGCAGCCCTACCTCGGCATGCTCGGCGTCGAGGAACCAGAGCGAGCCTACGCGGAACAGGCGCTGGCTGGAGGGAACATCGGGAAGCAGCTTCTGGCTACCGTCCTTTTCCAGGTTCCAGCGCCAGCGCAGTGCCTGGGGCTTGCCCCGCGACAGCTGCAATCCGGCCACGCCGCCGAAAAAGCAGGGCGCGGTGTCGAGCACCTCGGCCAGCAGCTGGTCACCCAGCGCACCGGTGAACCGGGCGTAGCTGCGGCTCTTGCGCAAGGTTTGCGGCAAACCCAACAGGGTCGCGGCGAGGCGCTTCTCGTTCACCGTCAACGAAGTGTCGGACAGATGGCGGCTGTCCAGCGGCAACGGCCGCGAATAACGACCGTCCGCACTTAACGTGAGAAGGACGGGCGCGACATCCAGGTGGGCCGCCGGCTCGTGGTCGTCGTTGACGCCTTCGAGGAAGAAGCCGAGCACCATGCTATCGGCGGGCGCCGCGATGACCGGCTCGTCGAGTGCGCGCCGCCATGCCTGCGGAAGCGATCCCGCCGTATCGTCCCGCCTGCGCTTGTCGTCCGGCTGATGCATCCGTAGCGTTCCCGCCCGCGCGACCAAAACAGGAAGCTTAGCAAAGGCGGGAGAAGGAACCCGTAGGATTTTTTACCCGGTGGACCGCCCCGGTTCAGCGAACCGGGAGACGCCGCGGCTCTCAGCCGTGGCGGTACGGGAACAGGTCGACCGGATACTCCGCCTTCTGCTCGCGCCCCATGAGCGTGCGCAGGCCTTCGGCCGGCGTGACCTCGCCATGCAGGACGGCGCGCACGGCGGCCGAAATCGGCAGGTCGAGCCCGTGGAACCCCGCCAGCCGCGCCACTTCGTCGGCGGTGACGACACTTTCCACCACCTGCCCGATCTGGCGCACGGCCTCGTCGAGCGGAATACCCTTGCCCAGGGCGAGGCCCAGGCGCCGGTTGCGCGACAGGTCGCCGGTGCAGGTGAGCACCAGGTCGCCGAGGCCGGCAAGGCCCATCAGCGTTTCCGCGCGAGCCCCGAGCGCCACGCCGAGGCGCAGCATCTCGTTCATGCCACGGGTGATGAGGCCGGCCCGCGCGTTGAGCCCGAGTTCCATGCCGTCGGCGACACCGGTGGCGACGGCGAGGACGTTCTTCATCGCGCCACCAAGTTCGGCACCGAGGATGTCGTTACCGGTGTAGGCCCGGAAATTCGGCGCGTGCAGGAGCACGGCCAGTTCCTTGCCGAAGGCTTCGTCCGTGGCATGCACCGTCACGGCGCTGGGCAGGCCGGCGGTCACCTCGCGTGCGAACGATGGGCCGGTGACCACCGCCGCGGGCCGGCCCGGCAGCTTCTCGTCGACCAGTTCGTGCAGGAAGCGCCCCGTGCCGGTTTCGAACCCCTTGGTGGCCCACGAAACCTTCGCGCCAGGATCGAGCAAGGGCACGATCTGGTCGAGCAACGCGGCGAACGCATGGCTGGGCACGACGAGCAGGACGATGTCGGCGCCGCGCAATACGGTGGCGAGATCGGCCTCGTAAACGAGTTCCGGCGGCAGGTCGAGATCGGGCAGGTAACGCAGGTTGCGCCGTGCCGACGCCATGGCCGCCAAGGCTTCCGCATCGCGTCCCCACAATCTCGTGGGGACGTCGTTACGGGCCAGGAGCGCGGCCAGCGCGGTTCCCCATGACCCGGCGCCGAGAACGGCGACGGTGGGTCGGGAAGTGGGGCTCATCGCTCAGCTGTTGAGCGGATGGGCCCCGGCGCCTTCGAGCTGCTGGCGCTGCTGTTCGGCGTAGAGGGCATCGAAATTGATCGGCTGGAGCAGGAACGGCGGGAAACCACCTTCCTGGATCATGGACGACACCATCTGGCGCGCGTACGGGAACAGCAGGTTCGGGCAATAGGAACCCAGGATGCCGTCGCGATCGTCGCTGGTGAAGCCACCGATGCCGAAGATGCCGGCCTGGTGCACTTCGGCCAGATAGGCCGTGCGCTCGCCCAGGTTGCAGGTAAGGGTGAGGCTGAGCACCACTTCGAAGAGGTCGTTGCCGAGGTCGACGGCCTTGTGGCCCAGGTTGAGCTGGACCTGGGGCTGGGCCTCGGTCTCACCCATTTCCTGGAACACCTGGGGGGCGTTCGGGGCTTCGAAGGAGGCGTCCTTCACGTAGATCTTCTGCAGCACGAGCTGCGGCTGGCCGGCCTGGCCGTTGGCGGTGATTTCTGCCATTGCGTGGTCCTCGAAAGGGGTCGTGTGGGCTGGCTACGTGCCGAGGCACGAAAGCGGGGATTGTTTCACACAACCCGGCGCGCCGCACAGTCCGGCTTGCACCCGCACGTGGGATTCTGAGAGAATGCCCGGCTTCCCTATGCCGACCCGATACGTCGGGCAGGCCCGTCATGCGATGCGGGCCCCATCGGCGGAAGCGCTCCACCCGCCAGCCATCGCGTGGCGACCCGTTTCCCGGGTCGCGGCTGGGCCGTCGCCGTCCTGGCCAAAGGATGGTCCAACGAATCTAGAGGAGGCCACCATGGCCCGTAGATGCCAAGTCACCAATAAGGGTGTGCAGACCGGTAACAACGTCTCGCACGCCAACAACAAGACCCGTCGCCGCTGGTTGCCGAACCTGCACGAGCGCCGCTTCTGGGTCGCCAGCGAGAACCGCTGGGTGAAGCTCCGCGTTTCCAACCACGCGCTGCGCACCATCGACAAGAACGGCATCGAAGCCGTGCTGGCCGACCTCCGTTCCCGCGGCGAAAAGATCTAAGGAGATCGAACCATGGCAAGCAAGCGCGATAAGCACCGCCTGATTTCCACCGCGGGCACCGGTCATTTCTACACGACCACCAAGAACAAGAAGAACACGCCGGAAAAGATGGTCTTCATGAAGTACGACCCCGTCGTCCGGAAGCACGTCGAATACAAGGAAGGCAAGATCAAGTAACGCTCCGCGTTCAACGCCGCGTTTTTGATCTCGAAGAACCCGCCTTTCGGCGGGTTTTTTTGTGGCTCGGCTTCGCCCTCGCGTTGGGTTGGTGGGGCAGAGCCGTCGGCCGCCACCCTCGGCGCGACATGAGGAGCCGAGGACGGGCGGGCGGACAAGGCCCGAAGGGGATCGGCCTGGACGGCCGATCGTTTTCGCTGAGGCAGGAGCCGAATCGGAAACCCCCGCCCGACCGTCCGAGCCCGAAGGGGCGCCAGCCATAAGACACGGCCGCGCAGCGGCTTCCCTTCCCAAGGGACGGCACCGCCTGTCGCGCCGAGGGTGGCGCCCGGCAGCTCCCCGCCACGCACACAACGACCGCGAGGGCGAAGCCGAGCCGTGACAACGGACGATTGCGAGGACAAAAAAACCCCGCCGTGAGGCGGGGTTTCAGTGACTCAGCCTATGCGGGAGGGTTACGCGCCCACCGCCGAATAGCCCTTGAGGCGTTGCGCGAACTGCTGCAGCGAACGGATGCCGCTCTGCTCGGCTTCCACGATCCACTGCTGCAAGGCCTTGAGCGACTTGTCGGCACCGCGCTCTTCCATCAGGGCCACGAGCCGGGCGCGGAACTCGCACACGGTACGCAGCGCCGGACGGTTCGCCAGGGCGGCTTGCAGGCGCTCGCGGGCGTCGTTGTCGAGCCAGCGGCCACCATCGGCCAGCGCACGGCGCAGGCGACGCGGCACGGACTTGATGCTGTCCCCGGCCTGGCCCATTTCCTCGCGCATCGTCGGCAGGATCACGTTGCGGTAATAGTCGGTGGTGGCCTGGAAACGCAGGGTCAGCACGCCCTTCAGCGTCTCGGCATCCGGCAGGTGCACGTTCGGGCGGATGTTCAGGGTGGGCGCGACGCGCAGCACCTTGGCCAGGCCCAGGAAACGCAGGCTGCAGATCGCCGCCCAGCCGATGTCGAACTCCCACTTGCGCAGGGCGAACTTCGCCGAGCTGGGGAAGGCGTGGTGGTTGTTGTGCAGTTCTTCGCCACCGATCCAGAAGCCCCACGGCGAGATGTTCGTCGCCTTGTCGGAGCTCTCGAAGTTGCGGTAACCCCACCAGTGGCCGATACCGTTGACGAAACCGGCGGCCCAGAAGGGAATCCAGATCATCTGCACCGCCCAGATCGCCAGGCCGATCACGCCGAACAGCGAGATGTCGATGATGGCCATGAGGGTCGGGCCCCAGTAGGGGTGACTGCCGAACAGCTTGCGTTCGAACCAGTCGTCCGGCGTGCCGCGGCCGTACTTCTCCATGTCGGCCTTGTTGTAGCTGGCCTCGCGGTAGAGCGCCACGCCGTCCAGGAAGACCTTCTTGATGCCGGCGATCTGCGGGCTATGCGGATCTTCCTCGGTTTCCACCTTGGCGTGGTGCTTGCGGTGGATGGCCACCCACTCCTTCACCACCATGCCGGTGGTCAGCCAACCCCAGAAACGGAAGAAGCCGTTGAGGGTCCAATGGAAATCCACGCCACGGTGGGTCGCGCTGCGGTGGTAGTAGAGCGTCACGGTGAAAATGGTGAGCTGGGTGACCACGAGCAGATAGACCAGCATCTCGCCCCAGCTTGCGCGGGTGAGTCCGTTGGCCAGGAAATCGAGCAGGGTGTCGAGCATCGAGTCGGTACCGCGCGGGAAGTGAAAGGAGTCGTACAAGTCCAGTCTAACCAGCAACATCCATACCCACCAGCACGGAAAGCGGCAAATTGTGAAAGGAGTTGTTGTGGGATCGCGAGCCCATTGCGCACAATCGCCCGATGACTTCCCGTCCAGCCGTTCAGACAGACAAGGGCCGCCTCGCACGTTGGGCGCAAGATGCGTCGCATAGCGCGACGATCGCCGACGTAGTCGCATGAGCACGAGTCATTTACTGAATATCGAAGGCATTTCGCGACGTCGTTCCGGCCGGGAAGCGGTGACGGACGTGTCTTTTTCCCTGAACCGCGGTGAAGTACTGGGCCTGCTCGGCGTCAATGGCGCAGGAAAGTCCACGACGCTTTCGATGCTTTCCGGTGCGCTCCGGCCCGACCGCGGCCGGATCGAGCTCGACGGCCGGGATTTCGTCGCCCATCCCGCCCTCGCCCGCCAATTCATCGGCTGGCTCCCCGAGAGCGCGCCCTTGTGGCCGGAACTCTCCGTGGAGGAGCACCTCGTCGCGTTCGCCCGGCTGCGCGGAGCCGTGCGGCAGGCGGCGCAGCGAGCGGCGCAATCGATCATCGCCCGGCTGCAGCTGGGGGACCTGCGCCGACGCCTCGCCGGCGTCCTGTCCCAGGGCCAGCGCCAGCGCCTCGGCCTGGCATGCGCCCTGGTGCACGACCCCGCCCTGATCATCCTCGACGAGCCTGCAAACGCCCTGGACCCCGTCCAGGTCGGCGAACTGCGCAAGTTGATTCGTGAGCGCGCCGCGGCCGGTTCGGCCGTCATCCTCTCGACGCATGTCCTCGCCGAGGTCGTCGCCGTCTGCGACCGCGTGGCCATCCTCCACGAAGGGCGCCTGCGTCATGATTCGCCGCTAAGGGGAGAAGACGGCGGAGCCTCGCTGGAGAGGATCTTTTTCGGCATCGCCACGGGAGCCGCGGCATGAGCGTCGCCGCCGTCACCCGTCTCGAACTGAAGCGTCTCGCCGTCCGCCCGCTGGCCTGGGCGCTGGCCGCGCTGACCATCGCATGGCTGGCCTGGACCTTCGTGCTCGGCCTGGGCCAGTTCCTCGGCGCCCAGGTGAAGCTCGCCGCCGTGGCGGACGCCCCGGGTTTCACCGACCTCGTGGCGATCCCGCTGCTCGCCGAACTGGCCAAACTCGCCTTCCTCGTCGTCCCGCTGATGACCATGACCCTGATCGCGGGTGAGCGCCGTGCCGGCACGCTGGCCCTCCTCGCCTCCACGGGCTTGCCGCCGTGGCGCATCGTGCTCGGCAAGTACCTGGCCGTGCTCGTCTGGCTGGCCTTGTGGTTGCTGGCCACCCTGGCGATGCCGCTGGTCGTCGGCCTCGGCTCCACGGCGGACTGGGGCAAGCTCGCCTCCGCCACCCTCGGCACCGCCCTCTTGCTGGCCACGTTGGCCGCGATCGGCATCGCCTGCTCGGCGGCGACCACCTTCCCCGCCATCGCCGCGGCGATGGCCCTCATCGTGACGCTGGCCCTCTGGACGATCGACCGCGGCGCGCAGGCCGCCGGCGTGAGCGGTGGCTTCCTCGAATGGCTGACCATGGCGACGCACCTGCAGAACCTCCTGCGCGGCCTGGTCGCATCCAGCGACCTTGCATGGTTCGCGCTGGCGATCGCCCTGTCCCTGAGCCTCGCCATCCGCCGCCTGGCTTTCGACAAGGAGCGCCAGTGATGCGCCGCCTGGATCGTTGGCTCGTGCTGCTCGGCCTCTTCGTGGCCACCGGCTGCATCGGCTTCCTCAGTTCGCGTCACGCATGGACCTTCGACTGGACGCGAGGCGCGCGCGCCAGCCTCGCACCCGAGAGCGTCGCGGTACTGGATACCTTGCGCGGCCCGGTCGAGGTCGTCGGCTACATCTCGCCGACGGGCCCGTTGCGCGAACAGATCGCCGCCGTGCTGGAACGCTACACACGCGAGAAGAAGGATCTGACGCTGTCCTTCGTCGATCCCGATGTCGATCCCGCCGCCTCGCGCCAGCTGGGCATCGCCGGCGACGGCGCGCTGCTGATTCGTTACCAGGGCCACGAGGAACGCGTCGAAAGCCCGATCAACGAGCGCAACCTGTCGAACGCCCTGGAGCGGCTTGCCCGCGGTGGCCAGCGCATCGTCGCCTTCGTGACGGGTGACGGCGAACGCCAGGCGGACGGACACGCCAACGCCGATGTCGGCGTCTTCATGAGCCAGGTCGAGCGGCGCGGCATCCGCGCCGTGCCGCTCAATTTCAGCCAGACACAGGGCGTGCCCGAGCACACCGACCTCGTGGTACTTGCCAGCCCCACGGCCCCCCTGCCGGCGGCCACCGTCGGCGCGCTCGTCGATTACGTCCGCGACGGCGGCAACCTGTTGTGGATGGTGGAGCCCGGCAACGACGATCTCGGCACCGGCGCCCTCGCCGATGTGCTGGGCGTTCGCGTACTTCCTGGAGTACTCGTCGATGGGCAGGGAAGCACGCTCAACGTCGACGATCCCCGCATCGTCGTGGTCGGCGATTACCCCTTCCATGCGATCACCCGGGCGTTCCGCGATACCACGCTATTCCCCCAGGCATCCGCGCTCGCGCAGGTCTCCGACCACGATTGGGCGGTCGTACCCTTCCTGCGTTCGGGCGAGCGCAGCTGGACGGCATTCGGCGGCATCGACAACGACAAGCCTTCCACCGTCGCCTTCCATCCCGAGGCGGGCGAACTGAAGGGACCCCTCGACTTCGGCTTCGCCCTGAACCGCCTCTCGCCCAGCCCGGCCAAGAGCGAACAACGCGCCGTGATCGTCGGCGATGGCGACTTCCTCTCCAACACCTACGTCGGCAATGGCGGCAACCGCGCCCTGGGCGAGCGCATCGTCGACTGGCTGCTGGGCGACGACGTGCTCGTGGACCTGCCCGCCCGCGGGGCGCCGGATCGCGTGATCTCGCTCTCCCAGGAAGGCCTCAACGCGGTCACGCTGGGTTTCCTGGTCTCGCTGCCGCTCGCGCTCCTGGGCCTCGGCGTGGGCATCGCATGGCGACGACGGAGGCGCTGAGGTGAAAGCCAGGCTGGCGGGCCTCGCCCTGCTCGTATTCCTCGTCGCCGCCGTGGGGTGGCAGTGGCACGCCGATGACGCCCAGGCGCGCGCGTTCACGCTCACCCCGCTCGATCCGGATGCCGTGCAAAGCATCGAGGTCGAGCTGAAAGGCCTGCCGGCGCAACGGTTCGACCGGCGTGACGGACACTGGACCAGCCCGGCGGGTCCGGTCGACGAAGGACGGGCGCAGGAACTGGCCGCGCTGGCGGCGACCCCGGTGTCGGCATGGACACCGGCGAGTGGCTTCGAAGCCGCGAAGATCGGACTGGCGCCGCCCCTGGCTACCCTCATCCTCGACGGCACGCGCATCGAATTCGGTGAGATGACGGCCCTGGGCAAGCAGCGTTATGCGCGCGTGGCGGGACGGGTCGCCTTCGTGCCCGCCCAGGCGCTGCCACGTGCGCCGCGGACGGCCTCGTTGCCGACGACCACGTCGACCGCCCGATAGGCAGGCGCTTGCCACACGCGGCGGCACGCCCCATCTTTCACGCATGCCCGAACTGCCTGAAGTAGAAACCACGCGTCGCGGTATCGCCCCCTATATCGAGGGCCGTCGTGTCACGGGCGTGGTACTTCGCCGTCCGGACTTGCGCTGGCCCATTCCTCCCGAGGTTTCGTCGTTGCTGCCGGGACAGGTGATCGACAGCGTGGAGCGGAGGGCGAAATACCTGCTCTTGCGAACCGAGGCGGGTACCGCGCTATTGCACCTGGGCATGTCGGGCATGCTGCGCGTGCTTCCCGCCAACACGCCGATCGGCAAGCACGACCACGTCGACATCGCGTTCGACTCCGGGCAAGTGCTGCGCTTTACCGATCCTCGCCGCTTCGGCGCGTTGCTCTGGCAGATGCCGGGCGAAACGCACGAGTTGCTGGAAGGGATCGGGCCGGAACCCCTCACCGATGCGTTCGATGGCGACCTGCTGTGGCGCGTGTCCCGGGGCCGCTCCGCCGCGGTGAAGACGTTCCTGATGGACAATGCCGTCGTCGTCGGCGTCGGCAACATCTACGCGAGCGAAGCCCTGTTCGCCGCCGGCATCGATCCACGCCGCGCCGCGGGAAAGATATCGCGCGAGCGCTATCGAAAACTGGCGACGGAGGTGAAGCGCATCCTCGCCCACGCCATCGACCGCGGCGGTACGACACTACGCGACTTCCTCGCACCGGACGGTGCGCCCGGTTACTTTTTCCAGGAACTCTTCGCTTACGGGCGCGCCGACGAACCGTGCAAGGTATGTGGAACGGCCATCCGCGTCGTGACCCTCGGCCAACGCGCTTCGTTTTATTGCCCGGGCTGCCAGAAGTAGCAGGACGACGTGAAATGACGGCCGCGCCCTACGGCGCGGCAAGGACGTGACTTCCTAGACTTCCATGACACGCCCCTGCCATGGAAGCTCCGCATGAACAGCCCCCGCCCGAACCCGACCATACGACGCGGTGCGTTCCTCGCTTTTGGCGTACTGGCCGGCACGGCCTTCGCCGACACGCCGGCCGACACGAGCCGGCCGTTCGACCGCTACAGCTGGGTGACCAGCCACAACGCCTTCACCAGCAATGGCCTGTTCCCCAACCAGACCGAGACGGTGAGCGAGCAGCTTGCCGGAGGCGTGCGTGGCCTGATGCTCGACCTGCACGCCAGCCAGGGGCGCGTACGGCTCTGTCACAACCTGTGCACAGGCGAAGCGCAACCCCTCGCCGACCTCGTCAACGAGGAGCTCCTGCCGTTCCTGGAGAGGGACCCCGACGCGATCGTCAGCCTGCACCTCGACGATTTCACCGATGCGAAGGACCTGGCCGCCGAACTCGGGCATTCCCCGGACCTGACGGGGAAGACCTTCGATCCCCATGCATGGCCGACACCGGAATGGCCCACGCCCGAGGACATCGTCAAGAGCGGGCAGCGCGTACTCGTCTTCAGTCTCAAGCGCGACAACAGTGGTGTCCTGATGACCCGCGCGGGTGCGATCCACATCATGCCGAGCGAGGACTTCACCGTGGAAAACTACTGGAGCCTCGGCGCGACGCCCCTGACCCACGACAACAGCTGTCGCAGCCGCTGGGACACCCCGTTATCGCGGCGGGAGATCCCGGGCAAGCCCGGCTGGCGACCTTTGTTCACGATGAACCAGTTCCACGGAGCGCCGTTCGAAAGCCATGCCGGCAGCGACAACGATTTCGACCGGCTTCACAGCCGCTACCTCGACCATTGCCGCCCCGCCGCACGACGCAAACCGAACTTCGTCGCCGTTGACTTCTACCAGCGCGGCGATGCCGCACGCTTCGTGAACTGGCTCACGCTCACGGCGCCGGACGAACTGCCGTGAACCGGATCAGTCCGGCCAGCGCATGTCCGCGTGGGAATTGTTGAAGGCGGGGTCTTCTTCGTTGCCGGACAACGTCACCGCCAATCCGCCCGGCACGCCATCGACTTCGATCGTCTGCGCCGGGTCGAAATGCGCACCCAGGGCGCCGAGCTCCACGAAGCGCTCGGCCAACGCGCCGGCGCGATCGATCTCACGATCGGGCACGTTGACGAGGCTGACGTCCGGACGACCGAACTTGCGCATGCCGCGCGTGCGAATCCATGAACGCCCCTTGGTTTCTTCGGGGCTGCACAGGATCAACACGTGGTGGCGAGGGGGCGCACCGCCCTGCACCAGATAGTGCTCCCGCCAGCCCGCGGCGTCGAACAACGAGAGTATCTGGGGGTCGACGACCGCCTTGCCGCCGATATCGGTCAGCGCGGCCACCACGCCTAGCGTGTCGCGCAGGTAGTCCAGCCGGTCCCGATCGGCGAAGCGACCACGGATGGCCACGACATGCGGGGCGGCCTTGGCGGCCTGGAAGGCTTCCGGATTGTCTTCGCGCAGGAGTTCGCCGAGCGCACCGGACAAGGGGTAGCCTTCCCAGCGCGCGAGCACCGTATTCTGGAAGCGCTGCAACTCCACGCCCTCCGGCAGCCCCGGGCTGCCATAACGGGCGGCGGGAATGGCAAGGTCCTCGGCGAAGGCGCCGAATACGAAGAACAGCAAGACCGCCTGCTCGTCACTCGGCTTCCAGTAGGGGCGCGGCCATTCGGCGGCTTGGGGCGTCGTCTCGGTCACGCGTGGTTTCCTTCGTCGGTATCGTTTTCTCCGAGAGGCAGCACCGATTGCTGCAACTCGATACGGCCGTCACCGCCGGTGATGCTCTTGAATTCGGCGCGGCTCACGGAGACATAGCGGTCGTTGCCACCGATCTCAACCTGCGGCCCCTGGGTCACCGCACGGCCGTGCTCGTCCACCCGCACCACCATGGTGGCCTTCTTCCCGGAATGGCAGATCGTCTTGATCTCCTCCAGGTTGTCGGCCCAGGCCAGGAGATACTTGCTGCCCTCGAAAAGTTCGCCGCGAAAGTCCGTGCGCAGCCCGTAGGCGAGCACCGGAATGCCGAGGCGGTCGACCACGTCGGAAAGCTGCCAGACCTGGGCCTTGCTCATGAACTGGGCTTCGTCCACCAGCACGCAGTGCAGGGGACCGCGGCGCTCGATATCCCGCTCCACGAGGCCGAAGATGTCGTCCTCGCCGCCGAAGCGCATCGCCCGGGCCTGCAAGCCGATACGCGAAGCCACGATGCCCTCGCCATAGCGATGGTCCAGCGCCGGCGTGAGAATGAGCGTGCGCATGCCGCGCTCGTGGTAGTTGTGCGCGCTTTGCAGCAGGGTCGTGGTCTTGCCGGCGTTCATCGCCGAGTAATAGAAGTAGAGCTTGGCCATGCGGTCGGTCCGGTGCGTGACCGGGCATGGTACCGCCAAGCCCGCCGGCCGGCATACGGCCCGCCTCCCCACCTGCTAACATCCGTGGCCTCGTCCGCCTGTCCTACGGCCGATCCCGATGCTCAACCCGCAACAACACGCGGCCGTCGAATACTGCGACGGCCCCCTCCTCGTGCTGGCCGGCGCCGGCTCCGGCAAGACCCGTGTCATCACGGAAAAAATCTCCCATCTCATCTCGCGCCGGCACCTGGCCGCGGAAAAGATCGCCGCCATCACCTTCACCAACAAGGCCGCGAAGGAGATGCGCGAGCGCGTCGGCAGGCTCATCTCCGACGATGCCGCGAAGGCGCTCACCGTCTGCACCTTCCACGCGCTGGGCCTGAAGTTCCTGCAGATCGAGCACGAGCGCGCGCGGTTGCGCCGCGGTTTCTCCGTGCTCGACGCCGACGACAGCTCCAACATGATCAAGGAACTGTCGCCCAAGGGAGTGAAGCCGGAGGTCATCCAGGGCATCCGCAACCTCGTCGGCCGCGCGAAGAACGCCGGGCTCACGCCCGAGGAAGCCATGGCTTCGGCGCGCAGCCCGCGCGAGATCGAGGCGGCGACGATCTACGACCTCTATCAGCAACGCCTGGCCGCCTTCAACGCGGTGGATTTCGACGACCTGATCCGCCTGCCCCTGCGCATCCTCGAAAGCGATGCCGATGCGCGCGCCATCTGGCAGGAACGGTTGCGTTACCTGTTGGTGGACGAATACCAGGACACCAACGACGCGCAGTACCGCCTGCTCAAGGCGCTCTCCGGCCCGAAGGCGCGATTCACTTGCGTCGGCGACGACGACCAGAGCATCTACGCATGGCGCGGCGCCAATCCGGAAAACATCGACCAGCTCGGCCGTGACTTCCCGCAGCTGCGCGTCATCAAGCTGGAACAGAACTATCGCTGCGCGAAGCGCATCCTGCGCGCGGCGAACCAGCTGATCGCGAACAACCCGCACGTGCACGAGAAGAAGCTGTGGAGCGACCACGTCGAGGGTCCGCCCATCCGCGTCATCGAGTGCAAGGACAGCGAACACGAAGCCGAGCGCGTCGCCGCCATCGCGGCGAACCTGCATGCCAAGTACAAGGACAAGGGTATCCGCTGGGATGATTTCTGCATCCTGTACCGCGGCAATTTTCAGGCCCGCGCCATCGAGAAAGCCTTGCGCCTGGCAAGCGTGCCGTACCACCTCAGCGGCGCGCTCTCGTTCCTCGACCGTGCGGAGGTGAAGGACATCCTTTGTTACCTTCGCCTGCTCACCAACCCCACCGACGACGCGGCCTTCCTGCGCGTGGTGAACGTGCCCAAGCGCGAGATCGGCGCCACGTCGCTGGAGAAGCTCGGCCAGATGGCCCAGGCGCGAAACGCCTCGTTGCTCGACGCGGCGCGCAGCGATGCCGCGCTGAAGAACATATCGCCGCGTCCTGCGTCGGCATTGGCCGGCTTCGCCCGGTTGATGGACGAACTGCGCAGCCACGCCGTTCATGAGAGCGCCGCCGAGCTCGTCAACATCGTCATCGAGAAAACCGGCTACGGCGCGCAGATCGCCGCGTCCACGCCCGACGAGACACTCCGCGAACGCCGTCTCGGCAACCTGCGCGAGTTGGTGGACTGGTTCCGCGCGATGGGCAGGGATGGCGGCCGCACCGGCGATATCGCGGCCCAGCTGGCGCTGCTCAGCCACGCCGATCGCGACGACCCGGGCAATGCGCTACGCATGATGACCCTGCATTCGGCCAAGGGGCTGGAATTCCGTTTTGTCTTCATCGTCGGTTGCGAAGACGGCACGCTGCCGCATGAAGGCGCGATCGACGAGGGGCGCCTCGATGAGGAACGTCGCCTCATGTACGTGGGCATCACGCGGGCCAAGGAGATGTTGACGTTGTCGTTCGCGGCGAGGTCACGCAAGTACGGCGAGATCCTCAACAACGACCCCAGCCGTTTCCTCGAGGAACTTCCGCAGGACGACCTGCACTGGGACGGCAAGGACCCCGATGCCGACGCCGAGGTGAAGAAGGAAACCGCCGAGACGCATATGGCGAGGATCAGGGCGATGCTGGCCGGCGGCGCCTGATGGCGGAGCCGGCGCCCGCTCAGATGAGCTTTTCGGCTTCCAGTTCGCTCTTCAGGTAGGCGTAGTAGATCGGCGCGGCCACGAGTCCCGCCAGGCCGAATGCCGCCTCGAACACCAGCATCGCCACGAGCAGTTCCCACGTGCGCGCGCGGATCTGGCCGCCGACGATACGCGCATTGAGGAAATACTCCAGCTTGTGCACCACGATCAGGAAGCCCAGCGCGGCCACGCCCACCCATAGCGAAACGGACAGCGCGGCGATGGTCACGAGCGTGTTCGAAATGAGGTTACCCACCACCGGCAGCAAGCCCGTCACGAAGGTGACGAGCACCATCGTCTTCGCCAGTGGCACGTGCACGCCGAAGGACGGAAGCGCGACGAGAAGGAAGATCGCAGCCAGCGCGGTATTGATGGCGGAGATCTTGAGCTGGGCGAAGATGATGTTGTGAAACGCATGGGCCAGCCGCATGGCGCGCGTCGCCAACTCGAACGACAACGGCTGAGCAGGCCGTCCGCCCGCACCATGGGTCACCGCGACGATCGCTCCGAGCACGAGTCCGATGAGGATGTGCGCGAACACGCGTGCGGTCGTGGTACCTGCCAGGCGCAGGTCACCCGAGTGCTCGTGCATCCAGGCCATGCCCTGTTCGCGGAAGTCGACGAAGCTGTCGGGAAGCCGCGAGGTCAGCCAGGGCGGCAACTGCTCGTGCGCCTTGGTGAGCAGAGGCAGCAGTTTGCTGTCCCATAGCTCCTGGGGATCGCCGATATCACGGCGATAGAACGACAAGGCGGCGATCACGATGAGGATGATCGCGCCAACCACGACCACGGTGACGACCCCGACCGCGATCAGCCGCGCGCGCTCGCCGGGAATGACACGCCGGATCAACGGCGTGAGCGCCTCGACCACCTCGTAAACCAGCAATCCAGCGAGCAGGGCGGAGACCAGGTGAAGCATCAGGATGCCCCACAGCGCCAACGCCGCCAGCACGTAGGTGGCGATCCGGATGCTGCGCGGGTCGTGCGGGATGCCCGCCATAGGTTGCAACTCCTCGAAGGTGGCGCGATTCCAGCAGCATGGCGATGAACGCTAGATCAAGCGCTCCGCTTCCAGTTCGGCCTTCAGGTACGCGTAGAAGATCGGAGCGGCCACCACGCCGGGAAGCCCGAAGGCGGCTTCGAACAGCAGCATGGCCACCAGCAACTCCCACGCCCGCGCGCGGATCTGGCCGCCGACGATGCGCGCATTGAGGAAGTATTCGAACTTGTGGATGACCACGAGGAAGGCCAGCGCCCCCAACCCCACGTACAACGATACCGACAGGCCGACGATGGTGATCGCCGTGTTCGACAGCAGGTTGCCGATGACGGGTAACAATCCGACCACGAAGGTGATCACGATCAGCGTCTTCGTCAACGGCAGGTGCACGCCGAACAGCGGCAATACGCAGAGCAGGTAGATCGCCGTGAACAGCGTGTTGAACAGCGATATCTTGATCTGGGCGAAGACGATGTTGTGGAAGGCATCGGCGAGCCGGGCGCTGCGCAGGCTGAGTTCGGCCGCGAAAGGACCGATCTGGTGGGTGGGCCGGGCGCGGCTCAGCGCGATGATCGCGCCCAGCACCAGGCCGATGATGATGTGCACGAGGACGCGCGCGGCCTCCTTGCCGGCCAGTTGCAGGGTCACGGCGTGCGAGCGCATCCAGTCCATCGCGGTGATGCGAAGGGCGTCCACGCTGTCCGGCAGCCGGTCGACCACGGCCTGCGGCAGTTGCTGGCGAGCGCGCTCCACGACGGGCATGAGCTTGTTCTGCCAGAGGTCTTCCGGATTGCCGATCTCGTTGCGGAAGAAGCTGATGCCGCCGAGGATGAGCAGGGTGAGCAAACCGACGACGACGACGCCGACGAGGGCGACGGCGAGCACGCGCGCACGGTCGCCCGAAAGCTTCCGCCCCATCAGGGGAGCCGTGGACACCACGACCTCATAGACCAGCAGGCCCGCGAGCAAGGCGGGCAGCAGGCGCAGATAGAGGACGAGGAAAAGGCCGAGTCCTGCGGCGATGTAACTGGCGATGCGCACGGCGTGCGTCCGCGAAGGGGCGGCTTCCATGAGCGGTCTCGTCGTGGATGAGGGCGCAGTCTGTCAGGACGCGGGGTGTTCGCGCCAGAGGCGTGTCGCCGTCGTCATGCTGTCGTAAACTGCCCCGACAATCGCCGCCCCACGGGCGCGATGCCTGTTTGCCAGGGGTTTCCATGATGAAGTTCGTCCCGGCCGCGCTCGCGGCTGCACTCGCCCTCGCCGGCTGCGCCCATGCGCCGCAGGCCGTGGCACCGGTTCCCGCCACCACTGCCGTGGCGCCTGCCGACGCTCCCGTCCCGGGGCCCTCCGCCGACGACAACCTCAACGCGGTGGCCTGGTCGCAGAACGCCAGCGAGCACGATTTCATCTACCTGCAAACCTTCCGCGACGCGCGGGAGAAACTTCTCAAGGCGAAGAACGATCCCAACTGGGATGCCTTGCCGAAGGACGATCGCGCAGCCCACCCGTCGCTGAAAGGGCGGAAACCGGCCGTGGTGCTGGACATCGACGAGACCGTGCTCGACAACTCGCCTTACCAGGCGCGCCTGATCCGCTCCGGCGGGGAGTTCAACGAGGCCGAGTGGGCCGCCTGGTGCAACGAGGCCATCGCCCGGCCGCTGCCGGGGGCCCTCGAGTTCACGAAGTTCGCGGCGGACCATGGCATCGCGGTGATCTACATTTCCAACCGCGCGAAGGACCTCGACGACGCCACGCTCGCCAACCTGCGCTCCGCGGGCTTCCCCGTGGCCGGCAAACAGTCCTTCCTCGGCCTGGGCACCTTCGTCGAGGGCTGCGAACAGGTCGGTAGCGAAAAGGGTTGCCGGCGTCAGCTCGTGGCCCGGGATTATCGGGTGCTGATGCAGTTCGGCGACCAGATCGGGGACTTCGCGAACGTGCCGGGCAACACCGCCGACGGCCGCGCGAAAGCCATGGCGCCCTATACCGCCTGGATCGGCGAGCGCTGGTTCGTACTGCCGAATCCGACCTACGGCGCCTGGGAATCGGCCCTCTTCGACAACGACTACGGCCTGCCCCGCAACGAGCGTCGCCAGAAAAAGATGGACTCGCTCCGAACTAAGTAAATCAATAAGTTAGATAGCATTACCTGACATATTGCTTTAGCAATGTCGGCCAACTATCATCTCTCTCGCCGAAACCTGCGGTGCCCAAAGCAAAGCAGGCAAGGCCATTTCCCTTTCCGGCTTCGGGCTGGATAACCCCGTGAGGCCTAGCGTCTCCGGGGTTTTTTCTTATGCGCGAGCGTTGCGGCCTGACAGGCCTCGGATGCATTGCGCCCAGTCTCCGCGCGCTCCACGCCGACGGACCCTCCTGCTGATCGTTCCTACACTGCTGCGCTGGATTTCCCACGCAAAGGACGCAGCATGGACACGATGCCCCCGCAGGCCCCGCCTGCCCTCTCCCAGAGTCCCTACCAGGCGGCCACCGACGCCTTCGACCGCCTCGTCGGCCTCCAGGCCTGGCTGGCCACCCAGACCGCCGCCCTGCCGGCCCTGCCCGATACCC
>Ga0307412_10000815_pt1 | contig 17972 bp, 24 predicted proteins | sample DK1Cmetagenome_3_FD_203823 | JGI IMG/M metagenome (GOLD analysis project Ga0307412, IMG submission 203823) | Maize rhizosphere microbial communities from greenhouse at UC Davis, California, United States - DK15-C-1 | ecosystem: Host-associated > Plants > Roots > Rhizosphere > Soil | place: USA...
TGTGTCGTATGGGCGCCTCCCCCTTTGGAGGCGTCTCCTCCCTGAACCTTGGCCACCCCGTGCGAATCGCATGGGGTGGTTTTTTATGTGCCGCAATAAGTCGTGCGAGTTTCCCTTGACGACGTCGGCACGCGATCCTAAACGCGGCACCTCACTCGCTGCCTGAGCGGCTTGTGGCCCCTTCGTCTAGCGGTCAGGACGCGGCCCTCTCACGGCTGAAACACGGGTTCGATTCCCGTAGGGGTCACCACCCCCTCTAAAGAGGGATGGTTTTTCAAAGACTTATCCTTTCGATTTGCTAACCTTGCGGACAGGGTTAGCAGATTTGCGCTTCGCCGCGCCCTGAAGGTTCATCATGGCGTTGTCGGCCAGCACAGTCTTTTGCGCCTTTTTGGTATAGCGGATCACTTCGGCCTCGGTGGTGTGGCCGGTGATGGACATGATTTCGTTGATCGTGCAGCCCGCTTCCGCAAGCCGGGTGGCCATCGCCTTCCTAAGCCCATGCGATGAACATTGCGGCAAGCCCGCCTCATCGCACCTGTCCCGCATCCAGTTGCCGAACCCGTTGGACGTGAAAGGCTTGCCGTAGGCGGTGACAAGGAAGGTCATGTTGTCGCGGGGCGTCCCGTCCAGAACCCGCTTCAGTTCCGGGTGGATGGGTATGTTGACGATGGCATTGGTCTTTTGCTGCCGGACGGCGATGCGGTCCCCCTTCACATGCTGCCAGCCCATCTTCACCGCGTCAGACCGGCGCTGGCCGGTATAGAGCATCAGGGTCATGGCAAGGCGGGCCAGCGAACCTATAGGGTGCTTTGCCTCATAGGCCGCTATCTCTTCCTCGGTCCATGTATGGAAGCCGTCAGACACGACTTTCAGCCCCCGCATACCCATCAGCGGGTTGGTAGGGATCATGTCTATGTCGGCGGCGAAGCTCATCAGCGTCTTCAGGCGCTTCAGCAGGCTGTTCGCCGCCTGCGGTCGATCCTGCATCTTGCCGATGATGCCGTTGACGTGGACACGCTTGAGACCGCTGACTGGCCAGTCGCGGCGCGTTTCGGCGAACCCGTCCAGCAAGCGGCGATAGTTGCGCTGGGTCGCCTGAGAAAGGTTCAGGAAGGCGGGGGCGGCATAATAGCGCCGGAGTAGATCGGCAAAGCTGCCCGGCACGATGCGGGATGATGCGGGGCGCTCCATCTGTTCCGCCGCCCCTTCCCGCGCCTTGTGGTAGGCGATCCAGAACGCCTCACAGTAGAGCGGCCCCGGCAAGGCGACTTTGGGCAGGTCGGGCCGGTTGAAATAAATCCGCTCCTTCCCGTGCCTGTCCCGATAGACGTGGACATATTGCGGTCGCTTATGCGGGGGCATCACTCAATTCCCGATCCCACGGGTTCGCGGTTGCCTGCCCGGCCGGGCCATGTTTGGCCTCGACGTGTTTGCGGGTCATGATGCGGAATGTGCCGTCCGGGTGGAGCTTCACGGCGACGGGTTCCTGCCCCATCTTCTCCATGAGTTCCCACATGGCCTGAACGTCGGTGCGTTTGTGGGTGAGCTTGGGGCGGGGCATTATGCGGCCTCCCCGGTGCAAAACTCCGCTGCGCTGATTGCCGTGCCGCTCAGATTGTCAGGCGTGGCAACTTCAAACCGCAAGGCGGATGCGGGCAAGCCCAGCCGCTTGATCTCAGCACGGGCTGCGGCGATGGCTTCCGCCTTGTCGTCGCCGATATGGATGCCGTTAGTCACGCTGGGGCCAACGTAAACATCATATGCCGCCTCACCCATGACAGTGAATTTAGCCACGGTGACGGTGAGCGGGTCCGCCTTCATTGCGCGGTCGATCAGGTCGCCCAGCGCGCCGTTGAGGCTGCGATTTTCGCACTTGGCATAGCTTTCCAGCCAAGCGCGCTGATCGGGACGCAAACGGATACCAAGCGGCGGGGTCGGTTTGGTGGTCATGATTGAAGCCTCCATTCTTATGACTTCATAATAGCTACATTATGAAGTCATAGAAGGAAAGCTATTTTTGCTACATGGTAGCTACATGGTGAAACGAGACGAACCCGGAAAGATTGCGAACATTCCGCCGTTTGGGTTGCGGTTGCAGCCCGATCTAAAAAGGCAGGTGGAGGAAGCCGCAAAAGCCAACGGCCGGTCCCTGAATGCGGAAATTACCCACAGGCTTGAGGCCAGCTTCCGCGAGGATGCGGGACATACCTCTTTCGCATGGGCAAAGACGGCAAAGGGGAGCAACGCAAGCGATCCAGTTCAAATCCAAATTGAGGATTTGCAACGGCGGGTTCGAAAATTGGAGGGGGACCGCTAAGGGGAAGCGATGGCCTATCTGACAGATGAGGATTTTGATGATTTACCGGATGATGATGGTGAAGCGTTCGCCAAGTTGGAGAGCATTTCGCGCAGCCGCTTGATGGCGTGCGAAAGGGATCAGAACGACAATCTACCCTTCGAAGAAATCATGGGATACATGAACGAGGTGGCGGCGCTTGCGGCGCAGTTCGACATTCCAGACATCACCTATGAGCGCGATCCCAATTCTGTTTTCTCCGCATTTGGTGACTTCACACGCCGCGTGGAATTTCGGACGGTCCAGATTAGAGCGCAGCGCGCGAGACGGGACAGGCGCAACAGCATTGCGATCTCTGGTCCCGGCCGCGAACGTATTCAGCATTATATCGAACGCCTAAAGGCAGAAATTGAAGCCGCAAACATTCCCGAAAAGCGCAAGCGGGCGCTGATGGAGAAGGTTGCCGACTTTGAAGCCGAATTGGCGAAAAAGCGGTTCAATCTCGCGCAAGCCATGATGGTGGTCGCGCTGGTTGCAGCATCAGCAAACGATTTAGGCGGCGCGTTTGATGGCGTGTCCAAGATCGTTCAATCAATCTCAGAGGCAATCGGCACTGAGAAGCTGGAGGACGAAGAGCGCCAGCGGCTCTTACCTCCGCGTGAGCCTTTCAAAGCAATCCCAGATATGCGCCCTACGCCTGCCACAGCATCATTCGACATGAGTGATGACCAAGTTCCTTTTTGAGAGAAAATAATGTCCAAAAATGATGCGTTCTACTCCCCTTGCCATAAATGCAAGGGCAAAACTCGACATGTAAATCTCTGCTCATCTGAAGAGCACGGTGATGAGCATTATAGCTTTCATGCGTCTTACTCTGTCATTGAATGCTTAGGCTGTGAAACTAAGTCTTTTCGGTATCTCATGAGAGATATTGAACAAGCCTATCAAGTCGATGATAACGAGTGGGAAGTTCCAGAAGAAGTTGAATGCTATCCAAAGTATGATCCCTCTCATGTTGATCTTGGAGATATTTGGACAGTTCCTGATACAGTAAGAAGTATCTATCAAGAAGCTGTAACAGCAGTCCAAGCTGGCGCTTTGACACTTGCAGGCCTTGGGTTGAGAGGAACGATAGAAGCCGTTTGTAATGATTGCAGTGTGACTGGGAAGAACCTTGAAGTTCGAATAACGAAAATGGCTACTATGGGCCTTATATCCAAGAACGATGCAGATAGACTTCACGCTATCCGCTTTCTCGGAAACGACGCCGCGCATGAAATCAAAAAACCCAGCAATGAGCAGATTTCGGTCGCACTTAAAATAATCAATCATCTTATCCAGAGCGTCTACATCCTTAAGATAGAAGTAGAAGGAAAACTGGATACAATCCTTGCAACATCATCTGAATTTATTGAAAGTCTCAATAATAAATTGAAGTCATTTTCATCTGGTGATGAATTTCCTCTAGTGAAGTTTTTTGGAAAGGATAGCCGTCGCCTTGGCTCATCTGGAGCCGCTTTCGAAAGTCAACTTATGGCTGAGATAGCTGCTGGAAATTACACTAAGCTCACGGTTGGAAAGGTGGAAAAATTTAATAATTCACCTACGGCGCTTCAGCACTTCATAGTTGTTTAGTTATTCCGCGTCCCGGCCCGGCTGATGAGCTTTTGGGCCTTGGCAAGCTGCTGGGCCTCTGATCGGCGGAAAGTGTCGGGGCGGCGATCATCGAGCGCCTGCCCTACCGCATCAGCAATCTGACGGGCTACGCGAGCATCCTGTCCGCCTGACACGTTGACGTTGACGCTGGGGGCGTAGGTGTTGGACAGGCTCGCCCCGATCTTGCCGCCTTTGGCGAACGCTGGGGCTTTCCCGCTGTTGATCGCCTCCAGCAGGGGCAGGTTCTGGCGGGTAGCCTTGGCGTTCACGACATATTCGCCGTTGCTGGCCATGATGGGGATGCTGTCACTGGTGGACGTTCCTGGCCCCCGGACATGACCGCCATCAGCAAAGCCCAGCAGCCCGCCGATGATGGCTCCGATGCCTCCGGCTCCCCCGCCGCCCATGATCCCGGCCAGCGGTCCTTCGCCTAGCAGCATGGCCTGAAGCGCCATCTTCACCAAGGCGCTGCCCATGTCGGCAAGGGACTGGCTGGCGCTCTTGGTGCCGGTGATGACGCCATGCAAGGCATCAACAGCCGTGTCCCCGAAAAACTGTGACAGGTCCGCCGCCTGCTGCTGGCTCTTTGCAAAGGCGGTGGTCGCCTGTTCGGCGCTGGCCATGCCTTGGGCCAGTTGCGCGATCTCGGCGCGCTGCCCCGCCGTCAGGTCTATCCCCGCCCGCTGGGCCTGATTGAGCATGTCCTGCTCATGACGTAAGGCGGACGCGGCTTCAGGGTCCATGCCCATGGCCTGCCGTTCATTCACCTGATCCCGGACGAAAGACTGGCCTTCGCCGATGAGGCCCGAATAGGCTTCCTGCCGGTCCTTCTGTTCCTGTGCCTTGCGCTGGGCTTCGGCACGATCCACGGCGGCAATGGCCAGCCCCTCCATCAGGGAAAGCTGTTCGCGCAGCGCGGCATTCTCGCTGTTCACCAATTCGGGGAACTGCTGACGGATATTGGCGATGGCCTGTTCCTTGTCGGCCTGAAGGTCCAGCCCTTCGGCGCGTAGGTCGGCAAGGCGAAGCTGGAGCCGCAAGTCTTCCGTGGCTTCCTTGATGCGGTCCTGAAGCCGCTTTTCGGCTTCCGCCGCCTTTTCCGCATCGCTCTTGCCGGTGCGGGTGGTGCTGTTGGACTTCCCCCCCGATGCGGACGGCGAGGCTGGGGGCCGGACGGCGAACCGCTCCAGATTGCCCCGTGCATCGCGCAGGGCCGCGTCATAATCGGCCATCGCCCCCTTTAGCTGCTTCATGCCGTCCTGAAGCTCGGTATCGGATGGAGCAATGCCGAACAGCGCGGCGAACTCATCTCGCGCCACGCCAAGGCTGGGGCCAATCCGCTCCAGCCATCCCATGTTGCGATTGGCGGCGGCGCGATCCTGACGGCCCTGCGAGGTCTTGCCGTAAAGCTCACTATACTGGACGCTGGCCTGCTGGCGCTTGGCCTCCAGATCGGAAATCAGGGCGGCTTGCCGGGCCTTGGCCAGTTCATAAAGCTGCTGGGCCGCTTCGCCCACGGCCCCGGCGAAGGCCCGGACCTTTGTTTCCGAAGCGGCGGCTTCGCTGCCCACGCCCTTGACGCCCGTGGCGGCATTATCGGCTTTGCCCCTCGCATCGTTCAGGGCGCTGGCCGCTTCGCTGGTAATGGCCTCCACGCTGTCCAGCGCGCCCCGCGTCTTCACGGTTTCGGTGTAAAGCCCGGCAAGCGCCACGGTGATGCCGGTAATGGCGATGCCTACGGGTCCGCCGAACGCCCCCAGCAGCGCCCCGCCCACGCCACGGGCGGCTAGCGCAGCCTTCGCTGCATTGGTGACGAAGCCAATGCCCAGCGCGGTGGACAGGACGGCTATGGCCGGGATCACTGTATCCAGATTATCGGCCAGCGCCTTGATGGCGTCGGCAAGGGCGGCGGTGGTCCCGTTCGCCTTGTCCGCCTCGCCGAAATACTTGACCAAGGCATTCCGCAACGTCTCGAAAGCGGCGGACGTGGTAAGGGTGGCGGTCCCCGCTTGGGCAATTGCGCCGTCCGCCCCGTTCAGCAGGGCTTGCACGAAATCACGGGTGGCGACGTTACCCGCCTTCACGTCCGCCGTCAGCTTGGCGACGGAACCGCCCCAGCGTTCCGAACCCGCCGCGACGGCCTGCAACAGGGGCCGCGCCCCGTCGATCAGGCTGTTATATTCTTCCGCCTGTATCTTGCTGCCCCCTAGCGCCTGCGAAAGCTGGAGCAACGCGCCCGCCGCCTGTTCGCTCGACTGGCCGGACGTTTTCAGGGCGGCGCTGGTCGCCTCCACGATGCGAAGCTGATCCTCTTGGGAAAGGTTCATTTCCTTGGCGGATGCGGCGTTGCGGCCGTAGAGGGTGGCGACGGCTTCAAGCTGGACGCCATATTTCTGGGCAATGCCGAACAGGCGGTTTTGCGTGTCGGCAAGGGCGCTGCCCTCCAGCCCCGCCACCTTCAACTGATTGGTGAAGCGGGTGTAGCTGTCCGTCAGGGCGATCAGTTCACGGGCGGAAAAGGCAGCGGCCAGCGATCCCGCCACAGCCTTCAGGCGGTTGCTCATGCCGGTGGCGGCGTCCGCCATGGATCGTTCCAGCCGCTTGGCTGATATGCGGGCGCGGTTTTCGATCTTGCCGAAATTGTCGTTCGCTGCCCGGTTTGCGCGCTGGAAATTGCGCTCAAAGTCGCGGATGCGGGCTTCAAGGCTGACGACAAGCTGTTCCGTTTCGGTCGCCATGGCAGCGCCTCCCTAAAATATCAGCAGGCCATCGGCCCGCTCATCGGTGTCATAGATTGATCGGGTATCTTCGCCGGTCGCGGCACGGGCCACGGCCATGGCGGCGGCAACGGCCCCGTCTATGCGGTCGCGGCTCTTCCCCTTGTGGAAGGACTTATTCCCCGCCTTGTCCGTCTCGACAGATATATTGTCGAAGTTCCAGCGCAGGACAGGATGCCCGCCATGCTGGAACTTGCCCGCGATGATGGCGCGTTCCAGTTCCTTGATGGCCGGAGCCATCGTCACCCAACCTTGACGCATCTCGACGGCGGGAAAGCCGTCCTCCAGCAGATTGTTCAGCATGTTGCGGGCAAGGTGCGGGTCGAAGGCGATCTCCCGCACGTCGAACCGCTCGCACAGGTCGCGGATAGTGTCTTCCACATGGCGGAAGTCCACGACATTGCCCGGTGTCGGTTCAATGAACCGCTCTTCGGCCCAATAGGGATAGGGAACGCCATCCCGGTCGGCGCGGCGCTGAAGATTATCTTCCGGGCAGAAAAACCAAGGGTGGACGATATAGCCGCCGTTGCCGTCTCGCCATGCGGCGACAATGACGGTCAGGTCCGAATTGCTGGACAGGTCCACTCCCAGCCAGCAGGGTTCGCCTTCCAATTCTTCAAGGTCGAAGGCGCTGGCCCCAATGTCATAGACGGGCATGTCCACGAAGGGCGTGGAGCTATGGCCCAGCCAGACGTTCAGGTGCAGTTGCCGGAAGGCGTCCCGGTCGGCTGGGCTGCTGGCGGCGGCGCGGGCGATGCGGCGCAGGCCGGACAGGCTGGGATAGCCATGGGCAAGGCCCGGATTGGCAAGGTGCCACTGCTTCTCATCCTGCCAATCGGCATCGGCGGGCGTTTCATACAGGACCGCCAAGGTGCTGGGATCGTCGATCTCGCCCCGCGCCACGCGGCGGGCGTAGTCGATGATTTGGAAGGCGACGTTTTCCTGCCCCCGGCCCGCCGTGGTGATGGTGACGCGCAGGCTGTTGTCCACCTTGGCAAGGCCGGTGTCGATCACGTCCCACAGGTCACGCTTCCGCCATGCGTGGATTTCATCGCACAGCGCGAAAACAGGGGTGCGGCCATGCTGGGTTCCCGCGTCATTGGACAGCGCCTCCAGCCATGAACCGTTCGGGAAGCTGATACGGTTCTTATATTCCTGGAGCTTGATTTGGCTGCTGGCGTCGAACCGGACATTGCCCTGTCCCTTCCGCCACAGATCGGCGCTGCCCGCTTCGATCAGCCCGATAGCTTCCTGCAAACCTATCTTCGCCTGTTTCTGATCGGCTGCGGCCAGCAGAACTTCGCCGCCCGGCACGGCTTCCGGCCCCATGCTGTGCAACAGGGTCAGGGCGGCGGCTAGGCTGGTCTTCCGGTTGCCACGGGGAACCATGATGACAACGGACTGGACGATGCGGTTGCCGAACTCATCGCACGGGCCGTAAATCTGGCGAACAATCTTTTCCTGCCACGGGTCTAGCTGGAATGCCCCTCCCGGCAGACGGGACTTGGGATGCTTCAGGCCGCGCAGGAAATCGACGGCCCGCTGGCCGTAGCCGAACGGGTCGGGAATGTCCGGGAACGGATTGACGATGCAATCAATGTCAGGGGTGCAATCACTTGCCTTGCTCTTGCGGATGATCTTGATGGGCACGGTTCATCCCCCCGCCGCCGTGCAACGCAGTTCCAGTCCTTCGCGCCGTCCAAGCTCCTTGATCTCCTTCACGTCAAAGACGGCCGAGCCTTCCGTCACGCGGTCGGCAAGGGTCAGGCCGTCCATGTGGCGGATGCGGAAGATGACGGCGCTTTCGCTGCTGGCCCCAAAAGATCGCATGAACTCTTCGGTGGTGGATTGGATACGCTGTGCCCGAACCGTGGCGACGGTGGCCCAGCCCTCAACAGGGGTGCCAAAATCGTCCACGCCGGTCGTGGCGCGCTCGATGGTGATGGTCCTGTCCAGCTTTCCCGCCCTCATGACGCAAGCTCCACAAGCTGGGCTTCCACGCTGATGATGCCATGCGAATGCAGGCCATCGGGATCGCGCAGGAACCGGCTGGAGGTGATATGCAGGTCCGCAACATGATGCCCGTCTATGGTGTAGAACGGGGACCGAAACGCGCCCCACAAAGCGCCTGCCACGCCCTTCACGAAGGCCAGCCCCGGTTCGGTCGCCCACAGATGCAGGTCGGCAAAGACAGTGTAACGGGTGCGGGCAAGGCCATCGCCCGGCACGGTCTGGGCCTCCCCGATGATGATGGACGGGTAGACTTCCGGGCGGCTGTTCTTGTCCAGCACATTGGCGGGTGGAACCAAGGCAGCGACGGCCGGGGTGGCGATCAGCCGGGCGCGGATGGCCTTCTGAAGAGCAAGGCTGGGTTCCATCAGCGCGCCTCCTTCACGGCTTTGCGGACGGCCCGCTTGACGCGGTTGGCGATGCGCTTTTTCGTCAGGCGGAAGGCGGGCCAGAAAAACGGCTGTGCCGGGGCGTCCGCCGTGCCGTATTCGACAAGATGCGGATAGCGAACGTCGCTGTTGCCCGCCGTCACCAATACCTGATTGTCATGTGCGACGGTGGAACCGCCCGGCTGACTATAGGCGGGCGTGGACTGTCCGGGCGGGGTGACTTCGATGCTGTCCTTCAGCGCCCCGGTATCTTCCGGCGCAAGGTGACGCATCCGCTGGGCCAGTTCCTCCCCCGACTGGATCAGGGACGGCTGGACAGCCTGACGGACGGCCTTGGGGATGGCGTTCAGGCGTTTGGACAGGCGGGAAAGCTGAATGCTCATCAGAATGCCCACTCCCGATAGGGAGCCATCAGGGCGAACAGGCCGGGCGACACGTCCACCATGTTCATCCCGACAAGCGTGGCTTCCCGGTTCTCATAGAGGTGGGCGACAAGCTGCCGGGTGGCTTCCTTCAGCGGTTCGGGGGTGCCATCCGGGAAGGCCGTGGCATCGTCCAGCGCCGTGCCGATGTAGAGCGAAATCCACGCTTCGGCGGCGTCGATCTTCGCGCCGATCAGGGCATCATCGGCGTCCCCCGTGATGTTCATATGGGCCTTGGCGTCCGCCACGGTGAGGATGCTCATGACGGTTTCTCCGATTGCAGATGATGAACGTGCCTCCCCACGCCGGTCCCCAAGGGATCGGGAAAAGTTGGCTCATACCCCCCGGCTGGGTATGGAGATGCGAAGGGGGAATTATGAAAGCGACTGATCTTTTCTTGACCGGCTACGGCATGGCCATGGCCAGCGACCAAGAACTTCATAAGAAATGGATTTCGATCTCGTTTAAGCTCGGCCCGATCGCTGGAATGGTTCACACTATCAATTTGCAGCGAATTGGCCGTCTCGACATGATGTTGAGGCTGCTCGAAGCGGATAGACTTGAGATGATGAAGGCTGAGCCATCCGATGAGGTGGACATGTCTTTGGATGTGCAGTTTGCATTTTCGGAAAGCTGGCTGTTGCTCGCCTATGAGGTGGCACGGGCCGCGAAGGAACAGCTTAAGCGCCGTGGCGAAGAGATGGCCAAGCTGTTGGAGCTTGAGAACCGCCTTGCTCTTGTGCGGATGCCCGTCGCCAAAGGAGAAATCCAAGGGATGCATCTGAAAGCGAACAAGGCTGATCCGCCCATGCTGGTCAAAGCGGGCGATAACACGCCTGAAGCCTATCAAGATGATGGATCCTACATAATGCCACGCAGTCTTTGCGGAGAAGCTGGCGCGGTCGTGTGGTATCCGGTCGATATGGCCACACGCGAGACGGTCGCCATTTGTCGGCGCGATCTCTCCGATGAGATGCTGGCCCTTTTCGATTAGCATGGCCGTGCCTCCATCGCTGCCCATGGGCTGGGCCTGAAGGTGGAGGCGATGCGGCGTATAATGCGAAGGTTCCGCACCTTGACAGTCCGCATGGTGTAACGCTGGTCCGGGGGCGTGGTGATTGCCCGCAAAGGCGTCCAGCCATGGGCTATGCGGGAATAGATTGTCTCTTTGCTGATCCCCATGCGCTTTGCCCACGCGGCGGCGGACAGGGTTTCGCCGTCATGGGTTATCAGTAGGGCGGTGCTGGGGGCGTCCTGAAAGCCGGTGTAGGGATCAGGGGTTTCCCCGATGTCTAGCACGCGGTTGCCCACGACGCGGCGATATACGGTTTCGCGGGTCCGCCCGATCAGGGTGGCGATGGTCTTGGCGTCCAGCATCTGGCCCCGGAACTCATAGAGCCGGGGTTGCCTGCCTTCAGGGTTTAGGCGGTGCTTGGGGGTGATGGGCATGGCGATGGCATCCGCAACGGACATGCCTTTCACGCACAGCCGGAAATGCAGGGTGCTCGACTTAATGCCCTCCATGTCCGCTATCTCCCGGATAGATCGGCCAGCGCCCCGATAATGGAACAGGCGGCGCTTCATCGGCGGGCCTCCTGCGATTGCTTCTGGGACGAATGACAGGGAGTGCATAGAGCCTGCCAGTTGGACCGCTGCCAGAACAGCTTGCGGTCGCCCCGATGCGGCTTGATGTGGTCCACGACATGGGACGGTGCTGGGCACATGGCGCAACGCGGGTGCGCCTTCAGGAACGCGGCGCGGGCCTGATCCCACTTGCTGTCATAACCACGCTGCCGGGCGCTGGGGCGGTGTTGGTCATGCCGGGCTTTCCGCTCCCGGTCGCGAGCAATCATATGCTGGCAACGCTGGCCGGATGGCACGACGCAGCCACAGGCGCGGATGGAGGGAGCGCGAACGGGCATCAGCGCGCCTCCTTTACGCTAAGGCCGTCCGTGCGCCTGATCGCGTCCAGTTCATAGCCCAGATAATCCAGCAGGCTTTCCATGGTGGTGATGGGCATGTTGCTGCTGCCAAGGTTCAGCCAGCGGCGCAGGGTCGTGCGGTGAACGCCCGTTGCCCGCGAAAGCTCGCGATAGGACACGCCCTGTTCGGCGATCAGTTCGCGGATCAGTCCTGCCCAATACTCCCGGCCTTGTGCCATCATGATGCCTCCCGTTTGACGATGGTGGTTCCGAAAGAGCCAAATACGGCGCGGAACTTGTCATCTAGCGGGCGGGTGTCAGGCTGGGCCGGTTCCTCATCGGCGCTGCCGAAGATCGCCTTCAGCATGTCCATGCGGCCCCGATGGGCTTCCATGATCTCGGCTGGGGTGGCGTCCAGCGTGGCATCCGGGGTCCAGCCCAGCCAGCCGGTGCCAACGCGGTAAAGCTGCTGGAGGTGTTCGGCGAAGGATAGGCTGGGGCCATCGGCTGCGGCCTTGGCGTCCGGGTCGATCCCCGCGCATTGCAGCACATAATCAATCAGGGCCGGGCGCAGCACGTCCAGCCTCGCGTCCATGATCCTGCTGGCAAGCGTGGGATGGGAATGATGCGGCGCGATGATCGCGCTGGCTGCGGACAGGCTATCGTCCGCGATCTCGTCCAGCAGCCCCTTGAATGAACCGGGGCGGCGTTCAAGCTGCATAGCGCAAGCCAATGACGGGCGAAGCGTCACAGCCTCGCCCGCCAAGATGATGATGATGGGCGCAGCCAGCCGCATCATCCCGCCCTTATGCTGCGATGTTCAGGGTGTAGGCTGCGGACGCGGTGCCCGCCCCGTCGAAGGTCGCCATTACGGTGAAGGTGAAGTCGCCTGCCACGGTAGGCGTCCCCGAAATCTCCCCCGTGGTGGCGTTCAGCGACAGGCCAGCAGGAAGCGCCCCTGCCGTGATGGCATAGGACGGGGTGCCAGCGCCGCCCGCCGCCGTGACGGTGGCGGTGTAGGCGGTGCCCTGTTCGCCAGCGGTGAGCGCACCAGCAGCTGGAGACATGGGGACGGCCGGAGCGGCGGGCACTTCCAGAATGGCCCCGTCGATTGACAGCGCGAAGGTGGTCTTCACGATGTTGTCCGCGTTGCCGTAGTTCGACTTGGCGGACATGACAGGGGCGCGGAAATAATAGACGGTGTTGGTGCCCGTGGGCGTCGGCTTGTCGTTCAACTCCACCTTGAAGGGATATTTGAACCAATCGCCAGCAGCAGCACGGGCGCGGTTCTGGCCGGGGTCCGAAGGATCACGCCCAGCGATCACTTCAAGGGTGCCCGAATTGAGCGATCCCTTCAGCTTGCGGACATAGCCATCAGCCAGCGACAGGAAGGTCTGTTCGGAACCTTCCACGCCGAACTCGCCGATGTCTTCGATCTCCTTGATCTCCAGCCAGCTTTCGGCCTCGAAGTCGGCCAGTTCGCTGATGGTGTTGTTCGCCGCGCCGATGAACAGGCGGGACTTGGCATTGGTATGGACGGTCATCGCTTGAGCCTTTCAGATGGGGGCAGGCTGGGGGTGACGGCTTCTGTCACCCCCGTTCGGATCAGGCAGGCATGGTGAGGGTGCGGAAGGCTTCGGCCTTGGTGACGCCCCCGCCCACGCGACGACGGGCATGGAAGCGAACAAGGCCGTTCACCTGCTGGCTGTAGGGATCGCGCAGGACGGACAGGTTCACGCGGTCGAAGATGCGGAAGCCCGAACCGAAATCACCGAAGACAAGGGGGACGGCGTCCGCGTCCGGGGCCGGCATGTCCGGGAACTCGACAACGGGACGGCCCAAGATCGTCGCCGGGTTGCCTTCGCTGATCGGCTCGCGCCACAGATAATCTCCTGCGGTGTTCTTCATCTTGCGCACGATGCCGATGGTGGTCCGGTTCATGGCCCACACGGCACGGGCGGTATAAGCGCCGGGCAGCGCATGGTAGAGGTCAATCAGTTCGTCGGCGGTGAAGTTCGCGGCGGCTGCGGTAAGGCCAGTCAGGCCAGCGGTGTTCAGCAGGCCGTTGGGCTTGCCGGTGCCATCGCCCGCGACAAAGGCCGCGCCTTCCGCCCGGCCGAACTCTTCCGCGAAGTCGAAGGCCAGTTCCCGGTCAAGGTCAAAGGCGCTGTCCTCCAGCAGGGTATTGGACACGTCCACATAGCATTTCAGTTCATAGACGTTGATCTTCTGCTGACCGTAGGTCGGCTGGGTGCCAGTGGCGGGCGTCGTCTCGCCGCCCCAGCTTGCGGTCATCGTGCCCGTGCGCTTGGGCAGGATGATTTCCCCCGAGCTGGCAGGCGACACGCGGGCGGCGCTGCGGATGGGGCTGAACAGCACAAGGTTGCGGTCCAGTTCCCGGACGAACTGTTCCGGGGCCAGATAGCCGCCCGCCGTATCGGTGCTGACGGTGAGCGCTCGGACTTCATCCGCGTCCATGCGCTCGACGCCCGAACGGACGAAGCTGTTGAATGCCCGCTGTTCGGCGGCGGGTTCGTCCTGGCGCTGTTCCTGCTGGCCCGTGCCCGGCCGGTTCAGGCGGGTTTCCAGCGCGCTGATGCGATCCCCAATGGTGCGGGTTTCGGTGGCCAGCCGCTCATCAAGCTGGGTGCGGTGCTGTTCGGCGGCGGAACGCAGTTCCTCCACGCCCGCGACGACTGCGGCCAGCGGATCATTCTGCTGCTGCTCGCGGGTTTCGATGGGCTGGGCGCTGCGGACTTCGATGGGATTGTGCAGGGTCACGGGTCAGGCTCCTTTCAGGGCGGCGATGGCGTTGGTGATGGTGCGGTTGAGGATGGAGAGGTCCGGGACGGCCCGAACGGACGTGACGCGGGAGCCGGGGACACTAGGGACCGCGACGAATGAGACTTCCACAAGTCGGGCTTGGGTGATGTGGCGGACGCCCCCGGTGCGGCTTTCATCCTTCAGGCGACGGAAGCCGATGGACAGGCCGGACACGTCGCCCGCGATCAGCATGGCCCGGACTTCACGGGCGCGCTGGACTTCCAGATTGAGCTTGCCGCGCACCTTCAGGCCGTCCGCCTCCACGGACACGCTGCGGACACTGCCCACGACTTCGCCGGGATTGTGGCTCCACAGCAGGGGCAGGCTGTTGCCATCCCATGCGAAGGCGCGACGGTCGAAGGTGGTGCGGTAGCTGTCCAGCACGTCGAAGCGGACGGCGATGCCTTCAATGGTGCCGTCATCGGCGGGCGGCGCGAACCGCACTTCGCAATCCAGCGCGTCCGGTGAAATCAATGTCACGGGTGCCATCAGTTGCGCCCCCAGACATGACGCCAGCCGAAGCGGCGGCGGTCGGAAACGCGGCAACTGGCGATCCCAAGGACTGGACCAAGCTGGCGCAGGACGCGGCCGATGTTGTTGGTGTGGCTACGGCTGATGTTGTTGCCCGGAAGGCCATAGACGCGCCCGGCGATCTCCTTCACCGTCAGCCGGGCATCCGGTTCAGCCTCGAATATCTCCACGACAGCGCGCTGTGCGCTCCCCAATCCGCTACCCATGGGCCTGCTCCTGCGATTGTCCGAACCAAGCGGTTTCAAGGATTGCCACGGCCAGCGGATAGGTTTCGGCCAGCGGGCGGTTGACGGCATAGGCGGCGATCAGCGCGGCGGCGGGTTCGGGGTTTTCGCCCCCGCCAATCAGGCCCAGCCGGATGGTTTCGATGATTTCACGGTGATGGAAGTCGCCGCTGAACAGGCGACGGCACAAGCCGCCGATGCCCGCGCCCGTGATGCGTTCAAGCTCCACGATCAGTTCGGGCGGAAGGGCGAAGGCCCGTTCCCGGTCGCCGAAGAACGCGGTGTGGCTGGGGGCTTCAGGCATCGGGCGCGCCTCCCGCATCCTTGCCGGTGGTGGTGTAGGGATTTTGCAGCACGTCGCCGCCCTTGATCGGGGGCAGGTTCAGCCCAGCCCGGACTTCGTTGGCGGTCATGACGCCCATGCTGCGATATTGCCCGTAGGCGGTCGCACGGGTGGCGAAGTCGGCGCGCAGCAAGGCGTCCGTCAGATGCTCCACGAAGATGCTGTCACGATCTTCGGCGGGGATCAGCTTCAGGGTGACTTCGGCTTCCCAGCGAGCCAGCCAAGGAGCAAGTGAATAGGTGAGGAACTGCTGCCCGCCCGTTTCGGCGTTGGCCCATGTCTGCCGGGTATAGTCCATCAGCAGGACCGGCGGGACGCGCAGGACGCGGGCCACCTCCGTCAGGGATAGCTGCCAGATTTCCAGATATTGATTGTCCACGCTGCTGAAGGCCAGCGGGGTGAAGCTGCCCCCTTCCTCCAGCACAGCGGTTCCGCCTGAACTGCCGCCCGATGTTGAGGCTTTCCAACTATCGCGGATGCGCTTGGCGACTTCCGCGCCCAACTTCTGCGGAAAGGACAGGATGCCAGCCGGACGCCCGCCATTGGCGAACAGGCGGCAAGCATGGCTTTGCAGGACGATCAGCAGGCCGATGGCATCGCGGGCTTGCATCAGCGGGGATACGCCGGATACGCCATCGGTGCAGGTCGTGGCTGGGGCGCGAAGGTGGATGATGTCCATGAACCCGAAAAGCCGCTGGCCCGCTTCGGTCGTGACGCGATAGCGCGGCTCCCCGGTGAGGCGGTCGATCTCGACAGCGACGGCGGTGGGATGGAGGCGGTGAAGCTCGCGGGGTTCGCCAGTTCCGTCCCGCACGATCAGCGCGAAGCCGTCCCCGTAACAGATGGCATCAGCCGTCAGCAGTTCACGAAGCTGCGGCCCCCGCGTCCATGGGTTCGCGTCAAGGTTCAGCAGGCGATAGGCTGGATGGTCGTTGTCACGGTCGCGGGAGGCATCTTCGCCGCGACGATAGACGGGCAGCGGGAGGATGCCGGTTGCCTCTGCCAGCGCCTTGACGCCCGCCGCCACGGACGGGACGCGCATGGCGCTAACTGGATTGACGTTGACGCCAGCCAGCGACGGCACAGCCCCGAAGACAGCGAAATCAAACGCGGTCGGCTCGGCAAGCGAACGGACTTCGTCCGCGACAGGCGCGGACGGTTCAGGCTGCTGACGTGAAAAGAGACGGAGCAATGCGCGGGCTTTCGGATCGTGGACATGGATTTCATGTCATCCGAAAGCTGGTCAGCTTCCCCCGATGCGTTACGGGTCCGATGCGCTGGAGTTGTTCTGGCACAGGTGCCGGTCGGGGTCAATAATTCTTGGCGGGAGGGGGGCTATGGGGGGTGGGTTCCGGGAGAGGAAGACATGCGAAGCATGGATGCCCTCCCTCCGGGATACTGGCGTTAGCCAGTGTCCCCCTTCCTTCTACCTTCCCGAATAGGGATAGGCCCCCAAGGGATACTTCGGATCGCTCTTTGACTGAAAGGAAAAGAGCTGGATAGGTTTATTGGATACGAACGAAGAGAGTATCAAATATACCTGTATATGGACTAGCTCACCGACTGGCTCACAGATTAGCTCATGGACTGGCTCATCCGGCTGCGAAAAATGAGCTAGTCGGTGAGCTAGTCGAAACGCTCGCCGGGGTGTCGTCGTCGTTCAGGATGGCCATCACCTGTTCCGCTGTAAGGGGCGCGTCGTCCTCGGCATCAATCGCCTGTAGCTGCTCGGCCGTGAGCGGCGGATCATCCGGGGCAGTCTTGGGAGCCGTCTTGATCGGCTTGGGCTTCCACGCTTTGGGTTTGTTAGGATCGGTGGCCGGTTCATCTGGGCTGTGCCCGAAATGGTCCCAATCAGTAGGCCGGGTCGTGGACAGCTTCAGCGCAAGGGCTGTAGGCCGGATGAAGCTGATGACACGGGTGCCCTGATGATGGCCACGGGCGCGTTCTATCAAGCCATGCTGCCCTAGCACGTCCAGATGGCGTTTCAGGGTAGCGACGGGCATCTTCGCCCGCTCGCTCCATTCCTGATAGGTATAAGCTGCCCAGCGGCCGGGGACGCCCGGACGGCGGGACGACGATCCCCGGCCCACGTCGAAAATCACCCCCAACAGGTGGAATGCCTTTGGATACTGTGCTGCAAAGCTCTTCATGTCCGCCCGGCTCTTCAGCGGGGACTGATCCTGCTTTGCCTTCGCCTGCTGATCCTTGGCAACAGCGGCCTTCATGGCAGCCTTAGCCTTGGCGCTCGGTGTTATCTTGACGGCCACGGTTATGCTCCTTCCGGGGCAGGAAGCTGGGCAACTATTTGCGCCCGTGCAACGGATTGCAGAGTGGCCGGGACAAACCTTAGCCCAGTCCCGATTTCAGCCCCAAACGGGTTAGCAGATCGGAATAATTCCCCTTTGTTTTCAATAAGGGGGTTATGGGCGGTTAGCAGATGTAACTGCTTGATATTGCGAGGTTGTGGCATACCCGTAGGGGTCACCATTACATTTCAAGGACTTATCCCTTGAAGCTGAGATGAAATCTCGCACTTCTCCACTTTTTATCTTTTTGACGGTCTTGGATGTGCT
>Ga0307412_10000816_pt1 | contig 17971 bp, 8 predicted proteins | sample DK1Cmetagenome_3_FD_203823 | JGI IMG/M metagenome (GOLD analysis project Ga0307412, IMG submission 203823) | Maize rhizosphere microbial communities from greenhouse at UC Davis, California, United States - DK15-C-1 | ecosystem: Host-associated > Plants > Roots > Rhizosphere > Soil | place: USA...
CTACGAACTGGCCTACGCCACCGACACCGAGTCGGCCTTCGGCGGCATCATCGCCTTCAACCGTGAACTGGACGCCGAGACCGCCAAGGCCATCGTCGAGCGCCAGTTCGTCGAAGTGATCATCGCCCCTTCGGTCAGCGAAGAAGCCCGTGCCATCGTCGCCGCCAAGGCCAACGTGCGCCTGCTGGCCTGCGGCCAATGGTCGGCCGACCGTGCGCCGGCCTGGGACTACAAGCGCGTCAATGGCGGCCTGCTGGTCCAGAGCCGGGACATCGGCATGATCGGCAGCGAAGACCTGAAAGTGGTGACCCAGCGCGCCCCGAGCGAGCAGGAAATCAATGACCTGATCTTCGCCTGGAAAGTCGCCAAGTACGTCAAGTCCAACGCCATCGTCTATGCCAAGAACCGCCAGACCATCGGTGTCGGCGCCGGCCAGATGAGCCGAGTGAATTCGGCCCGCATCGCCGCCATCAAGGCTGAACACGCCGGCTTGCAGGTACAGGGCGCGGTTATGGCTTCCGACGCGTTCTTCCCGTTCCGCGACGGTATCGACAATGCAGCGAAGGTTGGCATCACTGCGGTGATCCAGCCGGGTGGTTCGATGCGTGACGCTGAAGTGATTGCTGCGGCTGATGAAGCCGGCATCGCGATGGTGTTCACCGGCATGCGTCACTTCCGTCACTAACAAGGCAACGGCCGTACTGAAGCCGGCATCTGCTGCGTTGGGGCCGACCTCGATGATGCTCATTGCCAAAAGGCAACTCCGCTCACCGAGGTCCACTCCGCCTTGCATCTACCGGCTTCATTGCGACCTCCTACGGCGCATGACGCCCTAGGCTCCAAACAGAATCAGCGTCATCCGAGGTTTTTGAAATGAATGTTTTGATCATTGGCAGCGGTGGCCGTGAACACGCCCTGGCCTGGAAAGTAGCTCAGGATCCGCGCGTGCAGAAGGTGTTTGTCGCACCGGGCAATGCTGGCACCGCCATCGAAGCCAAATGCGAAAACGTTGCGATCGACGTGCTGGCCTTGGAACAACTGGCCGATTTCGCCGAAAAAAACGTCTCGCTGACCATCGTCGGTCCGGAAGTACCGCTGGTCGCCGGCGTGGTCGATCTGTTCCGGACTCGCGGCCTGGATTGCTTCGGCCCGACCGCCGGTGCTGCGCAGCTGGAAGGTTCGAAAGCCTTCACCAAGGATTTCCTGGCGCGTCACAAGATCCCGACCGCCGACTACCAGAACTTCACCGAAATCGAACCGGCCCTGGCGTACCTGCGCGAAAAAGGCGCACCGATCGTGATCAAGGCGGACGGCCTGGCCGCCGGTAAAGGCGTGATCGTTGCCATGACCCTGGCCGAGGCAGAAGAGGCCGTGCGCGACATGCTCGCCGGCAATGCCTTCGGTGATGCCGGTTCCCGCGTCGTGATCGAAGAATTCCTCGACGGCGAGGAAGCCAGCTTCATCGTCATGGTCGACGGCAAGAACGTCCTGCCGATGGCAACCAGCCAAGACCACAAGCGTGTCGGCGATGGCGACAGCGGCCCGAACACCGGCGGCATGGGCGCTTACTCCCCAGCGCCAGTGGTCACGGCCGAGGTACACCAGCGCGTGATGGACCAGGTCATCTGGCCGACCGTGCGCGGCATGGCCGAGGAAGGCAACGTCTACACTGGTTTCCTCTATGCTGGCTTGATGATTGACAAGGCTGGTAACCCAAAAGTCATCGAATTCAACTGCCGTTTCGGCGATCCTGAGACCCAGCCGGTGATGCTGCGCCTGCAATCGAGCCTGGTGCTGCTGGTCGAAGCCGCCCTGGCGCAGGCGCTGGATAAGGTTGAAGCTCAATGGGACCCGCGTCCGAGCGTCGGCGTCGTGCTGGCCGCTGGTGGTTATCCGGGCGACTACGCCAAAGGCCGTGCGATCAACGGCCTGGAAGCAGCCGCCCAACTGGAAGGCAAGGTTTTCCACGCCGGTACGGCACTCAAGGACGGCCAGGTCGTGACTGCCGGTGGTCGGGTGCTGTGCGCCACGGCCATGGGCATCAGCGTTGATGCCGCTCAGCAGCAGGCCTACAAGCTTGCCGCGCAGATTGATTGGGAAGGCTGTTTCTACCGCAAGGACATTGGCTACCGTGCCATTGCCCGCGAACGTGGCGAAAACCTGGAATAACCCTGCCATTCAGACAGGCAGGAGCCCAGGGCTCTTGCCTGTCTGCTCGGGCGCCGCGCATAGTTATAATCTGGCATCAACCTACGAAGGGATTTCGCCGTGCGCTGGCTCAGGATTGCCATAAGCTTGACCGTTACCCTGCTGACGCTGCTCTGCGTGCCGGCCCAGGCGGCGCCCGGCAGTGGCTGGGCGGTTTTGCTCGACGAACAGGGCGACCTGAAGCTGAGCGACATCCGCTCTGCACGCTATACCAACCAGTTCAGCCCCATTGATCTGGACCACCTCAAGGCAGCCGAACCTGGTGGTGCCCTGTGGCTGCGCTTCCGGCTTTCCCCCGACCGGCATGAACAGATCCTGCGTGTCTTCGCGCCTGATCTATCGCGCCTGAATCTCTATGTATTGGATGGCGACACTCTCGTCGGCCAACAAGTCAGCGGCAACGCCATGCCGCATACCGAACCCATGGTGCCGAGCAGCGATTTCATGCTGCCCTTGCCGCGCAGCGATAAATCGCTGGACGTCTACCTGAGATTGGCATCGCGCTACGAGCTGCGCCCCTATGTCACCTTGCAGCCGGCCGTCCTGGCGGCAGCCAACCAGAACCAGACGCTGGTCTATGGGCTGTTGTTCGGCTGCATCGCCATGCTGATCCTGCACAACCTCACCCGCTACGCCTATACCCGATCACGCAGTTGCCTGTGGCTCGCCGCCTGCGAAGGGTTGCTGATGCTCAGCCTGATATTGCTGCTGAACCTCGCGGGGGCCTGGCTGCCTGATTGGCCGGCAATCCAGACGCCGGGGGCCTACTTGGCCCTGTTGCTGACGGCGCCCTGCGGGCTGATGTTTGCCTATCGTTACTTCGCGCCGCTGGGACCGCACCCGCTGAACCGGCTTCTGCTGGGCGAAATAGTCTTCATCATGCTGTGTAGCCTGTTGCTGCTGTTCGTCAACACGCTGCCACTCAATATCATGACCTACGCCTTGGTGGCCCTGGCTGGCCTGAGCATGCTGTTCGTCAGCGCCTGGCACTGGCAGAAGGGCTACCGCCCGGCACGGTTGTTCGTCGCCGCCATGGTGGTGTTCAACCTGGGTACGCTGATCATCCTTCCGGCCCTGCAGGGGCTGACCGAAGTCGCGCCCCAAGGGCTGATCGTCACGTTGCTGGTCATTATCTGCATCAGTGGCCTGCTGATGAGCATCGCATTGGGCGAACGTCAGCGGTCGATCAATGAAAATCGCTTCAGCGTCAGCCGCGACCTAGCCGCGAGCAACGCCGAGATCAACGCCAAGGCCGAATTCCTGGCCAAGATCAGCCATGAGATCCGCACGCCGATGAATGGTGTGCTGGGCATGACCGAGCTGTTGCTAGGCACGCCGCTATCGGTCAAGCAGCGCGACTACGTGCAGACGATCCACAGCGCCGGCAACGAACTGCTAACGTTGATCAATGAGATTCTCGACATTTCCCGGCTCGAATCCGGGCAAATCGAGCTCGATGATGTGCAGTTCGATCTCAATGCGTTGATCGAGGACTGCCTGAGCATTTTCCGCGCCAAGGCCGAACAGCAGAATGTCGAGCTGATCAGTTTCATCCAGCCCCAGGTTCCTCGAGTCATCAGCGGCGATCCGACGCGCCTGCGCCAGGCACTGTTGAGCCTGTTGGAAAACGCCCTGAAGAAAACCGACGAAGGCGAGGTGCTGATCGTCGTCGCCCTCGACGAACGCAGCGACCAGCCACGCCTGCGCATCGCGGTACAGGACAGCGGGTCGCCCATGGATGCCGAAGAACGCGATACGCTGATGCATGCCGAGCTGCACAGCAAGAATGTTCTGTCCGCCACGCGCCTGGGTGGCAACCTGGGGCTGCTCATTGCCCGGCAACTGATCATGCTGATGCACGGCGAGTTCGGCATCAAGAGCGGCAGCAGCCAAGGCAGCACCTTGTGGCTGACCTTGCCGCTGGACCCGGACCGCCTCGAACATCCGACCGCAGACCTCGATAGCCCCCTGCAAGGCGCACGGGTGCTGGTGGTCGACGACAACGACACCTGCCGCAAAGTCCTCGTGCAGCAATGCAGCGCCTGGGGCTTGAACGTCAGCGCCGTGCCGTCGGGCAAGGAAGCCTTGGCGCTGCTGCGCACCAAGGCTCACTTGCGCGACTATTTCGACGTGGTGCTGCTGGACCAGAACATGCCTGGCATGACGGGAATGCAGCTGGCAGCCAAGATCAAGGAAGATCCGAGCCTGAACCACGACATCCTGTTGATCATGCTGACCGGCATCAGCAACGCACCGAGCAAGATCGTGGCGCGAAACAGCGGCGTCAAGCGCATCCTCGCCAAACCGGTGGCGGGCTATACGCTCAAGACGACCCTGGCGGACGAACTGAACCAGCGCAACAAAGGCCAGGCACCGAACCTGCCGGTCAATGCCGGTCCTCCCACTCCCGTGCAGGTTCCCAGCGATTTCCGGATCCTGGTGGCTGAGGACAACACCATTTCCACCAAGGTCATCCGCGGCATGCTCGGCAAGCTCAACCTGCAACCCGACACCGCCAGCAACGGCGAGGAAGCGCTCAAAGCCATGAAAGAACAGCGCTACGACCTGGTCTTGATGGACTGCGAGATGCCGATCCTCGATGGATTCTCCGCCACCCAACAGCTGCGTGCCTGGGAAGTCGGTAACCAGCGCACCCGTACGCCAGTGGTGGCGCTCACGGCGCATATCCTGGCCGAACACAAGGAACGCGCCCGCCAGGCCGGAATGGACGGGCACATGGCCAAGCCCGTGGAACTGTCGCAGTTGCGCGAGCTGATTGAACACTGGGTGGCCCAGCGCGATCAGCAGAACCGCACGGCACAAACCTCCTGAGCCGACAGGCGCCGAAACGCCTGATAGACTCCCGTCGTGTTCCTCCTTTCTCGAGTCTTGCCATGCTCCATGTGCTGTTCAGCGTTTACCTGAAGATGCTGGTGCTCTACAGCCCCTTCTTTGTCCTGTCGTGTTTTATCAGCCTGACTCGCGGCTACTCACGCAAGGAACAACGTCGACTGGCCTGGAAGGTGGCGACCGCAACGCTGGTGTCCAGCGTATTGCTGTACTTGTTCGGAAGAGTGATTTTCAGCGTGTTCGGCATCACGGTAGATGCGTTCCGTATCGGCGCTGGCAGCGTGCTGTTCATTTCGGCGCTGGGCATGGCCCAAGGCAAATCCGCCGTACAGACCGATAACGTGCAGCAGGACGTGACCATCGTCCCGCTGACGATTCCATTGACCGTCGGCCCCGGCACCATCGGGGCCCTGCTGGTGATGGGCGTGAGCCAGCCGCACTGGGACGACAAACTCATGGCCATCATCAGCATCGCCCTGGCCAGCTTCACCGTTGGCGTCGTGCTTTACCTGTCCAGCCGTATCGAACGGATTCTTGGCGACCAGGGCTTGCAGATTGTCAGCCGCTTGATGGGACTGTTCGTCTGTGCGTTGGCAGCGCAGATCATCTTTACCGGGGTGAAAGGCTACCTGGCGCCGTGACCCTGGCCAGTATTGAACTCAGGCATGCTTGCGACGACTGAAACGCTTGCTCAAGACTTCCCGACGATGTACGCCCAGGTATTCTTCGATTTCCTGCCGGTAGTCCTCGTAACGTGCCGGATTGAAGGTCACGAACGATTTGCCACGGAAGATCTCCCGCGCCGAAGCGCGCCAGTTTACGAAGAGCACGCCACCGTTACTGGAGGACCCGGTCTGTTTGACCGAGCTGGAGGACGCAATCAGAATACCGTTGGACAGTTGTTCGCAAGGAATGACGGATAGACGTGCGCCATCGGCCGACTTGGCCTGGGTGCCGAACAGATTGAGGGTTTCCTTGTCCTGCTTCAAACCATCGATCGTGGTATTGACCACGGAACCCAGCACTGTCGCCGCGGGGATACTGGCTTTCACGCCGTCGACGATCCCTTTGACGATATCGCTGATCACCAGGTCCATATCCACCTGCAGGGAACTCTCGGAATAGCGGGAGTAACCGTCATCGGCGACGAAACAGCCGAGGTCCTGCAGGCAGCGAATGAAGGCGTCATACCATCCGCGGGTGTTTTTGCCACCGGGCACTTCGAAGTTGGCTTCCATGATCGCCATGGTCATCAGGTTTTCCATGATTGCCATGTTATTGAGCGACATGCCTTGGCCGTAGCCCACCAGTGCATCCCCCAGCATCAGCGCATCCATCTCTTTGGTTGGGTTGTCTTGTAGCGACTGTACCGCCGACCTGCGCATGCGCCGCATAGTCGAAGCCAACGCCTTGCGCCTGTTGATACGTGCACTCACCAGCTCAACGCTCTGTTCAACACTTACGTTACTTTCTAAAATTTCCATGATGCTTCCTTTATTAGATAAACGACCGCTCCTGCGGACAACTCAGAATCTAATTTATCGAACTAGGAATTAACATTGAAAACTAAATACAATATATGTAGCGCAGCCATTCCAAAACAACACATTCAGAGGCCAATAAAAGTTTCAACAGACTTGAATATCCTCACCGCAGCTGTATTCATATAACCTTCTACAACAGCAGACGGATGATTACCATGGACGAACAACCCTTAACCGGACTGGTGACAGGCCCGAATCTTTTTTCATATATCGGCGCGCCTCTTCAGCAAGACCACGACGACATCGCCGATTGCAATAACATAGCCACCGGCTCGGCCGATCTCGGTTATCACCGCTACGCCGATCCCAAGGGCTGGTTCGAGGAGTATGTGCGCACCCTTAATTTCCTGGGCTGGTCGCTGTACCACGACTCTATCTACACAACCACCCAGCATATGGTCTCGGGCTCCGTGGCGGATTTTCTGGTGGAGAGTGCCCAAGGCATGCGTGACTCATCACAGGCCAATGCGATGATCGATACGCTGGATACGCTGAAAACCAGCGAGGCGGCCATGCTCTCGCTGGACACGCAAACCCGCGAGGGCGAGTCATTTCAAATTGTTCCGGCGCGCTACGATTCACGGGGCAATCTGGTTATAGCCTTGTACAAGTTAGAACTGAGCGTCAGCACAAGAAAGCACGGCTTCTTGTTCTGGGAGTGGACAAAGAACTCTGCCAGCATTACCCAGCGAAAGGCATATTTGAAGTTGGACAGAAACGAGCTGGACAAGCGAAGAGCGCTTATCCGAAAGAAGCTGGATACACACGTCATGAGGCGTTTTGCCCTGCGAAAGAACGCTTGATCAAACTTGATTCGAAGCTATTACTTTCACCCGATGGGAGGCGGCGCAATAGATATAAAAGCCAATAGACCTACGATCAAGGGTTGCAGCTGATGATGCCTGCAACCCTTTTTTTCACCTCATGGATCGTCCATCTAACCCATCAAGTTGTCGGGACCGCCGTCACCGCAAATACCTTACCCAGGGTTGTGCCGTTCTGGTTATCCGATAAAGCCCTCATACTTGATATCAAGAACGAAAGCTCACAGTGTCGGTCGTCACCGAAACTGAGCAACACCTCGCCAAGCAAGTTGTCATCCGTGGCAAATACGTCGCGACCAATCACACTGCGCCCGCTGTCCGGGTCGATGATGACCAAGTGCTCGTCGACTTTGCTGAGCAGCAGTTGGTCGGGTTTATCCAGCTCCCAGATAAACTTGGACGGACTTGTCACCACGCTGCCCAATAAACGTTGACAGTCAAGGATGACCGAGTCGACCAGTAACAAGACCGTCTTTGACAAACGATAAGTGGTCTCCCCCAGCCCCAAGCGCAAGACAAGAGTGCGTACATCATCCGGAACCAGCGGGCGCAGGTCCCCGCTTTTCAAGGCCTGGCCCTCGACGACCATCACTTCCCCCTCACGTAGGACATAAGCGAGTGACGCGGTCTGTTTCGGCTTTGGCAAGAGGCGCAACTTTCCATCCGTTTTATCATGGAGTAATACGTTGTTGTGACTTAAGGTTCCCAACACGTCGAAGACTTGCGGGGCGGCGGACTTGGGAGCCTGGATCAATTTCCCGGTCGCGGCGACGAACCACTTGAGTTGATCGGCATCTTCCACCGTCAGCAGGGCACTGCACGACGGCTGGGCCGCCAGTCGCTCAAGCCCCTCGAGTACCCGGTCCCCCTGGATAGCCACCCAATCCTCCGTGACCCCCGTGATCAACGCCGGCTCGCCTTCGCGCAGCGTAACGATCACACCTTCGAAGGTGACGCCCCGAAGCCCCGGCCCGTCGGTGGTCAGTTTGATGAACTGCAGGGGGTCCCATTCGCGTTCGGCGGCGGGTATCGCGCCAGCCTTCAATAACTTCGATCCGTTGCCAAACGCGAGCGTCAACGCTTGCGGGTCGATAAATGCCTGGCGATACACCACGCCACCGGAAACATCGAACAACCAGGCGGCCTCGCTGTCCGGATTGGCCCTCAACAAGCGGACATCCTTTGCATAGCCGAGGTTAGCCAGCAATAGCCTGCCGCCCATGTACCAGGCGCATAATTTCGAGTCGCCAGCGGCATTGGTCAAACCGGCGATAGCAAAGCTATCAACCTTGTATTTGCCGCCTAGCGCTTCCAGGTCGGACCACCAATGCTGGCGGTCCTTGAGCCACAGCTCACCCACGCCGGCGAATGACAATTCGAATTGAGGCGTCAGGTTGAAAAACAACCCATCGCCATCCACCGCCACATACCCATTGTCGGCAGCCACAATATTGTTCAGTTTTGCGGGACGTTTCCAGCTAACGGTCCATTGCCCCTTGCCCCCCACGAGTGTGCGTTGCTGGTGACAAAGGAACTGGGTGAGTCTGTTGTAGATGATAAAACTATCACCACCATCGACCGGGGGAAGCAACGCCAGATCGGTCAGGTTCTTGATTGAATCGGGCCAGGCACGATAATGCTTGGGCCGTGGCGAGGGGCGGATGATCAAGCGATCACGGCTGCGAATCCATGCCATATCCCGTGATTCGTCATCAATCTTCCAGCAAACCGAAACGAAAGGAGCCGGCTGCCAAACTACGGTATCGAAGGCATGCCCGTTCGACAAATGCGCCTGGACGACAAAAGCCTCACGAAGCACGCTCGACCAGTCTGCCAACGTCTCGGCAGCATTGAAAACCGACTCCAGCCTGTTATCCCGGCCTCGAATCACTGAACTGAGGAGCAGTTTTTCGTCATGGATCAGATAACCCAACACATCGCGGGACCCGTCTTTATGGGCAACGTGCTGTGAGAAACTGATCATACCGCGGGCATCGACCTCGATACTTTGGACCTTGCTCGTCATGCTTTGTGGACACCACAACCAATAACAGCGGATCACCTGGCCATTGTCGGCGTCGACTTGCCAGATTCGCACTTCCTCCGGGTTGTAGAACCAGGCATAGCCGTCGGTCACTGCCCCGAGCTCTGCGTCTTCGACGCCCGGTATCTCATCCCGGATGTAGAGATGACGGTCCTTCTCGGCGTCGTACCAGGCCGTGACGTACCGGGGCTCATCCGGGTCCTCGAACGGAACCAGGTACTGGTGGACCGGCGTATAAGGCGCGACCAGACGATGCTGCTGGGCCAATGTTTTCATGTAATCGTGCGCGGCTTGCGAATCCATGCCAGGTTTCAGTCCCACCACGACATGGGATAGTTCGCCGGCATCAACCTTGAGTATCTGGTCTCGGTTGATCCTTATCAGCATGTCGTTATGCCCCGTTCCGGTAATCGACACCGCAACGTCACCGATGAATAACTTGTCGCTTCCCTCCAGTTGGACGTCGCTTTCCTCGGCCCAGGGTGCATCCAGCATCCATGCCGATTTCAGCGGCGCCGTCGTTTCGAGAATCAGGCTCACGCCTGGGTGGAGCAGCACGGAGCATCGTTTTCCGGCACCGCGAATGTGATATTCGATCTTGTCCATCCAAATCGGCTGCAGCTTGGGCACGAGCAACGAGCGATCGACATCGTCGAGCCAGACATCAACTGTCGTAGGGCGATAATCGGGACTGAAGAGACGATTGAGTATCTGGTGGCTCGGAAACGAATAGAAGGAAAACTGGAACAGCCATTGGCCTTCCTTCTCTTGCCATTTCTCCAAGCGCCGCGCCGTATCGAAACCGGTCCAATGGTACGAATTGGCAAACGGTAGCGCCTTGTATTCATAGCGATAACAGCTATGCGGGATATAGGGCAGGACAATGCCCTGGTTCGCCAGGGGCTTGAATTCGACTTGATCAGGCAGGCCAAGCTCTTTACGGATATCGATCGCCCGGTCGTAATCAAGGATCATGGTCGGCACGCCCAGATGATCGCGTTGCGGATACAGTTTGGGCCCGTCCACCGAAAGGGTGGAGCTGCGCAGATCCATCGTCTTGATCACCAGGGACGAGTCGGGTTTCCAGAGCGTGTGGGTGGTATCGAATGAGTAGGCATGGTGGTGAGCCTTTTCGACATCATCGAAGAACAGCCCGACTTGCTTGGCTTGCTCGGCGATCACGGCGAAGCCCTTGACCACCGCCGACACCCCGAAGGCCAGCCCGCCCACTATCACGGCCGCCCCGCCAAGCACCGCCCCGGCGGTGGCGCCGGCGGCATAAGCCCCTCCCCACAACAACAGGCTTGCCGTATCGAAAGCCAACTGAGTGCCGAACTCGGCGCGCTCAACGTCGTTCTGTGTGGTTGCCAATTGGTAGATGTCGAGACCGACGCTCACAAACTGCAGCAGCCCGGCGGTCGCTTCGCTCACGCTGCTTCCCAACGAGGCCTTGATGGCCGGCGCAACGGTACTGGCAATGACCTTTTCGTCTTTCAAGGCCTCCCGAACCAGCTGGACCATAGCGTTGATATCGCTCAGGTGCCCCTGCGCCAATTGCGCATAACCCACATAGGCGTGCAACCGGACCGCCGTCGTAAGGGACCGATCATCCCCTTCGCGGCCCTGTAGCGCGTGCATCAGCGCCAAGATGCTGAAACCGGCATTCAACGTGTGAACGCCACCTACGTGGGTAGGGTCTTCCAACATATCGGGGGTGTTGGCCCCCATGGCCGTAAAATGCTCCGACAGATACCGTTTGATCTGTTTGAAACGAGGATCTTTCGTTTTGGCGTAGGTCACTCGCTGCGGCTGCTCACGATCAATCAGGGTGATGCGGAACCCACCCTCCGGCAGAGCCTCCAGGCTGTCGAACAGGGGCACCAGCGAAGGCGCCAGGTTGTTCGCTTCCCGCAGCTGAGTGGTCGCCTCGCTGATCTGCTGCGCCTGCCTATGGCCGTCCAGTGCCCGCAAGCTGCTGCCCAGTTCGACGTTGTTTTGAAGCGACTGTCCCAGAGCGCTGGCCATCCGTTTTCTGGCCGGGATCAATGATTGCCCAGGCAAGGCTCCAGGCCGAATCAGCTGCGAAACGGTCACTTCACCTGGCAATGCCAGGCTCGACAAACGTGCGCCGTCCAATTCGATCAAATCGAACGTTGTATGACCTGGGCCAAACGCGTCGTATCTGGCAGCCATTTTCTGCTCGATGAATAACCGTTCCAACAAGTCCTTGAACATCAAGGTGTCAGTGGGGGAAAACAAACCGATATTTGGATCATAGAGATGATAAGTGCTGCTCGTGCCGTTGAAGACCCGGGCCACGAGCATGGCATGGTTACCCGAGTTGAGCATCAACGTAGCGGTCGCTGACTTGGCTTCGAGCACATCGACGATATTTTGCAGAGTCGAACGTTGCGTGGCGCCGAGGACAGTGTCGAGCTTCACGGTGCCCACCGACTCCAGTATGTTCAAAAACGTTGCCGAGTCGCTTGCGCCATGATCGTTCATCACCGCATAAAACCGGTCGAACAGGACGTCGACCGCCCCCCGGCCTTCCGACAAAGCGGCCGCCGTCACCAAGGACAGCGGGTAACAACGTCCACTTATGGAACCTTCTCTCGAGGTCAGCAGGTCCTGCGGTGCCACCTTCATCCGCGTTTCGGGCAACCCGTCCACGATCTTGTTGACCTGATTCTTCGTTGCTTTGTGTTCCAGTTGAGCGACCCGCTTGACCTCGGCAACACACCGCCCCCACTCGCGCAATGTCAGCCGCTGGTCCAGTGCGTAAGACATCAATTGCGAGGCGGTTTTACCATGCACCGGCGGGTAGTCACCCGTGCTGGCAAGCCCCGCCATGAATTCGGGCGCCCTGGACTGGAGGAGCGTTCGCTCAATTGTCGTATAACCGAAGGCGGTGCCAAACCTGCTGGTATTGTCGGCCAACTTGTCCAACTGCGGTCGAGCCGCTTCAAACCCGTGATTATCCAAAGCCTTCGCACCGATCAAGGGTCCCAACTGCAAGCGCTCCAACGGGCTCAACTCAATGGCAAGCAGTGGGCTTTCGGCATGCCGCTCCAACAACTCGCGAACAGACCGCTGTTTGTTTTGCGGATCGTTCAAGAAAGCCGGTGCAACAACGCCTTGGCTGCTGACATATTGGCGTTCTTCAAAGCTCAGCGGTATGGGCGAATCGAAGGTCTTCGAAACGTCGTGCCCGCGTTGCATGGCATCCTTGAAGGGCTCGCCCAGCTCTGCGGCCAGATGCTGCAACAAATCGGTGGACAAGATCGGGTGCCCCTCGATCGCCGGCCAGCCGCCGTTGAATTCAAGGGTGCTGCCTTTGAGCAATTGTGCGATCTTTCCCGCGTAACGGACCCTGAATTTCCCTTCTCGCCAGGATGTTGTCTCGCGCTCAAGCCAGCTTAGTTCAGGCGCATTCTCTAGCCATGAATGATCGGCCTCCTCCTCCGTAGCGTTGTTGAAACCCGTATAGAGTCGAACGGATTCGCGGACGGCCCCAACCACGTCTGGCGTGAAAGCCTTGTCGTTATATTCTTCCAGCCCCGCTCGCAACGCCCCCGGCCCCGTCAGGTGTATCGTGCCTCTAGCCTGGGGCCGGATACCATCACTGAAATAGTCGGACATACTAATCGCCAAATTCTCGGGCCCAAGGTTCATCTGGTCTATTTTGGGCTGGGCGAAGTGGATTCGATCTTTAATCACTTCTATCGCGAGCTCCCACAAGCGGTTGGACTCATGGAATCCGATATTGCTCTTCAAGGCTTGGCGCTCGATCTCGAGCAAAGCCTGATGGTAGGTCTCGAAGCGCCGGATGATGGTCCACAAGGGAGCCGAACCGGGATGACTGACAATCAACGCATTGGATTCGCCCCCCTCGATGGACGGCAAACGCAAGCTGTCGACTGGAACGCTGGTTTGCTTGAACGGAGCAAATACCTGTTCCAGAGGCGGTCTGCTTTTTGCAAATCGCTCCAGCGCATCGCGATCATCTTTAAGAATAAAACCGGTGTGATCCTTAAACCCTTCGCCCGACGCCCGGCGGCCAGGCATCCACTCGGGATTGTTGTCGAGCAACAACTGCAACACCCCCCGTCTCGGAGCGGTCGCCAACTGGTTGATATCGATACCTGCAACGTCATCGACAAACGGCGGCAAGAAATCCACGTCGCTGTAGATACCTCCCTCGGCAACTTCAACCAGCATCCGGACAAGATCGGAGGCCGCCGCAAGATTTCCACGCAGGCCCATTTCACGGTGGTAAAACTCTTTCAGCTCAGGAAATGTCGGAAGTTCGGTAACATTGCGCAATTGCAGCCCGTCATTAACAAGGTCGCGCATGACCTGGGCATTTCTTTCCTTGAGTGCGCGCAGACGACTTTCATCCTGTCCATATCCTTTCACCAATAAGTCGATACGCGCCTCATCCGCACTTTCACCCCGCGCCATCGCTCGATTGATGTGCAAGAACATTTCGCGCTTCAGTGCGGTGATTCTTGCTTCATAGCGATCAGCCAGAACTTCAGGCGAACTCTGCGCCTGATCTTCGCTCACCCATGTCGCTGCTTTTCCCGCTTCGACAATAATCCGCGTGGCTTCGTGCGCCAACAAACCATCTTCGTCATGCCAGACATTCACGACGTAATCGTCCGGCATTACTTTTTTCCAGATATTGATGTAGTCAAGTTGAATCTGGCCCAGCGCCCCACCGAGCCAGACGAAATGCAATTTTTTCGGCACCGCGGTGGCAGGGGGGCGCTCAATACCATTGCGCAGTCGCGCTTCATAGTCCGTGACTCCTCCGACCACCTTTGTCAGGCCAGCAGTACGGCCGCTATCGGGCCCCGCTGGCGTACGGCGTCGCCGTCCCCTCCCCTGTAACCCCTCCAACGTTTGCCTGAGCAGGCTGAGCGGTTCGAGCAGTTGCGCAGACCCCATTGAATCGACACAGCCGTCGTAATATCGAACCGCCTCTTCGTATTGTTCACTGTTCTTGTACGGCTCCAATACCCGCTCAAGTTCCTCGCGCGTCAACATGCTGACAAAATCAACATAAACTTCTTTTTCCGGCAACTTAACTTCACTCATTGACAACACATCCCTTTATTGCAAACAAGCAAGTACGCACAACCGACACCATGAGCATCGGCAGACACACCAGCACTAAAAAACAAAAAACTGAAATCGAGAAATAATTACTCACCCGAGCGAGCTTTCAAACCAACTCATCCACCCTCAGAGCAATACTGATCGAGACCAACATACTTCACCCAGATGAAACACCACAACAAACCAAGGCTTCCAAAGATTTTCCAAATAAAACAAGTTGAGATATTACAAGCACATCCTCACCGCGCCGGCAGGCATCAGAACTAATACCTGCAACTAACGCATAAAGCCCCGTTCAATTGATTGAACGGGGCTTTATGCGTTAGTTGCAGGAAAACAATAGTAAGAAAAAACACCGCCTGAATCTGTCAGAGCGGTTTGTCGCCATACCAGCGCGGTGTGTACACCCAGTGGCCACCCTCGGCGCGAGGGAACACGCAGGTCGTGGAAGAGCCCACGATCACCAGGGTCCGCATGTCCACCTGATCCGGCGTCAATTGCCCCAGTGTCGTGACGCGCAAGGTCTGGCCGGGCCGGCCAATGTCACGCCCCAGAACGACAGGAGTGTCCGGTGTGCGATGTTGCGCGACGATCTCCAGCGCCCGCCCCAACTGCCATGGACGAGCACGCGAGATGGGGTTGTAGAACGCCAGTGCAAGGTCGGCTTGCGCCGCAAGGTCCAGGCGCTTCTCAATGATCGACCAGGGCTTGAGGTTGTCCGACAGCGACATCACGCAGAAGTCATGCCCCAGTGGTGCGCCGGCCTGGGCGGCCGTGGCGAGGGAAGCGGATACGCCCGGCAGGATCTCCAGATCCACCTGGTGCCAGGCCGGATCACTGGACTCATGCAGTGCTTCGAGCACCGCCGCCGCCATGGCGAATACGCCAGGATCGCCGGAGGACACCACCACCACCGAACGCCCCTGGGCCGCCAGTTCAAAGGCATGCCGGGCGCGCTGCATCTCTTCGCGATTGTCGGTGCAGTGTTGCACCTGGTCGGCACGGAAAGGACCGGCCATGCGCACATAGGTCTCATACCCCAGCACGTCGGTGGCGCGGTCAAGTTCGGCGCGCACGGCCGGCACCATCAGCTCAGCGGCGCCAGGGCCCAGGCCGATCACCGCCAGGCGCCCTCGCGCGCGGCCGATCCGTTGCGGGTCGAGGGGTTCTGCGGCGACGGCAATGGCAATGCTGCCCACGGCCTGGATCGATACCGACTGGCCCAAGGCATCTTCCAGCCACTGCGCGACATCGCCCACGGGCTCGGCGAATCGCAACGGTACGCCCAGGGCCGAAGCCGCTTGCTGCAGTTCTGGACGCGCCATGTCGCTGTCCGCCGCCAACAGACAGGCCAGCGACTGCTCCGCGAGATCAGCCTGGGCCAGCGCTTGGGCAATAACCGTGGAGACATCCGCCGTGCCGGCACCTACTGCAATCACGACATTGCGCGGATAGATCCGTAACTCGTCCGCCGCCGGCGCGCCTGCGGCACTGTCGATACGAATCGCCAGCCGCGCCTGCGCATCCTGCGGCAATTGAGCCTGATCCAGCCACGGCGCCGCGCCTTCGATTCGCACCGGTTCACCGGCCAGCAGATCGGACACAAAGCGCTTGCCCTGCTCCAGGTCGCCGAGGCTGTAGCCGCTTGGCGGGTTGAGCAGGCACGTGCCGAAACGCAATTCGCCGCTGGTGGTGATCGCCGGGGCGACTTGCAGCGCTGTCGCAATCTCCCGGGCCATGACATTCACCCCGCCCAGGCCACCCAGCAACGGCACCACGGCGCTGCCGTCCTCGGCCACCGCGAGCACCGGCGGCTCGACGCCCTTCTCCAGCAACAGCGGCGCCAAGGTGCGGATGACGATGCCGGCCGCGCACAGGGCGATGATCGGCGAATCTTGCTGATAGAGCTGGCGAAGTGTTGCGCCGAACTCGGTGTATTGACGATCACAGCCCTCGACCCGACCGGCCAGGCCGTGGATCAAAGCCCCGGGATAACGCTGTTGGATTCGTCGGGCCGTCGCCAGGCTGCCCTGGCCGAGGATGACAATTGCCGCAACCGTTGGAGTCATCCCTGCCACCGTTCGCCAGGGACAATGATCAGCGAGAAATACGGCGAGGACATTGGTTCCACTTCATCCAGCGGCACGATTTTCTGGTTGGCCATGGTGGCCCGTTCCACATACAACGCCCGCCCGTCCATGCCCAGTTCCTGGAGCACCTGGCGAACCTTGGGGAAATTGCGTCCCAGCTTCATGATGACGGCGGCGTCGGCGTCGGCCAGGCGGCGCTTGAGATCGTCGTGGGGCAAGACACCGGAGAGCACCGACAAGCTCTGGTTGCGATAGACCAGCGGCGCACCGAGCACCGAGGCGCCACCGAGCATCGAGCACACCCCAGGGATGACTTCGGCGATGTAACGCTCGGCCAAGCGATCATGCAGGTACATGTAGGAACCGTAGAAGAACGGATCGCCCTCGCAAATCACCGCCACGTCACGCCCTGCGTCCAAGTGCACGGCCAATTGCTCGGCGGCGGTGTCGTAGAAATCGGCGATCACCTGTTCATAGGACAACGGCGCCGGCAGCACTTCGGTGGTGACTGGGTAGACGAGCGGCAGCAACGTCTGCACGTCTTGCAGATGGGCTTCGATGATGCCGAAGGCGTTGCCCTTCTTGCCCTTGGCGACGAAGTACGCCACCACGGGCGATTCGCGCAACAAGCGCAGTGCCTTGACTGTAATCAGTTCCGGGTCACCGGGCCCCACGCCGAGGCCGATCAGACGTCCAGGCTGCTGCATCATTCGATCTCCGTGGCAAGGGCGTTGACGGCGGCGGCAGCCATGGCACTGCCGCCCAGGCGACCTTGCATGATCACGAACGGCACGCCCCGGCTGTTGGCCGCCAGCGCGGCCTTGGATTCGGCGGCGCCGACGAAACCCACCGGGAAGCCGAGGATCAGGGCCGGTTTCGGCGCGCCGGCGTCGAGCATTTCCAGCAGGTAGAACAGCGCGGTCGGCGCGTTGCCGATGACCACGACGCTGCCCTCCAGGTGCGGTCGCCACAGCTCCAGCGCCGCCGCCGAACGGGTGTTGCCCAGCTCTTCGGCCAGCGCCGGGACGCGCTCATCGCGCAGGGTACAGATCACTGGATTGTTGGCCGGCAGGCGGGCTCGGGTCACGCCTTCGGAGACCATCCGCGCGTCGCACAGGATCGGTGCGCCGGCGGCCAACGCCTGGCGCCCGGCCGTGCCAGCGCCCTCGGAAAACTGCAGGCCATCGACCGCCTCGACCATGCCGCAGGCGTGGATCACCCGCACCGCGAGTTTTTCCAGATCGGCCGGAATGCGCGCCAGGTTGGCCTCGGCGCGGATGATCGCGA
>Ga0307412_10000818_pt1 | contig 17956 bp, 20 predicted proteins | sample DK1Cmetagenome_3_FD_203823 | JGI IMG/M metagenome (GOLD analysis project Ga0307412, IMG submission 203823) | Maize rhizosphere microbial communities from greenhouse at UC Davis, California, United States - DK15-C-1 | ecosystem: Host-associated > Plants > Roots > Rhizosphere > Soil | place: USA...
TAATGCCGAGCATGGCGCGAAATCTCGCCGTGGCTGCATACCATTGAACGAGTGCAACTCCGGCAAAAAAGGGTGGCAATTGCAAGAGACCAATACGCACGACATCGGCTACTTCCGCTGACGCAGCGGAGGTGAATGCACCGCGTTGGAACAGCAGCCGCACAAGCCCAGGCGCGGCAATCCAGAGGAAGGCAGAACCAAGCATTGCCAGGCCAAACAGCAATGCGGCCCATTGAACGGCATGACGCCGCCCAAGCTGAAGATCGCCGTCTTCCACACTTGCCGAGAGCACGGGCAGTAGGGCCCGGCCGACGATAATCGTCCCAAAGCCGCTGAACAGGGCCACGATCCGGTTGGCGTAGGCCAATGTTGCAACGGCACCTTCGCCCATCGGGGCGGCGAACGCCTGGTCAATGGGAATGGAGGCCGTGATCAGTAGCTGGCCCGCGGTCATCAATAGGATCGATCCATAAAGCGACGACCATTCGCCCGACCGGTGACTGAATCGCAATCCCCCGAAGGGTCGATCGCCGCTGCGGACCATTGCAGCGAGGGCGATCAGCTGAAGCAGATATCCAATCACGGTTCCAACGGTCAGCGACCCTGCCCCGGGAAAGACCGCCGGACCGATCACGAACAGTGCGATGACAAGCGCGGGCACCGCTTCTGTGACGCTGAAGCCGTAGCGCTCGCGGGCTTGCAGGCGGGCGGAGAAATAGGCCGAAACGATGATGAACAACGCGATAGGCGCCATTTGAGCAGACATCCAAGCCGCGAGTTCCACCGTGCGCGGCTCGGTGCGCGATGCAAGCAGGTTGGTCGCGACGGGCGCTGCAACCCAGGTTATGGCGGCCGCCGCGACCCCTAGGGCCAGGGCCGAGCTGTTGAGCTCCTCGAGAAACCCGCTCCGGCGCTCCGTGCTTCGCGACAGGCCAACCAATCGGGGCACAAGCACGACCGCCATGACGCCGGCGATCATGGTTGGAAGCCATGTCGTCGCGGTCAACGCGAGCGCGTAGGCGTCCGCCGTGCTGCTGACTCCGAACCGCCAGGCGATGGCGATCTCGCGCCCAGCGACGACGATTTTCGCCAGGAGCGTCAACAGCCCGATCAGCAATGCGCCCTTGGCGACCCGCTTGTGATAGGGATGCGGCGACGACAGCCGCGCGAAGAGCGACCCGATCATCTGGCGCCTTCGTGGCTAGGGCGATCAAGCATCAGCCCGCCAATGCTGCGGGCGGGCCAATCGCGTGTTTGCCCATGCCCTGCGCCTCAAGCCAGCTCTGGAACATCAGCACGCCCCACAGCCGATATTGCTCGTCGACCCGCCCGCCAAGATGCGCTTCCCAAATGCGCCTGATCGGCTCGGGCCGGAAGTAGCCCTCGCGCCGCAGGCGATGCTCATCGAGCAATTCTTCCGCCCACTCGCGCAGCGGCCCACGAAGCCAGCTGTTGAGCGGCACTCCAAATCCCATCTTGGGCCGGTCGATCAGCGCGCGTGGAACATGACGAGCCAGGAGCTGGCGCAAAATCCATTTGGTCTCGTTGCCGCGAACCTTGAAGTGAAGGGGGAGGCGCCATGCGAACGACACCACATGATGGTCGAGGAAGGGAACCCGGGTCTCGAGCGACACCGCCATCGCCGCGCGATCGACCTTCGTCAGAATATCGTCAGGAAGGTATCCAAGCATGTCCAGGGCCATCATCCGCTCGATCGCATTGAGGCCCTTGAGGTTTTCATTGGTCCCGATCCCGCCGGCGGGTTCGTTCCCGGATATCACGACCGAAGCCGGATCGCGCCAGAGTGAAATCATGCCTTCGTAAAGCTCGGCGACCGATCGGCTTGAGAGGAGCGGCGCGCCCTTGTGTACCTTGTCGCCAAGACGATCGAACCGCATGATCTGGGGGAGCAGGCCGCCCGCCGCCTGGCCGAGCCGGTTCCAGGCGGCAGGCGGCACGACAGTCATCGCCCGCGCGGCGGCCGCGCGAACCGGACGGGGGAATGCAGCAATCCTGCCCCACATCCCCGCCGTGAGCCGGTAGCGCGTGTAGCCGCCGAACAGCTCGTCACCTCCATCTCCGGAGAGCGCGACCGTCACGTGCGACCGGGCGAGGGCGCTGATGAGATAAGTAGGGATCTGCGAAGCGTCCGCAAATGGTTCGTCGTAGATTTGAGGCAGTTGCGGAATGACAGCTCTCGCCTCAGCCGGGGTAACATAAAGCTCGGTGTGCTCGGTACCCAGATGCCCGGCGACGGCCTTGGCGTGTCCGGCTTCATTATAGTCCTTTTCATGGAACCCGATCGTGAAGGTTTTCACGGGCCGCGGTGAAAGCTGCTGCATCAGCGCTGCCACGGTCGAGGAATCGATCCCCCCCGACAGAAAAGCCCCGAGCGGAACGTCTGCAACCATCTGCCGCGAGATCGAAATCCGCAGATGCTGTTCAAGCTCGTCGATCGCCTGGCTTTCCGACAGCGCAAGCGGGGAATGGACCCCGGCTTCAGCGATTTCAGCGCCGGACCAGTATTCCTCGATAACCGGCTCTTCCGAGCCCGCACCAAGCGTCAGGAACGAAGCGGGCGGCAGTTTGGCGATGCCGCGATAAATTGAGAACGGCGCGGGGATGTAATTGTACCGCAGCAGCAACGTCAGCGCCTGACGATCAATCTCGGCGTGGAAGTCAGGATGTTGCGCAAGCGCCTTGAGCTCCGACCCGAACAGGAAAGGCCCCTGAGGTTGTTGCCGACCGAAATAGAGCGGCTTTTCTCCGAGACGGTCGCGGGCGAGCGTCAGTCTTTTCTCGAGCTTGTCCCAGAGCGCAAAGGCGAACATGCCCGTCGCGCGTTGCAGGCTTCCCCGGATCCCCCAGGTTTCGATGGCAGCGAGCAGCGATTCCGTATCGGATTGCCCGCGCCAGTCGCCAAGACCGACGTCGCTGAGCTCATCCCGGAGCTCCTGATGATTATAAATCTCACCATTGAAAATGATGACGAAGCGCCCGCTCGCCGAGTGCATCGGCTGGTAACCCGCGGGCGAAAGATCAATGATTGAAAGGCGATCGAAGGCGAAGCCGACCCGGCTGCTCTCATCGATCCACGTGTCGGATTGGTCGGGACCCCGGTGCCGCAAACTTTCGTTCATTCGCGTGAGTGTGGCGGCAACGTCGCGCTGGCTCGACCACCGGCCTCCGACGAACCCCGCTATGCCGCACATGGCCTGCACCAAAATGTCATCAGTCAGCTTTCCGGCGGCCGACGGCAACCCAATATGGCGGCGCGTCTCTGAACTGAATGTTCTCAAGGCCGGAACGATGCATCATTGTTTCGATTTCGCCTCTCGAAAATCGCTGTTCCAGGCGCGTTCCAAAGCGATCCAGGGCGTCCGTTCGCATGGTATAATATCCATAGTTCCGATAATGGCTCAGCGGCCAGCTGGAAACGCTCGCTCCGAATTTTTCGGCAAGGCGGGCCACCCGGGAGACTGGAAGATAGATACTCGCGGCGATGACCTCCGCAATTGCGCGCCTTGCACCGAATGGCAGGCGCGAAACAACGTTCCGGCCCAGTTCGCTCATCTTCCAAAGCGCGCGATACCACGGGGGACGATTGTCGAAGCGGTAGTAGAGATAGACCAGGAATGGCGCGCCGCGGCGCAGCTTCGCGACACAATGCCGGAGCGCAAGCTCAGCGTCGGGGATATGGTGCAGGACCCCGAGCGAATAGCCGAAATCCTGGCTTTCGTCGGGCAGGGGTATTTCATGTGCGCCAGCAAGATGGAATTTGACATTCGGTGATGCGCTCAGGCGCCGGCGACTTACTTCCAGTGCCTTCCTGGATGGATCGATGCAATGCAGCACGGCCACACGGGGAGCAACGAGGGCGGCCCAACGGCCTGAACCACATCCGAGGTCGAATCCTTCGCCTTCCGTCAGTTCTTCGAGCGGAAGCAACTCGAAATATTCGGCGAACATTCTCCTGTGTTCCGCCGGATCCAGCTCTTCCTGCGTGAATGCGTGCCATTCCTCGCCGAACCCCTCGATCGTGGCGACGTCGACGTTGGGCTCCCCTGGCGCTGTCACAGCCAAGCCGCCGTCAACGAGCTCCGACGCCCCTGCGACGCAACCGAGCGCAACAGTTCCTCCCACTCGTCCGTGATGCGATCGAGCGCATACTCGGCGACGGAATCCATCGCTGCCGCACCCATCGCGCGCCGCTTTTCCGGCGAGCTCATCAGCTCATCAAGCGCTGCGGCAAGCCCGCCAGTTCTGTCAGGACCGGAAACCAGAATCCCATTGGCGCCTGTCCTGATCAACTCATTTGTTCCTGGGCAATCCGCGAAGCCGACCGCCGCGACCCCGTGCGCGAGCGCCTCTGCAAGGCAGTTGGGAAAGCCTTCATAGACCGATGGAAGCGCAAATAGCTGCGCCGCCTGATACTCCCTTTCCACCGAGGTGGTTGCGTGGGCCAACTGAACATGGGCCCCAAGACCCAGCTCTTCCACGAGTGCGATCAGATGAGACCGCAAACTTCCCTCCCCCACAATCCGAAGGCGCCAGTCGGGGTGGCGCGGACGCACGAGCGCAAACGCCCGGATAAGCGTTTCATGGCTTTTCTCGGGACGCAGGCCGCCGACGCAAAGCAGGGTCTTGATTGCTCCGCCGTTCGCATCGGCACCAGTGCGCACTCGTTCAACGGGATTGGGAATGACGGTCATGCGTTCACGGATGCGCCGCGGGAATCCCTCGCGGACCTGACGGCCATTCACCGTCATCCAGCTCAGAAACGGCTGCGCGATAAACAGCGACAATAGGTCCAGTTTTCGCAAGCGATAGTGCGGAAAGGAAGTGCGCTCACTCCCGATCACCGGAATACCCGTTCCGAGCAACGCCATACCAACTATGGTGAAGGAGCTGTGCATGAAGCCCACCACGACGTCAGGTGAGAGGCTGCGCGCGACCGCCCGCACCCGGTTGAGGCGGGCGGCAGTCACCAAGGGGCCCGACCTTGCGCTGGTTCTGCCAATGCCCGCCCGTATCCTCACGACATTTGAGCCGAGTTCGTAAAAGTCCACGGTTCCGGGCTTGTCGAAGGTAAGAACCGAAACCTCGTGTCCCCGATCAGCCAGCGCGCTGCAGATTTTGGCGAGGATGCGCTCGGCACCGCCGCCGGGACCGGCGGCAAGCGCCTTGATGCTGAACAATATTCTCACCGGTCAGCCCGCAAATGGAAGCATGCGATACGGAAGATAGGGGCCCTTGTTGAACGCGAAATTCAGGAAAATGAACAACTGGAGGCCAAGATATGCCAGAATCAGGAAGGTAACCGCAAATCGCACTGCCGGATCTCGGAACGTCGAGGGAAACCACGACAGGACATAGATCTGCAGGGGAAAGAAATAGAGCACGAGGCGGTCCAGTGCGGTTGTGGAAGCCACCGCGAAGAAAACCGCCACGCTGCCGATCGCCGCAACCGACATGTTCCGCCACAGTATGAGTTCGTGCGAGGGCGCCGAAAAGCGCTTCCTGAACGCCAAGAATATCGCTGCCGGAAGCGCCCCCATTGCGAGACGATACAGGACACCGGAGGACTCGATGACCACCCGCGAGAGATATTGATCAGTATATCTGACGAAGGTCGATGTCAGTTGATAGTAGGCGCCAGCCACGAGAACGGCGATCAGGATCGCCGCCTGGAAGCGATTGCGCGTGAAGGACAGCCCTGCAAGCGGCAGGACAAGGATTGCGCTGGCATGAAAACTCGCTGCCAAACCGATGAAAAGCAGGAATTTCCAGCCGTTTTGACGATGATAAGCGAGAAGCGCCAGGAAAACGAAGCCGATAGCCGTAGCTTGCCGCACGCCGCTCATGGCCACGACGATGACCAGATATGGAACCGCGATGGCAACCGCCAGCCACGGATTGATCTGCATGCGCGCAAACTGGACCAGTCCGTATGCGAAAATGCCTCCGACGACCAGGTTCAGACTCCAGAAGGGAAGGCCCAGCCTCTGGAAAGCCCACGTCAAGCCGTAATAGCCGGGGTCAGAGCCGGCAGTCTCCAGGAGCCGCTCGAGCGACCGCCTTCCCGCAAGGTCCCACCAATTCTGGTAGGCGAACCAGTCCGGACCGACCTGCCAGCGCAACCCGACCATCAAGGTTATGACCACACAGGCAACCCACAGCAGGCCAAGAGGTTTGTCCCGCCGAGGATCCTCGCGGGCAAAAATTGATGCAGAGGCGAAGAAGCCGAAGAGCAGCCAGTATGGAAGCATCGTACTTGCGTAGACGCCCGCCGCACCAGCTGCGGATGCCCGTTAGCCCTCCTTGCATGTAGAGATGCCTAAACTCTATGCGCAATATCTGGTTGCAGGCAACTGGCATCAGTGGCGTTCGCGGCGCACCCTTGCGTGACAACTGCAGATGTCGGCGATGGCACGAGCCCCTTCAGTGGGAATACCGACGCGGGCCCGGCTTGACGCTACCATGGATCGAAGTCGGTTCCGATCCTCCCGCGGGGCAGAACCTTGCCATTGAGGATGACCGTCCCGACTACCATGGATCCGTACAGATCCGCCGGGCCATTGATCACCGTTCGTCCGATAAACTTGCCTTTCGTCATGGCGGGAACACGTGACGCCTGTCTCATCGTGCAGTCACGATAGACGGCTCGCCAACTCCACGGAAGGACGCCGTTGCGAACGAGATCGAATGTACAGTTCACGAACTGCACGTTCTCGCTCGGGTCCATGTTAACGATGCCGTTTCCCGCCGGGCCGCCAACGTAAAGACGCCCGGTCGGCGACAGCTCTGGATCGTCGGTGAACCGACAGTCCACGAACCTGGTCGCAAGGGCCGCGTCTTCGCTTGAGAATGGGTGAACGAGGGTGCCGGCGAAGGTACAGCCCTGAAACGTGAACCGCGGTTTGCGGGGCCAGGCAGCCCAGCTGGTCGTTCCGACAAAAAGACAATCGGTGAAGCGGACTTCGGCGGAATCGCCACTGTCCGCTCCCATCGCCGGCCCGGCATTGTCTTCGAACCTGCATCGATTGAATGAGAGGTCCCGGATCGACTTCGAACCCTCGGCTTCGATATCCAGTCCGGCCCCGGGAGCAGATCTGATCGAAGCCCGACCGGTGCGGGAAAACTCGCAGCTTTCGAAATCGTAGCCCCGGCCTCCGACGATACTCAGTCCTTGCCTTCCATTGTCCCGGCAAACCAGTTTCTCAATTCGGCTGCGTCCGGTGCGATGTCCCGCACCATCGATAATAGCGCCATCAAGTGGATGGTGGTGGCTGTAGACGTTCTTGATGATTTCGCCCGCGACATTGTCGTAAAGCGCGAGGCCGCTCCCCGGGACCTGCCATCCGGAATCCCCCCAGGGCCCTCCGACGCGGAGGCTCCCGGAGTTGCCGTCCAGTTCGATGTCATGGATTGCGATGGGTGCCGCAGATCCTCGGACGACGATCATCGCAACATAGGGCACCGCGCGATCCGGCTCGTGCACATTTGGCATGGTACGATGAACCGGCTCAGCGGTGCCCGGATCGAACGATCCAAAACGCAGGCCGTCTGCTGCGCGCAGACGGGCGCCGCTTCCAACGATCGTCAGCGGCCCGGTGAGAGACCCGAACTCCATGATGGGCCGTGGAGAAAACGGGCGGTCCGGTCCGCGCGCCTGGAGTCCGACAATGTAGGTCCTTCCCGCGCCAAGGACGACCGTACCGCCGCCCAGCGCATTCACATGCCTACACAATGCCCCAAAGGCTTGCGTGTCGTTTGTGGTGCCGTCGCCGAGAGCGCCGAACTGTTCCGGTCGGAATACTGTTGCGAGATCCGCCGCAGAAGTCCTGCTGCCCAGAGAGACTGCCGTCACGGCGAGAAACGTCCGCCGATCAACTTTCATGCTTCATTTCCCCTTACGTCGATTTTGGGAACCTCCTCTAACTGAGCATCCGGAAAGCATGTGCATTCTCGTTACGCAGCCTTGATTGCGATCAGAAGGGAAACCCGCGTGAATTTGATCGCAAATCCGACAGCCGTGAACACGGCTGCCAGTTTCAGACGACGCCGGCTCGGACTCGCCCAAACCCGCCACCAGGCCCATCCGGCAACAATATATCCCAGCGATTCTGCCGAATAGAGCAGGCGCACGAGGTAATCGTCGGTCATGGTCTCTCCAAACCGGGCAATCGCATCCGGTTTGGACCGAATACTCACCACCGGATAACGCCTCCGGCCGCAATGATGGTTGCATGTACCAGCCTGCAATCCGCATTGCGCTCGTCGCCCTGGGCTATTTCGTGGTGGCCGGACTGGCGATCGGATTCACCCGGTTCGGGGACGGCTTCGCCACATTCTGGTTCGCAACTCCCTACCTGACTGCCATTCTGGCCACGAGGCCGAGGAGGCAATGGCTTCCGATCTGCCTGGGCTGCGGGATCGCGAGCGCCCTTGCCACCGGTGTGCTCGGTCTCGGCTGGCAGGCATCCGGCCCGCTTGCCTTCGTCAACATCGGAGAGGCGGCACTGGCGGCTCATCTGATCCGGAGGCGGGTGGCATCCTCGACGCTCGATTCACTCGCCTGGTTCGGGAGTTTCCTGCTCAGGATAGGCATCATTCCACCGGCCGTTGGAGCTACCCTGGGGAGTCTGGTCGGACTGGCAACGGCCGGGCCGGAATTCATTCCGGGATGGACGACCTGGTACGTCGGCCATGCTCTGGGCGGACTGACGTTCACTCCGATTGCCCTGCTGATTGCCCGCGGCGAGCTCACACGTTGGGTCCGTTCGCTCGGCAATGGCCGCTGGCGCGAGCCGGCCCTGCTGCTGCTCGGCTTTCTGGCCGCGACCGTCTTTGCCTTCGGCCAGTCCCGCTGGCCGCTGCTATTCTTCCCGCTCGGTCCCCTGGTGGCGATCTGCTTCCGGCATGACCGGACGATGGCCGCGCTGTCGGTTGCCCTGCTGGCCGTCATCGGCGGCTTTCTGACCGCATGGCACCTGGGGCCGATCGCCCTGGTGTCGGAGGATGTCCGTGCCAATCTCCAGTTCTTCCAGTTCTATCTTGCCTCCGTGGTCATCACGATCCTGCCGGTGACGGCGGATCTCAGGAGCCGGAAAAAGCTCGTAAGGGCGTTGCGCGAGAGTGACGCCCGCTTCCGCCTTGTCCTTGAGAATTCCACCGACATCCTCCTTCACCTGCGGCCCGACGGCCGGATTCTCTATGCATCATCCTCCATCGAACGGCTTACCGGTCGTCGGGTTGCAGACCTGCTCGACACCAGCGCGATGGAGCTGATCGATCCGGAATGGCGGGACCATGTCCGGCAATGCCATGCCAGCGTTCTGGCAGGCGGCGGCGAGACGGAGCGATACGAATATATGGCCGCAACGTCGGACGGCACCGTGCGATGGTTCGAAACGGTCTCGCGTGCCATCTATGGTGACTTCGGAGCGGTCGAGAGCGTCATCAGCGTGGTGCGCGATATCGATGCCCGCAAGGTGGACGAGTTCAATCTCGTCCTCGAGGCGACGCGCGATGGCCTGACGGGACTGTACAATCGCCGTGCGTTCGAGCGGGAATTCGAGGCCGGCTACGGCCGGAGCCCGCTCACGATCGCCATGATCGATATTGACCACTTCAAGTTGATCAATGACCGGTTCGGCCATGGCGGCGGGGATTGCGCCCTCCAGACTTTCGCGGAAGTGGCCACGCGCGTGGTGCGCAAGGAGGACATGGTTGCCCGTGTCGGTGGCGAGGAATTCGCGATCCTCTTCAGGGGTCTGACGGCCCGGCAATCATGGCATGTGTGCGAACGTCTGAGGCAGGAGCTTGCCGAGTCCGTCACCTTCTATGCGAACGAGACCATCCGCTTCACGGTTTCGGTCGGCGTCACCGACGTGTGTTCGCCTGACCTTCAGCATTCGCTCGGCCGAGCCGACACCGCTCTTTACGACGCCAAGCGTGAAGGCCGGGACCGACTCAAGCTCGCGGCCTGAGTCCGGATCAGCCGGAGCGCAGGAGATGAAGCAGCGGGAGCCCAGACGCAAAGTCATGCTTTCGGCCCGCCTTCGCCAGGAGGTGGGATGGAGCGACGCGAACATTCTCAATGTCTCGTCGCGCGGTCTGCTGCTGCATGGGACCATCAGACCAGCCCGTGGATCCTACCTCGAAGTCCGCCGCGGGTCCTACGTCATTGTTGGCCGGGTGATATGGGTCGAGGCAAACCGGTTCGGTGTGCGCACCCAGGAAAGCCTCGCGATCGATGCCCTCATTTCGAGCGCACCGGTCGCCGTCGCAGCAAAGGGTGCGGGGCCACCATTTGTGGAACGGCGCGCCAGGCCGCGCTCCGAAGGACTGGAATGGCGCTATGCGAGAAGCCGGGAACGGGGGCGGTCGGTCCAGTTCGCCATGATTGCGGCCACCGGACTCCTCCTCGCCCTGTTCGTTTTCGAGACGGCCGGCGAGGTACTGGCTGCTCCGCTGACTGAAGTTACAGAAAAGCTCGCCGTTGCCGGTTGAAGTGTAGGAAATATTTGGGCAAGCGGTGGATGTCAGAGTGTCGAATCGAGGATCGGCGGTCCCTGTTAAGGGGCCGCCGGTTTTGCATTCGGGAGACAAGTATCCGTTTCGGACTAATTGTCTCTTGTTTACTCCAAAGCGGACATTAACTTGGCACTGCTCGGTTCAACCTTCCGCTCTTTTGGACGTTGGTCAAAAGAGAGCGTGAGGAATTACGGGTCGAGACATGAATCAGCGCCGCGTAGATCTTCCAACAGACAGACCCCCGCCGGCAAACCAAGATGGTCACCCCTCTTCCGACGAGGGACGGGTGATCGAGTTCGGCACGCCGGTGATCCCCGAGCGTTATCTCGTCTACGCCAGACGGATCAAGGCCACCCGCGTCGCGCGGATGACCTTCTTCCACGCCTCTCTGTTCGGCGAGCCCGGCTGGGATATGATGCTGGCTCTCTACATTGCTGAAGGGGAGGGCCGCCGGCTCAAGGTTTCCGACATCTGCAACGAGAGCGGGGTCCCGCCCACAACAGCCCTGCGATGGCTTGATCGCCTCTATGACCTCCAGATGGCCCGCAAGCGACGGCATACCCGGGATCACCGGATTTTCTTTGTGGAAATCCATCCGGACACAACGAGAAAGCTGAACGCTTATTTCGAGCTGGCTCTGAAACGCCACTACCCGCCGATCTGAACTGGTCCATTCCGGACTATAAGAATATGTTAATTGCTCCCTGAGGGTGCTAGTTCACCCCGGTTTCTTGGGGGGAGTGTGGTATGGCGGAGCCGGCTGAGCAGCCCGGTGGGATGGGACTCATGGAAAATGCGTTGCGCAGAATGCGCGAGGCACTTGACCTTCTGGATGAGGCCCAGGCTCCGGCAGATGTAGGAGCGCACCTCGATCTTGCCATTGTGCGCCTAGCCCAGTTCCTGGAGCCGAACGCCAACAGCAGTTAACAGCTCCGGATCGGACTCAAAGCCGTTTGCCACGCGACGGCTTTCGTGCAATCTCATGTCGCCGAATCTTCAATCTAGGAGAAGTTCGGCATGCGCCCCTCAGCTCGCAGCACCTTCCATGGTCGCCAGCCACTCAAGGCTGGATGGGAGCGGCCCCACGTTGATCGGGTGGACCTGAGCCAGGATGAAATCGACGGCATCACGGGAGCCGCCGACCCGCAGGCCGAGCTGCGGAAAGTCTATCTGCAGAAGAAGGTGGAGACGGCCGGCAGGTAACGATCCGGCGGGACAGATTGCCGGCAGTCGCAATCCTGTCCGGACCTGGATGCACCGGTCTTTCCGGGTGACGGCCGCCCCATGCGCAGCGACCGCCCGCCCGGGCTTTGATCAGAACCAGCCGCAGCGGATCCAGATATTCATCCGAAAGAGGTTCAGAAAGGCATGGCTGTCCTCGCTGACACAATGATCGAGGGCCTTGAAACCATTCACTGCCTCGCCGAAGGCCATGGCCGGTCCCGGCGTCGCGAGCGCCAGCGCTGATGCGGCAACAAGAAGTTTCCTTCGCATTTCATTCTCCCGTCCTGATTGACCGGGGGTTCATCGCAGATCGCGGTTATCGGAATTCAATCAATAGGTCCGGTTTGGATTCGATTGGCGATCTGCCGGCTGGGCCGGCGATCATCCGGGCATTCTGAATCGGGCAGGGGAAAGCGCGGTGTCATCAGGCCGGGAGAACAGAGCCGCATACTACCGGCGCAGGGCAGAACAGGAGCGGGCCAACGCAGAGATCTGCACCGCCTCGCACGAACGGGCAGACCACCTGAGGCTGGCAAACCTCTATACCCGTCTGGCCCGGCAGGCCGAGCTGCTGTCGGGAGGAAAGACCCCCTAGACTGGGTTCAGCCGCCTCGCCTGACGGCGGTCACAACAGGGGCCGAGCAGCTCCCGCGACTGCTGGGCGATACCCTGTCATGCCCGGTCGATGCCTCCCCCCGATGATCTCATTCCTTTTCGGTTTGGTCCAGTTCGGACGCAACGAAAGGCATTCAGCAAGGTGCATTGGCTAGCGTCAGGGCACAGGCGTTCCGCATCCGGAACCGGCAAAGGCGTGTACAATGCTGTCGAGCTTTGATTCAGGCGATATGATTGATGGGCGCGATGCAGGAATGGTCTTTTGGCCATTGCCGGTCCCATCCACGAAGCGATGGACGATCCGCCGGAAGGCGGATCTCGTTGCCGCTGTAACCGGCGGGCTGCTTACTGTGGATGAAGTCTGCGATATATATTCTCTGAGCATCGAGGAATTCACCGGCTGGCAGCGTGCCGTTGACCGGTCGGGCGTGCCCGGGTTGCGGGTCACCAGGATCAGGCAGTATCGCGAGATCCACAACGGCCTGGACGCAAGCGTGAAGGATCTGTCCTCGGATCAACGCCGCGCAGCATAAGCTGCGGAATTGGGGTGGAGATCGCACGCCCGGCCCGGAATTCATCGCGACAGGAGGCAGTCATTTGCCGGAAGAAGGGAATCTGAACCTTCGCCGCGCCAAGCCTCTTCGCTGGCTACCCGTCCCTTTGCCCGGCCAGCGCGGTCATGATTTTTTCAATTCTCTGAAGGGCGATATCGAGGCACTGAATCTGGGGACAGGCCGCTACCAGCGCCGGGTTGCCGGCAAGCGTACTCTCAAGCCCGCCAAGTTCGGCCCGGAGCTTTTCCAGCTCGTCCCGGACCGAAATCTTGTGCGGAACAGCCGGGTCGAGTTCCGCCGACAGCCGGAGTGCCGTCCCGAGTTTCACGGCGCGGACAGCATCATCCACCCGATGCTGATGCGTATCCGACTGACGCGACATCCAGTCGGCCACGTGGACGGCCGAGTTGAAGGTGATGCCGGCTCGCCGGCCCTCCGCCCATACAATCCGCCCCGCGGCTCTCAGGCTGCCCCGTCGCAGATCAACCGGAGTGCCGGGACCAGGAAAAGCCGAGCCTTCGACAAGCGCGCCGGTCGGGGACATGTTTCTCACATAAACGGGACAGGATGCCGCATCGGAGGACAGGGTCGCCAGCACGAACACATGAGTTCGCGAGTGCAGCCGGACATCTGTTGATGCAGGCTCCATGCAGCGGGGCGAGGGTTCGGTCATACGGGTGAAGCCTGACCGGAAAGCATGAAAGACTCGCGGACAAAAGGTCCATTACGGATCGATCAAGGTCGCTTGACACTCAGCCAGGCCACATGGGTTTCCCCGCCACGGGAATGTTGCAGGCCGGATGGTTCGCGCGGCGGACCACGTGAAACGTCGGGGATCCATCTGCAGTCCGGACAATTGCGGCCCCGGGAGACCAATCCCGGGGCCGCTGGCTCCGGAAACGGGAACCAGTGAGGAACTCCCGTTTAGAGGAGGCAACCTTTCCGCAGAGTTTCAGTTACACTCATACCGGACCATTCCTGGTTGCCAGTGCCAAAGCGCGGCGCGGCATTCGCTACTGCGAGGCATGGCCGTTCTGTTGCGGAATCTCGCTGTTCATCCGTCTATCCGAACGGAGAAGTGCGAATGCCGAAGTGCCAGCTGACCAGACGCCAGCGTGAATGCCTGGAGGGCCGGGGTCAACACATGACCGCCAAGGAAATCGGCCGACAGCTCAACATATCGCACAACACCGTCCACATGCACTGGCGGCTCGCCAGGCTGAAGCTGAGATCAGCCAATCCCGGACAGCAATCTCCGGGCGTCGTCGAGCCGCCAGTCTTGCCGCCACCCAATTCCACATGGCCCCGCGTAAGGCAGATCGAGTGGAGCTCGCTCATGGCAACCGGGGCGCTCATTCTGGCAGGCGCGTTGAGCCTGCTGTTTCTGCTCGCCGCGGTCTCGGTGACGATCGCGCACTTCCTGTCGCTCTCTTTCCAGGCGCCTTTCTACAACCTGTTCGGTTGATCCGGCGGAGACCGCCCGAGGAGCAATTCGAATGCCCGGCGGGCCTGACCTATGAGTATGTCCATGCCTGAAACGGGGATAAGGCCCGCCCGCTCTGCGGCAATCAGCAGCTCCGTCCGGACAGGATCATAGTTCATGTCGAGCACCACTGCGCCGGGGGCAGCTCCGGCCAGCGCCGCCAGAATCCCGGTCCGCATCGGGGCCCCGTGACGCGAGCCCATGGGAGTGGCGCTGATCAGCAGATCCGCGTCCCTCACCGCCAGATGGGCGTGATCGCAGTGGACGATCCGGAACGGTGCAGCAAACCTCGATGCCAGCCTGTCAAAGACTCTCCCGGGATCACGGGCGATGACGCTTATCTCGGCAAAGTTCTGGTCGATCGCATAGGCGAGTGCGGCCGCAGTTGCTCCGCCTGCGCCAGCAATCACGATCTTGCCCGTCCGAAAATCACGAGGCGCAAGTGCGGTCCGGATCCCCTCAAGATCCGTATTATGGCCGATCAGCTTCTTCCCGTCGTTGCAGATGAGATTGACCGCCCCCAGCCGTTTCGCCTCGTGGGTCAGGCTGTCTGCCTGCGTCGCCGCCAGCTGCTTTAAGGGGGCGGTGAAGCTGCAGCCCCGCCACATCTTCCCCACCCGGCGCTGCTCCAGCCAGTAGGACAGCTCGCCAGGCTCCACCTGGCACGCGCTGAATGTTGCGTTGATGCCCAATGCCCGGATCCATTGCCGGTGACTATCCGGCGACCCCGAGTGCGCCATCGGGCTGCCGATCACCTCCGCGATCATAAGGTCAGGCTTTGGCGAGCCTTTCCGCCCGGTTTGAACGGTTCACATCCCAGGGCTCGTGCGTGCGTACATCAAGACGTGCGATCGGTTGGAATCCGCAAGCGCAAGTTGCACCGGAATGAGTTTTGCCGGCCGGTGCCCGTTCCCGAAGTGCACTCCGTCTGCAAGGCCTGGATCAATCGTTGGCTATCGAAAGCGCCCGGGTGAAGTCCCGGATAAGCTGCCCGGCGTCCTCCAGCCCGACCGAAAGCCGGATCAGGTCCTCGGTGATCCCGGCAGCCTCGCGCGCCTCTGCCGGCATGCCGGCATGGGTCATGGTGGCCGGCCGGCATATCAGGCTGGCGAAACTGCCAAGCGACGCTGCGAGTGTTGGGATCTGCAGCTTCGACAGGAACGCGGCTGAGCCCGCGGGCCCGCCGAGGACACGGAATGCGAGGAGAAAACCCGGACCGCCCTGCTGCTTCGCCGCAAGAGCATGATCGGGATGGCTGGCAAGACCCGGATAGAACACTTCGCTGACCTGCGGATGGGCCTCAAGCCAGGCGGCAACCGTCCCCGCCTCTCTTCCTGCCGGTCGACCCGGAGCGGGAGCGTGCGCAGGCCGCGCAGCGTCAGCCAGGCATCGTGCGCGGGGCCGGTCAGACCGGCTGCATTGGCCCACCACTGGAGCTGTTCCAGAAGTTCGGGGATGGACGCGATGACGGCTCCGCCGATCAGGTCGGCATGACCGTTCAGCGCCTTGCTGGTGGAATGCATGACCAGGTCGCAGCCGAGACGGAGCGGCTGCTGGCGGCACGGCGTTGCAAGCGTGTTGTCGGCGACAACGATGGCCCCTGCAGCCCTCGCCTTCCGGGCATGGTCGGCGATGTCGACCAGCCGCAGAAGCGGGTTGCTGGGGGTCTCGATCCAGACCATCGCAGGGCGACGTTCAAGTGCCGCCGCAAACGCGTCATCGTCCGCCTGGTCGACGAAGACGGCCTCGACCCTGCCGCTGTCGGCCAGCCCCTTGATGAGCCGGTAGGTCCCTCCGTAGCAGTCATGAGGCGCGATGACGGTGCGGTTGCGACAATGGTCAGTGGATCACGTTCGTCAGGCATCTCGTTCATCGCGATCGATATTCGGGCGGCCTGCGGGGGCACCGGACCGGTCTACTGCATCCATAATGGACCCGATTTCTGCGCCACTGACTTTTATTCCCTGTTATTGGGTTTGAGGCCACCGGAGGCAGCCATGACCGACCGACCGCGCGTGATCACCGCCAGCATTCCCGGCGACATGGCCGCCCGCCTCGATGCGGCCGCGGCGGCGACCGACCGCAGCCGCAGCTGGATCGTGCGCCAGGCGCTGGCCGAATGGCTGGCCGAACATCAGCGCCGGCACGAGCTGACGCTCGAGGCTCTGCGCGACGTCGACGAGGGGCGGACGCTGAGTCAGGAGGAGGTGGAGGGGCACCTCGCGCGCCGCAGGCCGGAGCGCGCCGGCCGGGCTCCCGGCGGCAGCTGACCGCTTAAACGTTGCAGAAACGGGAACCGAGCCAGACGCTTTTGCTAGCAGCGCTAAATACAGATGAAGGCTCCGACATTTGATGCTAGGCTTGCCCCACTGATCTCGTCGCCGGACAATAATGGGGCGCGCCGCACGCCGGAAGAGCCGAGTTGACGCATAATCCACGGCAATACCGCGGGCTCTGGCCACGTCCGCGACAACGGATCTTATGTGAAGGGCGGTTCGGGCCCTGCAGACTTCTCCGGCGGGAGTTGCCGGAGCCGGTCTGGTCAACGGACCTCGGGAGCGGACAGCTCGGAATGTGGCCTGTACTCGCCGATAAAATCCCGGTGAACATAAAACCAGCACCACTGGCCCGATTTCGGATCATAGTCCCACACGCGCACCAGCCGGCCTTCCTCGACAAGCTCGTCACGGAATTGCCGCAGCTCCTCGATGGTGAACTCAGGTTCCTCTTCCATTTCCGCTGCCTCCTGTTGCCTCACCGGAATCGACCGGGGTCTGTCCAGGAAGGATAGCTTGGCTATGGAAGATTTTCCAGCACGTTTAATTGGTAAGGCGTTGATATTAGCTGATTATTTGCGACCCAGTCGCAAATGTGTGCAGTTTTCCACAGATATTTAAGCCGGCGACCGTCCGGCCGAGCTAGGTCGGGTGATTGCCCGCGGTATGGACCTCGGCCGCGAGGCTCGAGCAGACCATGCAGCACCTTTACGGCTCTATCACCCGGATAACTCTTTAGCTCAGCTATCGCCTGTCCCCTTCCACAGGCGACCATTATCTGCTGGCAATCTTATGCACGCAGAGCAATCACGTCTCCGGCCGCACCCAGCGATGCGGCATCGCCCCGGCAGATTGCCGGGCTTCAGTCGGTGGGAGCTACCACTGGAGACGAAATGAAATCCGAAATCGATAGGCTTACTGCGCTTCCCCTCGCGCAGCTGCGGGACGAATGGCATCGCTGGCATCCGGACAGGCTGATGCCCGAACGCCTGCCACGGGATTTGCTAGTCCGGATGATTGCCTGGCGCATGCAGGAGCAGGCATCTTGTTCTGAAATCAATAAACTGACCCGCACTCTTGCCCGGATGTCGGACCAGCTGTCACGAACCGGTAGCCTCGACCTCGAACGTGAGGTCAGGCTGAAACCGGGAACCCGACTGCTGCGAGAATGGCATGGGCATACCTATCGCGTCACGGCTTTGGCATGCTGACCGATGCCGGCATTGACTCCGGCCATGATGTGAAGCTCCATGCCCGAGTTGCTG
>Ga0307412_10000819_pt1 | contig 17915 bp, 14 predicted proteins | sample DK1Cmetagenome_3_FD_203823 | JGI IMG/M metagenome (GOLD analysis project Ga0307412, IMG submission 203823) | Maize rhizosphere microbial communities from greenhouse at UC Davis, California, United States - DK15-C-1 | ecosystem: Host-associated > Plants > Roots > Rhizosphere > Soil | place: USA...
ATTGAGCGTTTGCCCGCGGGTTGACCGTTGCTAACGTTTAGGGACAGACTGCCTGCGGTATCATACGACCCATATGTGAGCCGGCCCTTGACGGGCCGGTTTGCAATCTGTGCGGCAGGTCCGTTAACGCCTTTCGTTCAACCCACCCCGTCGTCATCGTACTGTGCGTCTTACTCAGCTAAAACTCGCCGGCTTCAAGTCCTTCGTTGATCCCACCGTGATCCCCGTGCCCAGCCAACTGGTCGGCGTGGTGGGTCCCAACGGCTGCGGAAAATCGAACATCATTGACGCAGTACGCTGGGTGCTGGGCGAGGCCAAGGCCTCCGAGCTGCGCGGCGAGTCCATGCAGGACGTCATTTTCAACGGCTCCGGCCACCGCAAGCCGGCCGCCCGGGCCTCGGTGGAAATGGTGTTCGACAACAGCGAAGGGCGCGCCGCCGGCCAATGGAGCACCTACGCCGAAATCGCCGTGCGCCGCGTTCTGACCCGGGACGGCACCAGCAGCTATTTCGTCAATAACCAGCAGGTCCGGCGCCGAGACATCCACGACATCTTCCTGGGCACCGGCCTGGGCGCGCGGGGCTACGCCATCATCGGCCAGGGCATGATCAACCGCCTGATCGAGGCGCGCCCTGAAGAACTGCGGGTATTCCTGGAAGAAGCGGCCGGGGTGTCGCGCTACAAGGAACGTCGCCGCGAGACCGAAAACCGCCTGTCCGACACGCGCGAGAACCTGACCCGCGTCGAAGACATCCTGCGTGAACTGAATAGCCAGCTGGAAAAGCTGGAAGCGCAGGCCGAAGTGGCCACGCGCTACCGCGAACTCCAGGCCGACGGCGAAAAGAAGCAGCATGCGTTGTGGTTCCTGAAGGAAACCGGGGCGCGCGAGGAGCGCGCCAAGAAAGTCCAGGAAATGGCGCAGGCCCAGAACGAGCTGGAAGCCGCCATCGCCGGCCTGCGGGCGGGCGAAGCCGCGCTGGAATCCCGGCGCCAGGCGCATTACGCCGCCAGCGACGCGGTCCACACCGCCCAGGGCGCGCTGTACGAGGCCAACGCCCAGGTCAGCCGCCTGGAGGCCGAGATCCGCCACGTGGTCGATTCCCGCAATCGCTTGCAGTCGCGCCGCGACCAACTGCAGCAGCAGATCGCGGAATGGACCAGCCAGCGCGAGCATTGCACGGAACAGATCGCCCAGGCCGAAGACGACCTGGCCACCGCCGCCGCCCGCACCGAAGAGGCGCGCGCCACGGCGGAAGACGCCCAGGCCGGCCTGCCTTCGGTTGAGCAGCGCGTGCGCGAGGCCGCATCCGGCCGCGACGAAATGCGTGCCGCGCTGGCCCGCGTCGAGCAGAACCTGGCGCTGGTCGCTCAGACCCAGCGCGACGCCGACCGCCAGATGCAGGTCCTGGAGCAGCGCCGCGAGCGTCTGCAACAGGAACTGCGCGAACTGCACGCCCCGGACCCCGTGCGTCTGGAACAACTGGCCGGCGACCGCCTTGCGGGCGAAGACCAACTGCAAGAAGCCCAGGAAGAACTGGCCACGCTGGAAGGCCGGGTGCCGGAAGCGGACGCCGAGCGCAGTCGCGCCCAGGCCGCCGCCCAGACCGACGCGCAGAATCTGGCGCGCCTGGAAGCCCGCCTGTCGGCGCTGGTGAAATTGCAGGAAGACGTGCAGAAGCAGGGGGCGCTGGAGCCCTGGCTGGCCAAGCACGAGCTCGCCGGCCTGTCGCGCCTGTGGCAGAAGCTGCATGTCGAGCCAGGCTGGGAAACCGCGCTTGAAGCGGCGCTGCGCGAACGCATGGCGTCGATGGAAGTGCGCAACCTGGACTGGGCCCGCGCCTTTGCCGAAGATGCGCCACCGGCTCGCCTGGCGTTCTACCAGCTGCCCGTCGCCGCGCCCGCGCCGGCGGCACCCGCCGGCCTGACGCCGCTGGCCAGCCTGTTGCGCATTACCGATCCCGACCTGCGCACGCTTCTGAACGAGTGGCTGGCCGGTGTCTACACCGCGACCGACGTAACCCAGGCTCTGGCCATGCGGGCATCCTTGCCCGCCGGCGGCGCCTGCGTGGTCAAGGCCGGCCATCTGGTCGACGCGCACAGCGTGCGCTTCTACGCGCCGGACTCCGAGCAGGCCGGCCTCCTGGCCCGCCAGCAGGAAATCGAAAACCTGCAGCGCGAAATCAAAGCCCAGCAACTGATCGCCGACCAGGCGCGCGCCGCGGTCGCCCGCGCCGAAGCGGCCTGGCAGCAGGTGTCCCAGGCCATCGCGCCGGCGCGCACCCGCGTGGCCGAGGTCACGCGCCGGGTGCACGACATCCAGCTGGAACACTCGCGGCTGCAGCAGCAGGCCGAACAATCCGGCGAACGCGCGTCGCGCTTGCGGCAGGACCTTGAAGAAATCAAGGTGCAGGAAGAAGACCTGCTGGCCACGCGCGAAGAGGCCGAAGCCCGCTTCGAAACCCTGGACGAAGAGCTGGCCGAACACCAATCCCGTTTCGCCGACGCCGAGATCGACGGCGAAACGCTGGCCGCCCAAGCCGAGGCGGCCCGCACGCGCCTGCGTGAACTGGAACGCGCGGCCCAGGAGGCCGAGTTCGCCGAGCGCGGCATCCAGGTCCGCATCACCGACCTGCAACGCAACCAGCAATTGGCGGCTGACCAGAGCCAGCGCGGCGCGGTTGAACTTGAACAACTGATGGGCGATCTGGCCGAGCTGGATGCGTCCGCGTCCCAGGCCGGCTTGCAGGATGCTCTGGAAGCGCGTGCCGAACGCGAGGAAGCGCTGTCCCGCGCCCGCCAGGAAATGGAAAACCTGTCGGCGTTGTTGCGCGGCGCCGACGAAGACCGGCAGCAGCAAGAGCAAACGCTGGAACCGCGCCGGGCGCGCATCATGGAATTGCAGTTGCAGGAACAGGCGGCCCGCCTGGCCGAGGAACAGTTCACCGAACAGTTGAACGCCCGCGAAGTCGACCGCGAAGCGCTGGCCCAGGACTTGGCCAACGCGCCCGACGAATGGCGCCGCGCCAGCTGGCTGCAGCAGGAAGTGGGGCGCATTTCGCGCCAGATCGAGTCGTTGGGCTCGGTCAACCTGGCGGCGCTGGATGAACTGAACACGTCGCGCGAACGCAAAGGCTTCCTGGATTCGCAACACCAGGACTTGATGACCGCCATCGAGACCCTGGAAGACGCCATCCGCAAGATCGACCGCGAGACCCGCGAACTGCTGCAAGAGACGTTCAACGTCGTGAACGGCCACTTTGGCGAGCTCTTCCCCAAGCTGTTCGGCGGGGGCGAGGCCAAGCTCAGCATGACTGGCGAGGAAATCCTGGACGCCGGCGTGCAGGTGATGGCGCAGCCTCCGGGCAAGCGCAACAGCACGATTCACCTGCTGTCGGGCGGCGAAAAGGCCCTGACCGCGACCGCGCTGGTGTTCGCGCTGTTCAAGCTGAACCCGGCGCCGTTCTGCCTGCTGGACGAGGTGGACGCGCCGCTGGACGATGCGAACACGGAACGTTATGCGAATCTTGTCGCCAGCATGAGCGAGCAAACGCAGTTCCTGTTCATCTCGCACAACAAGATCGCCATGCAGATGGCCAAGCAACTGATCGGGGTAACCATGCAAGAGCAAGGGGTTTCGCGTATCGTTGCGGTAGATATAGATTCGGCCGTGCAGATGATGGCCTCCGAAGCGGCATAAACCCAATATTTAGAAAGGCGCCGCCCTGTTGGCGCGGGATTTACACATGAGTGATTTGCAGATCGGGCTGATTGCCCTGGGCGTCTTGCTGATACTGCTGGTGCTGGGGTTCAACTGGTGGCAGGACCGGCGCGTCCGGCGCAAGATGCAGAGCCATTTCCCCACCTCCGAGCAGGATCCCCTGCTGGGCGGCGCGGCTGCGGCCGCGGCCGGCGCTGCGACCACGGCCTCCGGGGCGGTTCCCCGGCGCGAGCCGGGCATGGGTGGCGACGCGCCGCGCAAGGAAGGCCAGCCGGCACCGGTGGACCCGGGCAGCGATGCCGACGACACCGAGGAACCCGATCCCGCCTGCGAAGTGGTCATCGAGATCAACTTCGCGGAACCGGTTCGCGGCGCCGACCTGCTGCCGTACATGCAAAGCCTGCGCCATGTTGGCCGCAAGCCGATGCGCGTGTTCGCCGAAACCGACCAGCGCCGTCATCGTGCCCGCGTCCATGCCGGCGAGACCTATGCGTCGATGCAACTGGCCGTGTTGCTGGCCAACCGCAGCGGTCCGCTGACCGCCATCGAATGGTCGCAAGCCTGGGCCCGTGCGCAAGACATGGCTGAACGCTTCGACGCCACGATCGAAGGCCCCGACCAGCAAGCCGTGCTGGAGCAGGGCGCCCGTCTGGACGATACCTGCGCCGCCCTGGATACCCAGGTCGGCCTGACTCTGATGCTGGGCACCGCCCAACCGGCCGCCGAAGTCCTGTCCGTCGCCCGTGATACGGGTTTCGTGGCCGAAGGCAATCGCCTTGCCTGGCCGGCCGAGAATGGCGCGACCCGGTTCACGCTGTCGCGTGCCGACGGCGCCGCCTTTGACGCCGGGATGGGCGGCATCGAACGCCTGTACTTGCTGCTGGACGTGCCTTGCGCGCCGGCGGACAGCCGCGCCTTTGGCCGCATGGTCGATGTGGGCCGCGACCTGGCGGCGCGCTTGCGTGCCGAATTGGTCGACGACCAAGGCAAACCGCTTGCCGAGGGGTCGGAGACGGTCATCGACGAACGGCTGCAAGTGCTGTTCGAACAGCTCGAACAAGCGGGCCTGCCCGCCGGAAGCGAGCGCGCTCAACGGGTGTTCGCTTAATGAGCAGCGCGTCCGGTGGGGAAGACGCGGCCAAGGCCGCGGCGCGCTTGCGCGCAGAGCTTGAACAGCACAACGTCCGTTATTACGTCTACGACGAACCCACCGTTTCGGACGCCGAGTACGACGGCTTGATGCGCCAGCTTGAAGCCCTGGAGGCCGAGCACCCCGAACTCGTCACGCCGGAGTCGCCTACGCAGCGCGTGGGCGCCGCACCGGTTTCGGCGTTCGGCGCGGTGCGCCACGCCGTGCCCATGCTGTCGCTGAACAACGCATTCGACGAAGAAGAGGTCACGGCCTTTGATCGCCGCGTGACGGATACGTTGCGCGGCGCGGGCCTGTTGGGCCCGGCGCAACAGGCCGATTATTTCTGTGAGCTGAAGCTGGATGGCCTGGCGATCAGCCTGCGCTACGAAGACGGCCGCCTGGTGCAGGCCGCCACGCGCGGCGATGGCCAGACGGGCGAGGACGTCACGTCCAACATTCGCACGATCAAGGCGATTCCGCTGCAATTGAAAGATGGCGCGCCCAAGGTGCTGGAAGTGCGCGGCGAAGTCCTGATGAACCGCGCCGACTTCGAAAAACTGAACGTGGCCCAGGCCAAGCGCGACGAGAAAGTGTTCGTCAACCCGCGCAACGCGGCCGCCGGCAGCCTGCGCCAGCTGGACCCGCGCATCACGGCCAAGCGGCCGTTGCGCTTTTTCGCCTACGGCTGGGGCGAGGTCCAAGGCCTGCCCGGCGCGCAGAGCGGCCTGTTCGACGAGGCGTCGGCCGGTGCCGGCCAAGCGTCGCTGCTGCCCGAAAAATCGCACGGCGCAATGCTGGCATGGCTGCACGAGCTGGGCCTGCCGGTCAACCTGATGCATAACCATCGGGCCACGGGCGCCGAAGGGCTGATGGCCTTTTATGCCAAGGTGGGCGCGATGCGCGCGACCCTGCCCTACGACATCGACGGCGTGGTCTACAAGGTGGATTCGCTGCCGGCCCAGAAGGTGCTGGGCTTTGTGGCGCGCGCGCCGCGTTTCGCGCTGGCGCACAAGTTCGCCGCCGAAGAGGCCACGACGACGTTGCTGGATATCGAGGTGCAGGTCGGCCGCACCGGTGCGATCACCCCGGTGGCGCGCCTGAAGCCCGTGTTCGTGGGCGGCGTCACCGTGACCAACGCCACGCTGCACAACGAAGACGAGATCCGCCGCAAGGACGTGCGAATCGGCGACACGGTCATCGTGCGCCGCGCCGGCGACGTGATTCCCGAGGTGTTGGGGCCCGTGCTGGAAAAACGGCCGGATGATGCCCGGGAATTCGTCATGCCGACGGCTTGCCCGGTCTGCGGGTCGGCCATCGAAAGGTTGGAAGACGAAACCATCGCGCGCTGCACCGGCGGCCTGTTCTGTGGGGCGCAGCGCAAGCAGACCCTGTGGCATGCGGCCAGCCGCAAGGCGCTGGATATCGAAGGCTTGGGCGAAAAGCTCGTGGACCAGTTGGTCGACAGCGGTCGCGTCAAGACGCTGGCTGACCTGTATAGCCTGCGACCGCTGGAACTGGTGGGACTGGACCGCATGGGCCAGAAGTCCGCCGATAACCTGGTGGCCGCCATCGAAAAGGCGCGCGAGCCGGGCTTGGGCCGTTTACTGTTCGCGCTGGGTATCCGCCACGTGGGCGAAACGACCGCCCGTGATGTCGCCCGGCATTTCGGCAGCATCGACGCGATCATGGACGCGGACGAAGACGCCCTGTCTTCGGTGCCCGACGTGGGCCCGGTGGTGGCGGCGTCCATTCGCCGCTTCTTCGCCGAGCAGCACAATCGCGACGTGATCGAACAACTGAAGGCGCAGGGCGTGAACCCGGTGGCCGAAGCGGTGCCGCAGGGCACGACGCTGGCCGGCAAGACGTTTGTGCTGACGGGCACGCTGCCCAACTGGACGCGCGAAGAGGCCTCGATGCACATCCAGGCCGCTGGCGGCAAGGTCAGCGGCTCGGTGTCGAAGAAGACCGCGTATCTGGTGGCCGGTGAAGAAGCCGGCAGCAAGCTGACGAAGGCGCAGGAACTGGGCGTGACGGTGCTGGACGAAGACGCGCTGAAGGCCCTGCTGGGCATGTCTTAGGGGCAAGCCGGCCTGTCCCCTGGGAACGAAAAAACTGCATGCCCGAGGCGTGCAGTTTTTTTTGGGCGCTTGCTGCCCCAAGGGAGGGCGGTTCTTGTCTTGGCGCCGCGCCATCGCGCGGCAAAAAAAACTGCCCGCAAGGGCGGGCAGTTTTGTGTCTGGCGCAGGCTTACTGAATCTTGGCCTTGTCGCGCAGTTGCTTCTGGTAGTCGGCCAGGGTTTGCTGGCGCAGCATTTCTTCCAGTTGCGGACGCACTTGATCCAGCGGCGGGAATTCGACCGGACGGGTGTCGTCGACCATGATGATGTGCCAGCCGAACTGGGTTTGCACCGGCTTGTCGACCAATTGGCCCTTCTTCAGCTGGGTCACGGCTTGCGCGAACGGCTGGACGTAGTTGGTCGGGGGAGCCCAACCCAGATCGCCACCCTTTTCAGCGCTGCCGGGGTCCTTCGAGTTTTTCTTGGCCAGATCGTCGAACTTGCCCTTGTTGCCCTTGATCTGGGCCAGCAGGTCATTGGCCGTCTTCTCGTCTTCGACGAGGATGTGACGGACCTTGTATTCCATCTTGCCAGCTTGTTCTTTCTTGATCTTGTCGTATTCCGCCGTGACCTTGGCGTCCGACACGGGATTCTTGGCCAGGTAGTCGGCCATCAGGGCGCGGACCAGAATGCCTTGGCGGGCCAGTTCGACTTCCGTCTGAACGTCGGCTTGCTTGGCAATGCCGCTGGATTCGGCGGCTTGCACGAAGATCTGGCGGTTGATCATTTCCTGCTTGACCTGTTCGCGCAGTTGCGGCGAATCGGTCGCGCCCTGGCTGACCAGCAGCTTGACGAATTGATCCAGGTTCTTCTGCGGAATGGCCTTACCGTTGACGGTTGCCACGTTTTGCGCGAAAGCAGGCACGGCGATGACGCAGGCCGCAGCCAGCATGACGATGCGTTTCATGAATATCCTTTGACTTTCTATTTGGGAGCCTGGGCATCTAGCGCAAGCGCATGAATCGGATAGGGGATCAAATCTTGCAAATGATGATACACCAGCCTATGTCGCGCTACGGCGGAGAGCCCTGCAAAGCAAGACGCAACGATGTGCACGCGATAGTGGCCGGCGCCGTTTTTACTGCCTTCGTGGCCGGCATGCAAATGCGAGTCGTCCAGAATGTCCAGGGTAAGGGGTTCCAGGGCGGCTAGGCGCTCCCGGATCAGGGCGATGCGGTCGGTGTTGTCTGACATGGCGGCAGTGTGTAAGTTCCGGCGCGCCGCCCAAGGGCGGGCGCGCCGATGATAGGGCCGTCTGGCGGATCAGGGCTTGCTCGGCGGGGTGCCGGAGCTGGCGTTTTCGTCGGTCTGGATGTGTTTGCCCAACCATACCGATTGGCCGATCACGAACACGACCATCAGGCCCATCAGGCCGAAGGCCTTGAAACTGACCCATTGCGATTCGGTGAAATGGCCGGAGAACGCCACATACAGGTTCAGGGCGCCCGCGATGAGGAAGAACCCGGCCCAGACCAGGTTCAGCTTGTCCCAGGCGGTATCGGGCAACTGGATCTGCTTTTCCATCAGGCGGCGGATCAGGTTGCGGCCGAACAGCAGGCGGGCGAACAGCAGCGCGCCGCCGAAGAGCCAATACAGCACCGTGGGTTTCCACTTGATGAAGACGTCGCTGTGCAACCAGATCGTGGCGCCGCCGAAGACCAGGATGACCGTCAGGTTGATCCAGTGCATGGCCTCGGTGGGGCGGCCCGTGGCTTTCAGCCAGATGATCTGCAGCACGGCCGCCGCCATCGCGACGCCGGTGGCGATGAAGATATCCGTGTACCGGTAGGCAATGAAGAACAGGAACAGCGGGAACAGGTCGAACAGAAACTTCTTCATTCAGTCTTCTATGGGTTCAAACGTCATCGACAGGGAATTGATGCAATAGCGCAGCCCGGTGGGCGGAGGGCCGTCGGGGAAGACGTGGCCCAGGTGCGAATCGCAGACGTTGCACAGCACTTCGGTGCGCACCATGCCGTGGGTCGTGTCGCGCTCTTCGCGGACCAGTTCCGGGTCGAGTGCCTGGAAGTAGCTGGGCCACCCACAGCCGGCGTCGAATTTGGTGTCGGATGCGAAGAGGGCCGTGCCACAGCCCACGCAGCGGTAGATGCCCGGCGTGGTGGTATTCCAGTAACGCCCGGTGAATGCGCGTTCGGTACCCTTTTCGCGGGTGACCACGTATTCTTCGGGGGAAAGCTGTGCGCGCCATTCGGCGTCGGTTTTGCGTACTTTTTCCATATGAGCTCTTGGAGTCCCGATGCCCGAAATGGTTCGGGCATAATCCCGCCCCATGTTAATCGAGTTTGACCAGGCGGTAGTGTCCACGCCCCAGGCGGAAGTGCTGCGCGGGGTGAGCGTGACCCTGGCCGAACGCCGCGTCGGCATCGTCGGCCCCAACGGCGCCGGCAAAAGCACGCTGGCGCGGCTGGTCAACGGCCTGGTGCTGCCGTCCGCCGGCAGCGTCCGCGTCGACGGGCTGGATACCCGGAAAGACCTGAAGGCCGTGCGCCAGCGGGTCGGCTTCGTCTTCCAGAACCCGGAAAACCAGATCGTTTTTCCCATCGTGCGGGAAGACCTGGCGTTCGGGCTGAAGCGGCTGGAACCCGACAAGGCGCTGCGCGAAACCCGCATCGAATCGCAACTGGGTGCGCTGGGCGTGGGCCATCTGGCGGACCGCACGAGCCACACGCTGTCGGGGGGCGAGCGCCAGCTTGTGGCCCTGGCGGCGGTGCTGGTGATGGAGCCGGCGCTGATCGTCTTCGACGAGCCCACGACCCAGTTGGACCTGCGCAACCGCAATCGGGTGCGCGACGCCATCGCCGCATTGCCCCATGACGCCATTGTCGTCAGCCACGATCTGGAATTGCTGGAAGCGTTCGACCGCGTGTTGGTCGTGCGTGACGGCGGCATCGCCGCGGACGACACGCCTGCCGCCGCCCTGCGCTGGTACCGGGAGCACTGCGCATGATGGAGCCCCTATATGTCGCCGGCCAGACGCCGTTGCACCGACTGCCGGCCTGGCTGAAGCTGGCGGTGCTGGTCGCGGCCGGGGCCGGGTTGTTCATGCTGCGCGACCCCCGCTGGCTGGCGCTGGCGTTTGCCGCCGCCGTGGGGCTGACCGGGTCGACGGGCGTGACCGCCGCCGCCGTCTGGCGGCAGACGCGCGGGCTGCTTTGGGTGCTGCTGGCCGTGGCGCTGTTCACCGGGTGGTTCCAGGGCTGGCTTGAAGCGCTGGCCGTGGTGCTGCGCGTGGGGGCGATGGTGGGGTTGGCGCTGGCGGTGACGCTGTCCACCCGGACCTCCGACCTGATTGCCGTCTGCGAACGAGCGCTGACGCCGTTCGAGCGCATCGGTCTGGTGGATGCTGGCAAGGTCGCGCTGGCGCTGGCGTTGGCCCTGCGTTTCGTGCCCGAGATCTGGCGCAATTTCCAGGAAATCCGCGAAGCGCAAGCGGCGCGCGGGCTAGGGACCCATCCCGTGGCGCTGATCGTGCCCTTGATCGTCCTGACCTTGAAGCGCGCCCAGGAAGTGGCCGAAGCCATCGACGCACGCAGCCCATGAGGGCGGCGCGTACTGCCTTGATTCCGTAGAGGGGGAAACCATGAAATCCAATAACACCGTGCTGATCGCGCTGTTCGCGGCGCTGATTGTCGTGCTGAGCTTGATGCCGCCGATCCCGCTGCCCGGCATTCCGGTGCCCATTACGCTGCAGACGCTTGGCGCCATGCTGGCTGGCGCGATGCTGGGGCCCGTGCGTGGCGCGCTGGCCTGCTTGCTGTATCTGGCGCTGGCGGCCATTGGCCTGCCTGTCCTGCCCGGCGGCCGCGGCGGACTGGGCGCTTTCTTCGGTCCCACGGGCGGGTTCCTGATCGGGCTTGTGGCAGGCGCTTTCGTCACGGGCTGGCTGGCGCGCCGCCTGGCAAGCCGCGCCACGGGGACCTGGACGGGGTTGGCCGGTTATGTGGCCGCCTGCGTCGTGGGCGGAATCGCCGTGGTGTATGCCTTCGGCGTGCCGTGGCTGGCGTCCGTGACCAAGATGGGCCTGCCCAAAGCGGCGATGGCGGTGGCGGTGTTCCTGCCGGGCGATCTGGTCAAGGCCGTCGTGGCCGCGTGGGTCGCCTCGCGGGTGGAACGCGTGTGGCCGATGCTGGGACGGTAAGGCGGCCGGCACAGGGAATCCCCCAACTGACGCGCCGAAAGCTTTTCTAGTACAAGTTCGCCATTAACAAATGCGTTCGCTAAAACAAGGTTTCCGTAGCACATCAGGGATTTACCGTAGTTGCGGGAAGTCATTTGATACTGTTTTAACCCTATAATATTTTTTTCTGTATAACTTTAACTAGGCTCGCTTCGCCTCAATCGAGGCACATAAGAGCCACCACAGGAGACAAAAATATGCGCAAGCACTTCGGCTTGTCCGCGGCGGCTGCCGCCGTAGCCCTGACTCTGCCGCTCCTGGCGAGTGCGCAGGTCAAGGTGGGCGTGACGGTCTCCAGCACCGGCCCCGCCGCGTCGCTGGGTATTCCCGAGCGCAACACCGTGGCACTGCTGCCCAAGGAAGTGGCCGGCCAGAAGATCGAATGGATCGTCCTGGACGATGCCACCGACACGACGCAAGCCGTCAAGAACTCGCGCAAGCTGGCCTCCGATGACAAGGTTGATGTGCTGATCGGCACGTCCGTGACGCCGGGTTCGCTGGCCATGGTGGACGTGGCCGCCGAAGCCAAGGTGCCGATGATCAGCGTGGCCGCCAGCGCCAAGATCGTCGAACCGGTGGACGACAAGCGCCGCTGGGTCTTCAAGACCCCGCAGAACGACGCGCTGATGGCCGGCGCCCTGGCTGATGCCATGGCAAAGTCCAAGGTCAAGACGCTGGGCTTCATCGGTTTTGCCGACGCCTACGGCGACGGCTGGCTGGACGTGATGCAAAAGGCCGCGAAGGCCAAGGGCATCGAAATCGTCGCCATCGAAAAATACAGCCGCACCGACACCAGCGTGACGGGGCAGGTCTTGAAGCTGGTCGGCGCAAAGCCCGATGCCATCCTGATCGCCGGCGCCGGCACGCCGTCGGCCCTGCCGCAAAAGGAACTGAAGGCCCGCAATTTCGGCGGCACCATCTATCAAACCCACGGCGCCGCCAACAACGACGTGCTGCGCGTTTGCGGCAAGGATTGCGACGGCATGCTCCTGCCGGCCGGCCCGCTGCTGGTGGCGGCTCAACTGCCCGATTCCAACCCGGTCAAGAAGTCGGCCCTGGCTTACGTCGAGACCTACGAGAAGGCCAACGGCGCCGGCTCGACCAACACGTTCGGCGGCCACATGTGGGACGCCGGCCAACTGGTCGTGGCGGCCTTGCCCGTGGCGCTGAAGTCGGGCGCCAAGCCCGGCACGCCGGAATTCCGCGCCGCCATGCGCGACGCGCTGGAAGGCGTGAAGGACCTGGCTGCGTCGCAAGGCGTGTTCAACATGTCGCCCACCGACCACGCCGGCTTTGACGAGCGTTCGCGCGTCATCGTCAAGGTCGAGGGTGGCAAGTGGGTCTATCAGCCCGGCCTGTAATTTCCCAGGATTGCCCGATCCACGGGTGCGCCACGCGGGGTAAATGCCAATGACCGGCGTTTGCCTTGCGGCACCCGAGCAATGCTTCGCACCGGCCTTTCCGGCCGGTGTGTCGTATCAGTGTTCCGGGTGGGGCCGGGACACCAAGAATCAATAAGGTTGTTAGATGGATTCCTCAATTGCGCTGATCCTGCTGCAAGACGGTGTCGTCAACGGCGCCATCTATGCCCTCCTGGGCATGGCTCTGGTGCTGGTTTTCGCCGTTACGCGCGTCATTTTCATTCCCCAGGGCGAGTTCGTGGCGTTTGGCGCCTTGACCCTGGCCATGCTGGTGGACGGCAAGGTGCCCGGCACCGCTTACCTGCTGCCGCTGCTGGGCGCCGTGTGCCTGGCGCTTGAACTGCTGCGCGCCGTGCGCACCCGCAGTTTCGCCGGCCTGCCCAAATCGCTGGTCACCTGCGTGGTTTTGCCGCTGGCCCTGCTGTGGCTCACCAAGAGCTACACCGGACCCGAGAACTCGTTGTGGCTGAACATGCTGCTGACGCTGTTGCTGGTGATCCCGATGGGCCCGATGGTCTATCGCATCGTCTATCAACCCCTGGCTGAAGCCACCGTGCTGGTCCTGCTGATCGTCTCGGTCGCGGTGCACTTCGCGCTGACCGGCCTGGCGCTGGTGTTCTTTGGCGCGGAAGGCTGGCGCACGCCGGCATTCGTCAGCGGACAAGTCGACCTGGGCTTCATGACCTGGTCCGCGCAAAGCCTGTTCGTGGTTGCGACCTGCGCGTTGCTGATCATTGCCTTGTGGCTGTTCTTCGGCAAGACGCTGTATGGCCGCGCGCTGCGCGCCACCGCCGTCAACCGCCGCGGCGCGCGCCTGGTCGGCATCAGCACCACCATGTCGGGCAGCCTGACGTTCACGCTGGCCACCGCGATCGGTGCCATGTCCGGCATGCTGATCGCGCCGATCACCACGGTGTACTACGACACCGGTTTCCTGATCGGCCTGAAGGGCTTCGTGGGCGCCATCATCGGCGGCCTGGCCAGCTACCCCGTGGCGGCTGCCGGCTCGCTGCTGGTGGGCGTGCTGGAATCCTTCTCGTCCTTCTGGGCCAGCGCCTACAAGGAAGTGATCGTCTTCACCTTGATTATCCCGGTTCTGGTCTGGCGTTCGTTCAGCACCCATCACGTGGACGAAGAGGAGTAAACCGCCATGAACCGCATTCTGCTTGTCGTATTCCTCGTCGTCCTGGTGGGCCTGCCGCTGGTGCCGGTCACGCCCGAATTCTGGGTGACGCAACTCAATTACATCGGGCTGGCCAGCCTGGTCGTGCTGGGCCTGGTATTGCTGACCGGGGTGGGTGGCCTGACCTCGTTCGGCCAGGCCGCGTTCGTGGGCTTGGGCGCGTACACCACCGCTTTCCTGACCACGCAATATGACGTGTCGCCGTGGCTGGCGCTGCCCGCGGGCCTGGTGCTGACCGCCGTGGTGGCGTATCTGCTGGGCGCGATCACCTTGCGCCTGTCTGGCCATTACCTGCCGCTGGGCACCATCGCCTGGGGCCTGTCGCTGTATTTCCTTTTCGGCAACATCGACTGGCTGGGCAAGCACGACGGCATCGCCGGCATCGAACCCATCAGCATCTTCGGCATGTCGCTGGCCAATGGCCGTCACATCTATTACCTGATCTGGGTCTTCGTGCTGCTGGCCCTGTGGGCCACGCGCAACCTGCTGAATTCGCGGCCGGGCCGCGCCATCCGTGCCCTGAAGAGCGGTGCCGGCATGGCCGAGTCCATGGGCGTGAATACCGCCGCGTACAAGGTCGTGATCTTCGTCTGGGCGGCGTTGCTGGCCTGCATTTCGGGCTGGCTCTACGCGCACATGCAGCGTGCCGTCAGCCCCAGCCCCTTCGGCGTGAACTACGGTATCGAATACCTGTTCATGGCGGTCGTGGGCGGCGCGGGTTACGTCTGGGGCGCATTGCTGGGCTCCAGCGTCATCCTGGTGCTAAAGGACCAGTTGCAGAACTGGCTGCCCAAGCTGCTGGACACCAACGCCAACTTCGAAATGATCGTCTTCGGCGTGCTGCTGATCCTGATGCTGCAATACGCCCGCAACGGCCTGTGGCCGATCCTGGCGGGCTGGTGGGGCAGCCTCACCGGCGCGGACGGCTCGCGCCGCAATCTGGCGCCGCCGGCGCCCGCGCCCGCCTTGCCCACGCGTGAACGTCCGCAGGCGGGGCAGGTGGTGCTGGAAGTGGACGCCATCCGCAAGGAATTCGGCGGTCTGGTCGCGGTCAATGACATCACTTTCAAGGTCAGTTCGGGCGAAATCATGGGCCTGATCGGCCCCAACGGCGCCGGCAAGAGCACCACGTTCAACCTGATCAGCGGCGTGCTGCCGGTGACGCGCGGCAAGGTCACGTTCATGGGCCAGCGCATCGACAACCGCTCGGCGCGCGAGATCGCCAAGCTGGGCGTCGGACGCACCTTCCAGCACGTGCAATTGCTGCCCGGCATGACCGTGCTGGAAAACGTGGCGCTGGGCGCGCACTTGCGCTCGGATGTCGGCGTGCTGGCAGGGGCATTGCATTCGGACCGCGCCCGCGAGGCGCAGTTGCTGCACGAGGCCGCCCAGCAGATCAAGCGGGTGGGCCTGGGCGAATACCTGTATGAGCAGGCGGGCAACCTGGCGCTGGGCCAGCAACGCATCCTGGAAATCGCGCGCGCCCTGGCGTCCGATCCCGTGTTGCTGCTGCTGGACGAACCCGCCGCCGGCCTGCGCTACAAGGAAAAGCAGGACCTGGCGCGCGTGCTGGAACAACTGCGCGCGGAAGGCATGAGCATTCTGCTTGTCGAACACGATATGGATTTTGTGATGCGCCTGACCAACCACCTGGTGGTGATGGATTTCGGCACCAAGCTGGCCGAAGGCGTGCCGGCCGATGTGCAAAAGAACCCGGCCGTGCTGGAAGCCTATCTGGGCGGCATCGACGACGACCTGCCAGAGGCCGATCAGGCCAAGCCCGTGTCGGCCGGAGGTGTGCAATGAGCGCCACCCAATCTCCCGTCCTGGAAGTCAGCAACCTGTCCGCTCGCTACGGCAAGGTCGGCGCGCTGGTGGGCGCCACCCTGACCGTGCCCGCCGGCAGCATCGTGACCGTGATCGGCGCCAACGGCGCCGGCAAATCCACCATGTTGAACGCCGTGATGGGTTCGTTGCCGCAGACCGGCCATTCGGCCGGCACCGTGCAGTACGCGGGCACCGACGTGTCCGCCTGGCAGGTGGAACGCCGCGTGGCGGCGGGCATGTCGCTGGTGCCCGAACGCCGCGAACTGTTCGGCACCATGTCCGTGGAAGACAATCTTTTGCTGGGCGGTTTCCGCCGCTACCGCGCGCGCGAGGCGGGCTGGCGCGACACCCTGAACGAAGTGTTCGACCTGTTCCCGCGCTTGCGCGAACGTCGCGCGCAACAGGCCGGTACCTTGTCTGGCGGCGAACGGCAGATGCTGGCGGTGGGCCGCGCGTTGATGGCCAAGCCCACGCTGCTGATGCTGGACGAGCCCAGCCTGGGGCTTGCGCCGCGCATCGTGCGCGAGATCTTCCACATCATCGCGCGGTTGCGCGAAACCGGCGTGGCGATCCTGCTGGTCGAGCAGAACGCCCGAGCCGCCCTGCAAGTGGCCGACTACGGCTACGTGCTGGAAACCGGCGAGGTGATCCTGCACGGCCCGGCGCGCGAGCTGGCCGGCGACCCGAAGGTCATCGAAAGCTATCTGGGCCTGGGCAAGGGCGCGGAGCAGGCCTGAACGGTCTTGCTCGCGGCAGGTAGAGCCAGCTCCGGCGTATCGCCGAACTGGAACGTCACGCCGCCTTCGTAAGGGGCGGGTGGCGTCATGGCAAGGGCGTCCATTGCAGCATCAGCGCCTGCCCCATTGCGGGGTCGGACGTGGAGGGCGCGCCGGTCTCGATGCGCCCGGCCAGCCGGCGCGTCCAGGCGGGGTCGTCGGGTGCCTGCACGGCGACGTCGTACCAGCCGTCCGTGCGGGTCATGTCCCAGGACAGTTCCACGGCTTCACCCGGCGCCAGCGCGGCGTGGGTCTGCGGCGGATAGTCGTAGGCATTGGCCTCGATGCGGAACGTGCGCGGCTGCGGTCCGGGGTTGTGCACCGACAGCCGCAAGGACGCGCCCGGCCCCGCATAGGTCGCGGTGACCGCCAGCGGCGGCATCGCCCCGGCTGCGATCCGTCCGGCGCAATGGCGATGGAAGCCGTTCGGACCCAGTACCCACAGGTCGTAGCGGCCGTCGTCGCCCGTTGTCAGCCACTCGCCCTCCAGCCGCTTGCCGGCCTCCACGGTATAGCGGCGCGGGCCGCGGTCCAGGTGCAGCCGGTCATAGACATGCAGCACCGCGCCGGCCGTGCCGGTGTTTTCAAACGCCAGCGTGACGCGGTCGCCGTCCACCCGGGCGTGGGCCTGCAGCGCGTAAGGGAGCGCGCGGGAAGGGCGCGTGCCGGGTTGCTGGCGCGCCAGCGCCGGTTGCGCCGGCGCGGGGGGCGTCACGGTGCCGGGCAGGGCGGATGCCTGCGCCGCCCGTTCGGCCGTTGGCGGAAAGCCGCGCAGCAGGTCGGCTTCATCCGGGTTGGCGAAATCGAAGACCGATGTCAGGTCGCCGCAGACCGCGCGGCGCCAGGGCGATATGTTCGGCTCGGCCACCCCGAAGCGCTGTTCGACGAAGCGCAGCACGGACGTGTGGTCGAACACTTGCGAATTGACCCAGCCGCCCTTGGTCCACGGCGACAGCACATACATGGGCACACGCGGCCCCAGCCCGTAGACGCCATGCAGATGCGCCGGCGTGTCATCCTTTTCCACGCCAGTGACAAGCTCGTGGTATTCGCCGCGGGTGTCCACGGTGGACGCGCCGGCCAGTGCGCCGGTGGCGTCGCGCGATGGCGGGGCGGGCGGCGGCATGTGATCGAAGAAGCCGTCGTTTTCGTCGAACATCAACAGCAGGACGGTTTTGCTCCAGACCTCGGGATTGGCGGTCAGCGCGTCCAGTACGCGTGCCGTGTAGTCTGCGCCTTGGGCGGGGCTGGACGGGCTGGGATGCTCGGAGCCGGCCTTGGTGGCGCAGATCCACGACACTTGCGGCAACGTGCCGTCCAGTACGTCCTGGCGCAGCAGGTCCAGGCCGCGCGTGGTCAACGCCTTGTCCTTCAACGCGGCAAGCGCGCCCGGCACGCCATGGTATGCATCGCGATAGGCCTTGAACCCCGCGGTGGGGTTCAGCGAATAGTTGTCCGCCATGTCCTGGTAGATGCGCCAGCTGACGCCTGCGGCTTCCAGACGTTCCGGATAGGTGGTCCAGGTATAGGCGCGGGCGGGATC
>Ga0307412_10000820_pt1 | contig 17912 bp, 17 predicted proteins | sample DK1Cmetagenome_3_FD_203823 | JGI IMG/M metagenome (GOLD analysis project Ga0307412, IMG submission 203823) | Maize rhizosphere microbial communities from greenhouse at UC Davis, California, United States - DK15-C-1 | ecosystem: Host-associated > Plants > Roots > Rhizosphere > Soil | place: USA...
CACGGGCTTGAGGCCGACTTCAATTACAAGAAGCTTTCCAATTACTCGGGCCGCGTCGGGCAAAAGGTCGCCTCCGACCAGTGCACCGTGGTCGATGAGGGATTGTTTGAGAATATGCGAGGGACGATCAACGTCGACGACGAGGGAAATGCCCCGCAGAGCACTACACTGATCGAAAACGGCGTTCTCCGCGGTTACATGAACGACCGCATCAGCTCCTTGCAGCTCGGCGTCAAGCCGTCGGGCAACGGCCGCCGCCAGGCATACAATCACCCGCCGATGCCGCGCATGACCAACACGTATCTGCGGCCCGGCAAGTACTCCGCCGACGAGATCCTCAAGTCCGTCAAGGAAGGCATCTACGCGAAAGGGTTTACCGGCGGCAACGTCGACATCACCAAGGGCGACTTCACCTTCTCGTGCTCCGAGTGCTACCGCATCGAGGACGGCAAGATCACAGCGCCGCTCAAGGGCGTCACGCTCGTCGGGAACGGCCCCGACGTGATGACGAAGGTGGCCATGGTCGGCAACGATCTGAAATTCACCGACGGCGGCTGGACGTGCGGTAAGAATGGCCAGATGGTGCCCGTTGGGATGGGAACGCCGACCGTCAAGGTTTCGGAGATCACCGTCGGCGGGACCAAGGTCCGCGGGCAGAACAAGGCATAAGCGAGGAGGAGCTAAAACGAAATGCAGGATTACAAGAACTTAGCGGCCGACCTCGTGGCGGCCTTGAAAAAACAGGGTGCGGACGCGGCGGACGTTTACATCGTGTCGAGCACCAATTTCAACAGCACGGTCCGACTGGGCAAGATCGAGCGGCTCCAGCAGGCGACCAGTAAAGGTCTCGGCATGCGCGTCATCAAGAACGGCGCGATGGCCAACACCTTCACGACCGATTTCCAGGGCCGCGCCGTCAGTGATCTCGCCCGCGAGACGCTCGAGATCGTCAAGATCTCCAGCCCGGACAAGCATAACGGTCTCGCGCCGAAGGAATTGCTCGGCGTCTACGACGGCAAGCTGACGATGTTCGATGAGTCGCTCGCGAAGCTCGCCCCCGAGAAAAAGGTCGAGCTGATCCGGGCCGCCGAGGACGCCGGTCTCAAATACGACAAGCGCATCAAGAACGGCAACGGCTCGCGCTGGAGCGACACCCGTTCGCAGGTCACCCTGGCCAATTCCGACGGCTTTCTCGGTCAGTACCAGACGACCGCGGCCAGCTTGTCGGTCGGCCTGCTTGCCGAGGACGAGGACGGCACTAAGCAGACCGACGGCTGGTACACCTTCGGCCGCTTCTTTAACAAGCTCGACGCGCCCGAGGCGGTCGGCAAAGAAGCGGGCCGCCGCGTCGTGGCCAAGCTCGGCGGGCGAAAATCGAAATCGGCGGTCGTGCCCGTCGTCGTCGATCCGCAGGTCGCCAGCAACTTGATCAGCCAGATCTTCGGGGCCGCATCGGGCGACAGCGTTTACCGCAGGCAGTCGTTTCTCGTCGACAAGGTCGGGCAGGAGATCGGCTCACCGTTGGTCACTATTGTGGACGACGCCACCATTCCCGACGGCGTCGCGTCTCGCCCGTTCGACGGCGAAGGCGTGCGGTCCTCCCGCGTCACCGTGGTCGAAAACGGCGTGCTCAAGCAGTACATCTGCGACTCGTATTCTGCCCGCCGACTCAACCTTAAGCCTTCCGGCAACGCCGGCCGCGCCTATACGTCGATGCCGTTCGTCACGAGCACGAACCTTTATCTCAAAAACGGCGACACAAGCCCGGCGGACATCATCAAGTCGGTCAAGAGCGGTTTGTATTTGTCGGCGATGTTCGGGTCGGGGATGAACGGTGTGACCGGCGACTTTTCGCAAGGCGCGACCGGCTTCTGGATCGAGAACGGCGAGCTCACCTACCCGGTCCAGGAGATCACGATCGCCGGGAACGTCATGAAGGCACTCAAAAACGTCAAGGTCGTCGGCAACGATCTTACCTTCAAGCTCGGCGCACCCGCCTCGCCGACATTACTGATCGACCAAATGACCGTCGGCGGCGAGTAGCCGCGACAGTAATATGTAAGGTCGCGTACAGAACGCCTCGTCTTGCTTTGTTGAAATCGAGGTTGTTGAAAAGGTTAGCCGGGTAAGGAACTATCCGGCTTTTTCATTTTTCCCTCGATCTCGGGCAAGGGGTTTCGCAAAGTGGCTTTATCACGCCTCACGACCGCGGCCGTCGTCTTCGCCGCTTTATCGCTCGGATCGTCGTGTGCCGAGCTTCCCAAAGATCAGAAAGGCACGGTCGATCACATCCAACTATCGGGAATCGTGCGCGTCGGGTTGATCGAAAACCCGCCGTGGGTGATCCGCACCGCGGGCGAGCCGGCCGGCGCCGAGGTCGACCTGATGCGCGAATTTGCCGCCGAGCAAGACGCGCGGCCTGAATGGTATTGGGGCGGGGAAGAGAAGCTGCTCGGTGCCCTGGAGAAATTCGAGCTCGACGCCGTCGCCGGCGGCTTGAGCGACCAGACGCCGTGGAGCGCGCGGGTCGGGCTGACGCGTTACTATTTCGAAGAAAAATTCGACGTTGGCACGCGACCCGGCGACACGGCATTTAACGGTTTGAAGGGCCGGCAGATCGCCGTCACTGACACGCGCCTGGCCGGGATCTTGCGCGAGAAGGGTGCCGACCCGGTGCCGGTCGCCGTCGCGGAGGAGCACGGAAAGAGGCCGCTCGCCGCTGCCGATTGGGAGCTGGCGAGGCTCGGCCTCACGCCCGCCAATCAAAACCTATTGAAGGACCGTCATGTCGTCGCGGTCCCGCCGGGCGAAAATCAGCTCGTCAAGCGTCTCGAGGAATTTCTCTCCCGCCGGCACGACCGGATCCCGTCGATGCTCGGGCGGCAGCCGGAGGTCTCGCGGCGATGAGCGACAGCGGCGGCCTCATTCAAATTCCCGAAGATAAGAAAAGATCGCTCGAACGCGCGAGGCGGCTCGAGATCTGGTCGATCGGCTTTTTGATCTCGATCGTCTTGCTGCTTGGGCTCGTCATGGGCTCGTCGCAGGCGATGAAGGCGATGTGGGTGGAAGATACGATAAGCCTTATCCCGTCGTTGGCCGTGCTTGTCGGCATTTATCTTCGCGGATGGGCTCCGAACGGGAGATTTCCCTACGGCTACCGCCGCGGCGTGCAGATCGGATTTCTTACCGCGGCGGTCGCGCTGTTCGGTTTCGGCCTGTACCTGCTCGTAAATTCTGTTTACAGCCTTTTGATCGGCCATCTCCCGACGATCCAGACGATAGAGATCTTCGGGACGCGGGTCTGGCTTGGCTGGCTGATGATCGCCGCCCTTGCCTACAGCGTCGTGCCGCCCTTCGTGCTCGGAAAAATGAAACGGCCGCTCGCCGATGAGCTCCACGACAAGACCCTTTACACCAGCGCCTCGATCGACAAAGGTGACTGGCTGGCGGGATTGGCCGGAATAGCGGGGATCGTCGGCATCGCACTCGGTTATTGGTGGGCGGACTCGGCGGCCGCGGCCGTCATCTCGGTCGAGATCGTGAAGGACGGTGCGTCGAACCTCAAGAACAGTGTCCAGCAATTGATGAACATGCACCCGACCGATGTCGCCGGCAAGACAAAGGACCCGGTAAACGACCGCATCGTTGAGACGATAAAGGCGCTGCCATGGATAGCTGCTTCGCGCGTCCGCCTGCGCGAGGACGGCGATATCCTCGCGGGCGAGGCCTTGGTGGTCCCGCGTGACCCCGAGATCAAAATCCGCGATCTGGAAGACGTGAAGGCGCGCATCCGAGAGCTCGATTGGCGACTTCAGGACTTCAACATCGTTCCCGTCCCCTCGCTGGGCGGCGAGACTGAGCCTCAACCGAAAACCAGGGCCGCCGGGGCGAGGTAAAACCCATCGTTCAATTTCTATTTCCGACCGGGATCGGCACCGCCTGTCCGACTAAATTTTAATCTTGACAAAAAAGTAATGATTGATGATAATATATATTACATTACCGCCTGAAATCCTTTATCGAGTGTAGCTTATGAAAATTTCGGCACAGGAAGAATACGGCCTGAGATGCTTGGTCCAACTGGCTCATCTCGCGGACGGCGAAAGCCTTACGCTGCCGCAGATAGCCGAGCGCGAGGGAATCTCGGCCGCCAACGCCGGAAAGCTGATGTGGCTTTTGAACAAGGCCGGCTTTGTGCAGTCGACTCGCGGCACCAAAGGCGGTTACCAACTCGCCCGGCCGTCTTCCGAGATTCGGCTAAGCGAGATCATTATGGTTTTGGACGAGGACGTCTTGAGCAAGCACTGCGACAGCTACACCGGTGTGCTTGATTCATGCGTCCATAAGGGCGACTGCGGGATAAGACCCGTCATTGTCGGGCTCCACGAGATCGTCGAGAACGCCCTTTCGCAGATCACGCTCTCGCAGGTGATCGGGAACGAAAAATCGGTCGACGCGATGTTCCACTCGATACAGGGGATCCACCGCACGATCGAACCGACAAGAGTTTGAACCGCGGAGACGCGGAGATCGAAAGTGAAATTGCCAGAAATGGTAGAAGCCGCGGACATGCAGGGAAATGGATTTGTTTTTCTCTGCGTCTCCGCGACTCTGCGGTAAAAGATTAAGATGTCGACAGCAGCAGAATTACTCACAAATCGGGAATACAAATACGGCTTCGTGACCGACATCGAGGCCGACATTATCCCGAAAGGCCTCTCGGAGGACACCGTGCGCCTGATCTCGGCGAAGAAGAACGAGCCGGAATGGATGCTGGAGTTCCGCCTTAAGGCCTTTCGCGGCTGGCTGAAAATGGCCGAGCCGAAGAACTGGCCGAATTTCGAGTACCCGGCGATCGATTTTCAGAACATTTCCTATTACGCCGCGCCCAAGCAGAAGGCCAAAAAGGCCTCGATGGAAGAGGTCGACCCGGAGCTCATCAAAACGTTCGAAAAGCTCGGGATTCCACTCTCCGAGCAGAAAATGCTGGCCAACGTAGCGGTCGATGCGGTTTTCGATTCGGTCTCGGTCGCGACCACATATAAAGAAAAGCTAAAAAAAGCCGGCGTCATTTTCTGCTCGTTCACCGAGGCGGTCGAACTTTATCCGGAACTCGTGCAGAAATATCTCGGGTCGGTCGTGCCGGTCGCCGACAATTATTATGCGGCTTTAAACTCGGCCGTTTTCTCCGACGGCTCGTTCGTTTTCATCCCGAAAGGCGTACGGTGCCCGATGGAACTGTCGACCTATTTCCGAATCAACACGCAGGAATCGGGGCAGTTCGAGCGGACGCTAATTGTTGCCGAGGAAGGCGGTTACGTCGCCTACAACGAGGGCTGCACGGCACCGCAGTTCGACACCAACCAGCTCCACGCCGCGGTGGTCGAGCTCGTCGCCCTCGACGACGCCGAGATCAAATATTCGACCGTGCAGAACTGGTACGCGGGCGACGAGAACGGCAAGGGCGGCATATACAACTTCGTCACAAAGCGCGGCGCATGCCGGGGCCGCAACTCGAAAATTTCGTGGACGCAGGTCGAGACCGGCTCCGCGATCACGTGGAAATACCCGTCCGTGATCCTGCAGGGCGACAATTCGATCGGCGAATTTTACTCGGTAGCGCTGACCAATAACGCCCAGATCGCCGATACCGGCACAAAAATGATCCATCTGGGCAAAAACACGAAATCGACCATTGTTTCGAAGGGTATCGCCGCCGGCGGCTCCAACAATTCTTACCGCGGCCTCGTCAAAGTGATGCCGAAAGCGGAAGGCGCGCGCAACTATACGCAGTGCGACTCGATGCTGATCGGCGGCCGCTGCGAGGCGAACACGTTCCCTTACATCGAGGTAATGAACAACTCGGCCAGGGTCGAGCACGAGGCGACCACGTCGAAAATCAGCGAAGAGCAATTATTTTACTTGCAACAGAGAGGCATTTCGCAGGAAGATGCGGTTTCACTGATCATCAACGGCTTCTGTAAAGAGGTCTTTCGCGAGCTGCCGATGGAGTACGCGGTGGAAGCGACGAAGCTGCTCGGCCTGAAGCTGGAAGGGGCCGTAGGATAGCAGTGACCAGCAGTACAGAGCCAGAGGATCTGGACGGACAAGGGGCGGGCGAGAAAATAAGCTAGGAGCGAGACAATGACAAAAACAAGAATTTTGTTGTGCGCGAGCTGCTTTATTTTGCTTGCATCGATCGGTTCTGTTGCACAGGACAAGAGTTTATATGAACGGCTGGGCGGCCAGCCCGCCATCGAGGCGGTGGTCAACGATTTTGCCGGGCGTGTTTTGGCCGACGCGAGGATCAACAAGAAATTCGCGAAGTCCGACCCGGCGCGTCTGACCAAAAACCTGACCGATTTTGTGTGCAAGGCGGCCGGCGGGCCGTGCACGTATACGGGCCGCAGCATGAAGGCGTCGCACAAAAAGATGGGCGTGACTAACGGTGAATTCGGCGCCCTGGTCGAGGACCTGGTCGCGACGCTCGACAAATTCAAGGTCCCGGAAAAGGAAAAAGGCGAGCTGCTCGCGGCCCTCGGACCGTTGCAGCCCGACATCGTCGAAAAGAAAACGGACGCGACCGGCGAGCCGCTGCCTGCCGCGTTCAAACCCGCCCCGCCGCTGAAGAAGGCTCCGTAATTTGACGGGAGGACAATTCAATAACGTTCCACGGTGGCGGACGGCCGCCACCTGGTACAGAGTCCGCCTTTTTTTCGATGTGAGGATATCTAAACAAGTGAAATCGATCTATCTGCCGAATGCTCCGAAGCCGGTGGGCCATTATTCTCCGGCGCTTGTCCACGACGGACTCATTTTCGTCTCGGGACAGCTGCCGATGGATTTGGAGACCCGACAGCCATTTTCGGGCGACATCGAGACGCAAACCGAGCTCGCCCTGCGCAACGTTGAGGCGGTTTTGAAAGCGGCGGGCAGCGATCTCGACCACGTGCTGCAGATGACGATCTACGTCTCCGAGATGGAACTGTGGGATGCGGTAAATCGTACATATTCAAGGGTCTTGGGCGATCACAGGCCGGCGAGGGCGATCGTCCCGGTGAAGGACCTGCACTTCGACACGAAAATAGAAATACAGGCGATCGCCGCGGTGCCGAACAAGGAGGAATGAGCGATGGAAGCAGTGCGTGAAATGGTGGACTCGTTCGAGCCCCAGGTATTCGAGGCGGCGATCCGCGATCAGCTTGTAGAACGCAAGGAAAGACTCGAGGACGCCGCAAGATCGAACGGAAATGGGTTCGATCTCGCGGACCTGATCGGGCAGGTCGATGCCGCGCTCGCGAAGATCGAGAAAGGAACATACGGCGTGTGCGAAGTTTGCGAAGGCGAGGTCGAGGCGGAACGCCTCCTGGCCGACCCGCTCGTCCGCGTGTGTCTCGGCGAATTGTCGGACAAGGAGCGGCACGCGCTGGAGACCGACCTCGAGCTAGCCGCCGCCATCCAGCGTGGTCTGCTGCCGAAAACGGCGTTCGGCCATGGCTCGTGGCAAACCGATTTCGTATACGAGCCGCTCGGGCCGGTGAGCGGCGATTACTGCGACGTGATACCGGTCGGCGACGAATTGTACTTCATCCTCGGCGACGTTTCCGGCAAGGGGATGGCGGCCTCGCTGCTGATGTCGAGCCTGCACGCCATATTTCATTCGTTGATACCGCTCGGCCTCGGGCTCCAGGAAATGATGGCGAGGGCGAACCACCTTTTGGTGGAAAGCTCGCCGGCCAATCAGTTCGCAACCCTGGTCTTGGGCAAGGCGGCGACCGACGGCGCGCTCGAGATCGTGAACGCCGGTCACCTGCCGCCGATCCTGATCAAGAAAGGGATCGCCGGTGAACTGAACCACGCCGGCCTTCCGCTCGGCATGTTCGCCGAAACGCATTTCACGTCGAGCAGGGTGCAGGTCGAACGTGGTGATTCGCTGCTGCTTTTCACGGACGGCGTGACCGAATCGGTGAACGAATTAGGTACGGAGTACGGTACCTGTCGTCTTTTTGAGGCCGTCAGCGGGAACGGCTGGAAAGAGCCCGGAGCGCTGCTTCGCAAATGTCTCGACCACCTAACGAGCCACTGCGGCTCGGCGAAAAGGTCCGACGACCTGACCATGCTCGCTCTCGCATTCAACTGAAAATATGAGACTGCAAATATTTCAAATCGATGCCTTCACCCGGGAGCCGTTTCACGGCAATCCGGCGGCCATTGTACCGCTGGAAGCATGGCTGCCGGCCGAAACGATGCTCGCGATAGCGGCCGAGAACAATTTGGCCGAGACCGCGTTCTTTGTTAAGAACGGCGGCGGTTACGACCTGCGATGGTTCACGCCCGAGATCGAGATGGACCTGTGCGGGCACGCGACGCTCGCGTCGGCCTGGCTGCTGTGGAACGAGCTCGGATTCGACGGTGACGCGATCGCCTTTCAAACGAAAAGCGGCGACCTGCGCGTGTCGAAGGAGGGCGAGCTTCTGGTTTTGGATTTCCCGTCGCGGCCGGCCGGCAAGGCCGACGTGCCCGAGGGTCTCGAGGATGCGCTCGGCACGGCGCCCGAGCTGGTGCTCAAGTCGAGGGACTATCTCGCGGTCTACCGCTCCGAAGAGGAAGTGTTAGCGCTGAGGCCGGACTTCCGCGCCATCACGGAGCTTGGCGTGCACGCGGTGATCGCGACGGCGCCGGGCGAAAGCTCCGATTTCGTTTCGCGTTTCTTCGCACCCTCGGTCGGCGTCGACGAAGATCCGGTCACGGGCTCAGCCCACTGCACGCTGATACCTTACTGGGCCGAGCGGCTCGGCAAGAATGAGCTGTACGCCAAACAGGTCTCACGACGCGGCGGCGAACTTTTCTGCAGGCTGGCGGGCGACCGTGTAAAGATCGCCGGCAACGCCGTGCTTTATATGAAGGGCGAAATTGTCGTCGAGGTCGGCGGTGAGAAAAGCGCGACGGCGTGAGCGGGTTTGAAATAAGGCTCGGCACCGAGGACGACGCGGAAGGCGTTGCGGGGCTCATCCATGAGGCCTTCCTGCCGTTCCGTCGGCACTACACCGACGGCGCGTTCGAATATACGACCCCTGGTGCAGAGATCGTTCGCGGCAGATTTGCTGAAGGTCCGATCTGGGTCGCCGAAGAAGACGGTTTAATGGTCGGCACCGTCTCGGGCCTGCCCGAAGGCGAGCGGTTTTATATCCGCAGCATGGCGGTTAAACCCGGCCTTCAGGGCCGAGGCGTCGGGCGGAGATTATTGGCGGAGCTCGAGAAGCACGCCCGCGAGGCAGGTTTTGAAAAGCTTTATCTTTATACGATGTTCGTGCTTGTCGGAGCGAGACGGCTTTACGAAAAGAACGGGTTTTACATTGTGAGGGAGACGCTTCCCGAGGAATGGTACGGGGTCGGCGGTCTCGAGATGGAGAAGGACCTTTAGCGACCGGGCAGCCCCTAGACGAAGCAATATTTATGTTACTAGAAGTTAAAGATCTGCACGCCGGTATCGAAGGCAAAGAGATCCTGAAGGGGCTGAACCTTCAGGTCGAAAAGGGCGAGGTTCACGCCATCATGGGCCCGAACGGCTCGGGAAAATCGACATTGTCGAAGGTGCTCGCTGGTCATCCGACCTACGAGGTCATCTCGGGTGAGGTGCTGTTCGAGGGTAAAAACCTGCTCGAACTTGAGCCTGACGAGCGCGCCCGCGAGGGCGTTTTTATGGCGTTCCAGTACCCGGTCGAGGTGCCCGGCGTATCCAACTCGCAATTTTTGCGGCTCGCCTATAACGAGAAAATGAAGCACCTCGGCGAGGAAGAACTCGACCCGCTCGAATTCAACGATTACCTGAAGGAAAAGGCGAAGATCGTCGAGATGGACCCACAGTTCTTCAAACGCTCAGTCAACGAGGGCTTCTCGGGCGGTGAAAAGAAACGAAACGAGATCCTGCAGATGGCCGTGCTCGAGCCGAAGCTCGCCATCCTCGACGAGACGGATTCCGGCCTCGACATCGACGCCCTGCGGATCGTCGCCGAGGGCGTCAACAAGCTGCGAAGCGCCGACAACGCCATAATCCTCGTAACCCACTACCAGCGGCTGCTGAACTACATCGAGCCCGATTTCGTGCACGTGCTGGCCGGCGGCAAGATCGTCAAGGAAGGCGGCAAGGAGCTCGCCGTCGAACTCGAAGAAAAGGGCTACGACTGGGTGAAGGGGGCCGCCGGCACACGCTAACCGATGGCCGCCGCCAAAATTGAAAGATCGCCCGGTACGACCGCCGCTTTGATCGCGGTCTGGGCCGTCATTGCGCTGATCGCGTTTTTCGCGAACCGCGGTGCGGATGTCGGAAAGCTCGGCACGCTCGTGGGAAATTTGGGCGGCGGGCCGATGGTCGGTTGGGACGGGTTTCGGGACAGTTTCGCTGGAGGCGTGGTCGCGGGTCTGATCTTTCTTTCGTGGTTCGGGCTCGGGACGCTCCCGACGTCGTTCATTTCGCGTGAACGGGCGGAGCGGCATTCGCACGTTCTCGAGATCGCGGTAAATGTGGCCGTCGGGGCCGCGGTTTGGTCTTTGATATGGTTTTTCCTCGGGCTCGCCGGGCTGTATTACCCGCCGGTCGCGATTGGGGCGACGGCGGTCGGGTTGCTGCTGGCCGTTTTAGGGGTTGCCCGCATCCGAGAGATCGGCGCTGAAAGCCGCACGCCCGAGGCGCCGACCGGGAAAGACAGGCTGCAGCTTCTGGCGATCGCGGTCCCGGTCGCGTTAGCGTTGATCGGCGCACTCGCGCCGCCGACCGCAAAAGATACGCTGCTCTACCATTTCGCCCTGCCGAAGGCGTTCATCGCTCAGCACAGTAACGCGTTTATCGAAGGCAATATCGCCGGCTACCTCGCCCTCGGCGGCGAGATGCACAACGTCTGGGCGATGTTGCTCGGCGGGATGCTCGACCAGCGGGCGGCGGAAGCGGCGGCCGGGGCCGTCAATTGGCTCTTTTTCCCGCTGCTGCTGGCCGCCGTTTTTGGGTGGTCGCGCGAGCTTGGCGTCGAGCGACGCTGGTCCCTGATCGCGGTATTGACAGTGGCGACCGTGCCGACCGCGTACCACGTCGCGTCGAGCGCGTACATCGATCTGCAGCTCGCCCTCTTCGTCACGCTCGCGGTTTACGCGGTTTGTCGATGGTGGCGGTCGCAAGGCGTCGGCCGGCTGATCCTGGTCGCGGTGTTCCTCGGTGCCGCGCTCTCGATCAAGCTGACCAGCCTCTTCATCGTCGCCGCGATCGCCCTGGTGATTGTGCTGCGGGCGAGGGAAGGGAAAGGCGAGGACGCGGGCCGCATTATCGGCTACGGGTTCGCGGCACTTGTTCTGGCGGGCGTCATCGCCTCGCCGTGGTATTTGCGAACGTGGAAGCAAACCGGCAGCCCCGTTTTCCCCTTCTACATGTCGATGTGGAAGGGCGAGGCACCGGGCTGGGACGTCGACCGGTCGAACCTGTTCCAGGCGATGAACTCGAACTACGGCGGTGTCGATAAATCACCGGTCGACTATGTCGCCGCACCGTGGAACGTGTCGGTCGTCGCTCAACCCGAGGAGGCGACCCGTTTCGACGGCGTGCTCGGCCCGGCGTTCCTGATCGGGCTGCCGCTGCTTGTTTTTGCTCTTTGGAAGCTCGACCTAGCCGTCGAGGTAAAGATTTGTGCCGGCGTCGCGGGAATTATGTTTTTGTTCTGGCTCTTCTCGAGCCAGCAGCTCAGGTATCTGCTCCCGATCGTGCCGCTTCTCGCGATCGCGATCGCGGCGGCGGGACGCGAGTTTGAAGATAAGATCGGCGCCGTGACACAGCTTTCGCTCGCCGCGGCCGGCGTCGCGGGAATATTGGTCGGATCCGCGTGGTTCGCGCAGCGAGCTCCGCTGCGGGTGGTCTTGGGCGGCGAGACGCGGGACGCGTTTTTGACGCGCAACCTCGATTATTACCCGTACTACTCATGGATCAACGCCGAGACGCCGCCCGATTCTCGCGTCTGGCTGATCAACATGCGCCGTGACACGTACAACCTCGACCGGCCGGCGGTGTCGGATTACCTGTTCGAGGATTGGACGCTGCGGAAGCTGCTTTGGGAAACGCGCAGCCTTCCCGAACTGCGGGCACGGGCCGCGGCAATGAACGTGCAGTACGTCGTGGCCCGGCACGATTTCCTCTTCGATTACGCCCGCACGTCGCTCGTCGACGACGCGAAGCCGCGTGCCGAGAACGAGGGGAAATTGAAGATAGCGAAGGAATTTTTGCTCGACCCCGCACGCGTGGTAAAGGCGGACAACAGATTCAGTTTGATCAAGGTTTTTTAGAAGAATGGTTTTATCTACGGCAGTATTGGATACGAATTTCGGCGACGCGTTTCGCCGCCTGATCGAGACGGAAAAGAATCCGGCACTTCGCACCTTGCGCGAACGGGCGTTCGCGCGTTTTGCGGAAATAGGTTTCCCCACCGTCCGCGAAGAGAATTGGAAATACACCAGCGTCGCACCGATCGGAAAGGAAAGTTGGTCCATATCGGCCGACGCGTTTTTAGACGAAGTGTCGGAAGACGTCGCGGAGGAACTGGCAAGATTCAATTTCGACCGCAGCGGCTTCACCGCCCTGAACCTCGCGTTCGCCCGGGTTTCCTTGGTCCGCGTTCCGAAAGACACGTCCGTCGCCGAGCCGATCGAGCTTAACTTTGTCGCCGACGATGGCGCCGCCATTTTCCCCCACGTCCTCGTCGTCGTCGAACGCGGCAGCAAGGCGACGATCGTCGAGACGTACGCGTCCGCGTCGAAGAGCTTCACCGATTCTGCCGTTCAGGTCGTCGTCGAGGACGACGCCCACGTCACCCATTACCGCGTGCAGAAGGAATCGCTCGAGGCGTTTCACGTCGGCACGACTGAGGTCAGCCTCGGCCGCGGCAGCTACTACAACTCGACCAACATCAACCTCGGCGGAGCCTTGTCGCGGCACGACATCGACCTCAAATTCACGGCCGAGGGTGCCGAGGCGTTCGTCGACGGGCTCTACATGCTCAACGGCACCCAGCACGCCGACACGCATTCGGTGATCGACCACCTCGTGCCGAACTGCACCTCGCACCAGAATTACAAAGGCGTCCTCAACGACAAGTCGCGAGCCGTTTTCAACGGCATCGTGTTCGTCCGCGAGAATGCGACCGGCACCGACGCCGAGCAGTCGAACAAGAACCTGCTCTTGTCCAACGACGCCCGCGTCGACACGAAACCGCAGCTCGAGATCTTCAACGACGACGTCAAATGCTCGCACGGAGCGACGGTCGGACAGCTTGAGGAAGAAGAACTGTTTTACCTATTGACCCGAGGCCTCACGGAAACGTTAGCGAGGAACCTGCTGACATACGGGTTCGCCGAGGAGATCATCAACAAGATCGACGTCGCGTCGATCAAGGACGAATTGGATAGGGCAGTGTTGAACCGACTGAACGCGGAGATCTAGCCACAGAGGGCACAGAGCACACAGAGCTCTGCCGCTTCGCTAATTAACTCTGTGCTCTCGGTGGTGAAATGATCATGAAAGCAGTACAAGAAATGACCACATTTGACTTCAACAAGATCAGGGAAGATTTTCCGGTACTTCATCAGACCGTGAATGGGAAGCCGCTTGTCTATCTCGACAATGCGGCATCGTCGCAGGTGCCGCAGGCGGTTATCGACCGGGGAACTAAATATCTCCGCGAGGAGCATTCCAACATCCATCGCGGCGTGCATTACTTATCCCAAACCGCGACGACCGCCTACGAGGCGGCCCGCGAAAAGGTAAAACGCTTCATCAACGCGCCCGACGTCGATTGCTGCATCTTCGTCCGCGGCTGCACCGAGGGCATCAACCTCGTCGCGAGTTCGTACGGAAAGGGCTTTATCAAAGAGGGCGACGAGATCCTGATCTCGCAGATGGAGCACCACTCCAACATCGTTCCGTGGCAGGTCGTCGCCGAGGAACGCGGTGCGAAGATCCGCGTCATCCCGATGAACGAGCGCGGCGAGCTCGTCGTCGACGAGTACGAAAACCTGCTGAACGAGCGAACGAAAATGGTCGCCGTCGCGCACGTCTCGAATAGCCTGGGCACGGTCAACCCGATCAAGGAAATGATCGCGACCGCGCACAAATTCGGCGTGCCGGTCTGCGTCGACGCGGCCCAGAGCGTGCCGCACATGCCGGTCGACGTGCAGGACCTCGATGCCGATTTCTACGTCTTCTCGGGGCACAAGATGTTCGCCCCGACGGGCAGCGGCATCGTTTACGGCAAACGCGAATGGCTCGACAAGATGCCGCCGTATCAGACCGGCGGGAGCCAGATTCGCACGGTGTCATTCGAGAAAACGACGTACGCACCGCTGCCCGCGAAATTCGAGGCCGGCACGCCCGCCATCGCCGCCGGCATCGGGCTCGGGGCCGCGATCGATTACCTCAACTCGATCGATTTCGCCGCGGCCGCCGCGTACGAACATGAGCTGCTGGAATACGCGACCGGTCGGCTCGGCGACATCCAGGGCGTCACGATCGTCGGGACGGCCGCTGAAAAGGCGAGCGTGCTGTCGTTCACGGTCGCCGACGTCCACCCGCACGACATCGGCACCATCCTCGACCAGGAAGGCATCGCCGTCCGCGCCGGCCACCACTGCGCCCAACCGGTGATGCAATTCTTTGACGTCCCCGCCACCGCCCGGGCGAGCTTCGCCTTTTACAACACGAAGGACGAAGTGGACAAGTTGGCCGATGCGGTGCAGCGGGTGATCGAAGTTTTCGCTTAGTATGATCGATCGAACCGAAATGCTTCCATTGCTCGTCGAAGCGTGCCCATCTTTTTCGGAGGGTTGGAACGAGCATAAAAAGGAGTATTTCGACGAAGAGAACTATCTTCCATACATCGCACTCGGAGCTTTCGCGAGGCATCTCGTAGAAAAACTGCGAAAGGGCGAAACATCGGAATTTGAAGCGATTTTCGATGCAATTGAGAGACTCATCACTGTGGGTGACGGGTACGTCAGAGATGCGATACTGATCGGTTTGTTCGAATCCCTTCAGAATGTTTCCGTTCGCGAAGGAGAGAGAAACGGCTTGCGCCGAAACCTACGCCCCACATCTGCCAAATGGTGGGAGCAGGTGGAATTGTTCTGGCACGGTCAAATCAAATACGTGGGTGAAACTATAGGAAAATCATGAGAATCATCCTAGCGCTTTTCCTTTTTTTTATGGCCGGGTGCGGTGGAACCGCGGTTAACAATTCAACTCCCGACACTTTTGTAAATACCAACTCCACAAGCGATAAAACCATCACGGCGCCCGCCAGCGGCACCGTCAACATACGCTCCGCCGACGGTGTGATCCTCGTCGGTACGTTCCTGCCCGCGTCACAACCGACCTCACCGGCGCTTCTTCTCTTGCACCAATGGGAGAGCGACCGGCATTCGTACGACGATTTCGCCCGGCGCATGCAGGCGAAAGGGTTCAGCGTGCTCGCGGTCGACGGCCGCGGGTTTGGCGAATCTACGAAATCGGCCGACGGCAAGACCGTCCAGGCCGAACGAACTGCCGCGGCCGTTCAGTCGATGCTCGGCGACGTCGACGCCGCGATGAAGTTTCTGGCCGACCAGCCCAATGTCGACAGATCGAAGATCGGCATCGTCGGGGCCTCCTACGGCAGCAGCCTGGCGTTGATCTACGCGGCCGACCACCCCAACATCGCCTCCGTCGCCCTGCTTTCGCCGGGCCTCAATTATTTCGGAAACATGCCGACCGAACCAGCCATCAAAAAATATGGCGACCGGCCGATGTTTCTGGTCGCGGCGGAAGATGACAAGGAATCGGCCGACGCTGTCAACAAGCTACTGTCGGCCGGCAACAACACCGGCTACGGAGCTAATATTTATCCGTCTGGCGGGCACGGAACGGCCCTTTTCAAGCTGAAATTTCCGGGCGACCTGGAATACCGGGAATTGGGAAACCTATTAGAGTCATTCTTCACAACAAGGATGGGTACGCCACGGGCGGAAAGGCGACCGTGAGGGAGCGTGTCTTAACGAAGCGGCCCCGATCGGTGGAAACATTTCGAGACTTCCTGCTTGAGGCACGCTTGTTTACACTCGCGTTTCCGCCCGTAAATATTAAATGTCAGAACTAAGCGATCTATATCAAGAGGTCATCCTCGAGCATAACAAGAACCCGCGCAATTTCCGCGAGATCGAGGATGCGGACAAGAAGGCCCTGGGGAACAACCCGCTTTGCGGCGATGCCCTTCAGGTGTTCATCTCCATGGAAGGCGACACCGTCTCAGACGTCGCGTTCAAAGGCTCCGGCTGTGCCATCTCCAAAGCTTCGGCGAGCATGATGACGCAGATGGTAAAGGGCAAGTCGCGCGATGAGGCCGACGTGCTGTTCGACGAATTTCACCGGATGGTGACGGGCGAGCTCGACGTCGAGGAGACCGAAAATCATCTCGGCAAGCTCAAGATATTCGCCGGAGTGCTCGAATTCCCGGCCCGCGTAAAATGCGCCAGCCTGAGCTGGCACACCCTCAATGCCGCCCTGCACGGCGAGAACGAGATCTCGACCGAATAGTCAGAACCGCGAGCGGTAGCGACCGGGCAGCCCCACAAACGCCTCGACTCTTTCAATCCGCTGGAAAAATCCACGGACCGAGTAGGAGGATCGTCGATCGCTGCCCCTAAAATGCCGGATCCCCGGTCAAATAGCTTCTCGCCAATCGGCGAAACTCTGCGAGTTGGCGTTTTTTCCACTCCTCACCCTCACCGAGCATCTCTCCGATCGCTTCCGCCACCGGATCAGCGGCCTCGACAGCCGCCTTCGCGTCGATGAACAAACACCGCGTTCGGCGGGCTAGCACGTCCTCCAGCGTCGCCGCCAGTTCCGACCGCACAGCCCGCTCCACGTCGGCCAGCGTGTAGGGAAGCAACGGATGGATCGCGGACGACCCGCCGGTTTCTGAGGCCGCCGAGTTCTCCACCGCCAGCTCGCGCGTGCGACACGGTCCCGCTGCCAGCCCTCCGAGGTCAACCGCCTGATCGACCGCGTCCTCAGCCATCCTCCGGTAAGTCGTCCATTTGCCCCCTGTGATGGTTATCAATCCGGAATCGTCGATCTCGATCGTGTGCCCACGCGATAACTTCGCAGTGTTTTTGAACGACCTCGCCGGTTTTACAAGCGGACGGACGCCGGCGAAAACGCTGAGAACATCGTCGCGGGTCGGTTTAGTTGCCAAATAGGCACCCGCCGTTTCCAGAATGAAGTCGATCTCGGCATCCAGCGCGCGCGGTTCCATTTCGGCCGTCGGCACCGGCGTGTCGGTCGTGCCGACGAGCAGCCGCCCGTGCCACGGGATGGCGAAAAGCACGCGGCCGTCGCTGGTTTTCGGTATCATCAACGCCGTTTCCGTCGGCAAGAAGCCGCGATCGAGCACGACGTGCACTCCCTGGCTGAACGTCACGATGGCGTTAGATCTGCGGTCCGACAAACGCCTGACGGGGTCGCAAAACGCACCCGTTGCGTTTATCACCGTTCGCGCCCGGACCTTGAAGTCTTCGCCGGACAGCACGTCGACGAATTCGACGCCGTCGATCCTTCCCGCCGAATTCTTCGAGATCGAATCGACCCTCGCGTAGTTGAGAACGACGGCACCGTGCGAGTCGGCGGTGGAAAGGATATCGATCAGCAGCCGCGCGTCGTCGAAACGGCCGTCGTGATACAGAACGCCGCCGGTCAAACCGGCTGGGTCGAGACCTGGCAGGCGATCGAGCGTTTCGGCCCGCGACAAAATTCGCGACCGGCCTATTGGGTATTCCCCCGCGAGGAGATCGTAAAGCTTAAGTCCGGTAGCGTATTTGACCTTGTCGAATGCGCCGTAACAGGGCAC
>Ga0307412_10000821_pt1 | contig 17909 bp, 19 predicted proteins | sample DK1Cmetagenome_3_FD_203823 | JGI IMG/M metagenome (GOLD analysis project Ga0307412, IMG submission 203823) | Maize rhizosphere microbial communities from greenhouse at UC Davis, California, United States - DK15-C-1 | ecosystem: Host-associated > Plants > Roots > Rhizosphere > Soil | place: USA...
CCGAGAAAGACCGGCAGCGGTTGATCGATGAGTTGACGGCCGCCAGGAAAGAAAACGAGGCCCTCTCGGCCAGAACGAGGTCAGTCGAAGACCAACTAGCAGATCGCGACCGGGAATTGGCCTCGTTGCGAGCAAAAGGAGAGGACAGCGGACGCGTCAGCAGCCAATTTTCGAGCATGCAGGGAGACCTACATCGGTCGAATGCGCGGAGCGCCGACCTTGAGCGCCAACTGGCGGACAAAGACAACCTTGCCGCCGAGCTGGTCGCTGCTCAGGCGACGGTTGCGGCTCTTCAAGCTGGAACCGGCGACAGGGACAAGCTCGCCGAGGCCCAGCTCGCGACGCTCAATGCCGCTGGAGCCGACAAGGACAGATTGACTGCAGATCTGGCGGCCGCGCAGCAACGGACGGTTGAATTGGAGCGGCAGCTTGCCGATCGGGATCGGGAATTGGCAGGACTTCGCGGAGATCTCTCCACGGAGATGGCCAAGCTCAAGGATGCCCAGCGTGGTCTGATCCGTGCGCTCCGGCCTCAGATCGACAAGGGCAATATCATGGTCGACTTGAATAATGAGCGTCTGCTCATCAATCTGGCGTCAGGGTATCTGTTCGGATCCGGTGAAGATCAGCTGAAATCCGCCGGCTCCGACGCCCTCAAACAGGTGGGAGCGATTCTGAAGGATTTTCCAGAATACAAAGTCAGCGTTGACGGTCACACCGACAATCGGCCGATTAGAAGCGAGCTGAGGAAGAAATTCCCGTCAAACAAGGAGCTCTCAGAGGCCCGGGCCACCAATGCTGCTATGGCGTTGGGAGAAGGCGGTTTGACCGCCGTGACGACGCACGGCTATGCCGATACTCGACCAATCATGCCAAACAGGACCGAACCCGGACGGGCAAAAAACCGACGAGTCGAAGTTCGCGTCACCAGGTAAGCGGCTCGCTGGTCGCCGGGGCGCATCGTTGCGCTCCCGGCGCCGGACAGCATTAGTGCTTGCACAGCTGTTGATCGGCGGCGCCGGGGTTGGCCGGCCCCGAAACCGTCGAGAGAATCTTATAATGACCCAACCCAAGCTCCTTCCCATACGCTTCCCCGACGAGCACATCCTGGACGTGTTGATGATCTGAGGCACGAAATACCGACTTGCCTTCTTTTAACCCGTCGAACTCATGGCCTTCGAGAGCCTTGATCAAGGCCTGCGTATCCGTGCTGCCCGCTCGCTGAATGGCTTCAAGGATTTGCATCATCGCGGCATAGCCCAGATAGCAGCGGGAGGTCGGCGTGTGATTGTACTTGTCGATCACGCCCTGGATGAAACGCTTGGAACTTTCCGTATTGATCTTCGGGTCCCAGATCAGCCCCCAGATCCCTGCATTGCTGGCATAGCCCAGCGGGCGTCCGATCTGTTCGCCGCTGATGAGTCCTCCGATACCGATCTTCTCCTTGGCCAACTCCAGTTTCGCATAGCCCTTGAGCGCATTGACGAGATCCCAGCCATAGAGATTCAAAATTATTGCAGTCGGCTGCTTCTCTTTTGCGGCGGTGAATGCCGGCCCGAAATCGGTCGTCCCGAAAGGCGTAACCGTCTCTCCGACAATTTCGACCTTGTGCGCCTGCGAGGCATCGACGAGCGCCTGAGCACAGGATTTTCCATCCATGGTCGACGCGGTAATCATGAACCAGCGGGTCCCGTAGGCCTTAGCTAAATGAGGCGCGACCGCGTGGGCCAGCATGCGAGCATGGGGCATGAAGACGAACGTATGGGAATTACAGGCCGCTCCGCTCAATTCCGGGACGTGCGCAGCCGTTACCATGAAGAGCTTGTTTTCCTTGGCCGCCAACGCACTGACCGCGAGCGCGCAGTCGCCGTTAAACGTGCCCATCAACACATCGACGCGGTCGTCCTTGATAAACTTCGTCGCCACTTTGACGGCCTGATCGGGATTGGACGCATCGTCTGCCTCGAAAATGGCCACCGGGCGTCCCAGCACACCGCCTTTCTTATTGAACGCATCAACCGCCACGTTGGCCCCATGAACGTCGTGGATGGAGGAGGTCTTATAAGGACTCGACAAGGGGTCCAGAATGCCGATCTTGATCGGCTCATCGGCATGCGCTATCCGCACGCCGAACTCCAGGAGCGCGCCGCGGTTCATTAGGCCTCCGAGCGCGAGCGTCCCTCCGGTTACCGCCGTCCACTGTAAGAAGCGCCTACGTGACATGTCATTCATGATGCCGGCCTCCCTCGGGTGATGTTCGTAAGACTATCCGGACCCATGATTTCACAGTTTCCATCCTTGTCTCAAGCGTCGCCGCTGAAACCGACACGGATTCCTTTGGATCAGCGAACCAGCAAGAGCAGGCACAGGCGGAGAGAAAAAACCGGAGTTGAATGGTTTTCGCGTCTAGCTGTATTGGTCTTCCGTATAGACCTGTTTGATGGACCAGAACACCGCTTCCTTGAGTTTCTTGATCTGGGGGTCCGGCGGGTCCTTCCGGATTTTCTGCAGTTTCTTGTCCAGATCAAATAACGGCTTCACGGAGCGGCGGTCGGGAACTCTTCCTAACGCCCAAGCGACCTCGGTTTGAACAGTGATATCAACACCGGGTGCATCCAGCATTTCTAAGAGCGGAGGCACGACCGACGAGTCGTTATGGACGTTCCCCAAGTCCCCCAGACCTTTTGCGGCCGCGGCCTGGAGTTCCGGCTGTTTGGAGTGCTTGAGAATGTCGACGAGTATGGGAATGCCTTCTTTGCCCATGCTGCCCAGAGCGACTGCCGCCTCCTTGGAAAGATTCTTGTCTTTGAGTGCTGCCTTGAGTTGGGGTAACGCCTCGTCGGCCTGCATTTCGCCCAGCAGTGAAATAATTTTGATCTTGCGCACCTGCGGCGTGTCGGCAGCGTCGAGCAGCTTCAGGAGTCGATCGGGATGACCCCACTCGGCAGCCAAGAGGACAGGGAAATCGTACTGTTCGAGCTTGGCGCGCAATTGACTCATCGCAAAGGCTCCGGGATCGCCGGCATTCGCGGATTGAGCCGCCGCTGCAGCGTCTTCGAACTCCGTCCGCACTTCCTTTTGCCACTTAATCTTCGTCTCTCCGAGGAGATAACTCAACTGGCAGGCAGGCCCTTTCCACAGCCTCGAGGGGGCATCCGGGAGATCTGCATCGCCGCCCGCAGCGGTCGTACCTTCCCAGGTTTTGCGCTGCTCGCATTTCACCTTGAAGGTCGCATCGTGTGGTTTGCCCGCATCTCGCACCACGGCGTAGCCCATTTCCCCCAATCGACGGGCGGCAACTTCGGTGATCGGACCGGCATCAACAGTCCCCTTGTCTGTGAGGGCAATCGCCTCGACAAGCACGGTGTGAATCTTCTCGAGTTGCGCCTTTTGTTCGGCAGTGAGGTAATCCCGATATGCCAGGACGGCAGAAGAATCAATGGTCAGCGCGAGGAGAGTGAGACTGGTGAGCAGCAAGCCGATGCGCATGAGGCACCTCCCTGCTTGTACTGACACTAGAGGAGACCACACATGATGGTCCATTATACTGGTCCACTACACCCTGAGCTACCTTTCAGAATCTTGCTGTCTGCACTGGCCATGCCACCTGTTACCCCTCAGGAGACAAAAATCGGCAGATTCTCTTCCGTCCCCGCTGGAGTATGGGTTGACAGTTGGACACATGCAACGGTACAAAATAGCAGCATCGCCGTGTAGTTGCGCTAGTTTGCTACAGGCTGGACACCCCATCCGGCGGTCCCCACCGTGCGAGAGTGGCGGAACTGGCAGACGCGCGAGACTTAGGATCTCGTGGGCAACCGTGGGGGTTCAAGTCCCCCCTCTCGCACCATCCGGCAGCGGGCATGCCATAAACTGCAAAGGAAATCGCTCGACAGATGAAAATGGAAGTCACCGAACTTGGTCCCATGAAACGGGCCCTCAAAATTGAGGTGCCGGTTGAAGAGGTCGCGCAGCGTTTTGTGTTGGCGTACAAGGAGTTGAACCGGCAGGTTCGCGTGCCCGGTTTCCGACCGGGTAAAGCGCCGCAAGCGTTGCTAGAGCAGCGCTATGCCAAAGCGGTGGAGGAGGACGTCGTTCGGAGCCTGGTACCGGATTTTTACGACCGTGCCGTTCGACAGGCCGGTATCTCTCCGGTTGTCGTCGAGATTCCTCCGCTCGAGCGTGTCAAAATCAAAAGAGATGCGCCATTCACTTTTACTGCGACGGTCGAAATCAAGCCAAAAATCGAATTGCGGGACTATAAGGCGCCGAATCCCATCTCGCTTAAGCCTGACACCAGAACCGTTACCGACGAACAACTGGCCAAAGGCATGAACGTCCTTCGCGAGCAGCATGCGAGGCTGGAAGCACCACCCGCGGGGCACAGGGTCGTGGAAGGGGATTTCGTCATCCTCACGCTGGAAGGTTTCCTGGACAATGAGCCGCTCGAGGGCAGTAAGAAAGCGGGCCATCTTCACAAGGTCGGTTCAAACGCGACCGTGTTAGGGTTGGAAATCGACCGGCATGTTCTCGGAAAGGCGGAGGGCGATACGGTAGAAATCTCGCAGCCCTATCCAGCAAGCCATCCGGATTCTCGGGTGGCGGGCAAGACCGTCACCTTCACAGTGAACATTAACGCCGTCAAGATCAAGACGCTTCCAGACTTGGACGACGAGTTTGCCAAAGATTGCGGCGCCTACGCCTCGCTGGCCGAACTTCAAGAGCGCTTGCGGACGCAGATGGAAAAGGCGCTCAAGCGGGAAGTCGAAGATACCTACAAGGACACCATCGTGAAGCGCCTCGTCGAGACGCATCACTTCGACCTTCCGGAGACTCTCGTGGAGCGGGAACTGGAAGCGATCATTCGTCAACACATGCAACGCCACCGTCGAGCGGGAGCGGATGCCCCGTCGGCGCTGGAAACAGAAGACTTGACGAAGCTGCGACAGGAGAATCGCGATGAGGCGGCCCGCCGTGTGAAGGTCGGATTGATTCTCGAGGCCATCGCTGAAAAGGAACAGCTCACAGTGACGCAGGAGGACCTCAATAACGAAGTCCAGCGTCTAGCGGCGGAATTGAAAATCGCCCACTCGGAACTCGTCAAGATGATCCAGGCAGGCGGCCAGGATTCTATCGAAGAATTGCGGGCACGCATCCTGGCAGAAAAGTCTTTGGATTTCGTGTATCGAAACGCGGTGATTCAGGGATAGTTGTCCTGTCTCACTGTCATTTTCGCGGAAAGGAAGAATCTGCATGTTAGTTCCCATTGTCGTTGAGCAAACCAATCGGGGAGAACGGGCCTACGATATCTATTCTCGACTCCTGAAAGACCGCATCATTTTCCTGGGCGCTCCGATCGACGATATCTTCGCCAACCTCATCATCGCTCAGCTGCTGTTTCTCGAAGCGGAAGATCCTGAAAAAGACATCAATCTGTATGTCAACTCGCCGGGCGGCAGCGTCACGGCCGGTCTGGGCATCTACGACACGATGCAGTATGTGAAGCCGCCCATCAACACGATCTGCTTGGGCCAGGCTGCCAGCATGGGGGCGTTGCTGCTGACGGCGGGCACCAAAGGCAAACGCTTCGCTCTTCCCAATGCCCGGGTGATGATCCATCAGCCCTTGGGCGGGTTTCAGGGCCAAGCGACGGAGATCGACATTCATGCACGCGAGATTCTGAAGATCCGCGAGCGGCTGAACGAAATTATGGCCAAGCATACCGGGCAGCCCATCGAAAAAATTGCGCTGGACACCGAACGGGACTACTTTATGTCGGGCGAAGAGGCCAAGCGGTACGGCTTGATCGATGAAGTGATTACGCGAGCACCCAAAGCACTGAAAGCGGTGGGGTCAGAGAAGGACGGGGCCAAAGACAAGTAACACGGGAGGATGCATGGCCAAGCAGGAAAAGATGGATCGACACCTTCGCTGTTCGTTCTGCGGCAAAAGCCGGGACGAAGTCCGTAAACTGATCGCCGGACCTACCGTGTACATTTGCGACGAATGTGTCAACCTGTGCAATGACATCATTGCGGAGGATTGGGAAGAGGCGAAGGAAGAAATTTCGTCCAAACTGAAGAAGCCCTCTGAAATCAAGCATCACCTTGATCAATACGTCGTAGGCCAGGAGCGAGCCAAGAAAATCCTCTCGGTCGCGGTCCATAATCATTACAAGCGAATTTCGACCAAGGAAAAAGACGTCGACGATGTCGAACTCCAAAAGGGCAACATCCTGATGGTGGGCCCGACGGGAACCGGCAAGACGTTGCTCGCTCAAACCTTGGCGAAGTACTTGGATGTGCCCTTCACGCTTGCCGATGCGACGACGCTTACCGAAGCGGGATACGTCGGGGAGGACGTTGAAAATATCATCCTGAAGCTCCTCCAGGCCTCCGACTACGACGTCGAACGTGCGGAGCGGGGGATCGTGTATATCGACGAAATCGACAAGATCAGCCGGAAGAGTGACAGTCCCTCGATTACGCGCGACGTATCGGGCGAAGGAGTCCAACAGGCCTTGTTGAAACTGATCGAGGGCACCGTCGCGAATGTGCCGCCGCAAGGCGGACGCAAACATCCTCATCAAGAGTTCATTCAGGTCAATACGAGCAATATACTGTTCGTCTGCGGCGGCGCCTTTGTTGGATTGGAACAAATCATCGAGCAGCGCTTGAATCGCAAAGCGATGGGATTTGGCGCAGAAATCCGAGGGCGCGCCGAAGTGCGGTTGGGAGAATTGTTCGAGCGCGTGCAACCCGAAGATTTTCTGAAGTACGGGCTCATTCCTGAATTTATCGGACGGTTGCCCGTTGTCGCCACGCTCGACGAACTCGACGAACGCGCGCTGATTAAAATTCTTACGGAGCCGCGCAACGCCCTCACCAAGCAGTACGAAAAATTGCTCTCGTTTGAGAAGGTCAAGCTCAAGTTTACTGAAGGGGCGCTGGGTGCTGTCGCTCGGAAGGCCTTTACTCAGAAAACGGGGGCACGGGGACTGCGGGCCATTTTGGAAGAAGTCATGTTGGATGTGATGTATGATGCGCCGTCACAAAAGCAGATCAAAGAGGTCTTCATCACCGAAGATGCCATCCTCGGCAAACACCCGCCCATCCGCATTTTTGAACAAGACAAGGACGTCAGGACCGCCTGACCCTTATATTTCAATCGCTTCAGTCTCACCGGCCCGGCCTCCGACCTGGCCCGGTTTTTCTGCGACACCGGTCACCGAGTCGAGCGTTTCCATTCGGATCATCTGAGTTCGGTAGCATCAACTCCACCCTACGCAGAATCATGCCTGCGAAACTCTCGGCTTTTCCTCGACAAGATGAACGGCTGCGCTATACTTGCCGAGGATGGGCAATCGAGGGGAGGATCCGTGAAATATCCGGTGGTTTCCAGCCTGCGCCATAAGGGCAAGACGATCGAATTGGACTCTGCCAGGGAGATCATCACGCTCTACGGGATCAACGGAGACGCCATGGGGAATCTCTCGTGGGACTTTGTGATTGATCAGATCCTCGCCTATCGCAAACCACCCGCATCCCGAGAAGCGCGGACTGAGCCACGAGTAACGCTCGCATTTCGTGTGAAGTTCAAAACGCCGGAAGGTCAGCAATTTGAGAGCCGGGCCGGCGGCATCGGGGGCGGCGGGCTGTTCATTGAGAGCCAGTCTCCACTCCCCGTTGGCACCAAGTTATCGCTGGAGTTTTCTCTGCCGGAGCGTGGGAACGAATGGCTCGCGGCGAAAGGGGTGGTCGCGTGGGTCTGCCCTAAGGCGGATCAATACACATTCAGTCCTGGAATGGGCGTCCGATTTACCGACATCGCCGCCGACATCCGCAATCGTGTCCTCGAACTCGTGAAGTCCCTGCAGGAAGTCGGTAGGCCTGCCGCCTGATCGCATCATGCAGGCATTGCATCGCACTGTCCGGCAAGAGAGCGTACAAACATGAAATTTCCGGTCACTGTGACTCCGGGCCACCAGGGAGAATCGTTAGACATTGACCCAAGCCGCGAAATCATTTCTCTTCATGGGGCAAATGGCGCCTTGCTTGGAGCAGTGTCCTGGCATGATGTCATCGAACGCATTGCGGCGGGAGATGAAGATATCCGCTTTGCGCATGCGCGCGCGCATGCTCGCGCCCCTCTGGCCGTCAAAGTAAAATACACCACGCCCGAAGGTAAGCAATTCGACAGCTTGACCGGCGGCGTCGGCGGCGGAGGCCTGTTCATTGAAAGCAGTCAGCCTTTAGCGCCGGGCACTGAACTGTCCATCGAATTTGCCCTTCCAGATCGTCCCTGGGAAAAGCACAAAGCGAAAGCGAAAGTGGCCTGGACACGCAACAAGCCGGAACGATTTCTGTTGTTCCCCGGCATGGGCGTTCAGTTCACCGATATCGAGGAAAAATCGCGCCACGATTTGGTCGAATTGGTGGCCGCCCTCAATCGCTCCCGCGCAACGACCTGAGTTCCGCTTCAATCCACCTGCGCACACCACTATCCTGTTCTGTTGCTGCGGCAGCCTGCAAGACGGAGCGAGCGTCGATCCCGCGCACTTCTCCCAAGTGATAGGCCGCTTGAGCACGGACGGCGGCGGATGGATCCTGCGCGAGCCGCTGTTTCAATACTCTGCCGGCCCGAACATCGTCAGAATTGCCGAAGCATGCGACGGCTCCCTGCCGCACCTCTGCGTCCGAATCGTCCACGAGTGGCAGCAGGGATGACGCCACAGCACTCGTATCCAGGGATTGCAAGGCGTGCACAACGGTGCGCCTCACCCGTACGTCTGCAGCCTGCGCCAGCGTGGTGATGACCGCAAGCTGCCGAGGCGAGGGTTCAATGTCGCCGATGGCCATCGCGGCGGCTTGCCGAACATTGTCCGCCGGATCTGCCAGCGCTTCGGTCAACGCGGCAACTGCAGCCTCGTCCAACGGCGTCGCCAGACGACCCAAGGCTTGCGCGGCCGCGCCACGTACCAGCGGAATCGGGTCGGTCAGCAGGGGCACCACAGAGGGTACTGCGGTTGGATCGCCGATTTTACCCAGCGACTCGACCGCCGTCCGGCGCACTTCGGGATAGTGGTCCTTGAGCAATACGGTCAGCACTGCCTTGCTTTGGTCGGGGGATGGCCAGGGTGCTTCTTGAAGACACCCCGAAAACGTCAGACAAAAAAGTAGGAAGAGGGAAAGAGGGGAGCGTCGTGACGAGCTCCATTCATCCATGCGTCAGGCCGATTTTGGAGGTTCGTCCTCTACGGCAGGCATTTCTCGAGCGGCCTCGATGGATTGTTGAATTTCCTTCTGAGCCGCGTCCACCTCGGCTTGAATTGTCCGCATCTCGGGATCAACTGAATTCCGCACGTCTGCCACTGCCTGCTTGAACGTGCGCAAGGCGTCGCCCACCCCTTCACCAAGATGTTGCATGTCGGCAGGCGACACGCCGCCCGTTTGTGTTGCCTTCGCCTTCAGAGCCGCCTGCTGGGCCTGCACGCGAGCCACGGCATCCTTGTTCACAATCGCCGACGGTCGTTTAGCCTGCGGTTTCTGCTGCGCAGAGGGCGGAAGAGGAGGATATTGACCACGCATCGTGGGCGTCGGGGCCGCTGCACGCTCTTCCATCGTCGGCGGCTGAGCGACTCGAGCGGTTTGTGTCCCAGGTGGAGCGGTCGTCGGCCGGGCCGGTTGGGGCGCCTGTGGCCCCATATTATAGAGCGAGGCGGCCGTCGTGCCGGGTGTCAATTCGGGACCAGGCGTGTACGGCGAAGTCGGCTTAGGAGCGGCTTGAGCGTTGGTAGCCGTTGCCGGGGGCGCCGCGGCTGCTTGTTGTCCAGGAGCCTGGGCCGTGACTGGAGCGTGTGGCGTCGTTGAAGCTGCCGGGGACACGGCCTCGACCTGGGGCGCTTCCGGAGCAGGGATATCGTGAACTTCTTTCTTGAATCCTTTCAGCGCCTTGCCGACGCCTTCACCGATCTGAGGAAGCTTGCCTGCACCAAAAATGATCAGCACGATGACCAGAATAATGATCAATTCTGAAATGCCCATGGTGCCGAACATGCTCTTATTCCTTCTGTTTCAGGAGTATCGGCCTAAAAGCCAACAGCCACTTTATAGGCCGTTTGACAGCACTGTCAAGGAACGATGCGGCCGGGAGGGGCCTACAGCAATGGGGAAAGCGCGGTTTGTAGGGGAAGCCCGAACACGAGCGCATCGTGCGTCGTCAGATACACGTCCAACTCGCTTCTGATGCCAAATTCGCCAGCCAGGTAGACGCCGGGCTCAATCGAAAAACAGGTGCGTGGCATCAGGCGTCTCGTGTCGTGGGTTTCCAGGCCGTCGATGTTCGCCCCGTTCCCATGCACTTCTTCGCCGATGGAGTGGCCGGTACGATGAATGAATTGGTCTCCGTACCCCGCCGCTTGAATCACGCCGCGGCACGCAGCATCGACTTCGTGGCCGAACGGTCGGTAGCCAGCCCGTAGGTTCTCCCGGACGAATTCAAGCGCGGTGTCCCGTCCTCTTCTCACCACATCGAAGACTGCGCGATGCTTCTCGGGAACCGTCGAACCGGCATAGGCCGTCCAGGTAATGTCGGCATACACGGAGCCGGCGTCAGCCTGTTTGGCCCACAGATCAATGAGCACCAAATTGTCTCGTTGAATGGTCGAGGATAAGATCGCTGTAGGACCGTAATGGGGATCCGCGCTGTGTTCATTCACCGCCGCGATGGGTGGGCTGGACGTCATCATGCCTGCGTCCTTGATCCGTGAGAGAATGAACTGCTGTAAGCCGTATTCTGTGAGCCGCGTTCCATGAGTCAGGCACTGACTGACATGTCCAAACGCGTCGTCCACAATACGCCTCAATGCGGCGGCTGCGTACTGATGCGACTCCAACTGGCGGTCAGTCCAGCGGGCTTCGAATAGTTGGATGAAATCCGCCGAGCTGACGACGTCGACTCCGAAGCTTCTCACTAATTCCATGGTGCCGGCATCCACCCTGGACACATAAGGGACCGCATTCATGGGCGAGTACTGCATCGCAATCCGGCGGTGGCCGGTGAGAATACGACCGAGCTCTTGCCGCTGCTGGTCCCACGACACATAGGTCCTCGTATCGCCGGGTAGGGAACTCAATACGTGCGGCTCGATTCCATGGACCAATTTTTGCGGTGTGCCATGAGCCGGAACCCAGTAATACCAGCGCCTGGTCACATGCATACACGGATCGAGCAGAAGCACACGGTAGGCGAGGAGATCGCTTCCACGGAAATCATAGAAAAGCCACCCGTCCGTGGAATCATGTTCGCGAAGCACCCGTTGGATCTCGAGTATTCGCTGTTCAGACGCGAGGTCCGGCATGATCGGCATCTTATCGTTGTGGCTTTGGAGCGTCAATGAAGAGGGATTGCCCTCGGCCATGGTAGAATGCGCAGCATGTCGATGGATTCCGAGGCATCTCAATTTCGCATCACATTGTTCATTGGCCCGCAGCCGGTGAAGGGGAAACCCTTCACTTACTCGACCGTGTACAACGTCAAAAAGCGGAGTTGGAAAGGTGGCGTCCAGGTGGCCGTCGAACTCGAGGAATCTCAGATCAATGCTCTGAGTTCGAGCATCGGCTTTCCTCAATGGCTGGACCAGGCGCTTGTGCAAGTTCCGGTTGAAGAACGTCCCGCTTACCAGGAGCGGGGGCAAGACCTGTTTGTCCAAGCGCTCGCCTGGTGCAAATTGGACTTATTGTTGCAATCCGGCATCACTCAGAACAATCAATGTATCACCGCCGACACATTCGTCACCGAATTGAACATGGTTGCTATCAACAAACGGCACTTCGTCGCATCACATGTGGCGACAGAACTTGATCTCCTTCCGCACCATCCTGCTTGATGGAGAGTTTTCCGACCTGGTAGGGGGTTTGCAAGCACAGTGTAATTTGTTATAACCCACAGCACGCTGCACTTCGACTGAGCGCCCAAGGAATTTCCACGGATGCAGCTCGATTCACTTTGTTGAGGAAGGAGGACCCTCTCGTGAAATTATATGTGTGTGCTTACACTGCGGCAACGTTCAGGCTCGTCGCCGTTGCTCTCGTCCTCGCTCTTGGCATGGTCAGCGTGTCGCCCTCGGCGTGGAGCCAAGAGTCCCTTCCGCCATCCAGCGAGACGACCGAAGGTGGGAGCGCCTCCAGCGCCGGTATGGGCGCTGCTGCCGGGGTTTCAACCTTGCTGTATCTTCCGTTGAAGGCGGCCTTTGCCATCGGAGGAGGCATCGTAGGCGGGCTGGCCTATGCGTTTTCCGGAGGAAACGAGAACGCGGCAAAGAGCATCTGGACCACGAGCCTCTATGGCACGTATATCATCACGCCCGATCATCTGCGCGGAGACAGACCCATCCGTTTCCTCGGCGTCCCGGAGACGGAGGCATCGGCTCAGGCCGCGGCCCCCATGGAGCCCATTCGTTGAGCAATGAAACCGCTCATCGGCGTGACACCAGATTTTAACGCCGGTGACCGAAAAGAATGGGGCGGACGCGAACCCACCTATTTCTTGCGCGCTCGTTACGTTCGCGCCATCGAAGACCTCGGAGGAATCCCGGTCGTCCTTCCACTGGTCGCCGACCTTGGAGCTCGGCGGCGTTTGCTCACTCACATTGACGGCCTCTTGCTGACCGGTAGCGGACCCGATCTCGCTCCGGAACTCTACGGCGAACGTCAGCGGTACAAGTTCAGGGTGATGAGCCAACGACGCACAACATTCGAGCTGGAAATGGCTCACTTGGCGCGCGCCGCCAATATGCCGGTGTTGGCTATATGCGGTGGCATGCAGGCGCTCAATGTCGCCTTTGGAGGCAGCCTGTATCAAGATATTGCCGCCCAGCGATCCAAGCCGCTGCAGCACAAACAACCGACTCCCGCAACCAGGCTGAGTCATGACGTGACAATCACCTCCGGAAGCCTGTTGCGGCGCATCGTCAAGACTGGGACGATGCGAGTCAACAGCTCTCACCATCAATCCGTCAAGGACGTGGCGCCATCCTTGATGGCCAGCGCTGTGGCACCTGACGGCATTATCGAGGCCATCGAATCGCCGTCCCAGCGGTTCTTTCTCGGAATTCAGTGGCATCCGGAATTTCTGTTCGACCAACACAAGCTCCATCGGCGACTCTTCGAGGCGTTTCTCCACGCTGCACGGAAAGGCACGAGCTAGCTATGCCGGCGATCTTCCATTTCCTTGTGAGACGGCCTGCTATACTTGATGGAACATGGAGCGGGAAGACGTCCTCAGCCGACCGTCATTGGCACGACCTGCTGCGGGCAGACGCCCGGTGATCTCTCAACTGTTTCGCACGAAATCCATCGATCAAATCCTCGCGGACGCCGACCATCCGACGCATCGACTCAAAAAGTCCCTGACGGCCTGGGATCTCACCTGCCTGGGGATCGGGGCGATCATCGGAACCGGCATTTTCGTCCTGATCGGCACGGCCATTGTCGGTGATGCCCATCGGCCCGGAGCCGGCCCCGGCATCGTCCTGTCCTTTGTCCTGTCCGGCCTCACTTGTGCGCTCGCCGCGCTCTGTTATGCGGAAATGTCCGCGATGATACCGGTTGCCGGCAGCGCCTACACGTTTTCCTATGCGACGCTCGGGGAGATGCTTGCCTGGCTCACCGGCTGGAATCTTATTTTGGAATACGGCGTCGCCTGTGTCGCAGTCGCGATCGGCTGGTCCGGGTACTTTAACAATCTTCTGCAACTGGCCGGTCTCGATTTACCCCAGTGGGCGACCCGTCCGCCCGGTGGCACAGATGGAGGAATCGCCAACCTTCCGGCTGCCATTATCGTGCTGCTCGTCACGATCATCCTTGTCGTCGGAATCAAGGAAAGCGCACGCGCGACGGGCATAGTCGTGCTCATCAAACTTGCCGTCATCCTGTTCTTCCTCGGGATTGGCAGCACTTCCGTCAATCCGCAAAACTGGACGCCGTTTATGCCGCAGGGCATGGCGGGGGTGGGGGCAGCCGCAGCGATCGTGTTCTTTGCCTACATTGGGTTCGATGCGGTCTCGACAGCCGCAGAAGAGGCCAGGAATCCGGCTCGTGACGTCCCGATCGGGATTATCGGATCGTTGAGCCTGTGCACCTTCCTGTATATCGCTGTCGCCGCCGTACTTACCGGCCTGATTCCCGCATCGCAAATTGATATCCATGCTCCAGTGGCCGAGGCACTCAGATTGGCGGGTTTCAAGTGGGGGGCCGCAGTCATCGCGATCGGCGCGGTCGCGGGGATTACCAGCGTACTGGTCGTCATGATGCTGGGTCAGATTCGCGTGTTCTTTGCGATGTCGAGGGACCGGCTGTTAGGCCCCTGGCTTGCGGCGGTTCATCCTCGGTTCGGAACTCCCCACCGCGCGACCATTCTCACCGGTGTTGCGGTGGCGATCTTGGCGGCGCTCATTCCCATCGGCGAGGCAGCCGACATGACCAACATCGGGACGTTCTTCGCGTTCGTGCTCGTCTGTATCAGTGTGATCGTGCTGCGATATACCAAACCGGATCAGCCGAGACCGTTTCGCCTGCCGTTCATGCCGTTGGTTCCAATTCTTGGCGCGATGGCCTGTCTGGGACTGATGTGGCAACTCCCCCAACTGACGTGGATCCGCTTCGGCGTCTGGACCGTCATCGGCATCGTCGTCTATTTAAGTTATGGTCTCAACCACAGCCGGTTGTCGGCAAAGGCGTTGAAGCAGACTTCGGCGTCTTGAGGCGCAGCGGTCTCGAAGACAGGCACAGCACTGTGGTCGGCCTGGCTGAACGCCAGGTCGCGCTGAATTCTAGCTTGATTCGCCGGACGACTGACCGGACGGCGTCGACGGGACCCGGGCAGGAGTTGAAGCCGCAGGCGCAGCGGAAGCCTGAGAAGCAGGAGCAGAGGTCGCTTGAGCAGCCGGTTTCGGAGTCGCTGGCGGCTTGGGAGGAGCCGGTCTTTCGGGTTTAATGCCGCCTTCCCATGACGGCCCTGAATACATGTCGGCTGAAAGACCCTTGGCTTTCCATTTGTCCTCGAAATCCGCCGCCGCCTTATTCGGCGAATCCCCCATCCCCACCACATCGTTCCACGGATAGACTTTCGGGCCGATCTGGCAGCCCGCGTCAGAGCGTTTAAGGTAGAGCGCGATCGGATTTCCCCGATAAGGGCCGAGATAAATGTGCACAGAACCGACGTATTCCAGCAAGTTCGCCATGGCCGGTCTCCAGGGAGGGGCATGATGCCATAAGCCGAAATAGGAGGCAAGCAGCGGGCTCAACGGACGCCGCTTCATCGAAGCGATCACACGCCGGGAACATTGGAGACTAGGGCGAGACGGGAAGAGCTTGAGCCGGACGTTTGCGGACAAGGAACACGCCCACAACGAGGACCATGATCACCGCCACGTTCAACCCGACGTCCATGAGATATTGATAGAACTGAGTTTCAGTCATGTTCGGCAGGTGACTCAATTCAGCGCTGGCCGTCAGGACACGCCTGGTGCAGGCGATAATCCCGACCGCCAGATACGGTTCGAGATCCAGGACCTCAGTCTGCAGGAAGCGGATGACTGTGCGAAACAGCTCGAGGAGAATGATGACGAGTAGCAGATCGTTCAAGAGTTTCAAGCCGGAAGGCAACAGCCCGCTGCTGCCCGCTTTCGTCATGAAGACGTACCAGGCATGGGCGAAAATGAGCATGCCCAGGACGAGCAGACTGAAGCCTGCTGTCAGATAGCCAAGCCGGTCGAGCCATTCCATGACTCCACACCAGCGTTTCATGACTAGCTTACGGTCCTGCATGGCAGCCCTCCTGACGATGGACTATGCATTGCCTTCCGGCCCGCTCTGGGGCGGATCTGACCCTCTGATCAGGTCATAGCGCAACTCCCGCTTGGAACTGACCGTCAACGAATGGCCGCAGCACCGGATTTCTTTGAAGCCCGCTCCGCCATCCATGATCATGACCCGCAGCCCGCAGGAGTCCGGATACAGTTTCTTTTCATCAAGGACGACGCCAGTGGCCAGCTGACCACGCTTGCGCCCTTTGGCACTCGCCATCGCTGGCACCACATCGAGCTCGGTCAATTCATGGCCGCAACAAACGATCTTCTCAAACCCGTCCCCTCCGCCCATGACCTTCATGACGAGGCCGCAAGAGTCGGGATGCCGTTTACGTTCATCGATGAGATCTCCCTTTTTGACCCCCATGATCGGCCCGCGTTCCTTTGATCAACTAGAGGCTACTCGCTATGGAGCGTTTCTCCATGCGGTGACTCGCCTGACGCAGGCTCTCAAGAAGCGCCTGATGCGTCCGGCAGCCGGCAATCAACTTTGCCTCGGAGATCATTGCCGGCCGGTACGGTGTAAGATAGCGCTGCTTGACCCGTTGAATCCTTGCGAGCGATTGATCCAGCCTCGCCGTCGTCACAGTTCCCGATGCCACGGCCTTCTCCACCGCTTCAAAGGCCGCGATCTCCCGTTCACGCTCCTTACAGATCAACAACACGTCGCATCCTGCCAGCAGCGCTCGCACGGCCGCATCTCCCGGGCCGTAATGGTCCACGATCGCATGCATTTCGAGGTCGTCCGTCAGCACGACACCGTCATAGCCCATCTGTTCTCTCAGGAGACCGCTGATGATGGCCGGAGACAGCGTTGCCGGAAGCGCTTCATCGAGCGCCTTGTATAACACATGCGCGGTCATCATCGTCGCGATCTCAGCCGCCGCGGCCCGGCGAAACGGCGGAAACTCAATGGCCTCTAATCGCTCCCGTGAACCCTCAACCACAGGCAGTTCCTTGTGAGAGTCTGCATTCGTGTCTCCATGGCCGGGGAAATGCTTGCCGCAGGCGACCACGTCCTGATCTTGCAATCCGGCCGCCGTGATCAGTCCCATTTCACCGACGGCATGCGCCGAGGAGCTGAACGCCCGGTCGCCGATCACCGGATTGTCGGGATTGCTATTGACGTCGAGCACAGGAGCCATGTTCATGTTGATGCCAACGGCTTTGAGCTCCTTGGCTATCGTCGCCGCAGCCGCATAGGCCAGTTCGCTGGAATTGCACCGTCCGATGAGCTCACAGGGAGGAAAGATAGTAAAGCCTTGGGGCAGACGCGACACGCGCCCCCCTTCCTGATCGATGGAGATCAAGAGGGGAGACTTCGGGCTGGACTGTTGGAGATCGTTGGTCAGCTGAACAATCTGTTCAACGGATTCGAGATTCCGTGAGAACAGGATCACTCCACCCGGTTTATAGTCTTTGATGAATGCAGACAGCTCGGGTGTGACGGTGGTTCCCATGAACCCGATCATGAAGAGCTGTCCGATTTTTTCCCGCGACGTCAGCTCGAGACGGGCCACTGTCACAGGCTCCGATCAATGAGATATTGAATCAAGAGCCTTGTTCCAATGCCCGTCGGCCCCTTGGGAATATACGCCCGCTCCCGCTCGCTCCAATCGGTACTGGCAATATCGATGTGCGCCCAGGGGCCAGCGCCGGCGAACTTACTCAGAAAGAGGGCCGCGGTAATCATGCCGCCGCCGCGTCCGCCGATGTTGCGCATATCGGCGACGTCACTGCGAAGTTGCTCGAAATATTCATCCCACAGCGGCATCTCCCACACGCGTTCACCAGCCTTGTCGCCCGACTTTTTGACCTGCGCCTTCAGTTTCTCATCGGTGCCGAATAGCCCGATGGCGAATTGGCCCAGGGCGACAACACAGGCGCCGGTGAGCGTCGCGATATCGACCAATGCGGCGGGGTTGTAGCGTTGGGCGTAGGCGAGCGCATCGGCGAGAATTAATCGTCCTTCGGCGTCCGTATTTTGAACTTCAACTGTTTTACCCGATAACGTCTTCACGATGTCACCGGGCTTCATGGC
>Ga0307412_10000823_pt1 | contig 17889 bp, 17 predicted proteins | sample DK1Cmetagenome_3_FD_203823 | JGI IMG/M metagenome (GOLD analysis project Ga0307412, IMG submission 203823) | Maize rhizosphere microbial communities from greenhouse at UC Davis, California, United States - DK15-C-1 | ecosystem: Host-associated > Plants > Roots > Rhizosphere > Soil | place: USA...
CGCAAGTAACATGATTTTGTTATCAAGCACTTCTACAACGCCGCCTTTGATAAATATTTTTTCTTCACTTTTTCCAGTACGGATCGTCACTTTCCCATCATCAAGAATTGAGATAATAGGAGCGTGGTTATTAAGTATTTCGAAAGAGCCCTGAACTCCTGGAACTGTTACTGAAGAGACATCGCCGTCGAATACTGTTTTATCTGGTGTTAAAATTTCTAATTTCATAAAGCCCTCTTTATTTCCCTCAAAGGGACTGATTTAAATATGTTATTATCTAAAGCACCATATTTGCCTCCCCTGCGGGGAGGATAGGAGGGGCTTCTTATGCGTTTGCTTCGGCAAGTAATTTCTTACCTTTTTCAATCGCATCTTCAATTGTTCCAACAAGGTTGAAAGCTGCTTCAGGATACTCGTCAACTTCTCCGTCCATAATCATGTTGAAGCCTTTGATTGTATCTTTGATATCAACTAATACACCTTTTAAGCCTGTAAATTGCTCTGCAACGTGGAAAGGTTGAGATAAGAAACGCTGAACACGGCGAGCGCGTGATACAACTAATTTATCTTCTTCAGAAAGCTCATCCATACCTAAGATGGCGATGATATCCTGAAGTTCTTTGTAACGTTGAAGGATTTCTTTTACACGTTGTGCTGTATTGTAATGGGCATCACCTAAAACCATTGGGTTAAGGATACGTGAAGTTGAATCAAGAGGGTCTACCGCTGGATAGATACCAAGCTCAGCAATTTTACGAGAAAGTACTGTTGTTGCATCTAAGTGGGCGAAAGTTGTAGCAGGAGCCGGGTCAGTCAAGTCATCCGCAGGTACATAAACCGCCTGTACTGATGTGATCGAGCCACGTTTAGTTGAAGTAATTCGCTCTTGCATTAAACCCATCTCAGTAGCAAGTGTTGGCTGGTAGCCTACCGCAGAAGGCATACGGCCTAATAACGCTGATACCTCAGAACCTGCCTGTGTGAAACGGAAGATATTATCGATAAAGAAAAGAATATCTTTTCCTTGTCCTTGCTCATCGCCATCACGGAAGTATTCTGCAATTGTTAAACCAGAAAGAGCAACGCGTGCACGGGCACCCGGAGGCTCGTTCATTTGCCCGAATACGAAGGTCGCTTTAGATTCTTTTAGTTCGTTACGATCTACTTTATCAAGGTTCCATTCGCCTTTTTCCATTCCGTGCATGAATTCTTCACCGTATTTGATAATGCCAGACTCAAGCATCTCACGAAGTAAGTCATTGCCTTCACGAGTACGCTCACCTACTCCAGCAAATACAGAAAGACCACCGTGCCCTTTGGCTATGTTGTTAATTAATTCCTGAATTAATACGGTTTTACCTACACCTGCTCCACCAAACAATCCGATTTTACCACCTTTTGCATAAGGCTCAAGTAAGTCGATAACTTTGATCCCTGTAAACAGAATCTCAGTTTCTGTAGAAAGGTCTTCAAAGCGTGGAGGTTGAGCGTGAATTGGGCGGCCAGCAGCTTTATCAAGGTCTTCGATGCCGTCAATTGCATCTCCAACAACGTTAAATACACGGCCTTTAATACTGTCGCCAATAGGCATTTTAATCGGAGCACCTGTATCAACTACAGCCAGTCCACGAACAAGTCCGTCAGTTGAATCCATCGCAATTGCACGTACTCTGTCTTCTCCAAGGTGTTGTTGTACTTCGAGAATAATTTTTTGGCCGTTAGCCTTAGTTATCTCTAAAGCATCAAAAATCTGAGGCAGCTTGGCATTGTCTGCAAAGCTTACGTCAACTACGGGTCCGATAATCTGCGCTATTTTTCCAGTGTTAGGCATATAAATTTTTAATGAAAAATTATGTTACTCAATTACATAAGTCACTTTATAGTGACACTAATTTTGGTGCCGCAAAAATACGTTTTAAAAAAGAAAATCAAATGCCTGTTTAAAAGATTTTTAAAAGGTGTCAACTTATTTTTTAAAACCCTTCAAAAGGCAGCTTGTTAGCATTAATATAAACGTAAAAATTATGAAGAAGATAAGTGAGATAAATAGATGTATTAATAAGCTGGGTAAGCAAATTAGTACTTTTTTGGCTTTTATGTTTGTAAGTACAATGGCCTTAGCTCAAAGAGCTGTGGAAGAAAAGGATCCCGCTACTGCTGAATTTAATTATGATATGAGAGATAATCCCTGGTATACACAGCCATGGATTTGGGCTATAGTTGCTTCGGTGTTGATTTTACTTATAGCATTTATTAGCAAGGGGAATTTTGGGCGCCATGGCGAAAACGATTCAGAACCCGGAACAGCCCACTAAAATTGATGTTGCAAAATACTTACAAAAGCCGAGGTCATTAAAGCTCTGGCTTTTGTTGTTTTTTATGCCTTCTCAAAATTAAGGCAGGTTTTTAAAATTTTGGCGCACTGGCATATTTATTGTTTAAGCTGTTGCATAATACCTATTATTAAATTTAACTATGAAAACGATTAAAAAACTCACGAAAGCCGAAATATGGTTGGCTGCCCTTTTGATGACGATAAATGTGCTGTTCGGCGCCTCAGCTTTTGCTCAGGGAACTCCAGAGCAAGTTGACGTTAATATTAATACTAACTCAGGCGGAGGGTGGTATGCTCAGCCATGGGTTTGGGTAGTAGGAGTTGCATTATTCATCATTATAATTATCGCTATAACCCGCAGTGGCAGTAGGGAAGCATAAAAAGCAAACAAAGCACAGTAAACAATAACAAAGAGGGCGAAATTTATTTTGCCCTTTTTTATTCTTATTCATTGTTGATATTTGCTTGTATGATTAAAATTCTACTTACTGGAAGCAACGGCCTTTTGGGGCAAAAAATCATTTCACTTATAAGGCAATCTAAGCGTGCAGAGTTAATAGCAACATCGAAAGGCTCAAACAGGTATCCGTTTTCTGATGGGTATAGCTATGCCGAAATGGATATTTCTGATGAGAATCAAATACAACATGTGGTTTCTTTCTACAATCCGGATGTTATAATTAACACAGCTGCAATTACCAATGTGGATACGTGTCATGTAGAACGGCAGCTATGCAGGGATATTAATGTAAATGCCGTTGAATCTCTGGTAAAAATTTGCGAGCAGAAAAACATCCACCTTATCCACCTCTCCACTGATTTCGTTTTTGATGGCGAAGCCGGCCCCTATGTGGAAGATGCCTTGCCTAATCCTATAAGTTTTTATGGAGAAAGTAAGCGCGATGCTGAGAATATAATTAAAGCTTCCGCCGGAAAGTGGACGATCGTTAGGACTATCCTGGTTTATGGGATTGCCGCTAATTTGAGCCGCTCAAATATTGTGCTTTGGGCAAAGGGGACCTTGGAAAAAGGGCAGCCTATTAAAGTAGTGAACGACCAATGGCGCACTCCAACACTTGCAGAAGATTTGGCGGAAGGTTGTCTGCTAATTGCGGAAAAAGGAGCTCAAGGAATCTATCATATTTCCGGCAAGGATATGATGACTGTGCTTGATCTAGTGGAAAAGGTAGCAGATTTTTGGGGTTTAGATAAATCCTTAATTCAGCCGGTTTCATCAGCCACGCTAAATCAGGATGCTAAGCGCCCAATGAGAACTGGTTTTATTCTGGATAAAGCTATAAGCGATTTAGGTTATCAGTCTCATTCATTTGAAGAGGGGCTGGAAATTCAAAGGAGACAAATGGAGATTGGCTCTGCGTAGAGTTGAAAAAATAAGTACTTTAGCAAGAAATCAATCTATTATTCATAGTATAAACTTTCAGGAAATTATGGACGGTATTTCTTTACTGTTGACGGTTGTAGGTATTATAGTTGCCTTATTTATATTTCTCTATATTTTGCCGGTTAATTTATGGTTTACTGCACAGCTTTCCGGGGTGCGTGTTAGTCTCCTTAACCTGTTTCTGATGCGTTTGAGGAAAGTGCCACCTTCGTTGGTTGTGAATGCCATGATTACTTCGACTAAGGCCGGTTTGAATTTAACCTCCAATGATATTGAAACACATTACCTGGCGGGAGGAAATGTAAATAATGTAATAAAGGCTCTTATTTCAGCGGATAAAGCAAATATACCTTTAGATTTTAGGTTAGCCACAGCAATAGATTTGGCAGGAAGGGATGTGTTTGATGCGGTGCAGCTTTCAGTAAATCCACGTGTAATCAATACTCCTCCGGTTGCCGCTGTTGCAAAAGACGGTATCCAGTTGATTGCTAAGGCTCGGGTAACAGTTAGGGCAAACATTAATCAGTTAGTGGGTGGGGCAGGCGAAGAAACTATTTTGGCGCGAGTTGGGGAAGGTATTGTAACTACTATAGGCTCAGCAGTTAATCATAAAGAAGTTCTGGAAAATCCAGATCGAATTTCTAAAGTAGTATTAAATAAGGGTTTGGATAGTGGAACCGCTTTTGAGATACTGTCAATTGATATTGCCGATATTGATATCGGTGATAATATTGGCGCCAAATTGCAAACAGATCAGGCGGAAGCCGATTTGAAAGTTGCTAACGCTCGGGCGGAAGAGCGCCGTGCAATGGCTGTTGCGCAGGAGCAAGAAATGCGTGCCAAAGCACAAGAGGCGCGGGCTAAAGTTATTGAGGCAGAAGCCCAGTTGCCTTTGGCAATGGCAGAAGCTTTTCGTTCAGGTAATTTAGGTATTATGGATTACTACAAAATGGAAAATTTAAAATCTGACACAGAAATGCGGGATTCTATTGCCAAACCTAACACTGGAAAAGGCAAGCAAGGATAGTTGAAATAATTGAAGAGGTGTATTGTAAGCGCTTAGGCTTTGATATTTTGGATCGAACCTTAGTGTGGATAATACACCTTTTATTTTTAATCAAAAAAGATGTAGTTTTACCTCCATGAAAACAGTAGATAATCTTAATTTTTCTGGTAAAAAAGCGCTTATCCGCGTTGATTTTAACGTTCCATTAGACAAAGATTTCAATATTACCGACGATAACCGTATACAAGGTGCATTGCCAACTATCAAAAAAATATTAGCTGATGGTGGTTCTGTTATATTAATGTCTCACTTAGGCCGTCCAAAAGAAGGTCCTACTGAAAAATATTCTTTAAAGCATATTGTTAAGCACCTTTCTGATGTTTTAGGTAAAGAAGTTCAGTTTGCTGATGACGCAATCGGAGCTCAGGCGGTTGAAAAAGCTGCTGCTTTAAAAGGTGGTGAAGTTCTATTGCTTGAAAATCTTCGTTTTTATAAAGAAGAGGAAAAAGGAGATGAGGCTTTTGCAGAAAAATTAAGCAAGCTTGGTGATGTGTACGTGAATGATGCCTTTGGCACAGCTCACCGCGCACATGCTTCAACCGCAATTATTGCTAAATTCTTCCCAGATGCTAAGTACTTCGGATATTTAATGGCTGGCGAACTAGCTAATGCTGAAAAAATATTGAATAATGCAGAACGTCCTTTTACGGCAATTATGGGTGGTGCTAAAGTTTCTGATAAGATCTTATTGATTGAGAAGTTATTGGAAAAGGTGGATAACCTATTAATCGGTGGTGGTATGGCTTATACCTTCGCTAAAGCGCAGGGCGGTAAAATTGGTAATTCATTAGTTGAAGAGGATAAACTAGAGCTTGCTTTAAGCCTTATTGAAAAGGCAAAAAGTAAAGGTGTAAATCTTGTGTTGCCTACAGATTCGGTTATTGCTGACGCGTTTTCTGCAGAAGCTAATACAGCCGAGGCTAAAAATGATAACATTAAAGACGGCTGGATGGGCTTAGATATCGGCCCTGAGTCTGTTGTTAAATACAAAGACATTGTTGGCGGTTCAAAAACATTGTTGTGGAACGGCCCCATGGGGGTTTTTGAATTTTCAAAATTCGAAAATGGAACTAAATCTGTTGCAGAGGCAGTAGTTGCTGCTACAGAAAAAGGTGCATTTTCATTAATCGGCGGTGGCGACTCTGCTGCTGCGGTTGCAAAATTTGGCTTCGAAGATAATGTAAGTTACGTTTCTACCGGTGGCGGTGCTTTGTTAGAGTATATGGAAGGTAAAGAGTTGCCAGGTGTAAAAGCAATCAACGAATAATAGTCGGTAAAAATTTACTGGATTTAAGCCCGGGTTCTCAATCAGAAGCCGGGCTTTTTTTGAGGGCACTGAAAAAGTCCGCTGACGGCTAAAATTAAAAAGGAGCAGGAAGATAAATTTCTCTGCTCCTTTTTGTATTTTAAGGCATCAGCAAGACTTAGATATTAATTCAACAACAGACACTTCATTTCATTGAATTTCCAAGGCTATATGGCCTTATTGTCCCCACATTTGCTTCGTAGGATCAATGAATTAATAGACTTTGGTTTTATCTATAAGAGCTATTGGACAAATATTATGCAAGCAAAGGGCGCACGGCGGAAAGCCCGATACGGATGGTTAAATATTTGTTGTTGAAAACGATCTATACCGTTTCCGATGTTGATGTCGTAGAGCGTTCCAGGTACCGACCTATTGCAAAGAACTTGAAAAAGTATATTGAAGCAGGCAAACGATTAAATCAGACATGCACTGCCAGCAGATGGCTTTTCAGGAAACGACTCTATAAAGGAAAGATAAGACACCGATATAAGATTGAAGCAAAAACAGTGAGTTAAAAAACGTTCATGGGGATTGCCGGCCAACATCTTATGGGATTACAAATTATGCAAAGGCAGGGAGCATTGGCCATTTTCATAGTTAATCTGAGGAGAATTATCAAACTAACGGCCTAAAGCTCTAAAAACACAGTAAAAAGACTGAGATGTTTAAGCTTTTCTTCTAAGAGGCGCAATTGGTCGATAGAGGCAAACATACAAGCTAAGTTATAAGCAACAAAAAAGCGATTAAGTAAAAGTCATGTTTTTACTCAATCGCTTTTTTAGCTTTTCTTAGTAGAGGAGGTACTTTTTCAGTGGCCTCCTCTACAGAAGCGGTTTTTTTTATTAAGCTACTAATCAGTAATTAGCTCTTTTGGTTTTTCTCAGCACCTTCCATTTGCTCTTTTAATTGAGCAAGAACGCCTAAGTCACCTAAAGTTGACTTCTCAACTGAATCTTTAACTTTCTTCACCGCATTAGTTGTTGCTTTAACGTCTTTTTGTTTCTGAGATCTCTCTTCGTTACGAGCTTCAGCTTTAGCTTCTTCCCAGATACGAGAGTGAGAAACAACAATGCGTTTTGATTCTTTGTTGAATTCGATGATTTTGAACTCAGCAGTTTCTTCAGCTTTTAATGCTTTACCATCTTCTTTGATAGTGTGTTTGCTAGGAGCGAATCCTTCAACACCATAAGGAAGGGCAACAATTGCACCTTTGTCAGTTACTTTCAATACTGTTCCTTCGTGGATTGAATCCAAAGTGAAGATAGTTTCGAAAGTTTCCCAAGGGTTTTCTTCCAATTGTTTATGGCCTAAGCTTAGTTTGCGGTTGTCTTCGTCAAGTTCTAAAACAACTACGTCTAATTCTTCACCAATTTTTGTAAATTCATTAGGGTGGTTGATCTTTTTAGACCAAGAAAGATCTGAGATGTGGATTAAACCATCAATTCCTTCTTCGATTTCAACAAATACACCGAAGTTAGTCATGTTTTTAACAACAGCCTTGTGCTGGCTACCAACTGGGTATTTAGATGCGATATCTTTCCAAGGATCTGGCGTTAATTGTTTAATACCAAGGCTCATTTTGCGCTCATCGCGGTCTAAAGTAAGAACCTGAGCTTCAACTTCGTCACCTACTTTCAAGAACTCTTGTGGGTTACGTAAGTTTTGAGACCATGACATTTCAGATACGTGGATTAATCCTTCAACACCTGGAGTGATTTCAAGGAATGCACCGTAGTCTGCTACAGTAACAATTTTACCTTTTACTTTAGATCCAACTTCAATAGCTGTATCTAGAGACTCCCAAGGATGAGAAGTTAATTGTTTTAAACCAAGGGCGATACGTTTTTTCTCATCATCGAAGTCAAGAACAACCACGTTGATTTTTTGGTCAAGTGATAGAACTTCTTTCGGATGCTCAATACGGCCCCATGAAATGTCTGTAATGTGAAGTAAACCGTCAACACCACCAAGGTCGATGAATACACCGAAGTCAGTAATGTTTTTAACAGTTCCTTCAAGAACTTGTCCTTTTTCAAGTTTAGCAACGATCTCAGTTTTTTGGTTTTCAAGATCGTCCTCGATAAGAACTTTGTGAGAAACAACAACGTTTTTGAACTCATGGTTGATTTTAACAACTTTGAATTCCATTGTTTTTCCTACATAAACATCGTAGTCACGGATTGGCTTAATATCGATTTGAGAGCCAGGTAAGAACGCCTCAACACCCATAATGTCAACGATAAGTCCACCTTTAGTGCGGCTCTTAACGAAACCAGTGATGATTTTGTCTTGTTCTAAAGCTTCATTGATAAGCTCCCATGACTTTTGAGTTTTAGCACGTTTACGTGAAAGAACCAACTGTCCATTAGCGTCTTCTTGTGATTCTACGAAAACATCTACCTGATCGCCAACTTTTAAATCTGGCAAATCACGGAACTCTGATAATGATACCATACCATCAGATTTGAAACCGATGTTTAATACCACATCTTTGTTATTGATGTTAACAACAGTACCGGTGATGATCTCACCTTTGTTGATTTGGTTAAATGTTCCGGCATACATTTCCTCAAGCTTTGCACGCTCTTCGTTGCTGTAGTTACCGAACCCTTTTTCATTCGCATCCCAGTCAAAATCACCAGATGGTGTTACCAGGGTTTTAGACTTAATGTCTTCAATTGACAATGAATCAGCTTCTGATTCAATGTTTTCTTTTGTAACCGACTTGGTTTCTTCGCCATGGAGTTCTGCTGATTTAGCATGTAGCTCCTTTTCTGCTTCTTGTTTTTTGGCCATTAATTAATTTTTCTCCTTTTTCCCAATGTCAATTGGGACAGCAAAGGTACGCAAATTACTTGTATTGGAAAGAAAATTTTAGGATTATTTTACTGATATATAGCATCTTTTGCACGGTTCTTATTTAAAACCATGGCTCGGTTTATTCTGTTATACAAAACAACTAAATACTATTCATATGGATAACTATAGAGAAGGAAGGTCCACAGTAAACATGGCTAGAAATGAAACGGGTTCAGGAAATGATAATAAGCAAATCAAGGAAAAACCCATAGATGATGCTTTTAAAACTCCAAATAGAAAGCATAAATTAGAATGGAAAGAACCTCAGGATGAACAAATGTTTGACCACTTGGCTGATGAATAAGTGGCATCAACATATGGTATATTGACAGCACTGACTAGTCTTGCGGCTCGAGTATAAAAGGTTTTATCTTGTTTAAAACAAAATTCAGCTGTTCCGTAGGAGTTAAGTTGGTGTTGTCTAGTATTATAGCGTCTTTTGCTCTGACCAGGGGGCTTTCTTTTCTCGTTGTGTCCTGGTAATCCCGATGTGCCAGATTTTCAAATACTTCTTCAAGCGTTATATGGCTATCCTTAGCCTGGAGTTCTTTAAATCTGCGCTCTGCCCTTATTTTGGGGTCGGCAGTCATAAAGATTTTCACCTGAGCATCAGGAAATACCGTAGTGCCAATGTCGCGGCCGTCCATCACGACATTTTTTGATTCGCCCATGCGTTGCAGCTGCCTAACTATTTCGCGGCGCACAGCTTTAATTGCACTCACTTCACTAACCTGTTCTGAAACTGCCATTTGCCTGATTTCGTCAGAAACTTCTTCGCCATTGAGGGTAATGTGGCTTTGATAATCCCTTGAATGAAAGTTTAGGTGAATATCATCAAGAGCATGTTCCACTTTTTCAGCATCAGTGATATCAATGTTGTTGCGTTGCAGGTATAATGTTACAGCACGGTACATTGCACCGGTGTCAATATAGATAAAGTGAAGCTTTTTAGCCAGGGCTTTGGCAAGTGTGCTCTTTCCGCATGATGAGTAGCCATCTATGGCCACCACTATATTATTAGTTATCACGAAAACAAATATACGTTTTAAATGGCACTTAAATTAGTTGTATTTGATTTTAGTTTATTTGTATTATGAACTTTATGAAAGAAAGATTATTGCCTTATGTGACTTTTAAAACATCGAGAAGTGGTGGGAAAGGTGGGCAAAATGTTAACAAAGTAAATACAAAGGCTGAACTGAATTTTGACTTCCAAAATGTAAGCTGGCTAAGCAATGAAGAAAAGCTAAGGATTGGAGATAAACTTAGAAACAAACTGAATTCGGAGGGGCTGGTTCAGGTAGTAAGTGAAGAGGGGCGGAGCCAGCTTTTTAACAAGGAGCGTGCAATTGACAAGTTAATTCAGCTTTTGGAGCACGCTTTATTTGTAAAGAAGCCACGAAAGCCAACAAAACCTAAAAAAACTGCTGTGGAGAACCGGCTTCAGAACAAACATAAACAGGCTGTCAAAAAAATCAGCAGGCGTAAGTTATTCGACGAGTAATTTTTGTTGTTTAGTTAAACCTGTAAAAAATGCTGGCTGTTCCGTATTGTAAGGATTTAATTTGTTCTTTGAGTTCCTTGGTTTGAAAAATCACTCCAAAATTTAGTGACCAGCGGTTTTTTGCATACATCAATCCAAATTCCTGAGAAAATATTAAACGGTTGGGCGTATACACTACCGGGCCTTTGTCTTTCTGAAAAAGCCCACCCTGCAAAGTTGCATTATAACCAACAAATTTTAGAGAGGGCCGGGCGTAAAAAAAGGATTCTCTTTTTACCGTATCTGACTGATTATTAGTAATGCGGCTGTTAGTTGTTATCGAACTAAAAATGGGATTCAAAGCGCCGGTTCTGTAGGTGATTCCAACTCCAAGGCCGGAGAAGGTATTTCCAAGATTTGCTGAAGTGTTTAAGATAAAATCGTTGTTGTTCTTCCTGAAAAGCAACTTGTCGAAATTAAAAGATGCGTTCACGCCCATTTCATTGTTAACCTGGTATTGCCAGCCGTTGATTGTATAGAAGCCTACTATCCTATGGAGTGCTTCCTGAACTTCCCTGCCTTTGGAATCAGGGCCAATGGTGCCAATCTGAAAGCCAGCCTGGAAATTGCTTTCGTTACGTTTAAACCAGTTAATTTTTGCACCTCCATATAAGTACGCGGCAAAAGGGCGGTCTACATCCGAGATATTTCTAACACTCCCCGAAACAGCGTTATACATATACTGGCCAAATTCGGCTTCCCAGGTTTTTTTTACAATGTCTGTAGAATGAAAGTTCGGCCGTATTGCATGGCGAAAAGTTATAAACAAGCCATTGGTATAATATCGGTCTTGTCCCATACCTAGATAGGCATCATTTTCGCTACGAAAACCAAATTCGTTTTTAAAGTTCTGGGCGAATGCTTTCGCAGAAACAAGCAGGGCCAATAAGAGAATGTAGTTTTTCAAGATTTAATCGACATAATTAAAAAAGGAGACTGCTCTGGGCAATCTCCTTTTAGCCTTATAATTTCTATACTAATACATCCAATTCTTTGATTGATAAGTCGATTGGGTCTTTTACTCGATCGTTAGTCAATGCCATGCCGATAACCTCCTTCATCTCAGAAACATAGTGGAATTTAAGGTCTTTGATGTAATCTTCCTTAATTTCTAATATATCTTTTTGGTTCGATTTCGAAAGAATAACTTCCTTGATGTTGGCACGCTTAGCTGCTAAAATCTTCTCTTTAATACCACCAACCGGAAGCACTTTTCCTCTAAGAGTGATTTCTCCGGTCATAGCCAGGTGCTGTTTAACGCGGCGTTGAGTGAAGGCAGAAGTTAAAGCCGTAAGCATTGTTATTCCTGCAGAAGGGCCATCTTTAGGCGTAGCTCCAGCTGGCACATGTACATGTACATCCCATTTATCGAATAGCCTGAAGTCTATTCCGAATTTTTCTGAGTGAGCGCGCAGGTATGCCATTGCTATACTCGCGGATTCTTTCATTACATCACCAAGATTTCCGGTTAAAGAAAGCTTGCCTTTTCCAGGGCTGATACTGGCTTCGATAAAAAGTATATCACCGCCAACCTGAGTCCATGCCAATCCAGTTACTACGCCAGCAACTTCGTTGCCTTCGTATAAGTCTTTGTCAAAGATTGGGGCACCTAATATTTTTTCGACATCAGGGCGGGTTAAGGCAGGAGAATACTCGTCTTCCATTGCTATTTTGGTAGCGATTCCACGAACTACGGAGCCAATTTTCTTCTCCAATCCGCGAACTCCGGATTCACGTGTATAATCCTCAATAATCCTTTCAATTATCTGCGGCTTGAGGCTTACATCTTTTTTCTTTAAGCCATGCTGCTCAATTTGTTTTGGCAGTAAGTGTTGTTTGGCTATTTCTATTTTCTCTTCAATAGTGTAACCATTTACTTCAATCACTTCCATACGGTCTAAAAGTGCCGGCTGGATTGAGCTTAAGGAGTTTGCTGTAGCTATGAACATCACTTTAGAAAGGTCGTAATCCAATTCTACATAATGGTCATAGAATGCGTTATTTTGCTCGGGGTCTAAAACTTCAAGCAGGGCAGAAGATGGGTCTCCCCTAAAATCGTTACCTACTTTGTCAATTTCGTCCAATACAAAAACCGGATTTGATGCGCCTGCCTTCTTTAAAGACTGAATAATTCGCCCGGGCATTGCACCGATATAAGTTTTGCGGTGCCCTCTTATTTCTGCTTCGTCGCGAATACCACCCAGGGCAATACGAACATATTTTCTTCCCAGGGCTTTCGCTATTGATTTGCCAAGTGAAGTTTTGCCAACTCCCGGAGGGCCTGCAAGGCACAAAATGGGAGCTTTCATATTGTTTCGCAGTTTTAAAACGGCAAGATATTCAATAATACGGCGTTTTACTTTTTCAAGCCCGTAATGGTCTTTGTCCAGAATTTTTTCTGCGCGTTTTAAGTCGAAGTTATCCTTAGTTACTTCATTCCATGGAAGGTCTAAAAGTAGTTCAAGGTAGTTTACCTGTACTGAGTAATCAGCGGCTGCCGGGTTCATTCTGGCAAGCTTATCCAATTCTTTAGCAAAATGCGCAGCTGTGTCTTTACCCCATCCCTTTTGAGCAGAGCGAGTTCGTAAGCTTTCAATTTCCAGATCGGGCGTATTCCCGCCAAGCTCTTCCTGAATGGTTTTTAACTGTTGATTGAGGAAGTATTCCCGTTGTTGTTTGTCAAGGTCTGTACGGACTTTTGACTGGATCTGGTTTTTTAATTCAAGCATCTGTAATTCCGTGGTCAGATGCTCTAAAACCATTTTCGCACGTTCGTGCAGATTGGCCACTTCCAACATTTGTTGCTTAACGGGAACGTCGGCATTCATGTTGGATGAAATGAAGTTAATTAAGAAAGAAGTACTTTCTATATTTTTAATGGCAATTGCCGCTTCACTCGGGATATTTGGAGAAAATTGGATGATCTGCATGGCCATCTCTTTGATGGACGCCACCATAGCCTTAAATTCTTTATCGACTTTAGGCCTTATTTCCTCAAATTTATCGATAGTAGCTTTAATGTACGGGTCTGATTGCACTTCCTCACGCAGGCGGAAGCGTTGTTTGCCCTGAATAATTACAGTAGTGCTGCCATCTGGCATTTGCAACATCTTAATGATAAGAGCTACTGTTCCTACAGAGTTCAGTTGTTCAAAAGTAGGGTCTTCAATAGCTACATCCCGTTGCGATACCACACCGATAGTACGGTCTCCTTTATAGGCATCCTTAATCAGCTTGATCGACTTATCTCTGCCAACAGTAATTGGAATAACAACTCCCGGAAATAAAACAGTGTTACGTAAAGGAAGAATGGATAAAATCTCTGGAGTTTGTTCCTTATTCATTTCCTCTTCATCTTCCTGAGACATCAGGGGAAAGAATTCGGTATCTTCATTAATTATAGGGAGCGATTGATTAAAATCAAAGTTATTCATCATGTCCTTTCTCAACGCCAAACTGACAGTTGACTTTGTTAAATCGTATTAATACTTGTGATTGGTGATTATTGCAATGCTTGTGCCAAATAAAAGTAAACGTTAATATAATGAAATTATTCGTTTTGCACTGCAAAAAAGTCAGCCAATCTAGAGGTTTTTTAGCAATGATGGAATGTAAAGTAAACAAAAAATGTAAAAACGTGTTTCAATTAGCTCATCTGCTAATTAATAATTTATATCTGAAGAGATATTATATCAAGATAATTGGAAATAATATTACCTTTCGGCCGTTATTAGATGAGTTCATTATATTAACTTTTAAATGAAATTAGGTTCGACATTATTATCGTTTGTATTTGTTTTTATCGGATTCGCCAAGGCACAGCAAAAGCAAGATAGCCAGAATTCGTACGTGAGTTTGGGGCAAAAAGCAGTAATGGACGGAAAATTTAAACAGGCTGTTATTCATTTGGAAAAAGCTCTGCCTGGAGAAAGCAACAATCCTCAGGTGCTTTATATGCTTGGGTACTCTTATTACCATTCTGCCGAATACGAAAAAGCTGTGAGTACTTTTGGGCAAGTGGTTTCCCTAAGGCCCAATGAAGTTTCGGCTTACTATTATAGGGGGAAGGCACGTAATGTTCTTGGAGCACAAATGAATAGCTCTCTAACACCTCTGGAGAGAGAGAAATTATTATCGGCCTCTATTCGCGATTTTTCTAAGGCTATTGAATTGAATCCTGATGACGTTAAGCTCTACCAGAATAGGGCAATCGCTTATCGTGATTATGGAATACTAAAGGGCCAAAAGGTTCCGAAAGTTTATGACAAGGCAATTGCCACAAATTCTTTTAAATCGTGCATTAATGATTTACAACGTTTGCTCGATCAAAATCCTGGCAGAAAAGACATCGCAGAGGAGATGAAAAAAGCAAAAGTTTATATGGCTAACCTTGATAACTAAAGGTTTTTAAATAAAAAAGAAAAGCGGGTGCTAATTAAAGGCAGCCGCTTTTCTTTTTTATATATGTATGGAAGTATTAACGTCTTGCTGTCCTATGGTTGTTAAAAGGGTTTCGGGCTCCAAAATCCTGTACCCAATATGAGTTGACTACAGCAATGCCGACTTCTTTAAAATCAGGGTTCATCAGGTTCTTACAATGCTTCTCGCTGGCAATCCAACCATCCATTACCTCTCTGATAGAATTCTGGCCCATTGCGATATTTTCACCGATAAAATAACTTTGAAAGCCATCATATGTGTAGCCAGTTGCAAAAAGCCTGTCAATGAGCGCTTGTCCATTTTTGCTTTTGTGATCAAAATAGCGGTTCCTGCTCATATCCTGGGCATGGCCTAAGGCTGCAAGTTCCAGCTCTGTATTCCAAATTAAGGGGGGGGCGGGTTTTTGATATTTGTTGCCACAATTGCAACCTTGTGTACGTAGGCGATTGATCCGGCTTAAGAATTCTCCCCTGAATTCCTCGCTAATTTTTGTTTTTACCGGCAGCTTAACGAATTTAGTATTGGCGGCAGGTTTCTCGATAAAGCAGGATGAAAAAATAAGAAAGGTTGAAATTCCTAATATAAAACTCTTCATATGTACAAACACTATTGAAACGTAAGACGCAAAAAATTATTGGAGGTTTAGATTTTTTTTAAAAAAATCCCTGAACCTTAAAGGTGTTGTCTCCAATAAAAATTACACTTTGTTTCTTAGTTATCTGATACGAAGAATCGGTATGATAGGTTAGCTCTTCTTCGCTGCTATATAGGTGATTTTTAACCTTGTTTCTTATCACGATTGAACGGACCTTTCCATCGGCAGATTTTTGAATTACTATTTTTCGGGTTTTTAGCTTTTCCTCTTTTGCTAAATAGGTAAGAGTACTGCTGTTTTGGGTTGCAGTATAGCTTTCTTTCCAGGAAGGTTTGTTAATGTCGGATTCAATAAAGAGGTTAAGCTCGTTTTGCCAGTCGGTTATAGTTACCTGTTTTGTCTCCGATTGATGGTTTTGTTCAACCGTTTTACGAATGGCTTTTTTTTGAACCTGCAGGCGTTTAGCCTCCGATTCAAAAAAGCTTTTGATGTTAAAGTAAACTTTATCATCAAAAGCTTTTTGATTGTTAGAGCAGCTTATTAGGAAAGCCGCAATTATATAAATGAAATAGTTATAAAACTTCATTCTTAAACAAGCACATCGCCTGTCATTTTTTCGGGAATCGGTACATTTAGTATTTGAAGTACTGTAGGCGCAATGTCTCCCAACTTACCATTGTTGATGTGCTTGTAATCTTTATCAACTAAGATACAAGGCACCAGATTAGTGGTATGGGCAGTATTTGCAGAGCCATCTGCATTGATCATGTAATCTGCATTACCGTGGTCAGCAATTACTATGAATGAATAACCAAGCGGAAGTCCTGTCTCAACAACTTTCTGAAGGCAGCTATCTACAGTTTCAACGGCTTTAACCACAGCTTCGAACACTCCGGTATGTCCAACCATGTCCGGATTAGCAAAGTTTAAACAAACGAAATCAGGCTTTCCTTCTGGAAGGTAAGAACAAATAGCATCGCAAATTCCTCCTGCGCTCATTTCTGGTTGCAAGTCATAAGTGGCCACTTTAGGAGAAGGGATCAAGATGCGTTTCTCGCCAACAAATTCTTTTTCACGGCCTCCCGAAAAGAAGAATGTTACGTGCGGATATTTTTCAGTTTCGGCAATACGAACCTGAGTTTTTCCATATTTTTCAAGCACTTCACCAATTGTTTCATTCAAGTCGTCTTTTCTGAAAACTACTTTTACGCCTTTAAAGGTATCATCATAACTTGTCATGGTGATATAGTGAAGGCTTAATGGAACCATTTCCTGTTCTGGAAACTCTTTTTGAGTTAATGCAAGAGTGATTTCACGGCCTCTGTCAGTACGGAAATTGAAGCAAATAACTACATCACCTGATTCGATAACTGCAATCGGATTGCCATCTGAATCAACTTTTACAGCTGGTTTTATAAATTCATCAGTAACTCCGTCTTTATAAGATTGCTCAATGGTTGCAATTAAATCAGTAGAAGCCGTTCCGGTTCCTTTAACCATTAAATCGTAGGCAAGCTTTACGCGCTCCCAACGGTTATCACGGTCCATTGCATAGTAACGGCCGATGATGGAAGCAATCTGAGCATTTGAGCCTGCAATCTGTTTTTCAAGATCAGTAATAAAACCTTTTCCCGAGTTAGGGTCAGTATCGCGGCCATCCAAAAATGCGTGAATATATACATTGCTTACTTGATGCGCTTTCGCTGCATCGCAAAGTCCGTAGATGTGTTTAATATGAGAGTGGACTCCTCCATTTGAAACTAGTCCGATTAGGTGAACTTTCTTGTTTTCGCTTTTAGCATAATCAAAAGCTTCCTTTAAAACAGGGTTTGAGATTAGTTCGCCTTCATCAACTGCTTTGTGAATACGCCCTAATTCCTGATATACAACACGGCCAGCACCTAAATTCATGTGCCCAACTTCCGAATTACCCATTTGTCCTTCTGGAAGGCCAACAGCCATTCCTGATGCTTCAAGTTTTGAATTTGGATAAGAAGCTATAAGGCTATCAAAAAAAGGAGTTTTCGCTGCAAGGATGGCGTTTGATTTATCGCTATTGCCATAACCCCATCCGTCTAAAATGATGAGTGCTAATTTTTTATTTTCCACGGCGCAAATATACATTTGAAATGCCTGTATGCCAAGTGTTCGTTAGATATGCAAGCTGTTGGTGCTGAATAATGTGGTAATATTTATGTATTTGGTTATTTTAGCGGCTCTATTATGCACAACGAAAAAGAATTACTTCAAAAGTTTATAAAGGATGCATTGCTGGAGGATATTGGCGATGGCGACCATACATCATTATCAACTATTCCAGCAGGTAAACAAGGCGAGGCG
>Ga0307412_10000824_pt1 | contig 17889 bp, 16 predicted proteins | sample DK1Cmetagenome_3_FD_203823 | JGI IMG/M metagenome (GOLD analysis project Ga0307412, IMG submission 203823) | Maize rhizosphere microbial communities from greenhouse at UC Davis, California, United States - DK15-C-1 | ecosystem: Host-associated > Plants > Roots > Rhizosphere > Soil | place: USA...
CCATACTCTCTCCCTGAGAGGTTCGAATTGGTGCTTCGGCCGGTGCCTTTAGCCGTGCCATCTAGGCCAGCTGCTGCACCGCACAAGCATCAGGGGCATTTCGGCCGAAATTTGTCAAAGGCGGCACGAAGACCGCTGACGGCCCCTCGATCCGGAAACGCTCCATTCCGGATCAAACCGCCCCATTCCGACCATAAATGATGAACCACTTGCGGACGGCTGCTGTAACATTTCCTCTCATTTGATAAAAACTTTCGTGCGCCGCACCACACCTTTTGCGCCTAAGCCAGTGAATATAATCATTTTCTTGAATGCACTGCTGACACTGGCTTCTGGCCGGGGCGAGAACACTTCAGCCGCGTATTTTTCGCGAGCCGTTACGGCAAGTAGTATCCGTTACGAAACGGCGTGATCGATCACTTTTGCTGCAGTGCCATATTTTCTTCCGTGAATTCGCCCTAACTTCCCTCGCTGCGGGCTGAAGTCTGCTCTGATTGAAACGGTTGCAAAGGGGAGCTGCGACCCAAAAGGGGTGACTGACAACGTGAATGTTGATACCAACGTGTCCTCACGGATCAACCTGATGCGGATTGTGCTCATTTCGGGCATCGTCTTCGTACACATACCATTCAGCGACCAGACCAGTCCCTTCGTCGGGACCTACGGCGCCTTTGATTGGCTGAGAGTATTCCTGGCGGAAGCGCTGTTCAGGGTGGGTGTGCCCTGCCTTAGTGCGATTTCCGGCTATCTCCTGTTCCGTGGTGGCTTGGAGAACTTCAGCTACCTGAAAACGGTACGCACCAAATCCAAGACCGTGCTCCTGCCATTCCTCTTGTGGAACGGGCTGTTCTTCCTGGCAATCCTGGTGGCGCTCGGCGTCGGCCTTGGCGACGGCTACGTGCCGAACCCGTGGCAGGCCTCGGCGCGCGAGCTGATGACCCAGCTGTTTGCGGTCGAAGACTTCCCGGTCAACGTGCCGCTCTATTTCCTGCGCGACCTCTTCGTATGCATCCTGCTGTCACCGCTGCTGGCATGGCTGATCCGCCATGCGCCGCTGCTCACGCTTTCGGTGCTGCTCGTGGTCGCCGTGGTGCCGGAGGCATCGCTCTATGTCGTCCTCAAGCGCTCCATCCTCTTCTCCTTCAGCCTCGGCATCTATATCGGCCTGAACAAGATCGACCTGAAGGCGCTCGACCGTTTCGCCACGCTTGGCGCGGTCCTCCTGCTCGCCAGCTGCGCGGCGCTTGCCACCGTCATCTACATGACCGGACCGAGCCTGCCGGACTGGGTGCAGTTCCTGCGCAACACGCTCGCCATCTTCGGCGCCCTCGGTTTCTGGCTCTTGTCGGCGCCGCTGATCGAGACATCGATCGGCCAGCGCCTGTCGAAAACCGGCAGCCTGAGTTTCTGGATCTTCTGCGGCCACTATCCGCTGCTGATCTTCATGTGGATCGTCTGGGGCAAGGCGGGCGTCAGCTTTTACCCGGCCTTTTTCCTACTGTCGCTGGCGGTCCTGTTCCCGTTCCTGGCCTTCTCGAACAACCTCTGCCGCAAGATCGCCCCTCGCCTCTACGCCGTCATGACCGGCGCGCGGGCCAAGAAGCCCTATGAAAAGCCGGTTTCAGCGGGCGCGGCTCCTTCCAAACTCGCTACACAGCAAAGGTGACACATGACGACCAAAATCGCCCATGCGCGAAAACTTTGCCCCACACTCGGCATCATCGGCACGCTCCTCATCGGCGCCTCCTCGGCTTTCGCCCAGCAAGCCGCCCAGCAACCGAGTGCCCCCTCTTTCGTCGAGAACTTCGATAAGCTCGACCGCAGCGTCTGGTACATCTCCGACGGCTGGAACAACGGCCCACATCAGAACTGCACCTGGTCGAAAAACCAGGTGAAGGTCGAGGGTGGCGCCTTGCAGCTCTCCTTCGCCGAGGGTCAGTCGAAGGACCGCAGCTATCTCTGCGGCGAAATCCAGACCAAGAAGCGCTTCGGCTACGGCACCTATGAGGCCCGCATGAAGGCGGCCACCGGTTCCGGCCTGAACTCCGCCTTCTTCACCTATATCGGCCCGGCCGACAAGCAGCCGCATGACGAGATCGACTTCGAGGTCCTCGGCAAGAACTCCGGCCAGGTGCAGGTCAACCAGTACATCAAGGCCAAGGGCGGCAATGAGAAGCTGGTTCCGATTGGCGCCAATGCCGATGACGGCTTCAACGACTACGCCTTCGTCTGGGAGCCCGGCCGGCTGCGCTATTATCTGAACGGCAAGCTCGTCCAGGATGTCACCGATCCCTCGAAGATCCCGGATAGCCAGCAGAAGATTTTCTTCAGCCTCTGGGGCACCGACACGCTGAAGGATTGGATGGGCAAGTTCGCCTACACCAAGCCGACCTCGCTGGAAGTCGACCGCTTCGCCTACACGGCCCCCGGCGACAAGTGCCAGTTCCCTGAATCGATCGCATGCACGCTGAATTGACCGGCGCCGAAGGCGCACAAATGACAAGGAGTGCCATGCTCAAAGTCCTGTATCTCGTGCATGATCTGGCGGATCCCGCCGTCCGGCGGCGGGTGCTGATGCTGCGCGAGGGCGGCGCGGAGGTAACGCTTGCCGGCTTCCGCCGCGGCGAAAACCGCCTCGCCGAAGTGCATGGGCTCACGCCGATCGAGCTTGGCCGCACCGCCGACGCCAAGTTCGCGCAGCGCATCGGCGCTGTCGTGAAGGCAATGAGCGGGCTGAAAGGCCTGCTGAAGACGGTCGACAAGCCCGATGTCATCATCGGCCGCAACCTCGAGGCGCTCGCGGTCGCCGATCGCGCCAATGCGATGTTCGGCGGCGATGTGCCCGTCGTCTACGAATGCCTCGACATTCACCGGCTGCTCTCTCGCAACGACATGGTCGGCAAGATCATGCGCGGCACTGAGGCCCGTTTCGGCCGCAACACGCAGCTGATCATGACGAGCTCGCCCGCCTTCATCGAACACCACTTCGCGCCGCGCTCCGGCATCAAGGCCGAGACGCTGCTGATCGAAAACAAGGTCATATCGATCGACCAGACGGTCCAGCCGACCATCGCCCGCCCGCTGAAACAGCCCGGCCAGCCCTGGAAGATCGGCTGGTTCGGCGCGTTGCGTTGCAGGAAGTCGCTGACCATGCTCGCCGAATTCTCACGCCTCATGGAAGGCCGCGTCGAGATCGTGCTGCGCGGCCGCCCCGCCTATTCCGAATTCGAGGATTTCGACGGCTTCGTCGCCAGCGAACCCTATCTCCGCTTCGAAGGTCCCTACAAGAACCCCGAGGATTTAAGGGCGATCTATGACGACGTCCACTTCTCTTGGGCGATCGACTTTTTCGAGGAAGGCCTGAATTCCAGCTGGCTGCTGCCGAACCGGCTCTACGAGGGATGCCTCTACGGCACCGTTCCGATCGCGCTCGAAGGCACGCAGACCGCGCGCTTCCTGCGTGAAAAATCAATCGGCCTTGCTCTTCCGGATGCAAGCCCGGCGGCACTGCGCACACTGTTCGAAACCATGACCGGCGAGCGCTACCATGCGCTGAGCGACGCCGTCGCCGCCACTGATCAGAAAACCTGGCTTGCCGACCGCAGCGACTGCGAAGCGCTCGTCGCCAGCCTTTCCCGCCTTGTGCCTGCTGCCGTCGAGAGGGGCGACAGCAGTGCATCCGCACCGAAAACCGTATCTCCAGAAGGGTGGACAACCATGCAGCCTGATGCCAGTTCCAGCGTCTCCAGTCTCATAATCATCCCCTGCTTGAACGAAGAGAAGCACATCGAGCCGCTGCTCGCCAAGCTGAGCCGCGAAATCGATCACATGAACGCCAAGATCGTCGTCGCCGACGGCGGCAGCAAGGATGCGACGCGCGAGATTGTCGCCCGCATCAGCATGTCCGATCCGCGCATCGTGCTTCTCGACAATCCCCGCCGCCTGCAGAGCGCCGCCACCAATCTGGCCGTCGCCACTTTCGGCCGCGACTACGACTATCTCATCCGCATCGACGCCCATGGCGATTATCCCGACGATTACTGCCGCCGCCTCGTCGAGGAAGCCGTCGCGACCCAGGCCGATTCCGTGGTCGTATCGATGGAAACCGTCGGCTTCGGCATGTTCCAGAAGGCCACCGCCTTCGCCCAGAACTCCAAGCTCGGCAATGGCGGCTCGAAGCATCGCGAGGGCGCCAAGGGCCATTGGACCAATCACGGCCACCACGCCCTGATGCGCATCGCCGCCTTCGAGGCCGTCGGCGGCTACGACGAGACCTTCAGCCACAATGAAGACGCCGAGCTCGATTACCGCCTGAAGAAGGCCGGCTTCGGCATCTGGATGACCGACAAGACCCGCATGGTCTACTATCCGCGCTCCAGCGTCGCCACGCTGTTCAGGCAATATCTCGGCTATGGCCGCGGCCGCGCCAAGAACATCCTCAAGCACGGCAACATGCCGAATGTTCGCCAGATGCTGCCGCTTCTGGTCGTCCCCGTCTTCATCGGCGCATTTCTGGCCGTGGTGAACTGGGCCGCCGTCATACCGTTCAGCCTCTGGGCGGTCGCCTGCGTCGGCTACGGTTTCTGGATGGCGATCGGCCAGCGCAACCCCTACGGCCCCCTGGCCGCCGTATCTGCCATGGTGATGCACTTCGCCTGGTCGGCCGGCTTCTGGATGGAACTTCTGAGCTTCCGCGGCAGAAAGGTGGCGTCGTGAACCAGCCCCCCGAACAGACGAAAAAACAGCAGACGAGACAATTGCAGATCGACATCGGCATCTGCACCTATCGCCGCGCGTCGCTCGACGAAGCGCTGCTGTCGCTGGCCGTCCTCGAGGTCCCTCCCGGCTCGCGCCTGCGCATCATCGTCGCCGATAACGACAAGACGCCGAGCGCCAGGGAACGTGTCGAAGCGCTTCGTCCGCGCATCGCCCACGAAATCGCCTATGTGCATTGCCCGGCATCGAACATCTCGATCGCCCGCAACGCCTGCCTCGACAACGCCACTGGCGACTTCCTTGCTTTCATCGACGACGACGAGGATGCCAGCGAGGATTGGCTGGTCGAGCTCCTCTCGACCGCCCGATCAACCAAGGCCGACGCCGTTCTCGGACCCGTCCGCAGCGTTTACGCGGACACCGCGCCGCGCTGGATGCGGGTCGGCGATTTTCATTCGACGCTTCCCGTCTGGGTCAACGGCGAAATCCGCACCGGCTATACCTGCAACGTCCTGCTGCGCCTCTCCTCGCAGAGCCTTGCCGGCCGCCGCTTCAATCTGGCGCTCGGCCATACCGGTGGAGAAGATACGGAATTCTTCAGCCACATGCATGAGGCCGGCGGCAAGATCGCCTTTGCCGAGAAGGCCTATGTCTATGAACCCGTGACCGAAAACCGCGCCGATCTCTCCTGGCTCGCCAAGCGCCGCTTCCGCTTCGGCCAGACGCATGGGCGGCTGCTGCAGGAGACGGGTTCCGGTGGCCTAAACAGGGCGAAACAGATAGCGCTTGCTGCCGCAAAGGCCGGCTTCTGCTACGCCGCCGCCCTCGCCTGCGTCTTCTCGGCCGTGCCGCGCTACCGCTATGCCCTTCGCGGCATCATGCATTCCGGCGTCGTCAGCGGCCTGCTCGGCGTGCGCGAAATCCGCCAGTACGGAACGGCGGAGGCCGCATGAAGCAAGACATGCCCGACGTCAGCTTTATCATCGCCGCGTATAATGCGGCGGCGACGCTCGGAAAGGCGATCGACAGCGCGCTTGCCCAGCGCGGCGTCACGGTCGAGGTGATCGTCGCCGACGACTGTTCGGCCGATGAAACCAGGGCGATCGCCGAAAGCTATGCCGACCGCAACGTCCGGCTGATCGCGCTCGCCCGCAATGGCGGCCCGTCGGCGGCGCGCAACGCCGCGATCTCGGCCGCCACCGGCCACTGGCTGGCGGTGCTCGATTCCGACGACACGGTCGATCCCGACCGGCTGCGCCGGATGATATCGCGCGCCGAAAAAGCCGGCGCCGAAATCGCCGTCGACAATCTGCGTGTCATCAGGACTGACGGCACGCCCGCCGAAACCATGTTTGCCGAGGACGCGCTGGCGCAAATGCCGACGCTCACCCTTTCCGCCTTCATTCGCTCCAACGCCCTTTTTCAAACCACCCATAATTTCGGCTATCTGAAGCCGATCTTTCAGCGCGCCTTCATCGAAAGCCATGCCCTTCGCTTCGACGAAAGCCTGAAGATCGGCGAGGACTATCTCTATCTCGCCAGCGCCATGGCGCTCGGCGGACGCTGCGTTTTCGAGCCGCTTGCCGGTTACGACTACAATATCCGCGAAGGATCGATCTCCCGCGTTCTTTCGCTTCACCACATCGACGCCATGATCGAAGGGGATAAGACCTTCCTTCGCAATCACACGCTGGATGCGGAAGCAGCCGCCGCCCAGGATTTCAGGGCAAAAAGCCTGCTTCGGGGAAGAGCATTCCTCGTTCTCGTCCAGAATATCAAAGACCGGTCGATCCTTGGAACGATCAGGACAGCCTGGGGCACCCCATCCGCTGTCGGGCATCTCAGCATGCCCATCGCAGCACGGGCCAACCGCGTTATCGCGTCGCTCCGCAAACTGATTGGCCCGCAGGCCGACCTCACAGCCATCGATGGCACGACCCGTTCCCGCAAAGGATAGAGCCATGAACCAACGGAACCTCACCTTGCACAGCTCTCTGCCAAAAGCGCCCGACGACTCCGATTCCTTCATCGACATCGATCGCCTTATCGCGATCCTGATGCGCCGCGTCGGCTCGATCGCGCTCTGCGTCGGGGTGACAGCGACGCTGGCGGTGATCTACCTTCTGTTCTCCACGTCGCAATATACGTCGATGACGCAGATCCTACTCGATGACAGCATGACCAAGTACGCGCAGGACGCCACACCGGTGGCAAACTCCCAGCAGGTTGACATGCAGATCGCCAGCGCGGTCGAAATCCTGAAGTCCAATCAGCTCGCTCTGCGCGTCGTCGATGCCGAGAACCTGCAGGACAACGCCACGATCCTCGATCCGCCCGCCTCCCCCGTTGGCCTGATCAAGTCGGGCATCAAGCTGCTCGCCAGCGCCGTCCTTCCCGGCCGTCCTCCGGTTTCCGAAGACGACGCCCGCGCCGGCCGCCGCCAGAAGGCCGCCGCCCTCATTCAGGAAGCCGTCGCCGTCTCGCGCGTCAACCGAAGCGCGGTTCTCGCCGTTTCGTTCCGCTCGACCGACAAGCTGCTCGCCGCCCGTATCACCAAGGCCTACGCCACCGCTTATCTCAGCGACCAGCTGAACGCCAACTTCGACGCCACCGAAAGCGCCTCCGTCTGGCTGCAGCAGCGCCTGACCGACCTGCGCGAGCGTTCGCAGCAGGCAGCGCTCGAGGCCGCCAATTTCAAGGCGAAGAACGGCCTGACCTCGGCTAATGGCGAGCTCATGTCCGAGCAGCAGCTGGCCGACCTCACCAAGCAGCTGATCGTCGCCCAGTCGGACGCCGCCAGCACCTCGGCACGCTATAACCAGTTCAAGCAGATCATCGATCTCGGCCCCGAGGGCGCGGTCAACAACGCCGCAATCTCGTCCGGCCAGGCCAACAACTCCGTCATCCAGGATCTGCGTACGCGCTACATCAACGTCAGCAAGCGTGAGCAGGAAGTGACGACGAATTTCGGCGCCGATCATCCGCAGGCGGTCGCGCTCCGCTCGGAAAAGGAAGATCTGACCCGCCAGATCTTCCAGGAACTGCAGCAGCTCGCTTCGAACGCCCGCAACGAATTCGAAGTCGCCCGCTCGCGCGAAGCGTCGCTCCGCCAGAACATCGACCACCTGACCGGCAAGAACTCGGAGGCCGACAAGTCCATCGTTCAGCTGAACGATCTGGAACAGCGCGCATCTGCACTGAAGACGCTCTACGAATCCTACCTCGGCAAGTATGAAGAGGCCTCGCAGCAGCAGTCCTTCCCGATCGCCAAGGCCCGCGTGATCTCCGAAGCCGGCGTCCCGGTCTCGCCGTCCAGCCCGAAGCGGACGATGACGCTTGGTCTCGCCATCGTTCTCGGCCTGATGGCCGGCGGCGGTCTGGTCGTGTTCCAGGAATTCCGCGAACGCTTCTTCCGCGTCGAGGGTGATGTCCGCACCATTCTCGGCCTGAAGTTCCTCGGCTACCTGCCGCTGGTCGGAAAGCCGCCGCGCGAACGCAAGATCTTCCGAAACCCGAGCCAGCTCGCCCCTGAGCCCGGAGATCCTGTCGGTGACGATGGCGCCACCTTCGAGCGCATCATGCGTGTCGTTCTCGAAGCACCGCGCTCGGTCTTCGCCGAAACGCTGCGCAACGCCAAGCTTGCCAGCGACGTCATGTTCCAGGGCCGCTCCGACCGCGTCATCGGCGTCGTCTCGGCGATGCCGGGCGAAGGCAAGTCGACCACGGCCGCCAACTTCGCGGCACTGCTCGCCTCAAGCGGCAAGCGCACGCTCCTCATCGACGCCGACCTTCGCAACCCGGGCCTCACCCGCATGCTGAAGACGCCGCCGCAGCATGGCCTCGTCGAAGCCGTTCTGGGTGAAATCCCGTGGGCCGGCGCCGTGAAGGTCGATCCGGCCAGCAAGCTCGCGATCCTGCCCGTCGTCTCCAATGACAACCTGATGCACACCAGCGAACTGCTGGCCTCGCAGGGCATGTTCAACCTGATGGAAGCTGCACGCAAGATGTTCGACTACATCGTCGTCGACCTTGCGCCGCTCGGCCCCGTCATCGATGCCAAGGCCTTCGCGCCGCAGGTCGATGGCTTCCTGTTCGTCACCGAATGGGGTGAGACGCCCACCAACCTGGTGCGCGACGTCCTGAACGCCGAGCCGCAGATCAAGTCGAAGATCCTTGGTGTGATCCTCAACAAGACCGACATGGCCGAACTCGGCAAGTTCACCAACTTCGGCGGCACCGAGCGTTACCGCCACAAGTACACGAGCTACTACACCGAAGAGACGCCGAAGATGCGGGAAACCGCGGAAGCGGATGCCTGATTAGGTAGAGAACAGGCGTACCTCACCCTGCCATAACCGCGCGACAGTCAACCTGTCGCTGCGGTAGGCGCCGGTGTCGAGGTTGAGCCGCATCTCCTGCACGTCGGGCTGATCGACCGGCGTGTGCCCGTGCACGACGAGCTTCGGCAGCGGCAGATCGCTTTCGATGAAGCGGTGGCGGATGAAGACCAGATCGTCATCCTGCTGATTGTCGATCGACCGCGCCGGATCGATGCCGGCATGCACGAAAAGCACCGCCGGCGTGTCGATCATGATCGGCAGAGCGCGCAGGAAGTCGATATGCGCCTTCGGCAAAGAATCGCGGATGAAGGCATCCCGCTTCGAAGCGGTGCGGAACAGCCCCGGCATCTGGTTCGGATCGATGCCGTAGGAGTGCAACAGCGCATCCGCGCCGGTCATCATCCAGCTGTCATAGGACATCTTGCCGTCGAGATAGTCGAGCATCATCATTTCATGATTGCCCGTCAGGCTGATGCGATCGAAATCCTCCGGCACTGGCTGCATCAGGTGCGAGATCACCTGCGCCGACGCCGGCCCGCGGTCGATATAGTCGCCGAGCGTAATGATGAGTTTGCGCCCCGGCAGGCGCGACGCATCGTCGAAAATCGCCTGCTCGGCCTGTCGCAAAAGATCGAGCCTGCCGTGAATGTCCCCAATCGCGTAGATCGGCATATCGCCGGGATCGAGCTGGAGCCGTGTGCGAGGGTTCGACGGCATATGGTACCTCATGCTGAATATGTCATGGGTCGCGGAGGCTGCGCCTTTCATCAGGCAGCGGCAAACACGACCCAAGACAGCGCCCACGCGGGCAATGGAATGTCAGTAACACTCTTATTTCTTAAAAAACACGCGCTATCTTCGCGCAGCCACCCCGCGAAGACCATCCCCTCACCATATAGTGAGTATCCTATGAATCGAGAGCACGGTCATGGGACAGGTCCATCACGGCCGAAATCATCGGAGATACCGGTGTAGACGCGAAACGCCGTCGCTCAGGCGACCGACATCGGCACCGTCTCGTCGCTCTCGGTCCACTTGTTGTTGCCGGATGCGACGAACTGCTCGAGCGTCATGTTGTCGAGGATATCGGCAATCGCGTCGCGCACATCGGTCATCGACCGACGCACCTGACAGGTCTCGGGATCGGAACAGTCGTCGCAGGCTTCGAACGCGGTACGGCTTGCGCAGCGGATGGGCGCCAGCGGACCGTCGAGCGTACGGATCACATGGCCGATGCGGATTTCGGACGCCGGCCGCGACAGCGAATAGCCACCGCCCGGACCCTTCTTCGAGCGAAGGATGCCGACATTGCGCAGTTCGAGAAGGATGGTGTCGAGGAACTTCTTCGGAATATTGTTGCGTGCCGCCACATCGTTGATGAACGCGGTTTCGCCCGGTGCGAGCCGTGCGAGATCAACCAATGCCTTCAGGCCGTATTTTCCTTTTTTCGTCAGCATTTCCGAATACCTTAAGCTCCTCGCGTGATCCCCTGTAGGGCAGGGAATAGCGCTGAATCTGTCCAGAGACAACAAATGACATCGTTTATAGAGTTTATATGGCGAAGTGTTGCCCTATGGCCCCTCGGAAGACGGCTTATTTGCAGCTGGAGGTGACGTCGCGGCGCCCGGATCAGGTCCATCGCTCTTGAAAACGGCGAAGGCGAGCGCAATCATCACCAGGACGAAGGTCGCCGCACCGATAAGTGCCCAGACCGACAGCCTGCGGCCTTCGCTGAGCATGCGCTCTTCCCTGTCATCCAGGCGACCCGGCCGCTCGTTAGCTTGATCCGCCGAGCCTTGATCTGTCCGGCGTTGATCCGTCAAGCGATCGTCATGATCTGCCATATCGCATCTCCAGCAGGTTCCGCCGGTCGTCAGATCAACGGATCACGACCCTGCGCGATACTCCGGTTGAGCTCCTCGGCGATATCGCGCGCGTCATCCCTGGAGAGCCCGACCAGGTCGCGTCCGTTGCTTGCCGCCGGCAGCGCGGTCATCGAATCCACGACCGTCCACCGCCCCGAGGGCTCGCGGCGAATCTCGTAACGCAACGGTTCGTCAGGACCATCACACTCCACGAGCATCTACCTCCGTAAGCTATGCTCTCTTATGTGTGCCACCGGCACGCTTCGGCAAGGATGCCGCCGCCAACTCCGTCAGTTCACGACGTCGGGAACGTTGGCCTTCAGCTCCTTGATCCAGATCCGCGCATTGCCATCCGACGGCGCACGCCAGTCGCCGCGTGGCGAAAGCGAACCGCCCGACGTGACCTTCGGCCCGTTCGGCGAGGCCGAGCGCTTGAACTGGCTGATGGTGAAGAAGCGGAAGAGGAACGTTTCCATCCACTTCTTGATCACGGGAAGATCGAAGGCGCGGCGCTTGTCCTCGGGGAAATGCGGCGGCCAGACACCGGCGTCGACATCCTTCCAGGCGGAATAAGCGAGGAAAGCCACCTTCGACGGCCGCAGCCCGAACCGGGTGGTGTAGAACAGCGCGAAGTCGTGCAGATCGTAGGGGCCGATCTTGTCTTCCGTGCTCTGCATCACGCCGTTCTCATCGGCGGGAACGAGTTCCGGCGAGATCAGCGTGCCCAGAATGCGCTCCAGCGTCGCCTTGGCGTCGGCATCGAAATCGCCGGTGCGGATGACCCAACGGATGAGGTGCTGGATCAGCGTCTTCGGCACGGAGGCGTTGACATTATAATGGCTCATCTGGTCGCCGACCCCATAGGTCGACCACCCCAGTCCGATTTCCGACAGGTCGCCCGTGCCAAGCACCAGCGCGTTGCGCTGGTTGGCCGCGCGGAACAGGAAGTCGGTGCGCAGGCCGGCCTGCACGTTCTCGAACGTTACGTCATAGACCGGCTGCCCGCCGGAGAACGGATGCTTGAGGTCGCGCAGCAACTGCAGCGCCAACGGCTTGATGTCGATCTCTTCCGCCGTCACCCCGATGCTGCGCATCAGCGCCCAGGCATTCGACTTGGTTTCGTCGCCGGTGGCAAAGCCCGGCATGGTGAAGCACAAAATGTCGGAACGCGGCCAGCCGAGCTTGTCGTATGCCCGCGCCGCCACCAGCAGCGCATGTGTGGAATCAAGCCCGCCCGAGATGCCCAGGCAAAGCCGCTTGATTCCCGTCGAGCGCAGACGCTTCATCAAGCCCTGTACCTGAATGTTGAAGGTCTCGTAGCAATCCTGGTCCAGCCGGCTCTCGTCCGCTGGCACGAACGGGAAGCGCGCGACATCACGCTCCAGCCCGATATCGCCCTGCGGCGCCTGGAACTGGAAGCCGATGCGCCGGAACGCGCGATCCGGCGTCAGATTGAGCGTCGCGGCATCGTTGAAGGTTCCGGTGCGCAAGCGCTCCAGCCGCAACCGCTCGACATCGATATCGGCGACGCACATCTGCGACGTCATCGGGAAACGCTCGGTCTCTGCAAGCATCGAGCCAAGCTCGTAGATGCAGGCCTGCCCGTCCCACGCCAGATCCGTCGTCGATTCCCCCGGCCCGGCGGCCGAATAGATGTAAGCCGAAAGGCTGCGTGACGATTGCGAGGCGCAGAGCAGCTTGCGGGTTTCCGCCTTGCCGACGGTGATGTTGCTCGCCGACAGGTTGGTCAGGATGAGCGCGCCGGCAAGCGCGCCGAAATCGCTCGGCGCGGCGGGCGCCCAGAGATCCTCGCAGATCTCGATATGGAAGGTGAAGTCCGCCCGGCCCTCGGCCGCGAAGATCATGTCGATACCAAAAGGCACGGTCTCGCCGGCAACTCGGATCGTCTGGCCGCGCACGGTGCGCCCGGACGCAAACCAGCGCTTCTCGTAGAATTCGCGATAATTGGGCAGATGCACCTTCGGCACGACGCCGAGGATGCGGCCGGCGTGAATGGCGATGGCGCAATTATAAAGCCGGCCCTCGTGCTGCAGCGGTGCCCCCACCAGGAGAACCGGGGTCAGTGTCGCGCTGGCAGCGACTATCTCGGCAATCGACGCATCCACCGCCTTCAGAAGCGCGTCCTGTCCGAGAAGGTCATCGATCGAATAGCCCGATATGCCGAGTTCCGGAAACACCATCAAGCCAACGCCCTGCTGATGGCCCTGCCGCGCCATATCCAGCGTCGCCTTCGAATTGAAATCAGGATCGCCAACCTCGCAGATCGGCGTGCAAGCCGCCACGCGGACAAATCCCTGATCATAGACCGAATAGAAATTCACGAATGCCTCCAGCAGCCAAGCGCTTCGCAAGGATCATTACATCCAAATGCGGCAGCGCAAAACCGCATATCCTCGCAATGCTGCCCCCTGCCGGGCTCATTCTTGCAAACTTATGAAACGTGTCTCAACCGGAATTTTACCTGAGGTTGCACACATCGCGAATATATCGCGATCATCGGTGAAAAATTACAAAACTGTCATAAAACGATGAGGTCAGCGCCCTATAGCGGCCCCGCGCGCCCTTCGGTTTTTCCACCAACAGAGTTCTGAATGCCAAACCTCGCTCCCGTCCACGCTGGACTGCTCCGGGAAACTATGCCCGGTGAGCGGCGCGTGGCGTTGACGCCCGAGGATGTCGGCAGCCTATCGACCCGCTTTTCGATCAGCTTCGAACGCGGCTGCGGCGCTGCCGCCGGCTACGAGGATGAGGCCTATATCGCCGCAGGCGCGCAGCCTGCCAGCCGCGATTTGATCGCGCGCGACTGCAACCTCTTCGTCAGCATCCGCAAGCCGCAGGACGCGCGCGGCTTCGCGGGATCCCCGACCTTGCTCTTCCTCGGCTCGGCGCTCGACACCAGCGAGCCGGTCGCCCGCGGCCTCATGCTCGACCTCGCGCGCCTCGAAGGCGTCGCGGATGCCGGCAGCATGGACGTGGCAACGCGACAGGCGACCATCTGCGGCCATGCCGCGGTCCTCGAAGGCGCCCGTCAACTCGGCATCGGCCACCCGATGCTTGTCATGGATGGCGCAAAGGCGCGCCCGATCAAGATGGCAGCCCTTGGCGTCGGCGCGGCCGCCCTCCAGGCGATCGCTACAGCGCGCCGTCTCGGCGCCCTCACCTATCTTTTCGGTTTCACCGACGACGATCGCGAACGGGCCGAAGGATTGGGCGCGAAGTTCGTGGCGATGAATCCCGCGCTCGCCAGCGCCCACGCTTCGACAATCGACGCTCTAGTCGCAGCCAGCCGCAAGCAGCTGGCCAGCCAGTTGCAGGACATGCAGCTCATCATATCCGGCGTCGGCGGCTCGACCGGGCGCGCACCTGTTTTGATTGACGACACATCGCTCCCGCTGCTGACGGCGGGCACCGTCATCATCGACCTCGAGGCCGCCGCCGGCGGCAATTGCGCGATGACCAAGCCGGACGAAATCGTCGCCCATAACGACATTAGCATTGTCGGAACAACTACTTTAGCGAGTGCCGATGCGCACCAGTCGAGCCACCTCTTTAGCGAGGGCGTTCGCAGGATGCTGGAGCGGCTGACCACACCGGACGGCCGTCTTCAATTCGACCTTGAAGACCCGTTGACCCGCCACCTGATTGGCGAACGATTCGCTGGCGTGAGTGCTGCATCATGACCGAAGGACAACCGTAATTCGGCAATAATATTGCATTGCAGCACGATAGACGTGCATAAGCATTTTGCCATATAGTATTGAGATAGCTCGATTATTGGGATTGAGCTGCTGATGAACCGCGTTCATCGTCACAAAAGTTGCCTTTCTGCAACACCGTCTTTTTGCATCGCAAATATAACGAATTATGACTGTATCTGTAATTGATACATTTAGACCAAAATGTAATTTGCCGGTCACGGGAACATCACGTCCCCGTGAGGGCTTGTTTAAAAATTGGGGTAGGTAGGAGCCGTTTTCGGCAGCAATAACCTGTGCCCAATCCTAAATAGATTGGACTCAACTATGACTATTCGTATGATGCTCATCAGCTCGGCAGCGGCTCTCGCCGCCGTATCGGGCGCTCAGGCTGCAGACGCTATCGTCGCTGCTGAACCGGAAGCTGTAGAATACGTTCGCGTTTGCGACGCTTACGGCACCGGCTACTTCTACATCCCGGGCACGGAAACCTGCCTCAAGGTCAGCGGTTACATCCGTACCCAGATCAACGCCGGCCCGAACGCCAGCGCAACGACCGGCAACGGCTCGACCGTCGCCAACCGTTCGGACTGGGACATGTACACCCGCGGTCAGGTTCAGTTCACCGCTAAGAGCGACACCGAATACGGCCCGCTCACCGGCGTAATCGTTCTGCAGACGAATGCTGACAACGCTTCCTCGCAGGCTGCTATCCTCGACTCCGCTTACATCGACATCGCCGGCATCCGCGCTGGTCTGTTCTACAGCTGGTGGGACGATGGTCTCTCGGGCGAAACCGATGACATCGGCTCGCCGGTCACCCTGCACAACTCGCTGCGTTACCAGTACGAAGCTGACGGCTTCTACGCTGGCATCAGCCTCGACGAGCTGGAAGACAGCCCGTACTACAACGGCGAAACCTCCAACAACTTCGGCGTTGCTGTTGGCATCGGCGGCAAGGCTGGCGCCTTCACGTACCAGATCACTGCTGGCTACGACACCGACAACGAAGCCGGCGCTGTTCGCGCTATGGGCACCGTTGCTATCGGCCCGGGCACCCTCGGCCTCGCAGGCATCTACTCCTCCGACCCGAACGCCTACTACAACAAGGCTGAGTGGGTATTCGCTGCTGAGTACGCCATCAAGGCAACCGACAAGCTGAAGATCACCCCCGGCGTTCAGTACTACGGCAACTACGGCATCGTCGCTGGCCAGTTCAACGACAACAACGACGCTTGGAAGGTTGGCGTAACGGTCGACTACCAGATCGTTGACAACCTCTATGCCAAGGCAACCGTGAACTATCTCGATCCGGACGTCGGCAACGACGTAACGACGGGCTTCTTCCGCCTGCAGCGCGCGTTCTAATAAACTTCGGGCGCCACTCTTCAATCACGCCGGATCCTCTGATCCGGCGTGAGCGAGGAATGGCGCCCGAATCAGGTGTTTCTGATCAGATTGACCTCCGATCAGTTTACGGAAGGTGGTTCGGTTTCCCTGCTGAGCCACCTTTTGCCATTGGTTGAATGGATTATTCCGCGGCGTCACGCCGATCGGCCGCGCGTGTACTGGCGGCATCAAGCTTGTGCCGCTCGACATCGAGGCGACGCAGCTCCGCGACGCTATCCTCGACTGTCACCGCTCCCAGCATATCGACAACCGCCTGCTCCGCCCGGTCGCAGAGATATTCGGAGAGATCGCCGATATTCTCGCCCACCAGACCCGCATGCGGGATTTCGTGGCGCGTCGCCCAGAGCTTCCGGCTTCCCGTCACCGCCGCATAGATCTCGCTGAGCAGGATGTCCTTGCTCGGCCGCGCCAGCCTGATCCCGCCCTTGCTTCCCGCTGCCGAAACGAGAATGCCGCTCTCCGTCAGCGGCGGCAGCAGCTTGCGCACGAAGCTCGCATTCGTGTCCAGCCCCACCGCCAGCGATTGGCTCGTCGAGCGCACGTCGGCCTCGTCATTGACGGCGACGCTGACAACGATCTGCATCGCCGTGGAAAAACGCGTATCGATCATGCTGATCTTCAGCCTTGGTTGAAGGCAACAGGTGGCGGGGACACGGATTGACTGAGCCACACCCCGTAGCGGTAGAGGAAGTGATATTTCCCCTGAAATTGCATTGTCAATGAAGCCGATCCTAAATCACGCTTGTTTGATATCCGGCTACCACTCTTAGCTAAAGCCAGCCGATCCGCCTGAGCGCCCACAGCGTCGCAATCGACGTGATCGTCACGAAACCGACGATGACGATGAACGCCCAGGTGTCGTTGACCCCGGGTATTCCGCCGACATTCATCCCGAACAGCCCGGCCACGACGCTGGGCGGCAACAGCAGCGCCGCAAGAGCCGCGAGACGGTTGGAATTTCGGGCAATGCGCTCGCTGATCACGGTCGACAAGTCATCGTGCAGAATGCCCGTCCGGTCGCGGATCGCGTCGAGATATTCGATGAAGCGCATCAGCTTGTCGATCACTTCGCGCAATCTCAGCTTATCGCGTTCGAGCAGCCACGGCGCGTCGTCGTGTTCGATGCGGTTCAGCGCATCGCGCTGCGGCGCCAGATAGCGGCGCAGCTGCACCGAACGGCGGCGCAAGAGCTTCAACCGCTCGCGCACCTCGCTCGCCTCGCCATGAAAGATCATCTCGTCGAGCTCGTCGACCTCCTCGTCCATTCCGTCGAGAACCGGTTCGAGGTCGCGCACCAGCTTTTCGCCGATCAGCGCCAGGAGGTCGCCGCTGCGCTGCGGCCCCTTGCCCTTCTCCAGCGCCGCCCTGATGTCTCGGAGTGCGGTGATGTAGTGGCCACTGTCACGCAGAGACACGACGCGGTCGCCATCCACCCACAGATGCAGCGGCACAAGATCGAGCCCCGAATGCGGCTCCTCTGCCTCATCAGGAGCGGTGGCGCAAACGCCGCGCAGGATGATCAGCAATCCATCGTCGACAGGTTCGACGCGCGGCCGCGTCTCCTCCTCCAGCAGCGCTTCGGCCACGAAGCTATCGAAACCGCCCTTGGCGTTCACCCATTCGGCGGCCGCAGGATGATCGCGCTCCAAGTGTAGCCAGATCACGCCATCGCCCGGCTTCCAGGCGCAGACATCATCCATGTCGATCTGCCTGCAGCCGCCTCGCCCATCAAGGAGTAGCGCAAAGCGTATCCCTGGTTCGACACCGTAGCTTGCCATCGGCGCACTCGCAGTCTTCATTGCCGGTCCTTGCCCGCCGGGGGTGACGGAAATAGAGCCAACT
>Ga0307412_10000825_pt1 | contig 17887 bp, 15 predicted proteins | sample DK1Cmetagenome_3_FD_203823 | JGI IMG/M metagenome (GOLD analysis project Ga0307412, IMG submission 203823) | Maize rhizosphere microbial communities from greenhouse at UC Davis, California, United States - DK15-C-1 | ecosystem: Host-associated > Plants > Roots > Rhizosphere > Soil | place: USA...
AAGAGGGAATAGTTTAAGTACGGGTGATATAAGATTGTTTATGCTTGCAGGAATAAAAGAATTGAGAGCAGTTGCTGGAACCGATGGTAGTGTTTTTGTATTAAGAAATCTTGGAGAAAGGTTAACTCTTTCAGAAATAGCAACTATTCAAAAAAACATAGTACAAACACTTAAACCAACTGGTGCTGGAATTAAGGATAATGCATTGGATGTTGCTGATGCTTACATTAAAGAACTTATGAAATTTAAAGATCGTTTCGAATATATTCACTATAAAAAATTATAAATTATGATAACAGATAAAGACTTAGAAATTTTATATTATATCACTCCTCAAAAGTATAGAACTATGTTAGATGGCGAAAGTGATCCCAAAACAATGGAGAATTTAAATAAAGAAGAATATTTGGAAGAATTATTACTAAAGTCTTCTTTAAATAATTTAATTACAACCATTGTTAAAATATTTAAAAACAAATATGCAAACCCGATGCCTATCTGGACCAGCATTGTTGATTATGAAATAAATACTAAGAAGGAAAATTCCAAAAGAAATGATATAAAAAAATTGAAATTTGATTTCCAATATGGAGTTGAAAATGACTTTGGAGGAAGCACTCAATACTTAGATAATCTTTTTATTGAATTCGCCTCTCCTTTTCAAAACTTTAAATCAATTATCAAAACATCTTTACAAGGAAAAAGTTTTACTGAAAACTCATCAAATAATAAAACTGTTTTTACAATAAATAATAGTCCTATTTTAAAAATTGAAATAACTGACACCAGCTTTTTATTATTTATAGATAAGAATTCTTTTATTGATTATGGGCAATAAACTTATCCACAAAAATAAAACACGACACCTTTTGTCGCATTAACCGCATATATTTGTCTTATAAAATTCATCCATGAAACGCTTGCGTTCCATTCGACCAAATTAAACGCAGCAAAGCTGCAAAAATAAATAGATCCCGAATGAAAAAAGATTTTTACCTGACAAGATATGCCTTAATTATAAAAAGATTAGAAAGTTCTCCGGCTACCTATTCGCAGCTGGAGGACTATCTACTCAACTCTTTCGAATTTCAGGATGCGGGGATCAAGAGCTACTCTATCCGTACCTTGCAGAGGGATATTCGGGAGATTTCTGATCTTTTTAACCTTTCCATTCACAACAAGAAAAAGGGAGACAACCGATATTATATCGAGAGCCGACCAATCATGGAAGTCGATGAATACAACCAAAAATTATTAGAATCTTTTCAGGTAAGCAATGCCTTAAATCTTCATCCGGATTTTTCGAATTTCATCTTTTTTGAATCCAGAAAACCAACCGGTGTGGAACACTTTTACGATTTATTTTTCGCAATCCGGAATAAGAGAATCGTTTCTTTTGAGCATTACAATTACAAAAATAAGCTGATGACTTCCCGTAAAGTTCATCCTTTGGCGTTGAAAGAATCCAAAGACAGATGGTATCTTATTGCGATCGATACAAAAGATAAAGCGTTAAAATCTTTCGGCTTAGACAGGATTAATTATCTGGATGTAAGCGACAAACAATTCAGGGAAAAGTATAAATACAACTTCAGGGAGCATTTTAAAAACGCTTTCGGAGTGATGAATCTTACCGAGCAGAACCCTCAGAAAATCGTTATGAAATGCAGCCGACACCAGGGAGAATACATCAAAAGTTTTCCCCTTCATCAATCCCAAAAAGAAACAAAAGAAACACCGGAAGAGATCTTTTTCGAGTTTTTTCTACATCCAACTTACGATTTTATGCAGGAGATTCTTTCATACGGAAAGGAGGTTCAGGTTTTAGAACCGAAAGCTTTAGTTGAAGACATCCGCAACCATTTGCAGGAGTCGCTGAACCGCTATCTGGAAAGCTAAGAAGTTTGTGAATTTCAGATTTTTTTGATTACATTTACATAAATATATCAAATTGAAATCACTACTTCTTTGCCTTTTTTTCCTTATTTCCTCTTTTTGTTTTTCACAGCAGGAAGAGTTTAAGAATGTAAAGAACTATTATAATCATCATCGTGTTCTCCTTAATAATGAGTTTAAGAAAAAGTACGAAAAAGAAACTAATATTCTTTCCAAAGATGATATCAAACGTGACTTTATATTTTTCATGAAAAAGATGGATAGTATAGAAAATGTTGCACTTATCGGAGCATTATTAAAAGTGAAGAATTTGGAAGATCTCGGAAATCTTAAAAGCAGGAATCTTAAAATAGATCCAAATGCAGATTTTATTCCTGTAACGGATAAAGCAGCAGATTATCCCGGCGGGCTCAATGCTTTACGGGAAGAAGTTGTCAATATTTTTTATACTGACGGCGTGTATGCCGATGAAAAGCTGGTGCAGGCCAATGTCGCATTTATTGTAGAAAAAGACGGAACAATAAGCAATGTGCAGGCTTTGGGCAATAATTCTACATTCAACAGACAGGCAGAGATCGCCTTATACTCTATTTCGGAAAAATTTTCACCGGCTGTTTTTAAAGGAAATACGGTGAGATATCGCTTTAAGCTTCCTTTAATTATGAATTTTGAATAAATGTTTACCGACGAATATTTCATGAAAATGGCTCTCAATGAAGCCGAAACTGCATTGGAAAAAGATGAAGTTCCCATTGGTTGTGTGGTTGTTTCCAACAATCGCGTCATTGCAAGAGCGCACAATCTTACGGAAACTTTAAATGACGTCACCGCTCATGCAGAAATGCAGGCCATTACTTCCGCGGCCAACTTTCTTGGCGGAAAATACCTGAAAGACTGTACACTTTACGTTACTTTGGAGCCTTGTGTAATGTGTTCCGGAGCACTTTCGTGGGCACAGATTTCAAAAGTCGTTATTGGAGCAAGGGACGAACAGCGGGGCTTTATCAATAAAAACCTTTCCCTTCATCCTAAAACGGAAATCTTGACCGGAATTATGGAACATGAATGTTCTTTGATCGTAAAAGAATTTTTTAAATCTAAACGTTAGTTTTTATTGTTTAATAATAGAATACATTACAATATCGTAATATTCTTCGTCTTTTTTGATGTGTTGTTTTAGAACAGATTCCTTTTGCATTCCTATTTTCTCCATAATTTTTCCGGACGCGGGATTATGAGGAAAATGTGTTGCAAAAATTTCATTAAAATTTAATTCTTTAAAACCAAAATCAAGAATCGCCCTTGCCGCTTCCGTTACGAAACCATTGTTCCAGAAGGATTTTGCGATCCAATAGCCCAATTCGGCTTTATGATCTTCCCGGTCATGAAGCCCGATCGCTCCGATAATTTTCTCACCTTTATCACGAATGGCAAATGTAAATCCTTTCCTGGTTTCAAAGCCTTCTTTTGACATTTTCAACCAAATTTCGGCGTCTTCTTTTTGATAAGGATAAGGAATATTGGAGGTAAGCTCAGAAAAAATTTTATCCTGCAAATAATCAACAATAAAAGGAAGATCCTCCTCTTTCAATTGAGAGAGAATAAGTCTTTCTGTTTCTATTCTTGGGAAGTTTTTCATTTTTAAACTTATTTTTTAACCACAAAAGTTACAAAAGATTTTTTAACACATTAGTTTTAAAGCTAAAAAAAGAAGTTCATATAAGAGAAAATTAAAGATTTTCAAAATTCATGTGGATTTCTTTGTAGTTTAGTAATCAACTTAAAATAACTTATGTGTTAAAAAATCTTTTGTAACTTTTGTGGTTAAGAATCTCTAAATATCTTTTCCTAAAAAGTAAAGTCCTTTCAACGTATGAAGCCTGTCCATTACGTGGATTTTATCTGTAAGAGGTTTGTAAACATGGGAAACTCCGCCTGTTGCGACAACGAAACAATCGTCTTGTACTTCTTCATTGATGCGGTCGATAAAACCTTCCACCATTCCTAAAAACCCATATACCATCCCGCTTTGCATGCAGGTTACGGTGTCTAAACCTAAAACTGTTTTCGGTTTTTTCAATTCAATTTCCGGAAGTTGGGCGGTTTGGCTGATCAGGGAATTTAAAGCTGTCACAATTCCCGGAGCGATAATTACACCCAATGTTTCGCCGTCTTCTGCAACACAACTCGCTGTAAGAGCAGTCCCGAAATCAAGAACAATTTTCTTTCTGTCCGGATACATATTGTGGGCAGCCACGAGGTTGGCATAAATATCCGTTCCCATCTGCTTGGATTTTGCGACCACTCCTGAAGGGGTATTTCTGTCGACAATCACTGGAGTAATATTATGGATTTTCTTAATCGCCGAATTCATCACCTTGGTAAGCTGAGGCACAACCGAGCCGATAATTACTTTGCTGATTGCTTTAGGCTCCACTTTATACGTCTGATACAGCATCAGCATCTGAACGTACAATTCATCCGCCGTCCTGTAAGGCTTAGTATTAATGACCCACGAAATATCACAATTATCATCATCAAAAAGCCCAAACCTGATATTGCTGTTTCCTATATTTATTACGATTGAATTCATTTACTTGCTTTTCAAAAAGAATTTTCATTTAATTAATGAAAATCCTATATTATTTAAAAGTTTAAAATTAATGATTTTAATAAAACCATATGTCAAAATATCGTAAATTGAATCGTCTTCTATAAAATATTTATTCTTTCCCATTCAAAATAATTATATTTAAAAACTCAAAAATATTTCAACCTCATCTCCATGAAAAAGCTAATCTTCATATTCCTGTTTTTTATCGGTCTTACTATCTCGGCGCAAACTGCGGCAACGGCAAAAGAAGTATTTAAAAAATTAAAAACGGAAGCCAAAATAGATGGAAATGATAAAGAAGTATACAATCTTTTGGATGAGTTTTATAATAAAAGCTTACAGGCCGAGAATGATGAGATGAATTCCGAAACAATAGAAAAAATCCAAAGGCTGGCTTCGAATCCCGACACGAAAAACCTTCATATTCTGATGCTTTTTTTAATGTATCAGCAGCATATTTCTCAGACTTTAATGGTCGGTAAACCATCTAATCCGGAGCTTCAGATCGAAATAATGAGGCTATTGGAAGATGAAACCAAGAATATCTCTGGAAAGGTCCCAGCCATCGTTTATATTTACAAATACGAAGCATTAAACAGCGGGGAAGAGGAAGATCATGCGAAAATAACTCTTGCACAGGGATTGAAAGAATATCCGGATTCTGTTCCTCTAAAAGTCTATAGCTACCTGAATACAAAAGATGAAAAAATAAAAACTGATCTTATTACAAACCACTCCAATCACTGGATGGTAAAGCAATTCGGAATACAGTAATTCGGTTTTTAAGAAGGTTCTTTCCTTACAAACTGTTTGTAACCAAATAACTTCTCCGGAAGTTACAATCACAATGTTTGCTTCTTCGGAAGGCCTCCGGAAGTTTCAAACAAGTTGCGGGAGACCTCGGAAGTTGTGCGGAAGTGTTCTGCAAGTTGCAGGGAACAAAAGAAGGACTCAGTTTGTTTCAAACAGTTTGTTTGGGGCCTAAGGATCTTAGTTTCAAGTTGCAAAGGCGCAAACTAAATAGAAACTCTCTTTTTTAGACGCAAGGATTTGATCTTCGATAAAATTTAACAACGCAAATCTGGTTCAGAATTAATTGAGAACCTTACGTTTTTGTTATATCAAACAAGTTAGGTAAGCAAATGGTAAAAAAAATCCCACAGATTATCTGCAGGATTTAGTATTATATTTTAGAACAATTATTTCACCTCAACAAAATTATCCTCCAAATTCACATCAGCAATTCTGTGGCTGAAATCAATTCCCAATACCGCCAACTGGGCTTTTGTATAAGGAACTATCACCGTGTATTCTTTCTGTGTCCACGGCCAGTAAGGCATTGTTTTAAACTCACCGTATCCATCCTTTTCTTTCCATGTATGCGTCATATTCATTGGAATCTGGTACGTGATGACTTTCTTATCTGTAGTCATTACACTGAAATCAATTGGCATCGGAACCTGTCCGTTATTTACCAAAGTAATTGTTGTGGATTTTGCATCGTATTTTACGTCTTTAATTCCGTAATCGATGGTTTTTGTCGTGTTGATCCAATAATTATGGAACCATTTCAAATCCATCCCCGAAACTTTTTGGGCAATATGCAAGAAATCCCTATCAGATGGATGTTTCATGCTCCATTGATCATAATATTGCTTCAATGTTTCAGCTAAATTCTGCTCTCCCATAATATAACCCAACTGTACCAGGTACAATTCCCCTTTCACGTAAGAAGCATAAGAGTAAGAAGTCCCGTTATCATGGTGATCGCCAAACCAAACGGCAGGTTCCTCGATTCCTTTTTTAATGAAATTTCTATACCCGTCCACTGATTTTGCAAACGGATTCGGAAGCTCTTCCGGAAACAATTGAGACATCACAAAAGTTTCGGCATAACTTGTAAAACCTTCATCCATCCACGGACGCATCGGTTCGTTGGTTGCCAACATTTGCTGATACCAAGAGTGAGCTCCCTCGTGCGCCATAAGCCCCATTAATCCCTCAATATCTTTAGCTTCCCCTAAAATCATCGTACACATTCCGTACTCCATTCCGCCGTCACCGCCTTGAATGAAAGCGTAGGTTGGGTAAACATATTTCCCGAAATGAGAATTCATTAGCTGAAAATATTTCGTTACATAAGGCTGAGCCTGTTCCCAAACTTTCGTTTTATCGTTATTCTGATAAACAAAAAATACTTTCGGGCCTTGCGGAACATCAAAACTTTTTACAATATAATCTTTGTCGGCACTCCAAGCGAAATCCAGTATATTTTTCGCTGTCCATCTCCATGTTGCTTTATTTTTTTCGGCTTTAATTTTTGAATTTGAATTATAGCCTTTTACCTCTGTCGGGTTTTCAAGGATTCCTCCGGCTCCGATTACATAATCTTTGTTGATTTTAATCGTCACATCAAAATCCGCGAACGGCGCATGAAATTCCCTTCCGATATAATCGAAAGTTGCCCAACCGTCATAATCATATTCTGCAATTTTCGGATACCATTGGGTCATTGTCATATCAACGCCTTCCCTGTTATTTCTTCCGCTTCTTCTGATCTGCTGCGGGATTACGGCATCCCAATCCATTGTGAAAGTTGTGGTTGAATTCGGTTTAATCGGTTCTGCCAGATACACTTTCATGATTGTTTCCTGAATTTCAAACTTCACATCTTTTCCGTTTTGTTTAATCCAGTGAATATTTTGTGCTCCTTCCTGATCTTTCGGAATTGAAGCCAATCTTGAAATTCCGTCTTTTTGCAATCTTGAATCACCATTTTTCCCCTGACCAGCCACTCTCTGATCCATCATAGAATTAGGTTTGAAAGCATTCCAGTATAAATGGAAATAGACTACTTTCAGTTCGTCCGGTGAATTGTTGGTGTACTCTAATGTCTGATTTCCAGTGTAAGTAAACTTTTCTGCATTTACATCAATATTCATCTTGTACTTTGCACTTTGCTGATAATAAGCGCCTTGCTGTGCCTGAAATTGTGAAATGATAAATGCAAACAGGATTGCAACCGATTTTTTCATTTAAAATTTTATTTTTTTAAAGATATGTAATTAAATAATAACCTCAAATGTGGAGTTAAGTTGGGGTTTTATTCTGCTTCATTTGGATTTAGATGTGTTTTGTTAAAGTTCGTTCTAATTAATCTTTGCTTGTTAATCCATTAATAAAATCATCATCTATAATAGCACGATCAACACATACATTTATAAAAAAACTAAATCTACCGCTAGGGCTCACCTCTATAAAACTACTCTCATCCCAATATGATTCATGACAAAAACAATTGTATTTAAAAGGATCTTCAGAATTGTCATCTAGATAAATAAAGCTAAACTGGGTACATGCATCTAATTGTGAGACTACAAAAAAAGGTCTATCAATATTCTTTCCACAATCATTTAATTCTTCTCTCGCTTTTTCCTGCATCCACTCATACCCAAATCCGATATCAATATCTCCTAAATTCGAGTGCTTACCGGCAATATATAGATATTCTCTAAATGCTTGTGGGAATAAATTCCCATTATTATATTTTTTTTCTAAAAATTCTATTTCCTCTAAAGACGTTCCTTTATTACTCCAATTTCTTAATGTTGGGTATACTAACATTTTTTTTAAAAACTTCACTTCCATAATCTATTAAACTTCAACTCAAAAGCTTTTTAATCAAAGTAATCTGTCCCAAATGATAATAAGCATGTTCAATTGTTCCATCAATATTCCTTAAATAAGTTCCATACTTTTCATCAACAAAGACTTCATTCATTTTGGAATCCGGCATTTGTTCTAATAAGGCTGCAAACTTTTCAGAATCCGTCCAAAGCTTGTTTAATAATGCCTCCCATTGCTCCTGAGATTCAATTGGTGGAAGATCGAAGCTGTATTTGTCTTTTATTTCCAAACTGCTGCCTTCAAAAACATTCATCAATCCCGCAATATAGTAATCAATATGGAAAACGAGCATGGCGATGGTATTTAAGGAACCGACTTTTGTTGTTGCCTGTTCCCAGGTTACATCTTTAAGCTGATCTTTAAAATTGGTATTGGCAATCCAAAGTCCTTCAAGCAATACTTCCCGGAATCTTTTTGCTAATTGTGAAGTTGTACTCATTTGTTTTAATTTTATGATTTATAAAGATAATTAATTTGATTTTTACTCTCGAAGATTTTGCAGATGACGCAAATTTTTCAATCAGCCTTGTCAAGGTTTAAAACCTTGACAAGGCTCACAGATTTGCACAGATGATTGAGCATATTTTAAATATAATTATGATATAACATTAAACATCTGTGCAAATCTGTGTAATCTGTGTAATCTGTGGTAGAAAAAAACCTCAAATGAAAAACACTTGAGGCTTATATCTAATTCAAAAATAAATTATTTCTTAGCTGCAACTTCCTTCTTCCCGTTTTGCAAAATCTTTTCAAGGATTCTTAACGTAATAAGATAAGTCGGTTTTACACCTGTAAGACCTAAACCTCCTGATGAAAGCGTACTTCCCGTTTCTAAAGGATTATCCGAAGCATAATATGCATAACAAACGAATAAATCCGGGGCAATATGATGCCTGATTTTAGAAGCCACCTGAATTGCTTTCTGGTAATGTGCGCCCTCCATTTCAAGTCCGATCGCCTTCCATGAAGTGTTCATAAAATAAGAAAGAATATCTCTGTTTTGAAGCGAAGTTCCTAAAACGGTAATCATCGGACCTTCAAAAGCCTGCAATTCATCATCGATAAAATCTTCCAGCTTCAGAGCATTTTCAAAAGGATAATTATCTGCTGTTCCTTCAAAAATATGGGCGGTCGGGATCATGATATCTCCTTTTCCACCGGCAAGAATTCCGGCTTTTCCCATGATGGAAACAGATTTTACTTTCATCATATATACCTCTTCTTTTTGCTCGAAAGGTCTCAGTAATTCGTCCATTACCTCAAAAGCCTGTTCACCGAAAGCATAATCGAAAACCATGATAACATCGTCTCCGTCGTATTTTATATGTCCGAAAGGAGTATTTTTAAGGTTTGTTTTGCTTAAATCAATAATCTGAACATCAATATTACTTCCGCTTTTATCATTAATATAGATCAAACCTTCCTCCAAAGCATATTTAGAAACCTTGTCACGGAGCTCTTTTTTATCAGAAATATCTCCGTATAGTTTATAATCTACTTCTTTTGGGTCTTTTTTCTTTAAGGCATCGTTTGCATACAGCATATTTTTCACCGAGTGCATGTTTGCAGAAATAATATGAAGGGGACGCATGTGAAGATCGTTTTCAAATAAAACTTCTTTCACTTTATTGGCCCATTTTTCACCAAAATAATGATGCCCTACCCTTTCCTTTAATATTGCACTGAAATGAATTTCCCTTTCTCTCGTTTGCTTTGCATCTTCCAAGCTTACTTTTCCTAAATTATAGATGATTTTAAATAAACGATCCGGATTGCTATCATCCCCGAAAGTATTGTACGCATTTAATGTCTCATCAAAAGTTCTTCCTATTAAAGAAGATAAATGAATAAGAGCAACTTCTTTTTCTCTTCTGCTGAATTTTTTTTCGCCTTTTACAACTTCTTCGATAATTTTAAAAGCACGAGTTGGTTTCCAGTTTTCATCCTGGATGAAAGCCAGATTTCTGATTTTATCGGCTTCTATAAATAAAAATGTAAGGTGAGTAAGAATATCATAGATCTCGGAACGACCCAAAAGAACTTCGATATTCATCTGGTGTTCATCAATTCTATAGCAATTTCTTCTTCTCTTTTTAGGTACAATTGGTTCGAAACTTCCTTTATCAAAACCCTCATCTGAAGTCAGATGAATAAAAGCGCATTCTTCAATTCCCTCCGGAAGCCTGTCTAAAACATACATCAAACCATCCAATTCCAACTTACTCGGAATACTCATCGTCCCATAAATTTCCGGATTGATTGTCTTTAACAAACTTCTGATGCTCTCCCCCGAAACACCGGCAGGTTTAAAAAAACCTCTGTAAAAGAGGTGTCTCATAGAAATATACAATCTTTCAATTGCTTCCGTTGTTTCTCTTGCTCTAGAATTTGTCATAAAATAAATTTCACACAAATATACAAAATCTCGTTGCAACTTATTTTAAGTAACTTTTAATAAATGGTTTAACATAATATGAAATTGATGCATATAAATTCAATGATCCCAAGTGAATTTCAAACGAGAAGCTATTCTCAATCATGGAAAATTTCCATCATCCATCTTCCAACTCCCTTTCTTTTGTAGCTATTTCCCGCTTTCTGCTATATCTTTTTACCACCACATTTTCCAAGCAAAAAAGGATGCCGCGGCAATCGGGGCTAGGGAATCCGGCATTCTTATAGTTAATTGTTAATTTGCTTTGCAAGTGAATATTGATTTACATAGTAAATTGACTATTACTATTGATAATTTACTTTTAACCACCCCGTCAAAAATTTCAAAGAAATTTTTGACACCCCTCCTTTGGAGGGGAATTCGTTTCTTAGAAATATTAGTCAAAAAAGATCTCGAAACACATTAATTTTAAATTTTTAACCAACTCACCCCTGTTAAAAGCCAAATCTTAATTTAAAATTTATTCAAAATAAAAATTACCCCTTAAAATTTAAGGGTAAAAACATTTTCAATTCATTTTTTTTGTAAATTTGCCCTGTAAAAATTAACCTTATTATGTCAACTTTAAGATTCAAAGCGTTAGAAACCTTACCATTTAAGGACTTTAGAAGAGACAACTCGGTTGAAGTTCCTATGAAATTGTCAGAATTATTCTGTCAGAATGTTTTCTCTGAGGAAACAATGAGAGAATATTTAACAAAAGAAGCATTCCAGTCTATTTTGGATGCGATGAAAAAAGGAACTAAAATCCAAAGACACATTGCAGACCAGGTAGCAGTAGCTATGAAAGACTGGGCAATGAGCAAAGGAGTAACTCACTATACTCACTGGTTTCAACCTTTGACAGGAAGTACTGCAGAAAAGCACGATTCTTTTTTCACACCAATCGAAGGTGGTAGAGCAATCGAAAGATTCAGCGGAAACTTATTGATTCAGCAAGAACCGGATGCATCTTCTTTCCCGAACGGTGGTATCAGAAACACTTTCGAGGCCAGAGGTTATACCGCTTGGGATCCTACTTCTCCGGCATTTATTATGGGAACTACTCTTTGTATTCCTTCTATTTTCATCTCTTATACAGGAGAAACTTTAGATTATAAAGCACCTCTTTTAAGAGCTTTGAACGCCGTAGATGAAGCTGCAACCAACGTAATGCAGTATTTTGACAAAAACGTAACAAAAGTAACTCCAACTTTAGGTTGGGAACAAGAATATTTCTTAGTTGATTCAGCATTGTATCAATCTCGTCCGGATTTGGTTTTAACAGGGAAAACTTTATTAGGACATTCTCCTGCAAAAGGACAACAATTAGACGACCATTATTTTGGTTCAATTCCTACAAGAGTAATGAACTTCATGAAAGAGTTGGAAATTGAATGTATGAAATTGGGTATTCCTGTAACAACAAGACACAACGAAGTGGCTCCAAACCAATTTGAGCTTGCTCCGATGTTTGAAGAAGTAAACGTTGCTGTAGACCACAACTCTTTGTTGATGGATATCATGGCAAGAATTGCTCACAGACACCATTTCCATATTTTATTCCACGAAAAGCCATTCGCAGGTGTAAACGGAAGCGGAAAGCACAACAACTGGTCTTTGGCAACTGATACAAGTGAAAACTTATTAAGCCCGGGAAAAAACCCTAAGAAAAACTTACAGTTCTTAACGTTCTTCGTTAATACAATTAAAGCAGTTCATGAATACGCTGACCTTTTAAGAGCAAGCATCGCATCTGCAAGCAACGACCACAGATTAGGCGCCAATGAAGCTCCACCGGCGATTATTTCCGTATTCATCGGAAGCCAGTTGTTCAGAGTGTTGGAAGAGCTTGAAAAAGTAACGGAAGGAAAACTTTCACCGGACGAAAAAACAGATTTAAAATTAAATGTAGTTGGAAAAATCCCTGAAATTTTGTTGGACAACACTGACAGAAACAGAACTTCTCCATTTGCATTTACTGGAAATAAATTCGAGATCAGAGCGGTAGGTTCTTCTGCAAACTGCGCAGAATCTATGACGGTAATGAACACAATTGCTGCAAAACAATTAAGCGATTTCAAAAATGAAGTTGATGCTTTAATTGAAACTGGCCTTAAGAAAGATGAAGCTATCTTCAACGTATTAAGAGAATACATCAAGCAGTGTAAAAACATCATGTTTGAAGGAGACGGATATTCTGATGACTGGGCTGTAGAAGCTGAAAAAAGAGGTCTAAACAACTGGAAAACTACTCCTGAAGCATTGAAACAGGAGATGAACCAAAAGTTCCTTGATTTATATGAAGAAATAGGAATCTTCAATCACAGAGAAGTTGAGGCAAGAAACGAAATCAAGTTAGAAAAATATTCTACTGTAATTGATATTGAAGCTAGAGTTTTAAGTGATATCGCGAGAAACCACATTATTCCTTCCGCTTTAAATTATCAGAACAGATTAATTGAAAACGTAAAAGGCCTTAAAGAAATCTTCGGTGATAAAGAATTCAAAACATTGGCGAAAGAGCAAATGAGCCTTATCACTAATATTTCTGAAAACGTATCTAAAATAAAATTAGGCGTTGAAGATCTTATTAAAGCAAGAGAAGCTGCAAAAGCAGTGTCTGACAGCCAAAAGCAGGCAGAAGATTACTGTAATAAAGTAAAACCTTTATTTGATATAATCAGAGATGCTTCTGATGATTTGGAAATGATGGTGGATGATGAGCTTTGGCCAATGACAAAATACAGAGAAATGTTGTTCACAAAATAACATTGTAAATTCCATATTAATTGAGCTCCCCGGTGTTTTCCGAGGGGCTTTTTTTGTTTTATTAACAGATGGAAAAATTAGAGTTGTAAAACACAAAACCTGATTAATAAAGGTATTGACATTTATTTTGTTAAAAAACCTTAATAAAAAAAACCGCATACTCACCAAAAATAGGCGGTTGCGGTTTGTTTTTCTTTAACATACTTTAATAATATGTTAAAATGTGTTAAAATAAGAACCTGACAATTATCATATCGGGGCTCTTTTATTTGGAATACATATTTTTGTAATGCTTTTGAAAAATAACATTCCAATTTTAACACGGATAATCAAATATATATGAAGAAAAGAGTTTTGTTTTATTTAGTTGCTTTAGTTTCTACTGTATCTTTACAATCGTGTGTTACCAATTACGTAGTTTCAAAACCAGCAACTTATACTAAAGAATACAAAACAGATGCCAAACTGGTTTCTCTTGACACTAAGAAAGCTGAGCTTGATAAGCAGCAATTAATCAATTCATTTCTTGCTGAAAAGACGGCATCTTTAGCCAATGCTAAAAATACTATTAAAAACTCTGAGATTGCAAAATCAATCAGAAACAATAAAACCATCGACAATATCTTAACAGAAGCACAGACTTATCTTGGAACTCCTTACAGATATGGAGGAATGACAAGAAACGGCATCGACTGTTCGGCTTTTGTTCTTTCAGTTTTCGGAGCAGCAGCAGGGCTTAGCTTACCAAGAGTGGCAGCTTCTCAGGCTCAGGAAGGAGAAAAAATTGAGAAAAGTGAGCTTAAGAAAGGAGATTTGATTTTCTTTTCTCACGGCAGAAGAATTTCTCACGTAGGAATTGTTGAAAGTGTAACAGAAGAAGGTGAAGTGAAATTCATTCACGCAGCTACTTCAAAAGGTGTTATGATCTCTTCTCTTAATGATTCTTATTGGGGACCTAAATTCAGATTCGCAAAAAGAGTAATTAACGAAAACGGAGAAGCCTATAACAACCTTGCAACAACAACTCCCGCATCAAACGGAACAAGTTTTTAATCTTAAATAATTGATTTAAATAATGAAACCATCAAAAATTTTGATGGTTTTTTTATTGTTTATTGTTGGTTGAGGTTTTCTAAACCACAGCATTATTTTTAACTATGCCGTCTTTTTACTTTGCAAAAATCCACCCCTTCAAGGAAGGAGAATATAATATCCCTAATACTAGCTTCTAGCTGCAAAATTAACTGTTCTTATCGATTTCAATATCGAACTTACGCAATAGCCCGTATATTTCAGAAAGGGAAAACTTAGCCTTTTTAAGCCTATTTTCAGAAGGATCTATTGAATAGTTGACCGAAGTCCTGAAATCTGTTTTCTCAAGGTTTGTATTCTCGAAAATAGCACCCGATAAATCACACCCGCTGAATATTGAATTGGATAAATCACATTCTGCAAAATCAACTTCTATCAACTTTGAATTTTTAAATAAAGTCTTTTTAATGGTAGTTTTATAAAAGATGGAATTGTTTAAGGAACATCCCTCGAATCTAAATGACATTCCGAATTCATTGCATTCATTAAATTGAAGCCCGAACATTTTACATTCTTTGAAAACTACATCACGGAAAGCAGCCTTAACAAGCTTTGCCATGCTTAGGTTGCATCCGATAAACTCACAGTCATTGAAATTGAACCCGGAAAGATCAGCATATTCAAAATTGCAATTTCGGAATGTGCAGTTTTCATATTCTCCTTTTCCTAAAGTTTGTTGGGTGAAGTCTGTATTTTCGAAAGTTTCGCCCAGAACGTGTGCTTCCTTCATGATGTTTATGATTTAAATAGAATATTAAAAAGAACAGTTTTAAACTTCCAGCCCTCTTACACCAAACTATTCCTATCCGAATAATTTAATTTAAAGAAAATAAAGGTCATGATCGAAAAGGCAAGCAGCGAGCTTCCTCCATAACTAAAGTACGGCAGCGGAATCCCAACCGTCGGGAAAAGCCCCATTACCATTCCTAAATTGATTGTAAAGTGCATCAAGAGGATGGAAGCAAAACAATATCCAAAAACACGGTTAAACCCCGACTTTTGCTGTTCCGCGAGGTAATATATCCTTCCGATGTAAACCATGTAACAAAGGATAAGTACAGCACTTCCTACAAAGCCCCATTCTTCACCTACTGTACAGAAAATATAATCAGTTTCCTGCTCCGGAACGAATTTCCCCTGTGTAACAGAACCTTCACGGTAACCTTTTCCAAAAAGTCCACCGGAACCAATCGCTGTTTTCGAATATAATAAATTGTAACCGGATGTATCTCTAAATGCTTTTTCACCCTTGTAAAGAACCTCAATTCTTTCTCTCTGGTGTTTTGGAAGTTTTTCTAAAATCTTTGGAGACGCAAAAGCTAATCCACATAATAAAACGACTGAACCCACAATTCCGGAAATAGAAATGATATTCCAGGACATTTTATAGTAATTCATCGCAATCCAGCCTCCGATAATAAGGACAATTGCTCCAGCTACGTAAATTGGATTTATCGCTAAAGAAATCAGGAAAACACCCGCAAAAAGGAATCCGATTCCAAATAACAGTCCGCTAAGCCCTTCACGGTACAAAGCAATGAAAAAAGCAATGAAAACCAACATGGAACCCACATCCGGAATCATTAAAACAACCGCCGCAGGAATTCCTACAATGGCCAATGTCGTATAAAGAGATTTTTTATTACTTAAATTAAAGTCCGGTCCGGAAACATAATTGGCCAGCATCAAAGCCGTTCCTATTTTCGCAAATTCCACCGGCTGCATCGTAAAGCTTCCGAATTTGTACCAGTTTTTCTGACCCAAAATCTCTTTACCAAAAGGAAAAAGACCAATCAGCAGCAAGACACCGCCGATGTATATAATCCCCGACATATTTTCGAAGAATTTACTTCTTCCCAAAAATATAATTAATCCCACAAACAAAGAAATACAGAAGAAAATCAATTGCTTTTCTCCTAATTTATGATCAACACTGTAGATGTTTGCAATGGCAAAAATGCAAAGCAGAAAATACAGGCCAAGACCTAATTTATCTATTCCTTCAGTCCATTTCATTGCTTCGCGGATTTTGTTTTTTTATTGTTTGTTTCGAGGTCTATCTGTTTCTGCAGCTTTGCCTTTTGCTGTTTAATAAAATCCAAGCTGTCCTGAATTCTTTTCTGCTTTATAGAGTCCTCTTTTGGATCTTTATAAAGGCCTTTACGTTTCAGATCGGCAATCCATTGTCTTTTGTATTCCGGCATGAAGCTCGAGGTCGTCATTTTTTTGTAAAGATGTTCCCGTTTCAGATCTCCTGTGATATATTTTTCAGCAATTACTGTCGCTGCAGGACCTGCCCAGGTTGCCCCAAAACCAGCATGCTCCATTACGGCAGCCACAACAATTTTTGGTTTGTCTGCAGGTGCAATCAGGACAAATATAGAGTTGTCTTTTCCCTGCGGAACCTGTGCTGTACCCGTTTTTGCCAACTGAGTAAAGTCATTTGATTTTAAACCGTGCGCCGTACCTCGTAAGACTACGGCTTCCATTCCTTTCAGAACCGGTTCAAAATGTTTTGGATTAACAAGTGTTTTATGTTTAGTTTTAAACCTTTGGTCGGGATTTGGTTTTCCGTCAATAGATTTTACGATATGTGGAGTATAATACCAGCCTTTATTGGCGATGGCTGCAACATAATTTGCTAACTGAAGAGGCGTAACCAGAACATCACCCTGCCCCATTCCGTTGAAGACAGCTCCGGTAGCTAAAGGGTCCCAGTTTTTAGGATCTTTCTTTGAACCGCTTGCCTTAAAGATGGATCCCATTCTTTTTTCATAGAATTCTCCGGAAGGAATTCTACCTTTAGCACCAACCGCAAAATCATTATTCAAAAACTCTCCTACACCAAAGCTGCTCATAATTTCTTTCCATTCATCCACACCTTTTGAGGGATTTCCCGGATATTTATTTATAATCGCTAAATAAGCATAAGAAAAATAACAGTTACTGGAAACCTGAATTGCCGGAATCAATGGATCCGCTCCACCATGACCTTTAATTCTTAATCCTCTATAATTAAATCCGCCACCACAAGGGAAAACCGTGTTTTCATCCATTACTCCCATTTGCATTGCCGCCAAAGCGGTTAACAGTTTGAAAGTTGATCCCGGAGGATAAGCTGCCTGGAGCGATCTGTCGAAAGTCGGTTTATTTTCGTAAATAGTATCTTTCGAAAGAGCGTATAAATTTTTAGATTTATTTGGTCCCGTGAAAATATTAGGGTCAATGTCTGGCCCGGTTGCTGCAACAAGAACTTCACCGTTATTTGGGTCAATCGCTACAATTGCACCGTGTTTGTTCACCAGCATTTCTTCCGCCATTCTTTGAAGGTCATAATCAATGGTTAAAGTAAGATCTTTTCCGGTAACTACATCTTTATCCAGAGAGCC
>Ga0307412_10000826_pt1 | contig 17849 bp, 20 predicted proteins | sample DK1Cmetagenome_3_FD_203823 | JGI IMG/M metagenome (GOLD analysis project Ga0307412, IMG submission 203823) | Maize rhizosphere microbial communities from greenhouse at UC Davis, California, United States - DK15-C-1 | ecosystem: Host-associated > Plants > Roots > Rhizosphere > Soil | place: USA...
GCGGGCGTCGTTTTCACGATTCAGGCTCTCGTGGCGGGCGCGGGCCTCGGCAAGGGCGCCGCGATCGGTGGCGACATCGGCCTGCTGCAGCCGCAAGCGCTCATCGAGTGCCGAGAGATCCGGCGCGTCGTCGAGCTCGATGCGGGCGTTTTCTTCCTGGATGGCGATGTCTTCGAGCTGGCTCTGCAGCTGGCTGATGGCTTCGGCAATGACATCGCGGCGGCGGATGAGATCGCCGGAGGCGCGCTCGGCAGCAGCCAGCGCCTCGCGGGCTTCCGCCAGCTGGCGCGCCGCCATGCGCGCGGTATCGCGGGCTTCGGCCAGGCGATGTTCCTCGCCCGAAATGGCTTCGGCCGCGATCGCCAGTTGCTCTTCGGCCTCAGTGAGCACATCGCGAGCGATCGATGCTTCGCTCTCGAGCTCGGAGAGACGGTTCTTCTGTGCGAGACGGAGTGCTGCGGCACTCGGCGCATCGGCGCCGGTGACGTGGCCATCCCAGCGATAGACGGCGCCATCGCGGGTGACGAGGCGCTGGCCGGGCTTGAGGCTCGCCATCAGGCCCGGCGCATCGGCGTCGGAGACGAGGCCGATCTGCTTGAGGCGGCGAGCAAGAGCGGCCGGCGCGCGGACATGGGTGATCAGTGGCGTGACGCCAGAGGGCAGCGCCGGATCGGCCGCGCCATCGCCGTTCTCCGACCAATGGGCGGGCGCCTTCGGGTCGAGCGGGGATTCGAGATCGTCACCGAGTGCAGCGCCCACGGCGGTCTCGAAACCGCGATCGACCTTGAGATCATCGGCGACCGGCGCGAATTCGCCCGGGGTGGCGCCGGATGCCAGCATGCGGGAAATGGTGCGCGCTTCGGTCTCGATGGCGTTCAGCTGGGCGCGGGCCTGATCGACCGGCGCGCGCGACATCGCCTCCGTCTGGCGGGCAGCGGCCAGCGCCTGTTCGACCGCCTGGATGGCGGCTTCCGCCTCGGCGACAGCGCTTTCGCCTGCTTCGACCACCATGCGCTTCTCGTCGGGATCGGGCAGCGTCGCGATGCGCTCGCCGATGCCTGACAGCTCGCGATTGGCCTCGTCCATCTGGCGCTCGAGCCGCATCTTGCGATCGGAGAGATCGCGGATGGCGCGTTCGAGCTGGTTGCGGCCCGCGGCGGCCTCGGCGCGTTCCGATGTCAGGCCGGCGAAGATGCGCTCGCTGTCGGCGAGCTTGGCGGCGGCTTCCTCGAAGGCCTCGCGGGTCTCTTCCGCGTAACGGCCGGAATCGGCGAGGATCTCGTTGATCTCGGCTTCCTCGGCATCGAGGCGCTGCAGGATCTCGGCGTTGTCGGCGACGAGCCGTTCCTCGCGACGGATATCCTCCGAGAGCTGCGCCAGGCGGCGGGTGAGCTCGTCGCGGCGGCGCAGGATGCGGTTGGCGTCTTCTTCCAGTTGGGTCTTGGCGATCTGCAGGCGCTGCAGGGCGGCCGCGGCGCGGGCTTCGCCCTCGCGCAGTTCAGGGAGCTTGAGGCTCGATATGCCTTGCGACTTGGCGGCCTCCATCTGCATCTGCGCCTTTTCGGCGACGATGGAGGTGGCCTGGTTCAGCGCGCTGTCGGCCTCGGCTTCAGCCTCCTTGGCCTGCACCCAGCGGATGTGCAGGAGCATGGCCTCGCGAGCGCGAATATCGGCGGAGAGCGACTTGAAGCGATTGGCCTGACGGGCCTGCCGCTTCAGGCTCTCGATCTGGCTTTCGAGCTGCGACGTCACGTCGTCGAGACGTTCGAGATTGCTTTCGGCGGCGCGCAGGCGAAGCTCGGCCTCGTGGCGGCGCGAATGCAGGCCGGAAATGCCGGCTGCTTCTTCCAGCAACTGGCGGCGGGCCTGCGGCTTGGCCGAGATCAGCTCGCCGATACGCCCCTGCCCGACCATCGACGGTGAGCGGGCGCCGGTGGAGGCATCGGCAAAGAGCAGCTGCACATCCTTGGCGCGGCTTTCCTTGCCATTGATGCGATAGACCGAGCCCTGCTCGCGCTCGATGCGGCGCGTCACCTGGATCTCGTCGCTGTCGTTGAAGCCGGCAGGCGCCGTGCGGTCGGCATTGTCGAGATAGAGCGCCACCTCGGCGGTGTTGCGGGCGGGGCGATTGCCGGAGCCGGAAAAGATCACGTCGTCCATGCCCGACGCGCGCATGTTCTTGTACGAGTTCTCGCCCATCACCCAGCGAAGTGCCTCGACAAGATTGGACTTGCCGCAACCATTCGGCCCGACGACACCGGTCAGGCCGCGCTCGATGACGAATTCGGCGGGTTCGACGAAGGATTTGAAGCCGACGAGGCGGAGCTTGTTGAACTTCATGTGGTGGACCTCGGAGCGCGGAGCCCCCTCATCCGACCCTTCGGGCCACCTTCTCCCCGTGGGGGAGAAGGGAAAAGCAACGAAAAAACGGGCGCACGGCTTCCGCCGTCGCCCGTCTTATAGGAACGGCTCAGCTTAAAGCAGGCTGTCGATAAGGGCCGACATGATGTCAACCGACATGTCTCCAGAGTAGCGCTTCCCGTTGATGAGGAAAGTCGGCGTGGCGTTGACGCCGAAATCCTTGGAACCCCGTTCCCGCGTCGCGTTCACTTCATCCAGCAGCTTCTGGTTCGTCAAGCACTTCGTGAAGCTTTCCTCACTAAATCCAGCGAGTTTGGACATCTGGAGCAGTGCGGCGCGGCCATCTTCGGCGGCGGCCCAGGTCTGCTGCTGCTTGAAGAGCATCGAGACCATCGGGAAATACTGCTCCGGCGTGCTCAGATCTTCAGGCTTGGACGGATTGCAGCGAGCCAGCATGAAGGCTGCGGCGGCGCGCGGGTCGAAGGGGAATTCGCGGATGATGAAGCGAGCCTTGCCGGTGTCGACATACTTCTTCTTGATCTCGTCGAAAGTCGTCGTGTGGAAGTGCGCGCAGTGCGGGCAGGTCATCGACATGTATTCGACGATGGTGACCTTGGCGTCGTCCTTGCCCAGCACCATTTCCGGCAGAGCGCCCGGCTTCAACACGGCTTCCATGTCGACATCGCCGTCGGACTTCGGAATTTCCACAGCCGCATTGGCGCTGCTGAAAACCGCCATGCTGGCGGTCGCGGCAGCAACGCCGCCCAGGAGCTGGCGCTTGGTCAGTTGCATTTCGGACATCTGCATAATTTCCTCATAAACGAGAGTAGCGGCTGGAAGTGCGATATAACGGCTGACGGCCGCGAACAAGGCACGCGTGAACGAGTTTCTTCAAACAATTGTGACCTTGATGGGACGAAGGGGCGGGAGTGGCAAGCAACTGGTGATTTTATTTGGCACGGAAGGCGGCGTTTAGTCCTTGCCTTCGCGTCTCATGCGCTCAGCATGGCGACGCTCGATGCGATCGAAACCGACCTCGGCATCGATATCAGGCCTTGGGTCGTCGATTGCTTCGCGAATTTTTCTACGCATCACCTCATCCGAAAGAGGCGTAGTCTCGCCTGTTGTGCCAAATGACCGCTTGTTTGACATTCTTATCTCCTCGCCACGCTTGCAGCCGTAAAATGTCTACCGCCCCTTCTTCCCCAACACTGCCGTGCCCAACCGCTTCACCGCCTCGCGCAGCTTTTCATTGTCGATACCCTCCATCATCCCCTCCAGCCGGCGGGCCGCCTCGCCTTTCAGCGGTGGCGGGGTGCGGGAGCGTTTGAAGGCTTGGGAGACCGGCTTCTGGACGATGCGGATCTGGTGGACGGCGGAAAAGCCGAAGAAGCTGTTGATGCGCTGGATGAGTTCGCCCTGCGCATGTGTCAGAAACAGGGCTCGGGCGCCCTCGCAGGCGATGGTAAGCACGCCTGGGCGGAAGCTGCCGTCATCGCCGCCGCGCGCCCAGGCGATCTTTTCCGGGCGGGTGCAATCGGCGAAGTCCTCGCCGGCGATCTCATCCCAGGAGCCGAGCAGCGCCGTGTTGATGCCGGCGCGCTTGGCAAGCACGGGGTCGATCAGGCCGTTGGCCAGTTCGGAGATCTGTTTTTCACCTTTGCGTGGATAACTCATGGAAACCTTTGGATGCCGCCGCTATCGGGCGCCGCCGCCTTGATCGGGCGACAATGCTTCGCCAAGTATAGGGCACTTCCCCTCCGCACGGCAAATGATGACCTTAAAGACCCTCACCGCGCCCTCCGCAAAGCCCCTGCTCGACTGGTACGATCGCCATCATCGCGACCTGCCCTGGCGTGTTTCGCCGCCGATGGCAAAACGCGGGATCAAGGCCGATCCCTATCATGTGTGGCTTTCCGAGGTCATGCTGCAGCAGACCACGGTTCCAGCCGTCAAAGCCTATTTCCTGAAATTCCTCGCGCGCTGGCCGACGGTTGATGATCTCGCCGCCGCACCCAGCGAGGACGTGATGGCGGCATGGGCGGGGCTTGGTTACTACGCACGTGCCCGCAACCTGAAGAAATGCGCCGAGGCGGTGGCGTACGATCATGGCGGCGTGTTTCCCGATACCGAGGAAGGGCTGAAGGCGCTGCCGGGGATCGGCGATTATACCGCAGCCGCGGTGGCGGCGATCGCGTTCAACCGGCAGGCTGCCGTGATGGACGGCAACATCGAGCGGGTGATTTCGCGGCTCTATGCGATCTCGACGCCGCTGCCTGCAGCCAAGCCCTTGATGAAACAGAAGGTGGCGCTGCTGACGCCGGCGGACCGGCCCGGCGATTTCGCCCAAGCAATGATGGATCTCGGCGCCACGATCTGTACGCCGAAGCGGCCGGCATGCGCGCTCTGTCCCTTCAACGGATCGTGCGAGGCGCTGGCGCTTCACGATCCCGAGCATTTCCCGGTCAAGGCTGCCAAGAAGGCGAAGCCCGTTCGCGTCGGCGCGGCCTTCGTGGCGGTAACCGCTGATGGTGAGGTTCTGTTGCGGCGCAGGATCGAGAGCGGGTTGCTTGGTGGCATGACCGAGGTGCCGACGACGGGCTGGACGGCGCGGATCGACGGCGAGACCTCGGCGGACGCCGCCCCCTTCCCGGCCGACTGGCAACCCTCGGGCACCGTCACCCATGTGTTCACTCATTTCGAGCTCAGGCTTTCGATCTGGCGCGTGGCGATCCCCGCGAGGATCGAAGGGGATGACGGATGGTGGGAGCCGGTTACAAATCTTGACGCGCAGGCATTGCCCACAGTCATGAAAAAAGCGATCACATCGGCTATTCCACGCGCGTTTCAACAGTCCAAGGACGGATAAATGCCTATTGATCATATCGTTTTCGATATCGGAAAAGTTCTTATCCATTACGATCCTGATATTCCCTTCAGCCGCATCATTCCGGATGCGACCGAGCGGCAGTGGTTCTTCGACAATGTCTGCACCCACGACTGGAACATCGAGCAGGATCGCGGCCGGACATGGGCGGATGCCGAGGCGCTTTTGATCGAGACGCATCCCGATCGCGAAGAGCATATCCGCGCCTTCCGCAAGCACTGGCACGAGATGGTATCGCATTCCTACGACGACAGCGTCGCGATCATGGAAGGGCTGATCGCAGAAGGCCGCGACGTGACGATGCTAACGAACTTCGCTTCCGACACGTTCCGCGAGGCGCAGGTGCGCTTCCCCTTCCTGACCAAGCCGCGCGGCGTTACCGTCTCGGGCGATATCGGCCTGATCAAGCCCGACATCGCGATCTACGAAGCGCACACCGAGAGCTTCGGCCTCAATCCGGCAACGACGATCTTCATCGACGATTCGGCACCCAACATCGAAGGCGCCAAGAGGGCGGGATGGGACGCGGTGCTCTTCACCGGCGCCGAGCAGCTGCGAGCCGATCTTGCAGAACGTGGCGTGAGGGTCTGACCATGGCATTCGATCCAGTCAAGGAAATCACCCTGTTTCACGACGCGATCAACAGGCTCGATTATCAAATGATCGAGGACTATTTCGCCGAGGACGCGACCTATGTGTCCAACGGCGTCGGCAGTCTTTCGGGCCGCGACGCGATCATGACGGCGTTTCGCAAATATTTCGACGACTATCCTGACCAGACAGCCTTCAACAAGCTGGTTGAGCGCGTCAGCCCCTATGCCGGGCGCGCCGTATGGTCGGTACGCGCCACCCACAGCAAGACCGGCAAGCCGCTGGTGCGCGAGGGCGAGGAAACGATCACCTTCAACGAAGAGGGACGCGTGACGCGGGTGGACGTGAAGGACTATCAGGACTTCTAAGCCGGAGAAGCTGCCGGACCTCCCTCCCCCGCGAAGAGAAACCGTAAATCTCTCATCGCCTTAGGAACAATCAGCGCCGTTGACGGTTTTGTGAGGACCCGCGCATGACGCGGTTTCGAGCAAACGATAAGTCAGCCGTGCTGACGGGAGGTTATGATGGGTAGAGGTATCTTGCTGTGGTTTCTGGGCGTTCCGATCCCGCTGATCCTGATCATCCTGCTGTTCTGGCACTAGGGGGTCGGCGATGTCCTTTACCTCCTCCACCGTGGTGACAGATGCACCACTGGAATCATCGGCACCCGCCGTCAGCTGGGGGCCGATCATCGCCGGAACGCTGGCCGCCACCGCGATCTCGCTGGTCTTCATCCTGATCGGCTCCGGCCTTGGTCTGACCATGGTATCGCCCTGGTCGCATGACAACGCCTCGCTGACCACGATCGGCGCGACTGCCGCGATCTGGCTGATCGTCGTGCAATGGGTCTCGGCCGCACTCGGCGGCTATCTCACCGGCCGTTTGCGCACCAAATGGGTTGGCGTCCACACCTACGAGGTCTTCTTCCGCGATACCGCGCATGGCTTCCTCTCCTGGGCGCTGGCAACAGTGGTCGTTGCCGGATTGCTGGGATCGGCGCTGTCATCGGTGATCAGCACTGGTACGCAGGCCACCGCAACAGCGGTTGGAGCAGTCGGCGCCGCAGGTGCCGGGGCGGCTGTCAGCGCCAGCGATGGCACGAGCGGCTTCTCGCCGGCCTATTTCACCGACGCGTTGCTGCGCCCGGCCAATACGGCGCCGGCAGCGGGCAACCAGAGTGATGAGGCGGTCAATGCCCAGGTGACGCGCGTGCTTGTGAACGGCATTGTCGACGGCAAGCTTTCGGCCGACGACCAGGCCTTTGTCGAGCAGGTGGTTGCTGCCCGCACCGGCCTTTCCTCGACTGATGCCAAGGCACGCGTCGATGCCGTCATGAAGCGCATCGACGATGCCAAGCTTGCCGCCAAGGAGGCTGCGGATAGCGCCCGCAAGACGGCTTCTGCGGTTGCCCTGTTCGGTGCACTCTCGCTGTTCGTCGGCGCCTTCATCGCCAGTGTCGCCGCCGCGATCGGCGGACGCCAGCGCGACGAGGATGAAGAGCGGATGGCGTTACTGCGCCGCTAAGCGATAAAGCTGAAACTGAAAAGACGCTCGGAGCGATCCGGGCGTCTTTGTTGTCTTGGAAGTCCAGAACTGAAGACGCCCGGGGTATGATCCCGGGCGCCTTTTGCCGTCTTCCGCAACTGGAGGTACAAAAACCGGTCGACGGCAGTCTCGATCGGGCCTTTCGCGGATCAGCCCGCGTTTGCCAGATCACTGCGGATGACGGCCCTGAGATCGTCGATCGGGCGCAGGGATTGCCCATCGTCGAAGTGCCAGAACGTCCATCCGTTGCATGCGTCGAAACCCTGGACCTTTGCGCCCATTCTGTGGATCGAGCCCGCCTCGCCGCCCGCCGTAACCGTGCCGTCGGCACGAACGATCGCGCTATAACGGCGCTTGGCGTCGGTCAGCACCTGGCCGGGCTTGATGAGGCCGCTTTCGACCAGCGTATTGAAGGCCACGCGGACCTCCTGCTTCTTGCCGGTCATAACAGTCAGTTCCGCCTTGCCGAGCGGCTCGACCGATTCGATGCGGGCAGACGCCGCGTCGATGTAATCCTGCTCGCGCTCGATGCCGACAAAGTGGCGGCCGAGGCGCTTGGCGACGGCGCCCGTGGTGCCCGAGCCGAAGAACGGATCGAGGATGATGTCGCCGGGCTTCGAAGAGGCCATGATGACGCGGGCGAGCAGCGCTTCCGGCTTCTGCGTCGGATGCACCTTCTTGCCGTCCTCGCCCTTCAGGCGCTCGTGGCCGTTGCAGATCGGGAACAGCCAGTCGGAGCGCATCTGCACGTCGTCGTTCGAGGCCTTCAGCGCATCGTAGTTGAAGGTGTAGCCCTTGGCCTTGGCGTTCGGGCTTGCCCAGATCATCGTCTCGTGCGCGTTCTGGAAACGACGGCCCTTGAAGTTCGGCATCGGGTTGGTCTTGCGCCAGACGATATCGTTCAAGATCCAGAAGTTCAGATCCTGCAGCGTGGCGCCGACGCGGAAGATATTGTGATAGGAACCGATGACCCAGAGCGTGCCCGTCGGCTTCAGCACGCGGCGGCAGGCGAGCAGCCAGGCGCGGGTGAAAGCATCATAGGCTTCGAAGGAAGCGAACTGGTCCCATTCGTCGTCGACCGCGTCGACCAGCGACTGATCGGGACGATGCAGATTGCCGCCGAGCTGCAGGTTATAGGGCGGATCGGCGAAAATGACGTCTACGGAATGGGTCGGAAGGGCTTCAAGAGCGGCAACGCAATCGCCCTTGATGATCGTGTCGATCCAGGAATCCGGCTTTGCGGAGGCCTTGAGATCGGCAAGCGGAAATACAGACGCCATGTTTTAACTCGCTCATACACATTACGCTCTTTACTGTCTGTTATGGTTACTCATCTTGGTTACCAAAGCCTGAACCGGGGAACGATTTCGGGAAAATAAAATCGCCGGGGCGCGCGTCACGTGGCACCCACTTGCCGCTTTGCAGGCTATTGCCTATGATTGAATTCTCAGGAGCGACCACGCGATGCGATCAACCAAGGCAGCCGAAAGCTCAGGCAAGCAACCCTCCCGGAAGAGCATCCTGGCGGGAGAGTTGACCGATGAAGAAATTCGGCTGATCCGCAGCGCGCGCATTGAAACCGACGCGCCTTATGAACTTGACGATCTTGATGAGGATGGAAAGCTCAGCCCTTCGAAACGGCCGGGCTGATCCCTTGAAGATACCGCCTCGTCCGCCTGTTGGATGCCTGGTCGCCTACGAATTCCTGTGGCGCTCCCAGAGCCAGTATCGGGAGGATGGCTTCGAGGTCTATCCGGCCGCGATCGTCTTTTCCCGCGATCAAGGCGACAACGAAATCCTGACCTACGTGCTAGGCATGTCACATAGCGCTCCTTTCGGCACACAACGCGCTGTGGAAGTGCCGATGAAGCTCAAGAGGCACCTTGGACTCGATGACAGCCCCTCCTGGATCTACACCGACCAGCTGAACGTCTTCGTGTGGGCGGGCGCCGATCTGCGCCCCGCCTCCTGGCTTTCGGACAGACCCAATCTCGACAGCTGCGTGATTGGCGTGCTGCCGAAAGGGTGGTTCCAAGATCTGCTGCGGCATCTCGAAGACAGCCGTCGGATGCAGCAATTGCAGGCCACCAAGCGCACGTAAATTATCCCACCACATCATGCACCGCCCGGCTATCCGCAGGCGCCTCGTCCCGCTCGTTCATCCCGTAGTCGCGCACGACATGGCCGATGCGCAGGCGGTAATCGGCGAAGATGCCGCCGCGGCCGGCGGCCTGGGCGGCGCGGTGGTGTTCGAGGTTGCGCCAGCGTTTGACCGCTTCCTCGTCGCGCCAGAAGGAGAGCGACAGCAGCTTGCCGCGCATCGTCAGGCTTTCGAAGCGCTCGATGGAGATGAAACCATCCATCTTCTCCAATTCGGCGCGCAGCTCGCCGGCGAGGTCGAGATAGGTGTGGCGCTCGCCCATATAGGGCAGGACTTCGAAGATGACGGCGATCATGGCAGCACCTTTGCGGCGTGGGGGAGCGAGACGTTCTTCAGGAAAATGCGGTCTTCCTTGAGGATGAAGCGTTCGCGTCTTGCGAATTCATAGTTCTCGCGGCCGAGCGGATCGGCGGCCAGGCGGGCGCGGTAGGCTTCGTAGGCGGTGAGGCTTTCGATGTTGTAGACGCCGTAGGCCGTGGTTGCGGAACCCTCGTGCGGGGCGAAATAGCCGATGAGGTCGGCTCCGTTGCGCGGGATGGCCTGGCCCCAGTTGCGCGCGTATTCGGCGAAGGCATCCTTCTTGAACGGGTCGATTTCGTAGCGGATGAAGCAGGTGATCATCTTTTTTCTCCTTGATTGCAGGGTGGTTTTGCCATGTTGCGGGACGGAGATGCTTCGGCTACGGTCGAAGTATGGAAGATGACATCCGTTGGAGGTAAGCCGTGAAGGAAGGACCTGATATTGCCCAGATCGGCGCGCTGATCGGCGATCCCGCCCGCGCCAACATGCTGGCCGCGCTGACGGGTGGTAAAGCGCTGACGGCGACCGAGCTCGCCGCTGTCGGCGGCATCACGCTGCAGACGGCGAGTGCGCATCTCGCCAAGCTCGAGGCCGGCGGGCTGCTCCTTCCACGCAAGCAGGGGCGGCACCGCTACTTCACGCTTGCCGACGAGACAGTGGCGCGGCTGATCGAAAGCATGATGGGTTTTGCGGCGAGCCGCGGTCATCTGCGTCACCAGCCGGGACCGAAGGAGCCGGCGCTGCGCAAGGCGCGGATCTGCTACGACCATCTGGCCGGCGATTATGGCGTGCGGATGCTGGATAGCCTCGTTGCCAGGGGCGCGATCGACGCCGTCGGCGATGCCTTGGCGCTGACCGCGAAGGGCGAGGAGACGTTCCAGTGCATCGGGATTGATGTCGCCGACCTCAAGGCATCGCGGCGGCCGCTCTGCCGATCCTGCCTCGACTGGAGCGAGCGGCGGGCGCATCTGGCGGGCAGTCTCGGCAAGGCGCTGCTTGCGAGCTTCTTCGACAGGGGATGGGCGCGGCGCACGGCGGGCAGCCGCTCGGTGATCTTTTCGCCTGATGGAGAGCGGCAGTTCCTGGCGCTGTTTCCGGTGGAGACGCCGGTCGCGGCCTGAAGCGCGGCGCGCTTCAGGCGCTTGTTTTTGCGCAGGTCTTTGTCCCGAAACCGGGAACCACTTTCGGGAGACATGCGTCAGCTTGGCGCGACCAGCACATCGGTGAAACCGCGCTCGGCGATATCGTTGCAGAGTTCGCTCCATTCGCACTCGTCGCAAGCCCTGCGGATCGTGCCGAGGGCGAAGTTGCGGCGCAGGCGTTTCAGCAGTGCCGCGTCGGGATAGATGCGGGTGCCCTTCCAGACCGCCATCCCCAACAGACGGCCGACGGCTTGCGCCGCCGCCCTGTCCCGCGCCACTACGCTTTCGTTGTGGCAATGCGCCGCCGTTCCTGAGAGCAGCGGCGCGCAGATATCGTCGGGGCCATCGACCAGCTCGATCTCCTCGCCCGACGACAGGCGCCGGGCGATGCGGATGTAGTTCTCGGTGAAGGCGGGCGTGTAGCCTTCACCGACGAAGGTCAGCATGCAGAGCAGGTGGTGGGCGCGCAGGCGAACTGTCATTTCAGCGGCCGGTATAGATCCTGATACCCTTCAGCACGGCTGCCGCCAGCGCCGATTTCAGCACCGCGCCGAGAATGAAGGGAGCGACGCCGAGCAGCCAGGCCTTTTCCATGCCGAGCAGGTTTGCGAGCCACAGGCCGCCGATCGCCAGGCACAGGATATTGGCGGCGAAGTGGGCGGCGAAGCTGCGGATCACAGCGTCGCCGGTCCAGCCGCGCGCGGCAAGCCAGCCAGCAAGGGCCGCGACGACAGGGAAGGGTGCGAGATAGCCTGCCGTCGGGCCGGCGAAGGGGGCGAGACCGCCGGCGCCACCGGCCAGAACCGGGAAGCCCATGGCTGCTTCAGCGAGCCAGGCGAGCACCGTCGCCGCGCCGAGACGCCAGCCATAGAGCGCGCCGATCATCGTCACCGCGAAAGTCTGCATGGTGATCGGCACCGGCACCATCGGCACCGAGATCTGCGAGGCGAGCGCCAGGATGAGCGTGCCCGCCAGCACGAAGACGGCCTTGATGGCGGCCGGGCGGGCGGCGAGGCGCAATGGGTCGAAACGGAAGTCGGACGATTGATCGAACAGGGACATGAACTCTCCTTCTAGAATTATAGATAATTTTTGATTCTCATCTATTTTATGCGAGAGATTTCTCGCGATGACAAGCGGCCACCATGCGATTGTGCGGTGGTCAAACGGGATCATGTGCACGATCAGCCATGAGAACAGGCGTAAAGGCGCGATTTTCCGGGCAAATCACACCGATTATAAATTATCTATAATTTTGGAAAATCAGCCGACGATGGCGAAGGCTTCGCCGTTTTCGCCAGCCTTGTTGGTGGATTTCGGCGCGCGGCCGATCCACTGGACGTGGCGTTCGAGGATGCCGGCCGCCTCTTCCGCCCTGCCCTGGCGCAAGGCCACGAGGATGGCGCGGTGGTCGTGGTCGGTGCGCTTCTCCCAGCCCGAACGCCAGGCGGAAAACAGAAAGCGAGCGCTGGCGGCGTGGAGATCGTCGATCGAGGCGAGCAGACGGCTCATGTTGCAGGGCGTCAGGATCAGGCGATGGAAGCGGCGGTTGGCCTCTTCCCAGGCGTGAACGTCTGCCGCCGCATCACCCTCGCGGGTCGCCTCCTCGGCGGCATCGAGGATCGCAGGCGTCAAATGCTTGGCGGCGTGGCGCAGCGCCAGGACTTCGAGTGCCGCCCGCATCTCGGCCACCTCGCGCACCTCCTTGATATCGAAGGAGGCGACGCGCACGCCGCGGCGTGGCTCGCTGATCGCCAGCCCCTGAGCCTCCAGGCGGCGGAAGGCTTCGCGCACGGGCACGTGGCTGGCGCCGAACTCCTCGGCGATATGATCCTGGCGCAGACGGAAGCCGGCCGGCAGTTCACCGCGAACGATGCGGTCGGCGAGCACGCGGCTGATGCGGCTTGCGATTGTGTCTTCCGGTTCCTTGGCCATATTCATCCATTAGAGGGCGAGCCGTGGCTTGTCGAGATGGCTTGTCGAGGCGACAAGCGCCTGCATCCGCAGGCAATTTCCTCGCGCGCAACCCTAGCCTCCCGGCCGCAGCAGACCAGCCATGACGCCCCGCCGGTTGAGATCGAACGAGGCATCGTGTAAAGCCGCAGCATCCCCCAACAAGGCTTGATAGACATGAATGGCTTCGACCTCATCCTTTTCGACTGCGACGGCGTTCTGGTCGATTCCGAAATCATCGCGGCGGACGTCGAGTCCAAGCTTCTGACGGAGGCAGGCTACCCGATCAGCATCGAGGAGATGGGCGAGCGATTCTCCGGCATGACCTGGCAGAACATCCTCATGGAAGTGGAGCGCGACGCCAGCATTCCGCTCTCTGCCTCGCTGCTCGACAAGTCCGAGAAGCTGCTCGACATGCGGCTCGCCTCCGACGTGCAGGCGATCGCCGGCGTCGAGGCGGCCATCAAGCGCATCGATCTGAAGCGCTGCATCTGTTCGAACTCGTCAAGCGCGCGGCTGACCATGATGCTCTCCAAGGTGGGGCTCAGCCAGTTCTTCGCGCCGAACATCTTCTCGGCCAAGGACCTCGGCGCCGATCGCGTCAAGCCGAAGCCCGATATCTTCCTGCACGGCGCCAAGCAGATGGGCGCTTCGCCGTCGCGCTGCGTGGTGGTCGAGGATTCCGTGCACGGCGTCCATGCGGCGCGCGCCGCCGGCATGCGTGTGATCGGCTTCACCGGCGCCTCGCACACCTACCCCTCGCATGCCGACCGGTTGACGGATGCGGGTGCCGAGACGGTGATTTCGCGGATGGTGGATCTGCCGGGTGTGGTTGCGGCGCTGGCGGAGTGGGAAGGCGTGGCGTGAGTTTGGATTGATATGTTTGAGGGAATGGGCTCAGGCGTTTTGCCGTGAAGCCCCCTCATCCCCGGTGCAGCAAGCTGCACCTGAACCCTTCGGGCCACCTTCTCCCCTATGGGGCGAAGGGAAGATGGAGCGAGCGGCCAGCCCCGAGTCTCTTCTCCCCTGCGGGGAGAAGGTGCCGGCAGGCGGATGAGGGGGCCACACGGCACCACCTCAAACTTTGAAATCGCGATACAACGGTAAACGCGATCCCCCTACCCCAAAAGCCCCGTTAGCTGGACTTCTTCTTGCCCTTGCCCTTGGCAGGCGCGCCCTGGTCGAAGCCGACGTTGACGCGGACCAGTGCGCCGGAGCCGACGGGCAGCTTGATGTCGTCCTTGCGGAACAGGACCTGGGTGGCGCCGGTCGGGTCGATCTGGGCGGGGAAGTTGGTGACTTCGGAATAGAGTGCGTCTTCGCCATCGAAGACGGAGATGCGGATCGGCAGCGTGACGTTGCCGCCGGTGCCGGCCGGGCCCGCGACGACGCGGACCTGCGCCACGACGGTCATGACGAGGTTCTGGTCGTTCAGCGTGCACTGGCGCGTGTAGTTGCCGATCGAGGCCTGGAAGGAGAGCTTGTCCGGTTCTCCGGTCTTGGCGCCGCCGGCGTAGCGGTAGAGGATCGCTTCGGAGTCCTTCATGTAGATGGTCGGGCAAGCGCCCTGGACGACGCGCGCCGTATTGCCGGATGCTGTCGTGGCGGTGCCGATCGACGGGTCGTTGGAGGACGGGTTGGCCGGCGACAGCGGCATGATCTGGCCGGTGGCGCCGGATGGTGCCGTTTCCGCCGTCTTCGTCTCGCCACCGCCCATCCCGAGCGAGTTGCAGCCGACCAGAACAGCCGCGAAGGATACGGAAGCGATAAGACGAGAGACCTTGCCGAGCACGATTATTCCACCCTCTTCACAAAGTTTTTTGCCAGGCCCGCTGAGTGAAAACAGGGCCTTTCGTGACAGTTTGCGATGGTCTATATCAGCGGCGCAAACAAAAATCGATTGGGTAAGCACTGTTTTGATGCACATTTCGGGATTGCAGCCGGCGAAGGCCAGAGCTGCGGCCAAAGGGCGGCGCGACACAGGTTTTCTCTTCAATCCGGATTTTATCTAGGCCGGCACATCAAGGATGACGACAGTGGAATATATCTCGACCCGCGGCAAAGCCCCTGCTCTCGGTTTCTGCGATGCATTGCTGGCGGGTCTGGCGCGTGACGGTGGCCTCTATGTGCCGCGCGAATGGCCGCAGTTCTCCAAGAAGGAGATCCGGGCCCTGCGCGGCAAGAGCTACCAGGATATCGCCTTCACCATCCTGTCGCCGTTCACCAACGGTGAAATTCCAGCCGACACGTTTCGGGCGATGATCGACGAAGCCTACGGCACCTTCCGCCATCCGGCGATCGCGCCCCTGGTGCAAACCGGCCCGAACAGCTTCGTGATGGAGCTCTTCCATGGCACGACGCTAGCCTTCAAGGATGTGGCGATGCAGCTTCTGGCGCGGCTGATGGACTATGCGCTGGAAAAGCGCGGCGAGCGCGCTACCATCGTCGGCGCTACCTCGGGCGACACGGGCGGGGCGGCGATCGACGCATTTGCCGGCCGCGAGCGCACCGACATCTTCATTCTCTTCCCGCATGGCAAGGTTTCGCCGGTTCAGCAGCGGCAGATGACGACGTCGACGGCGTCGAACGTGCATGCGCTCGCCGTCGAGGGCAATTTCGACGATTGCCAGAACCTCGTGAAGGCGATGTTCAACGACGGCGCGTTCCGCGACAAGGTGAAGCTCTCGGGCGTCAACTCGATCAACTGGGCGCGCATCATGGCGCAGATCGTCTATTACTTCACGACGGCGATCACGCTCGGCGCACCTGATCGCAAGGTCTCGTTCACGGTGCCGACCGGCAATTTCGGCGATATATTCGCCGGTTATTGCGCCAAGCGCATGGGCCTGCCGATCGGCAAGCTGGTCGTCGCCACCAACGAAAACGACATCATGGCGCGCACCATCAAGACCGGCCGCTACGAGATGAAGGACGTCAAGGCGACGACCTCGCCGTCGATGGACATCCAGATTTCGTCGAACTTCGAACGGCTGCTGTTCGAGGCCTATGGCCGCGACGCTTCGAAGGTCCGCGCCGCCATGGACAGCCTGAAGCAGTCGAACGGTTTCGATATTTCCGCCGATGCCATGTCCTTCATCAAGAAGGATTTCCGCGCCGGGCGCGCCAGCGAAAAGCAGGTGGCCGAGACGATCAAGACCACGCTCGAAAAGACCGGCTATCTGCTCGATCCGCATTCGGCGATCGGCGTTTTCGTCGCCGACAAGCATGAAAAGGCCAATTCGCCGATGGTGACGCTTGCCACCGCGCATCCGGCTAAGTTCCCCGCCGCCGTAAAATCCGCATCCGGTATTGACCCCGCGCTTCCGACGTGGCTTGCTGATTTGATGGACAAGGAGGAGCGCTTTCAGATCGTTAAGCCCGAGCTCAAAGAGGTAGAAACATTTATCGACGAGCATTCCCGGGCCTAATCGGCAGAAGGCGCAGAAAGATAGCCAATGACAGTTGAGTGCACCCGGCTCAAATCCGGGCTGACAGTAGTGACACAGACCATGCCGCATCTCGAAAGTGCAGCACTCGGGGTCTGGATCAAATCAGGTTCGCGCAACGAGACGACAGACGAGCATGGAATTGCCCACCTGCTCGAACACATGGCCTTCAAGGGAACCGCGCGCCGCAGCGCCCGCGAGATCGCCGAACAGATCGAGGATGTCGGTGGCGAAGTGAACGCCGCAACCTCGACCGAAACGACCTCCTATTACGCGCGCGTCCTGAAGGACCACGTGCCGCTCGCCGTCGATATCCTGGCTGACATCCTCACCGAATCTGCTTTCGAAGAGGAAGAGCTGGAGCGTGAGAAGCAGGTCATCCTGCAGGAAATCAACGCCGCCAACGACACGCCCGATGATGTGGTATTCGACCGGTTTTCGGAAGTCGCCTATCGCGACCAGACGCTCGGCCGCGCCATTCTCGGCACGCCGCAGACGGTGGTGTCGTTCACGCCGCAGCAGATTCGCGGCTATCTCAGCCGCAACTACACGACCGACCGCATGTTCGTGGTCGCCGCCGGCGCCGTGCAGCATGACGAATTCGTGCGCATGGTCGAGGAGCGATTCGCCTCGCTGCCGACCGCGCCGAGTGCCACGCCGGTCATGGACCCCGCCAAATATATCGGCGGCAACATCCGCGAGACGCGCGACCTGATGGACGCCCAGATCCTGCTCGGCTTCGAGGGCAAGGCCTATCACGCGCGCGACTTCTACTGTTCGCAGATCCTCGCCAACATCCTCGGCGGCGGCATGTCGTCCCGACTGTTTCAGGAAGTGCGCGAAATCCGCGGCCTCTGCTATTCGATCTATGCCTTCCATTGGGGCTTCTCCGACACCGGCATCTTCGGCATTCATGCCGCGACCGGCGGCGAGAACCTGCCGGAACTGGTGCCCGTCATCATCGACGAATTGCATAAGTCGGCCACCTCGATCGACCAAAAGGAAATCGAGCGCGCCCGCGCACAGATCCGCGCCCAGTTGCTGATGGGCCAGGAAAGCCCGGCGGCGCGTGCCGGCCAGGTGGCGCGGCAGATGATGCTTTACGGCCGGCCGATCTCCAATCCTGAAATGATGGAGCGGCTCGAAGGCATCACCATCGAACGCCTGACCGACCTTGCGGGCCGGCTGTTCTTCGACACCGTGCCGACGCTGTCGGCGATCGGCCCGCTGGAGCATCTGGCGCCGATGGAAGACATCGCCGCGTCGCTCACCTCGCCTGCCCCACAGGGCAAGCAAGCCGTACTTTGAACCTGCATTCGCGTTGCCGGGAGTGATCGATGCCAAAATCGGTGTTTCGGTTCCTGTCTCGGCAGCCGGAAGCAGTTGAAATCGAAGACGCCAATTATGTGCTGCGGCTGCCGCGCTATCAGGATTTCAACCAGTGGCACAAGCTGCGGTCGGCA
>Ga0307412_10000828_pt1 | contig 17799 bp, 5 predicted proteins | sample DK1Cmetagenome_3_FD_203823 | JGI IMG/M metagenome (GOLD analysis project Ga0307412, IMG submission 203823) | Maize rhizosphere microbial communities from greenhouse at UC Davis, California, United States - DK15-C-1 | ecosystem: Host-associated > Plants > Roots > Rhizosphere > Soil | place: USA...
CATTAAAGGCTCGGCAACGGTGATGATTGGAGGAAAACCTGCTGCCAGAATGGGCGACAGTACGGCTCATGGCGGAAGCATTATAGCCGGATGTGCAACGGTAAACATTGGAGGTTAATATGATCAATGAACAGAATCCGGATAGAAATTTTATTGGCAGGGGATGGAGCTTTCCCCCCCAATTCGACATCAGCTCAAAAGCGGTAGTAATGACCGAAGGTGTTGAAGACATCAATAATAGTTTGCATATACTGCTTTCCACTGTTGCCGGAGAGCGGGTGATGAATATGAGTTACGGCTGTAATCTGGATGCGCTTGTTTTTGAAAGCCTGGATACCTCAACCATTACCTATATCAAATCGAAAATTGAAACAGCAATACTTTTTTATGAAGCCAGAATAGAGGTTGAGAGAATTGAAATCAACACCCAAAATATACTGGAAGGAGTGGTTTTAATAGAAGTAGATTACATAGTAAGCCTTACCAATAACCGATTCAACTTTGTGTTTCCATTCTATAGAGAAGAAGGAACCGAGTTATCATCCATAGTACCGATACCATAGCACAGATGACAGCTTGCGCAGAAAATATAAACCCACTGTTACGTAGCGGCAGCAACCGGCAGGAGCGTATCTTACCTGCGCTCGACCCGAATTTTGCTTTGCCAGATAACCGGGATTTCGAGCATTGGATGGTATACGCACGTAATCTTGCCGGCCATATTAAGTATTTCAATAGCGCCAACCAGCACGTCAACAACGAGAACTGGCAACCTTTTTTCGATGCCGATGTGTCTGCGCAACTGGCTTTGATAGCAGTACAAAATGTAAACAATTACAAAGAACGGATAAGGGCGCTATTTGAATCCATACAATCGGAAGAATTTAAGAACGATGCCGTTCAATTGCATAAAAACTTCGGATCGCTCTTTAGTGCATTGTTCTCCCTGGCTTACAGGATCGATTATTTTCAGAAGGTTTTACCTGATGATATCGCGCTAAAACGAAGCAGCAGTAATCTCATTTATTCCAAGCTTGCCCCTGCATTGCGCAGGTTACTGGGTTACTATAAAGCCGCCGGCCAGTATTACTCGCCCAAACTGATTCAGGAAGTTCCGGATAGTGATTGGACTATTCTGGCCTATAGGCAGGAGAAAGCCAAAGATATCATCACCAAAGGCTTGTCTGATAAATGGATTTTCGCTTTTAACGATTCCGAAATTATTATCGATTGGGACGATTACTATACCAATACCATAACTCCCGACAAAACGATATTTAACCATGATGCTGCAGTGGTAGCAGATGCGGATGTATGGAAAGTGTTGAACCATGCCGTAAATCACAACTTGTTCTCAGGCATCTTCGCCGAGTTTCTTTCTGCCTATGCCCGTTTGGTGCGCGATGCCCAGCAGCAGCTTTTGAAGACCATCACGCAGCAAAATACACACGAACCACATTATGCTCTTTATCTGACTTTTCTGCATCTGTTTAAATATGCACAGTCGGAATTAAATACCTATACTAAACGGCATTTAGACTATTACTATAAAGAAATTCTAAGGCTTTCGCCGAAAAAGGCAGAGCCCAATCACGTTCATCTTTTCCTTGAACTGGCCAACATGACAAGCGAGTATTTGGTAAAAAAAGGCACGGCTTTCAATGCCGGAAAGGATAGTTTGTCGAAAGATGTGATCTATACCAGCGATGAGGATATCATTGTAAATAAAGCCAGCGTAGCCGAGTTGCGTACGTTCTATCGCGCAAACACAGAAGATAAAATAGGCCCAATTCTGTTGAATGGAAACCTTTATGCTTCTGCCATTGCAAACTCTGGCGATGGCGCAGGAGCGAAGTTAAGCACAGAGCAAGGAGACTGGCATGCTTTTGCCAATAAGATCTTTACAGAGGGAAGCTTGTCTGCCATACAAATGCCATTGGCAAATATTGGTTTTGCATTGGCATCGCACTATTTATTCCTGAAGGAAGGCAAGAGGATAATTACCATAACTTTAAGTGGCACAGCGTTAAATAAACTAAACGCCAAGCAATTTGATTGCCTGATCACTACCGAAAAGGGATGGTTATCGAAAACGCTCAGCATATCAGCTACTTCCACACAGGCGACTTTAACAATAAATCTCGCAGCGGCGGATGTCCCTGTAACGGCTTTTAATGCCGGGGTACATCTGGATACTTTTCAGAATATAAATACGCCAGTTATTAAGTTTTTCCTGAAAAATGTTGCTGGCAATAATCAATACGAAGATTTGAAAGATGTGCAAATATCTTCTATTGAACTAAAAGTAAAAGTGGGGACGCTCTCCGGGCAGTTTAATACCGATGGCGTTAAAGAATTGCTCATTGCCACAGACAGCGGAACAGTAGATCCATCCAAACCCTTCCTACCTTTCGGTCAGAATCCTAAAAAAGGAGCGGGACTGGTTATTGGCAGCAAAGAAGTTTTTTCGAAGAGTAATACCAAATTTAAACTATTCATTGAATGGGCAGAGCTGATCGAAAAAATCCAGGATATGGATGTTAACCTGGAGAATGAGTTTTTCCCATCTGCACAGTTCAAGTTTCTGCAAGGCGGCGTATGGACTAACGGGGATTTCTACAGCATATTAAACAATGAAAACGACGGTCAAGATAAAGGCGAAGTAGAGCTTTTCTGGGGAGCCGACAGTACCATGATGGCGCAAACGTATGTGCCTTCCAATGCTGCTCTTATTCCTGCAGATGCCCTTGTAAGCTATGAAGACGACTACAGGTCCTATAATATTACCAGTCAGAGAGGCTTTATTAAGCTACAGCTAAACGCTGATTTTCAATGGGATTCCTATTACATACAATTGCAGAAATATCTCATTTCCCTGGCAACACCTTCTGTTGCGGACGATATTTCAGAACCCAGAAAACCATATCTGCCAAAAATTCAATCGGTTTATTTAAGCTATGAATCATCCTGCAGTATAACCTTGTCATCAGCAAGCAATCCGGCAAAGTTTATTCATCTCTATCCTTTTGGTTATGATGAAATAGATCCGACAAATCTTCTGGGAGACAAGGCTAAATTAATGCCACAGTTTGTGCATACGGAAGACAGCGCCATCTTTCATAACCAGGCTGAATTTTATATCGGATTAAAGAATGTAGTGCCGGCTCAAAAAGTAAGTGTTCTTTTCAAAGTACTGGATGGTTCAACCAATCCTTTGCAAAGTAAGCCAGAGAAGCACGTTTTCTGGAGTTATTTGAGCAATAACCTTTGGATTGCTTTTGATAAAACAGAACTGAATGATGCCACTCAGCAATTAACAGAGACGGGTATCATTTCTTTTTCCATCCCTGAAAAGGCAAATCCTACAAACACACTACTGCCCGCCGGATTTCATTGGATAAAATCGAGCATTAAAGAGCTGCCGGAACAAGTTTGTCGCTTGATTGATGTCCGGGCACAAGTAGTTCAGGCAACTTTTTCCGATCAGCAAAATGCGGAAGATTTCCTGCAGAAGCCACTGCCTGCAAATACGATTACCAAATTGCAGTTCCCTGATGCGGCCATTAAAAAAGTGGAGCAACCTTACTCTTCTTTTGGTGGTCGATATACCGAGGATGCGCAGAGTTTTGATACTCGCGTAAGCGAAAGGCTGCGCCACAAGAACAGGGCAATTACCATACGGGATGTGGAACAATTGGTGCTGGAAGAGTTTCCCGACATCCACAAAGTGAAATGTTTGAACCATACCAGACTTGAAATGGATGTAACTCCAATCGTTTACAATGAGCTTGCTCCGGGGCATGTTACCGTGATCACCATTCCTGATTTGAAAAGTAAAAACGCAATCAATCCTTTGCGCCCATATACCAGTCGCAGCCGTTTGAACAGCATAAAAAGCTTTTTGCAGGCCAGAGCTAATTGCAATATGAAATGGCATGTCGAAAATCCAAGCTTTGAAGAAATCCGGGTGAAGACAGAAGTGATTTTAACTGATCTAGCTGCTGGAAATGCTGCCTTTTACGAAAAGCAATTGAAAGACGATTTGCTGAAATACCTTACTCCGTGGGCATATACGTTGAATAGCGACATCCGCTTTGGAGGAAAAATAGCCAAGTCATCCATCATCAACTTTGTGGAAGAACTGGAGTATATAGAGGTGATCCTGAATATGGAACTGTTTCACAATAAGATGGATGGAACACCCGAAAGTGCCGATAAAGATGAGGTTTCAGCTTCCACGGCAAGAAGTATCCTGGTATCTGCAGCAGCTTCCAAACATGATATTACCATTACCAAGAAACCTGTAAAGCCCGACAGCGATGAGTGTGAATGAACATATCACCATTAGTAAAAAGAATCTTCTGCCGGCAGGACAGGATTACGATTTTCTGCGGGCAGAGGGTATCAAATTAATTGAGCAGCTCGGAAGCAAGTTATGGACAGATTATAACGATCACGATTCGGGCATTACCCTTTTAGAAACGATTTGCTATGCGTTAACCGATCTTTCATATCGTGCTTCATTTGATGTGAAGGACTTGCTTTCGATCGAGAAACCGGAATTGTTTAACGCTGATGAACAAGCCTTTTTCACTGCCCGGGAAATACTTACTACCGCTCCATGGACCATCAATGATTACAGGAAGCTTTTGATAGATCTCGATGGGATTAAAAATGCCTGGATTAAATGTAGCCACTGCAATTGCGGCCCCAGGATTTATGTAAACTGTGCCGAAAGTAAGCTTAGCTATACAAAGCCATTACCGCCGGAGGATGCGGAGGAGCATGAAGTTATGCCAAAAGGCTTATATGATGTATTGCTGGAGTTTGATGAGGATGGTAAAAACGGTGATCTGAACAGCGGTAAAGTAAGCTTATCATATAATTTGCTGATAGCAGGCGAGCCGGAAACGTTATTCTTTGAGGTGCGCTTTCCGTCACTTCAGGGTTTTCAAAAGCTGGAAAAAACGAATGCTGATTTCAAGTTCTTCAGGCATCCAAAAACAAAGCTAAAAGCAGTTATCGCACAGGTGATCTCCAATAAGAAATTGCAGGTAGCCGATATTGATGATGCGCTGTTGGTAAGCGCATTACGGGGTGGAATGTATGTAACGCTTCAGGTATCCATTGATGAGTTCCTAACAGATCCGCTGAATGTAACTACCCATGTGGTGAAGTTCACCGATGTACCGTTTCGCCTGGTGTGGTTAAGGGATGAAGTTCGTGGACTACTGAAAGTGAACGACCTGCGGGATATCCTTACTGAAACATCTATAAGTGGAATTGCATCCCGTTATCTTCAAAAAATTCAGACAGCAGATAAAGTGCTGCAGCTAGCCACAAAAACCTTGCAGGCACATCGCAACATTACTGAAGACTTTTGCTGCATTGATGAGTTAGAAATTGAAGAAATTGGTGTGTGTACCGATATGGAGCTGGATCCAAATGCCGATATCGAAAAGATACTCGCAGAAACCTATTACCTCATCGCAGAATACTTTAACCCGAGCATCCGCTTTCATACCCTTGGCGAGATGCTGGAAACAAAAACAGTCGACGAGATTTTTGACAGTCCGAAACTGGCTCATGGTTTTATAGATGACCGGGATCTGGAAAGATCGGTGTTAAATCGAACGCTCTATTCGTCAGATATCATTAATCTGATCATGGATATTCCCGGCGTGGTTTCTGTGAAGAATTTTGTGCTGGTACGTTTTGATGCAGAAGGAAACAGAAAACAAACAGATTCCTGGAAACTTGACGTATCGCCTAATAAACTTGCACGGCTTTATCTTGAAGGTTCGAAAATACTGGTCTTCAAAAACGACTTGCCTTTTCTTCCCGATGTATTCGAGCTGATGGATACCATGCACGTGATCTACGGCAGCAATATGATGCCCAAATTAAAAGATCACGATCTGGATTTGCCGGTGCCCGAAGGAAGATATTTCGATTTAAAAGAATATTATCCCATACAAAATTCTCTGCCACAGGTATATGGCACGGGGTATGAAGGATTGCCCTCCACAGCCAGTGAACTACGTAAAGCACAGGCAAAACAGTTGAAAGCTTATTTACTTGTCTTCGAACAAATTCTGGTGAATTATCTGGGCAATTTATCCAACCTGAAACATACATTTTCTATCAGTGGAAACGTATCACAAACTTCATTTCCAGTACTGTTGAAAGAAGGCGATATAAGCGGCCTGACGGAGTTATATGATGGACTTGATGAACTTTCGCTATATGCAATCACCGAAAGTAAAGAGGAATTTCTAACGAAACGAAATGCCTTCCTGGATCATATTCTAGCGAGATTTAGTGAGAGTTTTTCAGATTATGCTCTGTTGCTGTATTCGTATAAACAGCAGAGCAGCGTTTCTGCAGAAAAGCTGATCCAAACCAAAGCTTCCTTTTTAAAGCAGTTTCCTTATCAAAGTGCTTATAAGGCGCAAAGTTTTGATTATACCGATAAGACAAGTATTGAAATCACTAAAGATTTAAGTGGTATACATCACCGTATCAGCGCTCTGCTGGGTTTGCAGCCATCACTCAACTACTTTCAATATAACATAGTAAAAGCAGGCGAAATATATTCAACCGTTCTTAGCCTGAATGACGATGCGGATAAGGTATTGCTCACTTCGCTAAATACCCTTTCTGCAAGCAAAAAATTCGAGGCTGATGATCGGGATACGCTGATAAAAAATATCAATTTCAATATCGCTTCGGTTTTAAAGCTGATTGGCCAAAAAACTAATTATGCTATTATTCCCGACGGCGCGGAATTTAAGATTGAGCTGGGTACACCTGCTTTAGCCTTTTCGGGCGGATATGCTTCCAATGCTGATGCAGATGCTGCCATTGATGCGATCATTGCTTTTGCGAAGAAAAATTTGGTAGACGAGCGCTTTATTATAGTTGAACATATCCTTCTTCGTCCGCATGAAATTAACGATGCCTTGCTGGATGTTTGCGTTGAAGCCGATTGCAAATTCTGCGGAGATGAGGATCCATATTCCTATCGCTTAACCTTCGTTTTCGATGGCGAAACTGAGCTGGCAATGAACCATTTCGACTTCAGGCGTTTTGCAGAAAAGACGATCCGTGCGGAATTACCTGCCCATGTACTATGCAAAATATGCTGGGTTAAAACTGATGTTTACGAAAGTTTCGATACCGCATACATCAACTGGTTGAAGGATATCTATGTATCACCCGACCCGATGGATGCCTGCAAAAATAAGGCAGGTGTAAATCCAAACGCCCTGAAAAACCTGATTTGCGAGTTCAGCAAATTAAAAAGTATATACCCGCCGGCCACCTTGCACGACTGTGTTGACGGAAATGATAATAACCGTGTTTTCCTAAATCAAACTACTTTATAAAAACAAAATCATTTCACTATGATACCTAAGAAATACGATGCTCACGAATACGATTATCCGGATTTTCAGCCGGATCAGGTATTAAGCGCCGATCATCTCAATCATTCATTTGCTTTTAATGAACAGCAGGAGCGTTTAACGCGCACCAACCTCATTGGCATTGGTATCGTATGTGGATTGAAAGCAAGCAAGTCGGCAGATGGAAAAACGGTGACCATTAGCAAAGGAACGGGCGTTACTTCGCATGGGTATTTGATTGTACACGGAAAGGAAAACAGTGAGGAGGCTATCGATTACAAGAAGTACCGTTCTTTCTCCACCGACATAGTAAAGGATATCAAATACGATGTATTGGTAAGTGGTGCGGCAGCCAAATATCCCGTTTGGGAATTACTGGATGCGAACGAAGCCAAAGTTACCGACCCTGATTTAACGGATGCTTTTTTGAGCAATAAAGCTTGTTTGTTGTTTTACGAGATGCTGGCGGTAGACGCAAAGAACTGTGATACCACTTCCTGCGATGATAAGGGCAAAACGATAAGCATCACCGTAAGGAAGCTGTTGGTAAACTTTACGGATGCAGATAAGATTATTCTTGAACTGAGTACCAAGGCACAAGCGAGCGGTTCAGGAGAAGTATTTCCGGGAATTTATGGCTTGGCCGAAATAAAGCTGCCGCGCTTTGATGTGCTTGCCAGCGGTTTGGAAACCACCAGCGATATCTTTAAAGCCTACCAGAAGATCTTCACCAAAACATTTGTAGAGTCTGTCGGCAATGCCCTGAACAATGCTTACAACATCTTCAAAACTTATTTAAAAGATAACTCTAATCCCTTCGCAAATTTCAACAGCAGCTTCGCTTTCCTGCACAACGGCAGCATTGATAACAACGATCTGCTTCATTTTCAATACCATTGGGATTTGTTTAGCGACCTGATTGCGGCTTATAACGAATGGAGACTTGCCGCACTTCCTTTGGGAGGAATGTGTACTCCGCCCGAAGCACTTTTTCCACGACATCTGTTCCTTGCTTATTTCGGCGAAACACAAGGCATCACGAAAAGCAAGTATAGAAATTACTTCATCCCATCGCCTGTACTGTCGCACCAGGAACAGGGATATAAAGAATTCAAAAGCTTGTTTCTACGCCTGGTAAGGATGATTGCAAACAGAAATCTGCCTCTGCCAACTGTGGCGGGTACAGCAACAGCCGATACCAACATTCGGATTACACCATCCACTATTGGTACTCAGCTTTTAGGAGTACGGGCAATCCCTTACTACTATAAGCCCAATGAAGCCACTAATAAATTGGTGGATGTTTGGAACTACGCAGAAACGAAGCGCGGGAAGCAGAACCTGATATTAAGTTACAAACCCAGCTATAATAACACCGATGATTTCGTGTTGAATCCGCTACGATATGACCTGGAACCCTACAATTTCTTAAGGGTAGAGGGGCACATTGGTAAGGGATATGCAGCTGTGTTGGCTAACCTTAAGAAATTGGTTAATGATAACCGTTTGCCGGTAGATATTGTTGCGCTGGAGCTTAGCAATGATGCATCGAACACTAAAATTGATGACGTTTGCGCCATTACGCACATCCAGATGCAGTATGAGCTACTGAAGAATGAGTTGAAATGCTGCTTAAAAAAGAATATTAAGTTTTGGGGAGAGCTGGTGATTGCCGATAAACCTAATTTGGCAGCCGATACTGATACCATTATTTTCCTGCCTGAACTCCTAATTACCGTCCCCGAGAAGGAGTCCTTTATCAATGTGAACAAGAGGACGAGCGGGATATCTGAGAAATTGAGAGAAGTGGAAAGCCAATATCGCCCGGTGAATGCTAAAGTTGCCGATGAAGTGAATAAGCTGTTAAAATCCATTGATAAAAGCGAAAAGGCAACGCCAACAGATCCACCAAAAGCGCATGTGTTGAAAGATACCATTGCAGAATTTTCGGCGGATAGTATTGCCGGAAAATACCTGGATTTTCAGAAGAACGGCAATATTTCGATCGGCACTTTTCCTGTACCAGCGGCAACATTTACCAGCGAAACACTTTCTTATTATGCCATGCTCATCATCGATGAAATGGAAGAAATACTGCTTTTATTAAATGTTGAAGATGCGCTTTTGTTCGATCTTGAAAAGCTGGCCCAGCATAATGAAGCATTAAAGAAAGCTTATGAAACGCTGGAGAAATTGCTTTCAGTTTACCTGAAAACTAAAAAAGCGGTTTTCACCATTAAGGCTATGGTTGGCGAATCGTTTAATACCAAGGTTGATGCCATTGCTGCCGCCATACCGGAGATCATTGAGAAAAATGCTAATACCATCATATTGCTGCTCTTAAATCCACCCGATACCACCAGCAATAACAAGCTGATCAGCGACCTGCAGAAAGCTACAACAAACGCGGCAAAACAGCAGGTAATTGATAGCGCGTACGACAAATTGGATAAAGACGGTATGATGATCCCTCCTAAAAAGGACATTAACTATATAGAAGATCCGATACTTCGCGATATCTATGACCACTTGAAAAACAGGAGCTGTTTATGTGGCTATGAAAGCTTAAAGGCTTTGCAGGATCTGCTTAAAAAAGAGATAGATGCGATAAAGCAGTTTAACCTTTTCTCTAAGTTTGTTAAGAAGCATCCGGGCATACAGCATAAGGCTGGTGTTCCAATGGGAGGTACATTTATTATCGCCTATCACCGCAAGGGAACTGTATCTGTTCCGCAGTTCGAGAAGGCTATTAAAAATCTGACTGATGGTGTTGTGGTTGCGGATTTCTATTTGCCGTACCTTTGCACTTCGGATTGTCAGCCAGTCAATTTCAATGTAATTGTTCCTGTGCCTGCGGTTTCGCTGGGGCTGGATAAATTGGAATATTGCAGTGAGGGTTCAACAAAAGAATACCTGTTCAAGACTAATCCTACAGGCGGAAAACTTACTACTACCACAGAACAAAAAGATTCTATAAAAGATAATGGCGATGGAACCTTCTCTTTCTTACCGGGTAAGGTAGTTATTCCTGCCGGTGCTAAAGATGTAACGGTAACTTATACCTATACAGTTGGAGATCAGATGCAATCTATCAATGTGAAAGTGTATGCCTATCCCAAAGTAAAGATCATAGCAACGCCAGATGCGAATAATCCACTGAAAATTGATTTTGCGTTTGATACTCCGGGCATTGTTTCGACAGCGAATTGGTTGTTTGGCGATGCAGCTGCAGGTTCCGGTCTTACCGTTTCACATATCTATGCAAAAGGAGGCGATTATACCGTTTCATGCGAGGTGCAGAATGGCATTTGCTCATTCAAGCCGGAAAATGTGGTGGTCAGTCCAAAAGATCCTGAGCCCGTCGAGATCGGTTTGAAGATCACTGAAATATGTCGGGATGGGCAAGTTCAGAGTTTTGAGGTAAAGCCTAAGGGCGGAACATTCACAGGTGAAGGCTTCTCAGAATCGCCTGCGTCATCCGGCAAATTCAAGTTTACCCCATCTGAAGTTGCCTTAAACGGAGCATCAGAGAAAACGGTGACTTTAACCTATACTCCGATAGCAGGAGCCGCTAAAACGGCGTCGGTAACGGTTTATGAGAAACCAGATGCTTCAGTAACTTTCGATGCAATTCAGGGCAATTCAAACGATATGCAGTTCGTGTTTGACGGCTTGAAAAATGCCGGAACTCTGGAGATTGATTTTGGCGACGGGTCAGGTAAGAGCGTTTATAATGTTAAAGGCCTAGGCGCGTTTACTAGTCCGGCACACTTATTCCCCGGAGCTGGTACATATAAAGTTTCCGCTCTGCTGACGAACGGAACCTGTTCTTTTGAATTTAAACCATTCGAAGTAACGTTTGAAGAAGAGCTGGTTAAAACTTGTCAGCCCTTGAGTATTCCGGTAGAAGAATTCAAAAAGCTATTACGCGAGCTCCTAGCCTCACCCATGTTTATAGAGCTGTATTCTAAACCGCGCCTGGATGAAGTAACTGCATTTTTTGAACAGCTCGCGAAGCAGTTAGGTCAGGACCCGAATGTGCCCATTTCATTCTTTGCCCAGAATTCTCTCAATCCAGATTGGGTGAATGCATTGCCAGTGAACAATGAACGAACAAGAGCTTTATCGATCCGGCTACTGGCAATTTTATCCGACCTGAGTACAACCATTTCCTGCTTAAAGGACGATGATATTGATGGTGGAAATGTTTCCATGCTGGAGTTTATGGAGTCGGTTATAAACAAAGTATTAGAGTTGCAGATGCTGACAACGGAAGATAAACCTTTGTCAAAATCTCTGGTAGACGATGTGAACGACGAAATTAAGCGTCTGGATACTAACCTCGAAACAGAGAAGAAAGCTGTATTTGCTAAAATGTTAAACAGGATTTTAGAAGCAATTAAAAAAGTATCCTAAACAATGCTCAGTACGCAAACTCATATTATCCGCAGACAAAATGTAAAAGTACATGCCACTACGCATGATGCTTTTGCTTTGAAGCGGCAAATAGAGCTGTTGATGGAGGACTTGATTCCGAAACTTGCAAGCCTCTTTGATGGACTGGTTTCGGAAGATGAGTGGCTACAGATTAATACCCTTGATATTCATGTTGATGACCTTGCGGAACACGAACTGGAGGAGAAGTTATCGGAAAGAATTCTTAGTAGTATAGCCGATAAAATAGATGAACAGAGATGTAGTTCCTCTTTAACTGCTGAGGATAGTTTTATTGATTATAAGATTGTTAAGGCTAGTCAAAAAACTATTGCAGCGTTTCTGTATTTTCTGAAAAATGGGATTCTTCCCTGGTGGTATGAGACTGGTTCGCACACTGCCTTTGATGAAAGTATAAACATCGCTCTTGAGCAGCTAGGATCAACTATTAAAGACCCCGAGTCTGCGCAGACACTGATAAATCTTCGTTCAGTTTCGAATTCGAGCGAAGCGCTAAAAAGGCTTACTGAGCAATTTACTGATCAGGTATATTGGAAGCTTATTAAAGCTTTGGCGGTTGGATCGTCTGTGCATATCACAGAAATCAAAAAGGTTTTTGAAAGACTATCAGATCTCTTGAAATCAAAAGATCCACACTATTCTGACATTACGAATTCTGTTTTAGGAAAGATTCAGCGTCAGGCGAAAACCGCCCTTATTATGTCATTATCGCGAGGAATCAGTACCGATGAAATAAATGAGAACCAGGTTTCGACGGTGTATAAATTACTTCAGAGCGCTTCCTTTTTAAAAATTCAACAGCAAATAAGAGCTGATGAGATGCTAAGGAAATACCTATTGGGAGAACAGGAGCTTATCTTAATTAACAATGCATTAGATACTACTCAAGATTCTGTAAGTAAGGAATTTAAAGAAGAAAACATAAAGAAAGAAAATAGAGAAGTTCATAGTCAGAAAGATGTTTTCCTTAATGAACTTAAACAAGCAGATGGAGCAATTATCTCCAATGCAGGTTTGATCATAGTAGCGCCTTTTCTACCCGAACTGTTTAAACAATGCGGCATTTTAAAAGAAGATACCATCACGGATATCAATAAAGCTGTCGGGATTTTGCATTATACCGTATTTGGGAATTGCGAATACCGGGAATACGATGTGCTATTGAATAAAGTGTTGTGCGGACTAGAAGGAAACGAGGCTGTTGACATCCTGAACGAGCTGTCTGAAGCGGAAAAAAATGAAGTGGAGGCCATGCTATCAACCGCTATTGGCCATTGGGATGTTTTAAAAAGTACAAGTCCCGACGGTTTACGCGAAGGTTTTTTAATACGAAAAGGAAGTTTGCTTCATAAATACGATGACTGGTTTTTACAAGTTGAACAAAGCGCTATAGACGCCCTACTTCAACACTTACCCTGGACGTTTGGCTTTATCAAACTTCCATGGATGAAAACTATGATTCGAACACAATGGGTGTAAATGCGTTGTAAATGAAATTAGATTTTGGCTATAAGTGATGTATCTATTCCCGCAATAAAGAATGTATTATTTTTTTCGGACAATAAGTAATTTGTAATGTATCAATACTGAGGCGATAATTTTAAAAAAAACTGAAAGTGTGAATGACAGGATGAATAAAACACTTGGTACTTGTTTCGAAGAACTGAATACCAATTAGCTGCGTCATCTCGAATCCCCTTGTGGGTGAGAGATCTCCCGGGATGGAATACTTGGCGCCATACTTTCTTCCTTCGTTCCGGGAGATCCCTACGGCATACCCTTGCAACGGCCTTGGCTTCAATGCCTCCGGATGACGGTTTGAGGCGGGGATTCGGATCCCTGGATCTTCTGTCACATCCCTGTCCGTTGTGTTAAGCGTTTAGCATCACTACGGATTGGCAAATGGAAAAGAGTCTCCAGACTCGATAACGAATCGTGTTAGCCTTTTAATGGGGAGTCTGGAGACTCCGTTTTATTCATCAATCCGTAGACACCGCTTCGCTAAAGTCTACGGACAGCGAGGGTATCACTTGTCGTTGGTTTTAACCAACGGCAATTAAGCAGATGGCAATAATGACATATTAAAACGAATTGTGATTGTACCACAAACTTACTCCCCTCTCTTTTGGAGAGGGGCTGGGGGTGAGGCTACAATTCAAAACACTAACAAAAATTAATGTTTACCACGGCCGACAAAGTTTCCAAACACGTCACCACTGTTCAAAGACAGTCGGCCCAACCTTTTTTTGCCCGTAAAAGTGCTGATACATTTTTCAGCGGTGGCAAAAAAGACTTTTCTCCTGCTTCATTTATTCAACCTAAGTTGAGTGTTAGTCACCCGGAAGACGCCCAGGAGAAAGAAGCTGATCACATGGCGACGAAGGTAATGGCCATGCCAGAAACGGCCCCAGTTGCGGCGGCGTCAACTTCTAATGATGAACTGAACCGAAAAGAGGAAGAACAGGAAGTGCAGCGTGCAGAATCCGGCATCCAGATGAAGGAGGAAACAGAAGAGGTACAACGCGTGGAAGAAGAGCGGCAAGTTCAACGCAAGGAAGACGAAGAAACAAGCGTTCAAAGGTTAGAGGAAAAGCAGGAGGAGAAAGTTCAGGCAAAAGTATTTGCAGTGGGAACCTCGGCATCCAATCATATTGTACAGGCCAAATGCAGTGGCTGCGATGAAAAGAAAGTTGATAGAAAAGTAAGCTCGGTACCTTTATCGTATACCGTGCAGCGATCGTCACGAGGACCGCCCGCTGACGTAGAACAAGCCAGCTCCTTCGAGCATAATTTACAGAACACACGCGGAACAGGAAGTCCCCTGCAAGCTGAAACACGCTCTTTTATGGAGAGCCGCTTTTCTGCGGACTTTAGTGGCGTGCGCATTCATACCAGCGAAAGGGCTGTGCAGATGAATAAGGATATTCATGCACAGGCATTTACCTATGGTAATGATATTTATTTTAACAGTGGAAAGTTTGCGCCTTCTTCCACAGAGGGAAAAACTTTGCTTGCCCACGAGCTGACGCATACCATTCAGCAGGGAGCAAGTTCTCATGTTTCAACGCCTGCCAGTAGCGGAAATTCTACCGTCGCTCCCAAACTTATTTCCAGAAAGAGAAGCATTCAAAGAAGCGCCGGTAACCTGGCTGCCGCAGTCAATTTCGCCAAAGGCGAACAGGGTAAGGTAATAGCTAATAAAGAAGGTGCTGATGGTCTCCGCTTCGGCTGGCAGCAGCTAATGGAGTATTTCAAAACTACGCTTGGAGCTGAAAAAATACTTCCGGATGGGGTTACCGGAGATGCCACTACAGTACCACAGGAAAACATCAAGAAGAAAAATATAGCCAAAGGTGTTAACGTGATCACGCCCGACGGACAAGTAGCCAAAGGCGACCGAGATGCTATGCCTAGCTGGTGCGGTATATTCGCTTTCTGGGCGCTGAACAAAGCCGGACTGCCAATGAAGAAATGGCTGCTTGGTAATATGACTATTCCGCAGGATGCTGCCATGGCTCCGGGACAAATACCTGCTCCGGGCTTCATTGCTTACAGAAACCTTCGCTCACATTACGGCTTGGTAAGCGGCTCTTCCGGGTCCAAAGTTTTAACAGTGAATGGAAATACGGCAGGCTCTGATAACCTTGGCGGCGAAATCCAGGAGCAGACACACGATATCAGTGAATGGACAGCCTTCATCGATCCGATGAAACTCATGGATGGCACGGTAAGAAATCCGCAGACTGGAGTAGAAGGTAAACCGAAGTCATTCCGCGAGCTTCAGAAAGAACTGTTCAGCGTTAGCCGAAAGGAAGACGAACATTCCGAACAGGAGGGCAAGGAACAGGAATTTAAAGAAAATGAGGGTAAGGAAATTCAGGCAAAACACGAAAGTTCTCTTGTTCAGTCAGCTGGTGATAATGCCGCTTCTGTAAAGACTGGTATAGGTGAAAAGGAAGAGCTTCAACGTAAAGAAACAGTCGAAGAAGAAAAGGCCATTCATAAAAAGGAATTGATCCATACATCTGAGGCTAGTCCGTCATCTGATAAAAAAGAGGAACTTCAACGGAAAGAGGACGAACAATCGGAGAAAAAGGAAATCCATCGCTCGGGTAATAATTCATCATCAGAAAAAGAAATCAGGCGGAAAGAAGATAAACGGGAGGAAGAAGGCTCCCCTAAAAATGACAAAGTAATTCAAGCGGCCTCAGATAGTTCACCTCCTGCCGAAGAAGAATTACAACGAAAAGAAGAAATACGCGAGGAGCCATCGATTCAGAAGAAGGATATGGTGCATGCCGCAGGAGACAGTTCGCCGCCTGCTAAACAAGAGAGGGAAGAAAAGACAAGCGTACAAAGAAAGTCAGAACCAAAAGTACAAAGGCTTTTTGGTTGGGTGAGCGATGCCATTGAATGGGTAGGCGATAAGCTGGAAGAGGGAAAGAAATGGGTACTCGAGAAAGTCACCAAATTAATACTAAGAGTACCCGGGTATAAAGCCCTTCGGGTAGTACTTGGCAGTGATCCAATAACAGGGGAAAAGGTAGGTCAAACCGGCTATGATTTTATAGATGCCGCGATTGACATTATGCCTTTAGGCAATCTAATCAAAGAGAAACTGCAGGAATTGGGCATCCTCGATCAGGCTGCAAAGTTTGCTGAGAAACTGTTTGGCAAAGTAAAAACGCTGATAAACGGCATTTACGATACCTTTGCCAATTTCATAGATAGCCTTTCACTTTCCGATTTGAAAGACATCCCGGGGGTATTCCGCCGCCTGGAAGCTGCATTCACTGCATTCTTCAATCATATCATCAACTTTGCCAAGGGCGTAGCAAACGATTTTGTCGACTTCGTTAAGAAGGCTTTGCTGATTCCGCTAGGCAGCTACATTAAAACCAAAACACGATTCTGGGATCTGCTCTGTCTGGTCATTGGTAAAGATCCACTTACGGATGAAGTAAAATCTCCAACTGGCGCTAACATCCTCAATGCTATCTGCAACTTAAGTGAATGGGGAATTGAGCAGAAGAAAAAGATGCAGGAAACAGGCACTTTTAATAAAGTCGCCGCCTGGATAGATAAAGGCATCTCCGTCTTTAGTAAGGCCTACGGCATGTTAAAGGCCGCCTTCAAAGGACTATGGGATATCGTTTCCATAAAGGCACTGATGCATCCGAAAGACACATTCCTTAAGGTCTTCGATTCCTTCTACCAGCCTGTCGCTATCGTCGGTAAATTCTTTATAGAAGCAGGTCTCGCCATCCTGAAGATTGTAAAAGACGCCCTCTTCAAATGGATCTCTGAAAAAGGGAAAGAAACAAAAGGCTATTATCTGGTAACGGTGCTCATCAGCAAAGATCCGTTTACCGGCGAAAAGGTTCCGCGCACTACCGAGAACATGATCAAGGGCTTTATGATGCTCAGTGAAGGTGGCGAAGAACAATTCAATAAGATGAAGGAAAGCGGAGCCATAGATACCGCCGCCGCCAAAATAGATGCAGCTGTGGCGAAGCTTGGCTTTACATGGAATTATGTAAAAGGCTTATTTATAAATCTATGGGAGTCCTTTACCTGGAAAGATTTGTTGCTGCCAGTACTGGCATTTGCGAAAATTATTGCAACGTTTAAAAATCCCATCCTGCGGCTCATTGCCTTTATTATCTCAATTGTGGTAGCCTTATTTGAAGTGATCCTTCGGATGATGGGCTTCCCGGTTGACCTTGTATTTAAACTTATAGATAATGTAAAGAAAGCCTGGGCGGCCATAAAAGCCAATCCTACAGGCTTCTTGCTAAATCTGCTTAAAGCAATTAAGCAGGGCTTCATGCAGTTCTTCGACAATATCCTCAAGCATTTGTGGGAAGGTTTAAAAGCCTGGCTCAAACAGGAGCTTGAAGACGGCGGTGTTCCGATACCGACCGATTATACGGCCATG